>JGI24158J21664_10000294_pt1 | contig 41667 bp, 31 predicted proteins | sample Ectturendosymbi3_FD_21664 | JGI IMG/M metagenome (IMG submission 21664) | reverse complement strand
CCTAGGTAAGCAGACACAACCTAGTTGTGTTAATAATGGGAGTATGTACAATAGGGTTAAAAGTATGGAATAAAGATGGCTATGGGAGGAGGGAATGCTAGTGCTAAGTAACGAAGTCGGTTGTGTATTATGTAAAAGCAAATGTGGTTTACTTGGCTCAAAGTCTAAATACAGTTATGTGGGACAATCTGATGTGAAAGAGTGCGGTTTCCTTCGGTTCTGAATTTTTGCGAGATCTGAAAGTTTACCTAGAAGTAACAACCAGTAAGTCTACAAGGCACTGGTGCTTTGTTCCCACCTCCCATCTTGTTGCGTCAGGTGTTTACACGTGGGAGAATAAACGGGAAGCCAGCGTCACTTTTAACAGTATTGACCAATGTTTATTGTGTTTCTCATTCTCCGTGGAGCTTGGTGATGCGTCAATGCATAAAGGCGCGTATCCTAAGACTGCACCCGTGAAACAGATTGTAATTTGATCAAAAGTAGATGGCAAAAATAGGGAATACGCTGCAAAGACGTTGAACAAGTTTTTGTGTTGACGTTATCAAACAAAGGTATAGAAAAATGAAAGAAGTAGTTGCGAACCTCCCGTGCGTTTTCAAGTTCATTTTCTTCAATACCGGTGCTAGCGTTTAACGTTGTGTTTGAATACAGTTAGAAGCAAACCAAGGTGTCTCAGAGCCGCGTACGTGTGTCGTGAAATAATATAATGCTTTGCATTTCAGAATGTTTGTAGTTCAGCCTGTATTTTGCGACTGAAGGTAAACTTCGTGACGAGTTGCTGCATGTCTGCTTGTTCGCTGTCCAGCATTTGAGGACCGCTGGGCTGCATTGAAACCGCGCCATGGGCACATTGCGTCATTTGCACAAGCGCGCCGAAGACGCAGGTACCTCAACGACCACCACAGTCGCTTCCCCCACGACCACATCTGAAGGTGGTCCAGTTGGTGCTATCAAAGGAGCCATAGAGAACATTTATAGCAAATGTAAGTTGCAACGTCCTCCTTGAAATTGCTTTCCTTTTTAAAGTCAAGTCGTCCGTCGGAAGCAACAATGCGATCCTCAGCACTTTGCGTATGTATCATGGAAATAGTATGTCTCAACTCAATCGCATGCTTCTTGACGGCAGCCTCAGGTTACATTTGTTTTTGCTACAGTTTCATGTGAACAAAGTTTTTTTGGCCCGGTGCCATATACATTACGTCACGAGCGCTATCCATGTTCTCTGTATTTTGCGTTTCGCAGTGCCACCGTGGGCATGGATACTAATAGCAATTGGAGCTGGATTGGTCCTTCTTCTTGTGCTCTACTGCTGTTGCAAGCGATGCTGCTGCAAAAAGAAGAAGAAAAAGAAAGGCGAAAAGAAGCCGCTGAAGGAAAATGCCATCGACATGTCAGTTAAAAATATGGGGAACAGCTACAACAGGGAAAAAGTACGTGCAGTCCTAATGTGCATTTGCATCCATTGTATTGTCTTGTTGCGCTTGTACATCGCGAGCGTGGTAATCCATTAGTGGACAACATCCCTCCGATGTGTTTACGAAGCATTTACCGGTGATTGTTGCTCGGGTAGTGCGGATACGCACCATGCTGCTGCCGCACCGTGCTGTGCAGTATACATCATTGTTCCTTGACAGCAATTAAATTCTATATTCTCATTACGCCACAACGCGCAAGTTGTGATCCGCGCGGTGGATTGAAAAGTGATTTTGTCTAGGTTGCTAACTCCATTGCGTTTTGAGTGTGAATTCCTAATTCTTTTGCGCGATCTTAGACAAATCGACAGTTCTTTGGAGCCAATATATTGTGGCCGGCTGAACCGTAGTTTTTCTCGCTCACATCGCGAAACATTCTAGGCGTCACTAGTTGCTCATTTGCTCAGCTCTAAATCAGCAACGTTTGTCTCTTTTGTAAGGTGCAGCCGGACGTCGGCGACGTTGACATCGGCGACGAAAAGCAAGAAGAAAAGAAACTTGGCAAACTGCAATTCTCGCTTGATTACGACTTCCAACAAAACAATGTAAATTGTTATCTTTTGTGCTCCGCTTTGCATATTAAGCCTTTCATTCCTTATGCTCTATACCAGGTGTGCACAACCTACGGCCTTAGTTAAAAATTTATGCGCCCGTGCACATGTAATTTAAAATCTAAATTACGGGGCTGTGCATTAACAAAACACATTGTCTGCTCTAAAGTATGAGGATACTTAATAGAAAGACGGCCAAACAGACGCGTGGAAGCAGAACAGAAGCAATGCAAAAATAAAAATATCCTGAACCCACTGGCGGCCGTAATTCATAAAACTAAACATAACGCGGCCGGCAGTAGAGAAACGATTGTGCACCCCTGCTCTATACATCAAGACCGTCGCTGCGTGAGAAGCGGGAAAAAGTTTTTTTAATGTGCTTTGCAGATAACTCTTCAAACCTGCCTGCAGATATGATTGCATCTTTTTAATTGCTCTGTCTGTACTGCACTGTGGGTGAACCCTACCTGTCGAATTGCGTTAATGTATTTTTTTTCATAAACAACACAACAAGATAAATGCAGATATGTTTACATAAACGGTAAAAACAAGATAAATTATGGAAGTGCACGCAACATAAAAATGTGTGGTGCAAAGTTGTTTTCTGTTTATAATATGGCTTTGTAACTCATTGGCCTAAAAATATATTTTTAGCTGCTGCAAAATAGCTTTTTTTATGTTTCCGTGATTCTCTCCCCTCCACTGACTCACAGCCAGAGCAGCACCCGCGCATGCACTGCAAAAATTCTAATTGAACCATTAGTAGGCCACACCGATTTTCAGAAGTTTTTGTCGAGAGTCTTTTTACATTGGATTGTTATTTCTCGTTCTCGTTAAAAACACGCGCAATTCGCGTTGCCTCAAAGAACTTAATTTTCCTTTTATTTGATTTCTTTTGTTTCCGAACCACCGCAACTCGATGCCATTTTTTCAGTGTTAGTTATCCGTTTTTCATCATTTTTTCGCAATATCGTGTCTGTTTTGGTAATCATAATTTTTTCAGCTTGCCGTTGGCGTCATACAAGCAGCCGATCTCCCAGGATTGGACATGTCTGGTACTTCGGACCCCTACGTGAAGGTAATGTTGAATGTTAGGTCGGTGCCACTTCGGTCGCTGAAAATTTTGCTAATCATTGCTCGAAAAATCTGTATTTGTGAATTTTGAAAAAAACTACGTGGAATTCTGTTTCCAAATTTCATTTGGATTCACTCAAACAGTTGCCATGAATGGCATTGTCGGTTGTTGGATTAACCACTTCAGCTGCAATGACCAGTAACCGCTAAATTGTGGAAACGATGATAGTAATATTTATGCCTCCTTAGATATCGGTGGTCCAAGTCGTTTTCTCCTTGTACAGCACATTGGTAGTGGTCTGGTTTTCAAGTGAGATCGCTTCAAAGAATCGTACGGGCTGGCACACAGCTATATCTAGTTAACAGAAATACGCAAATGTGTTTCAACGGGAAACTAAAAGGGTAATCGAGCAAACTCAACAGTACACGTTCACTCATGTGTCGCAATGGTTGTGGGTTCGCGAAGTTTGCGTATTTTTCGTAACATTGTTTAATTTCGCGGTCACCAGGGTTGGTGTTGCGGCTTACACTTTATTTAATGCTAAACTTTGCTAAACTTGCACATTTCTCAGTGAAAACCTACACTGATCCATGAAAACTACCTCAGGTAACTAACTCAGACAGCCTCCATACCACCGCGCTAATCATAGACCAGCGGTTCCCAACCTGGGGTACATGTAGCCTGTGGGTACATTTGCCTATCTGAAGGAGTACATTTAAGGTTAGGAATTGAAGGGGAAAATATATTTACATGTTGTTTATTTCCAAATATTTATACATGCAGTTATATCAGTGAATATTATTCTCAAAAATAGTTATATGCTTATTGTTAAGTATATTAACTTTGAGACATAAAAACGGAATCTACCTTTGTAGTTCTAAAAATGTAGAAGTTCTTTTAAAATTCAGTGGATTTTTGTTGTTTCACTCAGCCTTTTTGTGACAAGATGGTTTAGGGGTACATGCTCATCGGTCGAAATGCTGAACGGGCCTGCATGGTCAGAGAAAGGTTTGTCACAGAATATTTGAAATCCCAATAATCGTGTCCATGTACATTCGTCGCTTCTGCGTATTCGCTCTGCTTCACTCACGCTTAGATCTCCCAACGTCATAAATCATTCAGAGTGCGCCTGTGAGCAAGACAATGTAAGAAGGTCTAGTTGACGCATTGCCTTCGATGGTCGTCGACTCGATAATGAATGAAGCTGTCCTGGAGCGTCAGTATGTTGTGCCTGTTTTTTCTGTCACTGACCGAATTTTTTTTGAAATGATAGAAAAAAATTAAGTCATTTCGGTCATAATGCCTTTTTCAGTTCATAAAAATATCCGAAAACGAAAAAATGACAGACGATTTTAAGCTATTTCGGAAAAATGACGGAACTATCTGAGCAATAAGAAAAACCCAGTGTTTGCACAATAAAAGCATATCGACTTTTTTCTGTATTTTTGAACAAATCAGTGACGAAGGGGAAGGAACTCACAAATTTCTTTCCTGGATGTCAAAGTAGATAGACAGCTTGTGACCTTTATCTGCGATCGTGGTTTCGAATGGCGATGCCATCATCAGGGTCTAAGATCTGCAAGAAATAATCAAAGTTTATCGGTTCCCTCTTGGCAAAGTGCGCCGCTGTGAAGTTTGTTAAACCGTGAATGTCGGGACGCTTCTCAGATGAGAGAACCCAGTCACGATGGTTCGGCCACGAGGCCAGAATACCCAAGACAGGTTCGCGAGGCGAGTCCTGTTGTCTACAAATACAGGAAAGCCACGCAGAGTCCGGCCAAAGACCAGGTCGTGATTACCACCAGTAATCTCCGACCTTGCTTGGTCCCGTCTTGGTGTGGAGCATGCAGGACTATCTGATAAATGTGCGGTGGTGATAATAAGCCCGAGTGTGTTTAATACGTCTGTTGCTGTTGGTCCACGTCGTTGTGGAAGGACTGACCGACATCTTACACGAGCATCATAACACGGAATACTCCTGAAGCCGGGCACACCCCAGCGGTCGTTGGTACAGCCAGACCTGCTCAGCTTCCACTCCAGAGTTCTCTGACCAGGCAAAATTTGCGCTCATCGCGCATGCATTATTCATGCCGGTTGTTTTGTACCTCAGTCAAAGTCCGCTTGTAACCTCCGTCTATAAGCCTGCCCGCGCCCGTTACCCATCGCTTTCCGTATTGGTGGTCGCCTTGGCACAACGCACCTCCATGACTCACTAGAAGTGACGGGTTTCTTTTGCCAGCTTAAACTTGACAACACTGTCCGACGCTTTTTCAAGGCTTGTTTGTGCAGGTGTACATGCTTCCCGACAAGAAGAAAAAGTACGAAACAAAAGTGCACAGAAAAATCTTGAATCCTGTTTTTAATGAAACCTTCAATTTCAAGGTTTGTCTCGTAGTTTTGTTTGGTTTTGTCAATTTCTAGTTTTGTCCTCTTGCTACGATCTATCCGAAAGCAGTATTAGAGATCTTGTTCACTGGAAGTCACTGTCAATTTGATTACGCTTACCGCCTGTGTGCATGTGGTGTGTCAAATTTGTTTATCACAAGTCTACGTGGCAAAGGTCGTGAACGTCTGTTGTGTGTATATGCCATCTGCCTTGTACTTGCATATCGTATTTAACTTCATCTTCGCTCGAGTTGGACTGTGTGGATTAAAGTGTGGATTAAAGGGTTGGGCGCTGTGGAACAATCATGAACAAACCTTTTCGCAACTGTGACGTTTCGTCTTGTCCAGAAATGGAGAATACATAACGCTGTTTTCAACGGTAGCGTGCTCACTGTACCTTTGTCAACAACTGCTGGCGAATCCTCACTTATGCGTGAAGGTTCACGAGGCGAAATTCCCCTTCTCTAGTATGCGTGAAGTGAATTGCGAAACAAAGCTGAAAGCAAAGCGGAAAAACCCGTTGTTCCCCAAAATTGCTGTAAAAACACGGGCCGGGTTTGCGTCAGATGCGTACGTGGATTGTCTACCGTAGATGCGCAAAAGACGCGGTCAGAGCCGCATTCTCACAGACAAGTTGATGAATTGAGATCGACTTTCAGCAATAACGTAATGTGTGGATTTGTTGCAAACATGCCGCATTGTTGCAAGCTGGAAACTTGTTCTGCGCAAAGAAAGCATTGAAAAGCGAGAAAAATTTCAGCCATATTTTGCTGATCGTAATTTTTACACCTAAGCACTGTCACCAGAAAAACCCACTCCTTGGCGCAGTCGCCCCAAAAATCACCTGTAGTGAGGTTTATGAGTTTTCGCTTAGTGTTGTGCTTGTTTTAGTTCCGGCTTTCAACTATTTTGTTCGTGCGTTGTCTTAACTAACAGTACAGTGTCTTTGGGAACACACTGTTCACTTAATTATTAAAAGACATGATTAAATGCACAGTGCAAGAGGTAAATACGAATGACAATTATATGCAACATTGAAAATGACTCCCGTTGGCATCAGTACAGGCTTGCGTTCGTCGTATTTTTTTTGTGTTTTTCTTCATTTTATGTTATTTTTTAAAGTGCTGTATTATTTTTAACTCCGTTGTCACTTGTGCGCCTGAAGTAGACTGATTTAGTGCTGTTATCACTGCTTTGAAGTTATCCAGCGTGCGCGAACGGACTCGTTGTACTAAATATAGTGCTGCACCCCATAAATGAAAGTCTGTTAGATGTAAGCTCCACAAGTCTTCCGATTTATTGTAGTCTCCAAAAAATTCCTTTGTTAACTGCTTGAGATCTGTAAAATATGCGAGAAGTAGCACCAGCCAAACGTAAGTTAAAACAGTATGTATTGTCTAATCTCATCACTTGTCGTCTGACTGAGGAAGATGCGTAAAATGTGCATGTAACGGCGCTCGCTGTTAGTGTTCATACAGAAACTAGGTTGAAAAACTCTACGCTTGGAAATTCCTGCTCACGCACGTATCCTTGAAGATAAAATAGTATGCTTAGATACGGGCACAGTAACTTTGCGAACATCTTGTGCTTGCATTTGTCACATTGTTCCGTTTTTACTTCAAGCAGATTCCGTACAACGAGATCGGTGGCAAGATCCTTGTGTTTGCGGTTTACGACTTTGATCGCTTCTCGCGCCACGATATCATCGGTGAGGTCCGCGTGCCCATGAACCAGGTCGACCTCGGTACCGTCACGGAAGAATGGCGGGACCTTGTGAGCGCTGAGAACGACAAGGAAAACGTGAGCTACGATTTCTAAGAAACCAGTTCGGCCTCGTATGTTGGTTTTGTTTGCAACTCACAGTTTGCTGTAATGCAGCTTGTGATGAGGTTTGAAATGTCTTCGTTGGTGTGGTGCATGCATAATGAATCAACAGTGTCTGCTGAGTTCCCTGAAAGCTAGTTGAGTTTGTCAGATATAACTATGATATCCTGGGTTTCTTCTACATCAGCGCACACGTTTCATTCGGGAGTAGTTCCAACATGAAGCAAATTTGACAAGTGAGCTTCTCCACCTTTCGTGCAACAACAAAGCCAGCTTTGAAGCTGGAACTTGCCTGCTGGGTGGTGACAGGGCCCTGGTTGGTTTGTGAATGGGGTGATGATTTTACTACATTACTGCTTACTCTTTCTGACAGTAGTTTCAGTTTGATTTTATGCGGAATTTTTAGGAAAAGCTCGGCGACATTTGTTTTTCACTGCGCTACGTCCCAACATCCGGGAAGCTTTCGATTGTCATTCTCGAAGCAAAGAACCTGAAGAAAATGGATGTGGGAGGACTGTCCGACCCTTACGTGAAGATGATAGTTATGCAGGCAAGTGCTTCATGATGCGTAAGTCAGGGTTGATTGATTTAAATCATTTGATTTAAACCAGCATCAGTGATTTATATAAAAAATCTTGGTTTAAATCAAGCTATAAAAATCATTTCAGAACATATTTTTGATTCATAAGTTTTTACCGTTTTATACACGTAAGTCATGCTGTTGCAGATGCTGAACTAGTGAAAGCTGCATTACAATAATTAATTTTAGCGATCGACTTCGCACCAAAAAAGCTGGCAAGCTTGAATGTGTACAAGCTTCTTTACATGCCATTAAGTCTCCATGAATTTGATAAACTGATGGTTGAATGTTGTCATTTCAATAAATAGTTCGTTTTGTATATTGGTGATATGAACTGATTTGCCTTGAGGGATATTCCATAAGCGCAAAAAAAGTTTTAATGAAAGTTTAGCTGTTTCTAGTTGCTGTACTTGAAGAAACAAAGCACTAAAAAGGTATATTGAAACAAAGTATTTAAAATTAAAAATTATAAGTGTTTGTTGGCAACCCCCTACACAATGAATTAAAAAAAATCAAAAAAATCTGCTTTAGAAAAATCCGATTTCATTAAAAATAAAAATATTTTTTTTATTTTTGTAAAAAAATCATGATTTTTAACAAACCGGGCGTAAGTATGGATACGTTCACAGCACTCCCACGTGGCTAGGTGGAAATTGTGCGTTGGCAGACTTTAATTACTTTTATTTTGTATCAGTCAAAACTCGCTCTAGTGTTTGGCGTGCAGCACAGAGCGGTGCACCAAAGCATTGCAGCAGTTCTTTGTAGCTGACGTAACATGCCCAGTTTGTCTGAAATAGAATTACGTAGAAAGCAATGTTGAAAACGCCCGTTTTAGTTTTCAGCTCGTGTGAATCTCGTTTGGAATAAAAGAGCCTGTTACCCGCACATTACCAGCGTCAGCGCATCTGGCGACAAGTGGCGTTTTTAATATTTTCTGTGCGAACACAACATTGTGATAGTTAAGCTCCACTGCTGCTTTTCAATTTGGGCCGAGGCCATAACGGTTCGCACGTTGTGCGTACATCAGGGCGGCAAGCGATTGAAAAAGAAGAAAACGTCGACGAAAAGAAACACCCTCAATCCGTATTACAACGAATCGTTCAGCTTCGAAATCCCTCACGAACAAATCCAGGTATGTGCACGAAAGCGACGTCAGTTCGCGGTGAGTGCGCACGAAAGCGCGACGCGTTATTTACTTTCTTTCCGTGTTGCGATCGACAGAGTCATTTTGCACGCTCGGCATTGGCCAGGTCGTGTAATTGGAGCAGTTAATTGCTCGAAATTACTCGAAAGCTTTTCATAAGTTCTATTTTTGTCCTGGTCGATGTTGCGCTTCGACATATTACGCATTCTTCGTTCCGATTTATCAAAGAAAGGTTTTCCTTGGAAAGGTGCGCATTGTTGTGTAATTGTTAGGTTTACATGGCTCCATGGCTTTGCTCTGAAAAGAGTTTGTCCGCCGTCTTGCTTTAACCCAAGAGGTAGTTATTTCAACTTAGTCCACATCTGGGGAATGCTACGTACAATGAAGTAGGAATTGTGGAGTTTTTGCACTGTTCTTTGATTGCAAAGCGTTGCTTGAGGTGAAAGGTTGCCACAAAGCTTCTTGGTATGTGGTAAAATACAAAATGGCTCTCTAACCGATCTGAATATTCTCAGTGCGGATTTTTCTAAAAATGTGTGTTGTTTGTGTTCAATCCTGAGGTACAGAAAAGAAATGAGACGCTTGTGTGCAACGCGCGAAATGCAAAATGCCGGCGATATTTCTGTTCTCCGCGTTCAGGGCTTTCCACAAACGCGTTGTTTTTTCTTGCAGAAGTTTTCTGTTAATAAGAGTTTTTTGCTTCGGCGCAACTGAAGAATTTCGTAGTCTTTTTGTTAAAATCATTTATAAATCTCAACCGTTTTTGTTGTTGTTTCGCAGAAAATAACGCTCGTCGTTGCGGTCTACGATTATGACCGCCTGGGCAACAACGACGTCATCGGCAAGGTCGTTCTGGGCTGCAACGCATCGGGCGCCGGCTTACGTCACTGGACCGATATGATATCGTCCCCGAGAAGGCCTATTGCGCAGTGGCACACGCTGCAACCCGAAGAAGAAAAATGATCCGCATTTCGCGACATCAGCGGATCGCGTGCCGTACATTGTCCTGCTTCGGAATCGTAGCCACTTGGTGCCGGTTCGCGCATCGGACACCACCCGTTTGTCGTTCGACTACAGCTTAGAATATTAGTATTTTGGGGTTGTCGGTTGTCAGTCAATAGATTTGTCTGTACGCCGGCGTAATGTCTTCAGTGGTAAATATCCCATGTTGCAGGATCGATAAGAAAACTCACACCAATGTGATCAAACTGTTAATTTAAAAGCAGAAAGAACAATGGGTAAAATAACTGTTGCGTTTTTTAGGTTTCGATTTCAATCGCAAAATCATTTATATGCAACTCTTGACTCGACTCTCTCGAGTTGTTCAACTCCCCAGCATAACGCAAACTTAGTCGTCCATTGTTGTCTAACGCGAAGGCAGTAACTGTCTCGAGGTAAGTTTCAGCATTCGTCACGCGGTCTTCCTTTATTCTCCGCGGTGATTGTAAATCTGTGTCAACAAATCTTGACGTTATCTTCAGTGTCAGTTGCATTTGAGTAGCTGGCAACAAATTAAACCTTTAACTTGTGTCAGCGGAAAGCTGCAATGTTTCATTCGGTGACGCACTTAAAAATCTGGTTGATCCTGTAGGGGAACACCATTCACGTTTACTGTAGATGTGTTACTGTTGTAGTAGGTTCTTGTTCTTTCCGTTTAATTCAGTCATCACATCGTGGCAGCTTGCGTGCCGTGCGCAAAAGTTTTATAACGCGATTGGTTGAATTGTACATATTTTTCTCCACTCCTCTCGCGGCAAATACGCTTTGTACAGTAACTCGCAGTGCAATGTTTTGTTTTGCTGTTGGCGTTTGTTGCACGAATCGTTGTGTCGCATGTTTTTAGGCGTCGTCTCTCTTTTGCTTCTTACCCTTCCTTCCGAATCTCCTCAGCTGTACATGCAGTCCTTCGCCGAGATTTCATATCACGTTCGTTGCGCGAGCAGTCCTTTTTGTTACAAGTCGAGTTTTCGGTTTTCACGCTTGCGTCTGTGCGCGGTACCGTTGTGCGTCAGTGAACACGTGGCTTGCTAGAACCAGGATGTCGAGCAGGTCGGTTTCTCGAGGCAGACCAAGTGTGAGGCAGTTCGCGACGACCGGTTGCTTTGTTGCTCGAAATACGAAGATGTGAGCCTACAGTGCGATTGATTGTGCACCGGTTGTGGCGTTTCCCTACGATCGCTGTTTCGTGTTTCTATCAATTCGAAGCAAGCTTCGGTCTGCTCGAAAGTAAAACAGATGGTCGTCTTATCTGTTCCGCAATCTCTCGGCGTAGAAGGCTTCTTCGCTGCTAAGTTCGAGTCTGTGGACAGATTTCAGGCACACGTTGCTCTCTGCGAAGTGGTTTCAAACGCGTTATTTATTCTCTAGTCTAGCATCAGCTTGCTGATGGTTGTTGGTGGTTTTTGTCTTGCATTCCGTCCAATGTTGCATAGCTTCTCTGTGTCGACCGCGAGGTTTCGTTGGTCAGTTCGTAGACGCAGCGACGTGTACTTGCGCTTAGCGTATGGCGCATATTGTGGGCGATTAAGCGGTACGTGCATTCAGAGCATTTGTAGCGGTGTCGAGCGCATTGATTATTATCATCCAGGGCCGGGTACTACGGTGCAACAATTCCTCCTTGTCTTCGTTTTTGTACATATCATGTCTTCTGCTTTTCGTAGTGCGAGGTGTCGAGTCGACTTCTTCCGGCTCTCACTGAATTGGTGCAGGCGGGGTTTTAACTTTTGCCAGTTTGCGAAAACATCGCGATCAAACTCGAAAGGTTTCGGATCGACCGTGTTGAATGATACCCTAGCAATAGACTTTTTTTTAAAAAAGATCCCCACTCTCATTTTTAATGTCGAAAATCGTTATCAAGCAGATTTTCACAGAAGCAGTGCTCCCGGATAGGAAAACAGAACGGTGCTGCTTTAACAGCCAGCTCGGTGGGATTCGAGAATCGTTATCTGCTTGAAATTTGGTTGATCTGCGCCATTTTCGGTGCGTTCTGCGCTCAATGACGCTTCCCGTCCGGTTCAGTTTTCTGAATATCAGCAGATGGTGGTCATTCACTACACGCGATAAATCACAATGTGAGTTCTCGATTTCTGGCGCCCTGTTGGTGCGCTTATCATTCTTGGTGTCATTGTAGTCGCTTGCGCTAACTATCGCGTTCTTTGGTAGCGGTGCTACGTTCATTCTGATCTGTGCCACGTCGGTTGTGTGATATTCAGGGCGTCCTGTTACTGTTTCTTTTTATGTTTTCATCGACATCGTGTCACTTGCACCTAAAGCGCTTTCAACTTGTAGCACTCCGAAACTCGCAGCTGCAGTAATTCCGGGTGGTCGATGAAAACTGACGGAGGTCTACAGAACAAAACCTTTTTCACGTTGTTCGGTTTACAAGGCTTGATTGACAAAAAGGGCTTGTCAGAAAAAATGAACTCGTTTCACTGTTGGTCATCCCGCAGATTTTGTTGTTTGGTGGTGCGATACTCAAACGTTTGTACTGGGAATCATTGTGTAGTGATGTTGGTCATTTATACATTCTTTTTCAAGTTTTTTTTGAGTTCAGGAGTTCAGGTACTGAAAAACAATCTAGGTAAAAATAACTTCCTTTTTTCAAGTTTGGAAAATTCTGCTTTCGAAATGTTTTGTGCTGAGCGTTTTTTCTCAATAGAACCTTATGCACCTTCAAACTTTGCCGCAAAATCCAACAAAAACTTTAAAGCACTTCTACTTCACCCTGAAGCAAAGTAACTTTTTCCTTGGTCAAGTTGTATGCAGTTCGTAGACAATCGCAGAACACAGTCCGTCCGCTGTAACTGTCGTTGCGTTCCCGTGCTTTGTTGTACAGTTGTGGTTTTAGCTTGTCTTTCGTCGTGGTGTCTGCTCTTTATTAACATGATTTAACTTTGCACAACACTCCGGCGCACTTCGGTACGTTTCGGAAACTTCCGCTTCCGGGCGCCGGGCATCTGTAGCTTTTGTACATATACCTTTTGTTGCACGTTGGTCTCTTTAGCTTCGTTTCCGGTGTAGGTGCTTCTCGCATTCCGAATCGTTTTGCGCTTTTGCTGCCGGCGTCGTTTTTAAGATGAAACCAGCTGTTGACTTGGGCGGTGTGAACGAGCGATAAATGTAAGTAATGGGCAGTGTGTCATATTGCGCCGGGGAAGAAAGGATCGTCGTATTTGTTGTGTCACGTGATGCCGTGCACTCTGTACCTAACTTCAGATGATGAAGCTGTCACTGAAAAGCATCGGACAAAAATGTACCCCCTTACTGGACTAGCTTTACCACGCTTCTCTGACTGCGTGATGATACAGATTGCAGCTCGAAACGAAAATTCTAACAGTTTCTGTCTCAACGATAGGCTGCTTGTTCTACTTTTAGTCCTGGATACGTAAAACGCAACGTTGTCGTGGCGATTTCGAAAAAAACACGTTTCACTGGCTCACTTGTTTGGAATACACAATTATGGTGATAGTGTGGAAAACATTTGTGTCTTTGGTTGTATGCTTGCTGACGTGGTGGTGTTAGATGCTTGCGATGACTGCACAACATTGCAATTTCTGCTTTTGCCATGTGCTTGCTAGGCGAAAGCAGTGAAACCTGATGCGGATGTGGCCGTTTAGCGAATGTTTGGAAGTTTCCAAGCCGTTTTAGATTTATTTTTGTTGTTGGTCGTCGTAATGGATAATTGCGTATAGTTTAAATAAAAACGTTCCACATGAAGCAAATCTGGTTAGTAGAAGCAATTTCTGATGCAAAGTGTCGGAAAAATTGGAAGCAGTTTTATCGTGATGTCTAGTTAATTACGTCGTTACATTTATTGTCATGTATCGTCCCTTCTCTCCTCCTGCAATGTTCCCCCCAAGATGCGCAGTACCACCAGAGCACTTGCGCAGTAAAATCTCATTCTCGCGCAGTTGCAAAATTCCGAATTTAATATCGTATTGCCCTTGTCACGCTTCAGTGGTTATGCGTCTACATGATTGCGCAATTGCATGCGCGCTAAAACAAACATTTGCTCAGGGTAAAATTTACTTAGAGAGAGCACTGATTTCTATGGTCGGTTGACCATAACAGCACTCCAAAAATTCTATGCCTGCAGAGCTTTTCCAAATGAAGATGATGTAATTCGCTTAAAGTGCTGTTAGCAATGAAATACATGCGATACGCCGAGTAGTTGGGCCAACGCAGCTGTCAATTTTTTTAAAAAAGCTTACTAATTTTTGACTTACCTGTATGCCAGTCAGGCGAAAATTGGGAAGTATTAAAAATTGCTGATGTTTCAGGCGCTTTTTGAACGCTTTTTTGTCAAAAGTGGTGGAATTTTATGCAATGTGCCACTCCATAAGACACGAGTTGACTTGCGAAACCTGTTTCAGTTCTTCAACAACTTCATGGCAATATACGCTTCCGTACAGGGAATTGGTGCTTTTCCACCCCCTATCAGTCGCTGAGCTGAACCTCATGGGGTTGCAAGTCGTCCGAGAGCAGTTGAAAACATTCAGACAAATTTAAAGGAAGTTTCACACGTGCTGCCTCATTTTTTATAAGAAACACCTCGAACAAAAGTTGCTTAATCACCATTTGTGATGCTTTTTCATGAAATAACAACTTTTCTAGCGTTTAGTATGCTGAACAGGTCTCCTTTACAGTCTCCTCTTTGGCAGTCGTCACACCGTCCTAAACGTCCATTTAAAGACGTTGAAATGCGACATGAAGAGCTATAAGATCTCACCTTACGAATGGCAGTGAACAGCACGCTACCGCGATAGCTGGCGTGCTGCTCTATCACGTGGCAGAAACGAATCCTCGCACAGCTACATTTAATAACTGCGAATGGCGCTGCTCTACGGGAAATGCCGTGATGATGCAGTAATTTGAAACGAACAATGAGAAGATCGCTGCGGGAAATGGATCACGTCAAACAGCGAGCACAAATTCTTGCAATGAAGTAGGTTTGCTTAAACGCTTTAAGGAAGTCAAACAAAAGATATAGGTCCGCATGACTTGCAAAAGTCGCGCGTAAAGACTGGTACATACAAGAATGTATTTCCGCAAGTGATATTCCTCATGTGAAATTTCACAACAACATTCATGGTCGCATTTCTTTAACACCAGTCCGCCAGTGCTCCAGCATGCGTAGGCTTAATAAACCGGAAGTTGATGGCAGTCACAAGATTTTCTTTCAGCAAATTGTTTTCCCAGAAAAATGCACTTTTTGAAGATATTAGGTATTATTTTCAACCAACAAGATACATTTTTACACAAGATTTGAAAAAAATTTCCCTTTACCATTTTTCTTTAAAAGTGGTTCATGTGACCAACAATTATTGACTCAAATTACAATTGTTGACTCAAAGCATGCATGTTTGACAGCAAGCATATAATAGCCAACACACTGACTATCGACTTTTATCACATGATTGGTTTGAAAAAAAGGGTGAATACATCAAAAATCTTATGAAAGTTTTGCCCAACAGACCTTATTTTTCACTCAACTTGGTGTGATTTTCAAATACGGAAAAGGCAAGATTTCCCTTCCCCTCAGTTGCTATGGCTGTTCTGCATATGATTTGTCACATTTGCTGAGTTTCATTTCAAATTTAGGAGAGCGGACCCACGCGAACACCACTTTCGACTAACCTGTCTGCTGTATTGCAGTAACATTCATGACTTTTATTTGTTTTGTCCCAGGTGAAACAGAGTTTGTGAAGCCGATGTAGTGCATCAGATGGAGTTAGGGTTTGTTCTGAATCTGGGTTTCGGCTTCAAAAACCACGTGTCATCGCAATTTTGGAAGATGTGTTGCTGTCAGTCTCAAACTCTTTTGTCGAAATTGCATTGTTTCACATAACCCTTATCACTTGCACGAAATATCATTTCAAAACCTGGCGTGGAAAATCGATTGTTTAAATAGCAGGGAAAACAGACTTTTGAAAGTAAAGACATTATTAGGTAAATTGTTCGTTGTTACATTGGTAACGCATTGCAGAAATAGAAATAGTTAACCTTTCCATGCTGAAGGTTGCCCTATCCGAAAAACACACAAAACACATGCTCACTAGAAATGGGAGAAGATAGCACTGCAGCTAATATGAATTCAGTTCTTGAATCTCGGTGTCGGAACTCGCCTGGGTCTTTTTGGCCAAACGTTGACCTGGTACAGTGGTTTTCAACATGGGGCGCGACCAAGCCCGTAACCAGCTTGAGACACCAGGTGTGGCAAAGAGTTTTCTGAGAGGGGCCCAAATTTTTAAACTATGTCCAATAGTTTTGAAATATGTCCAACACATTTTTCCAGGGGGGTGAAAAATTTGGTAGGGAGGCTTCGACCCAGTCTCGTCGCCACGGGGGGCTTTGGTGGGCCTAGCCCCCGAAACAAAGCTCCAATCCCCCAAAAAATAAAATATGAAACATTGTAAATTAGTGGAAATTTTGTCAAATTTGAATGTCAAGACCCCCTGCACGAATCTAAAGCCCCCGCACAAACGTAAAGCCCCCCAAATGACGACTTTCTGGCGACGGTTCTACTCCGCCCCCCTGCGCACCCCCTGGTTACGGGCCTGGGCGTGACACTCAGAGGGGTCCAGGTTTCGAAGGACCACGAAGGTAAAATGAGAACAGTCGAATCTGCTCGTAAAGCATTTTACTACAGGAAATCCATTTCGCGTCAAGTACGCATTTTCAATCTTGCAATTGTAACTAAAACTTACAGGTGAAATGATGAAAAACTAGAGCAATACTTCTACAGTTTCAAAAACATTAAACACGTGGATTTTTTGTTATAGCATTAACCATGACGATAAGTACTACGCTGTCACTACCAAACTGAAAGTGGGTCGCAGACCATTTTTGGAGGGGACGTGAGTAGATATTTTACGTACACAACTGTATTGCATTCATGGGCGTCCGAGGGTTTTTTCCAGGGGGGCCATTAGAGGATTTTCCCACAGGTAACCATAAAAATTTTTCCAGGGGGCGGGGCGAAATGTGATGAAATTTCACTTTTTCTTCTCGAAACCAAAAAACGACCTTTTTTGCTTAAAATGTCACAGAAAAATGTGAAATTTCAAAATTCAGGGGGCCTTGACCCTTCTTCCGAGGCCCATGATTGCATCTGCTTTATTCGAGTTTTAGATGGGGTCGTTGGGTTATAGTGGGTTATTATAATTGGTCGCGGTACAAAAAGTCTGAAAAACACTGGTCTAGTAAGTATATGAGTTTAGCTGCTGGTATGCGCGCTGTGTGTAGACGACAGTTCATGAAAGTGTTATAAGTACTTTTAGTTATGGTAATGTGCGATTTCTGAGCATGGGCGTCGGAAGGGGGGGCAGGGGGCCTTGGCCCCGCTGGATTTTGAAATGATCAGCAAGAAAAGGTTGTTTTTTCAATTTCGAGCGGTAAAAAACAAATTTCACCACTTTTGGCCCCCCCTGGAAAAAATTTTGGGAAAACCCCCTACTGTCCCCCCTCACTGGAAAAAACCCTTCCGAAGCCCATGTGGCTGAGGGTTTTTTAGATCCATCATATTAGTTTCCCCCAATCTTTTTTGTAATTCCTAGTTGATCTTCGTTGTAACGCAGCTGAACTTTGTTACTTGCCAGGAGCCTGAACTTCCTCTTGAATAGACAGCAGAACCCCTTATTTTGTGTGAAGGTAAAAGAGTCATTTTTTCACAAGACCTAGAAAGCTGCATGCCATCCGTGATTTATCATTTTGTCTGAATTCAATTATATGTGAGGTTCAGTTTCTTCCAAAATGCTTTCGATTGAGATTTCATGTATTTTGCATGTTGCTAAGTAACCTTAACGGCAGCAGCTGCTTCTGTGTAAACTTTAAACGCAGGGCCGTCGCCAGCGGGGGCCAGTGGTGCCCGGCCACCCATTTGAAGTCTGTGCCCCCCATTTCACGTTTGGGCCCCTGGTTGCTGCATACATCCAATACAGTATTTAAAAAATGTGGCCCCCTTTTCTGGTTTTTGGCCCCTCCTTCTGGTTTTTGACCCTCCTGCTGCTTAATCCTGGCGACGGGACTGCTTAAACAGCAGAAATCGCCAGTGGAGTGCCTCTGAGCGAAATTTGATGTAGTTTTGTTCAATCAGATTGCGACGCGGCAATTGCTATATTGTATCCTTTTCATCAGAACGGTCATTGATGCTTGTATAATAGCACATGCATGCAATAGGCCGGCCGGTGATATTTTATGATGAATTAGTGGCGTACTCGCAGCTTTCAATACCTATGTATTAAAATTAGGGCGCAATGAAATATTTGCCGTGCAATGTCAAAGCATTGTTCAAATTTACATGAAAAGAAGTCGTTATACTTCTGGACCACTAACATGCATGAACGGTGAATGGTGTTCGAACTCTTCTTATGCCTTTTAATTGGCCACGTGACTTTCATTTTGTTTACTATTCTCTCACCGCGTGCGTTGCCACGTGACCAAACAGGTGTTGTGATTGTTGTTAGTGAATCATTGTTTGGTCATGATGATTGGACAATACGCTAAGAACAAGCAGAAGAAGGCGAAAATCTTCCAATCTTGGTGATCATTCGGAACGCAAGAACGAAGTTCAGTCTACCAGCCTGATTGGAGGTGGCAGAGATAATGGTAAGACACGTCTCTAAAATTTTGATAGTTGCTTACACAGCGGTTGTGCACATTTTCTGCGTGATGCTTGTTGAAGCTCAGGTATTCTGTAATAAAAAGTGAGACACTCAGAAGTGTTTGCAATAGGCCGCCTTTATCTGTAGCTGTAATAATGTAGCTATGCATCTGGCTGGTAGCTGCCATGTGCTGCGTATTTTCTGATCGGAAACGCACATACGATGACAGTCATACACTTCGGGAAGAAGATTGACTGTCTTTGTGTATCAGAATGGAGTTAACCTCACCTTGGCTTAGACTACAATATTCACTTCACTTGGACTTTTCAATGCCCGAGCTTGCATGGCATAAATGCAAGGAGGGCAACCAAAAGAAAATGGGTAAATTTACTCCATGCTGTAATAGACATGCACAACTTTTGGTGCCACGTTTGCAAGTTTCGCTATCAAGGTGCTGACCTGCTTAAAGAAAGTAAGCAGCAATTTTACATTTTTCGTCACAAAAAGATTCCAAAAACCTGTACCTTGTTCAGAACTAGTTACTGTGATGCTTATGCTGATATCTCAGATTGCAGTAGTCTGCACACAAAGCTTTGTGTTGCAAATCAGAAAATCTGGATGAAAACATAATTTTCAATGTGGTTCAGAAATTTCTGAAAGTTACACTGCACATGGTTCGAAGTCACACTTATTTTAGTACATTAGCTACCCCTGTCAACATGGGCAAATGTTTGAGTGTAAGGCTAGCCCATGCAAAAACTGCTTCATTGATATAATGGTTAGGGCACTGGCTGTGTAGCTTCTATGTTGGAGATCAAAGTTGTAAGTAGATTGCAGCAAAATGTGAAAATGGATAATTATTGCTGTTGGTCATGTATTTGAAAAGCTGGTAGGGTGTGGGGACAGTTCTTCTGCATATCTTATCATGATTCATTTCCTGTGCTCGACAAATGAAATGATAAAGCAAAACACGTTCATTTAATATTGAAATATACTGCTAATTTGATTGTTTCACTACCAGTATTACTTTTGCATGCTCACATTTCAGTTTCAGAATGCTGTGCCAGTGTGTGAATTTAAGCATTGATTTTAATATCCGTTAGGTTTTAATGGATAAAAACTCTTTATTTATGAAGGAATTACTTTTGTTTCAGGTGGGTTCAAAACTATCCAGAAGTACCATGGTAGTTAGAAAACCCTATGGTCCTGTCTCTTTCAATGAATGGTCATCCTTTCCAGATTTGCGAACCTTTGATTCAGATTACTTGATTTCAGTTTTGACTGCTGAGGTAACCGAAAAGGTTTTCTTTTGTTTCTTTGTTGGTAAAATGAAAGCTATTGGTTGTTATATTTCTATGACTATTTCAATCATTAAGCATTGTGCTGTCAATGCACAGTACTGAATTCTGGCAGAAGTGCAGTGAAGAATGTGTGAAATGTGTATCTTTTTTGTTTGTTTTGTAATGTTTGAGTGATATGCTGTTTGTTGAGACCTTACAGCTCCACCATTTTTATCCTCCTCTCTGTAGAAGGTTTCCTTCTTTTGTAAACACAATTTCTTCCATACATGACCTTTAAAATATGCTAAGCTGGTATCTCATGTTATTTTGTTGATTTGGATGGTTTGTCAAAAAGGAAACATAAGCTTTGCTCAATTTTTTTGTCATGCTTTTTAGTCAAAAATACTGAACAAATTGCATTTACTATTCAGAGATGATTTGACAAGTTATTTTGCAACATGGCAACAATTGGACATATGAACTGAGTAAAGTGATTGTTTGGTAATGTGATAGTTCAGCAAATTAGTGGTTGGAATTGCATCAAATATCAGCAGCAAGAATAGTTGATTACAAGACGACTGGTTGTCATGCCAATTTTATCGCAGAGTATTATCAGGCCAGATGTTATATGCTTTTCTTCCAAGTTGTGTGCCGCCTAATGTGTGATCAGCATACTTTCATGTTGCCTAATTGTCTAGTTATTGAACTAATGTCTTGTTGGTTGCCATGCTAGTTTCAAGTTTGTTATCATTTCATTGACTCAACTATTAAACGGAAACAATACTGAGAGCAATTGCACAATAGGGAAACCAATTGTCAGTGGAAATCAGAATAAACGAAAAAACAATTTGGAAAAATAACTGATTAATATAAACATGAGTGTCACTGTGTCACATAGAATTGGTGAAGGACCATAGCGGCCATCTATTCAACTAACCCCGTTTATCAATTTTTGTGTAGTGTTGAAAAAACAATAGTTGGAAATAAAATCCAAAAACAAACAAACAAACATAGAACATGCTGAAGTAAATTTACAGATAAAGAGAGCATGCCTATGTTTAATTGTCATGTTGAGGATTTTCCAAATTGGCAAATTTGCAAAGAGCTGTACTGGTCTTCAAAGAACAGTCACCAACTTAATTTTCACTTGAGGCACCCTGACTCTTAATCCTCTTGTAAGCTGGTCATTTTTATTCCTTTTTAAAAAGAAATAGGCTGAAATACTATTTAAGGCTTTAGGGGGCTCTTGCACTGTTTGTTTAAGTCACATTTTAGAAAGCATGCAATCCAGTGTATGGCTAAATTTTTTTGAAATTCACTAGCTGAAGACCTGAGTGTTACATCAATTTTTTTTCTAAGGAAAATGTTAGGTACCTGTTATGGACCTGTAGGGACCCAATTTCTCTGATTCTATAGATCCGTGGGTCCCTAAAACACCTTAAAAAAACCCTGGTTACATGAAAAATTGCTGTAAGTTCATAGGTTTGATAAACTTTTTTTTGTGTCCCATAGTCTTGCATTACCAACAAAAGTTCGAAAGTAACAATATAAGCACAGGAAAAGTTGTTACTTGTAAAAGTATCATGACTGGTGTATTTTCTATGTTAAATTAAATCCAACCTATATTTTAACATATAACAAGCAGTAATTTTAAATTATTTTGTTTTATTATCTTACGAGCAATAGTTACAAAACCTGAGATTGAAAATTAAAGTTTGGTTTTGACCCAAGTTTAAACAACTTCAGCCAAGATTTCCACTATCAATGTTGTCCACAGCTTTAGTTTGATATTCACATTATGTGTATATTGTTCATCCCATAAAATTCTGAGACAGTTAATGCTGTCAAAATAAAATTGTAAGAAGACTATGTGTTGTTTATTCTGTTGGTACCACCTGTATTCTCTTGACATTTGCTGTCAATCTGAATATCCTCAATTAATGTGTGTAACTTTCACACCCACTTGGGTTTCTGGTTGGAAACTTATGATGCATTTGGTATGTAGTTACAATCTCCATGCCTTCATATAGTGTATTTACTTTGACAAATAATTTCTACGATCAGTCATAGAACTGGTTGGTCAACTACTTTTTCAAGCAATGATTTCTGTAAGAATTCTTGTCTCATATCATTGCAATGTATGGAAATCAAATATTTGTCAGATGATTTTGTGATATCTCTTTGTATGCTAGGCATAATTACTGTATATATATATATGTATTAGGAATTACTGAGACCTGATGATATTCGAAGGCGGAATTAAGTGTTTCTGGGCTATGTTGGTGGGCTTAAATCAACTTTCAATGATCTTCTCAAGTCAGTAGTAGCTCAGTACAATGTATCAATTATTGAGAAAGGCCGTGCAAAAAGTTTTTGTGGACACTTACAACAAAACTAAATCCCTTAGTCACAGTTTCTTGCAGTAATGAAATTTGAAATAACTAGCCCATGCCCTATGATTATTTTTCCCAAGAGAATTAAAAATATAATTTTCAAGTAACTGAAAAATTGTATGGTTTACTTTTAGTTTGAGAAATATGCAATATACTTTGTTCAAGTAAGTACTTTCCACAATGGGGGAAGCAAGGAATCGATCGGCAAATTTTTAATAGGATATCGATTTCACGTAAAATTACACATCCTCAATCCTGAAAATTGCAAGCAAATATACTTTGATTGCACATTGTTGAGCAGATTGTTTCATTCGGTGCAGTTTGTAGAAGTTTAAATATACCACTGCTTTACAATTAAAAGCTTTACAACAAGTTACCTCTCTTCTGACCAAACTGGGATATGAGGGATGATAGGACCAAATGGTCTTGTCACACTGTAGTGTACCATGTTCCATAGCATCCAAAATAAACCACCTTTTTATGAGTCCTACACTATTGCTTTGTAGAAAAACCCAGTTTTGACTCTCTGGATGCCTGTGAAGATAAATGGCTGAACAAACTGAACGCACAAATTAATATTCAAAGCATGATCCTCCCTTGTGTTAAGTAATTTACGAATTGTTGTCCCCCTTTGCGATGTTCATTGATTTTTTCCATTCTGTTTTGCTCATTTAATCCCTTCTCTTACAACACACGTAGTTTTTTTTACCAATTTTGTGCTTCCCCAACATTTAGCATCCCTAGAGCACATGTGTCAACCTTATGACCTCATGACCATCGTTGCTCATAGCTGTGGTTTTGTTGCTCCGTAATTGGTGTCAGATGGTTTTTCAAATTTAGTGTAAGCAATTAATTATTTTAGAACGGCCTATTTTCCAGTTTTTACTTACCGCAGCTTGTGCTTTGATTATTCGTTTTAGTCTGGAGTTTGCTTATTTTTGTCTGAACTTGATTTTTAGCTCTTCAACATTTCACCTGCAAACATTGCTTGCAGATTTCTGGACTTAGAGTGATGTAATATGAATGACAGTGCTATGAAAAAATCTGCAAAGATATATCTTCCCTTGCTTTACTCTTCTTTTTTACTCAAAGCGATGTTTTTTTCCATATTTGTGTACAATTGCTGTTTGTTGGGAAAATGTTTATTAAAAATTTTTTTTGTACTAGTTGCATCCTGTAACTAAAACATTATGAGATTATTGTATCTGCAATGCATTTAACGTGTTGGTCACACTCCACAGGACGATACTGGACTTCCCTTTCTGTGGTGCTCTCCTGAAATGGACGCAAACCTGAAACGATTGCCAAACATTGGTAAGTGTAAACCATGCTGGTCAAGTCATCATTTATTTGCTACTTGTTCGTACTGAATTATTCAAACTTTGTGTCGTTCACATCCTTAAATTAAATGTATTTGGTGAATATGTATGAAATTATCGTAAATAATGTACTTATGTCCCATGGGGCAGTGTCAAAAAATGGGGGTAAGCGTAGGTATGTTTTGCCGTCTATTCAGATTTTTATAAAATGAAAATTTGACTGCTGATATTTTGGTGCGATAGTTTTGAGTGACGGCAGTAACATGCTTATGCCCCTGACTCAAGCCCAAGCGCAGTGTGAGCGCTACAAATAGGGCAATAGCAACCAAGTGTCAATAGAGTGATCGAAGTCGAGTGGAAGAGCTGATGTTACGTAGATTTAACTGAAGAGCACTGATGCACTTGCTACTATGCCCATGCTGGTGTTGCAACCTCTCCGCTGGCGTTACGTTGCATGTGCGATTCACCGCGAACGGGACGTGCGCGAAGAACAACATCCATATAAACGTGGTGCGCACAAGCAATAATAGAGTGACCTCGTCGGGTGATCTCTGTTGTTGCTTGCTGCCACAGTGTGAAGCTTTGCGCACTTGCCGCACGAGCTTTCCGATCGCATCACTGGTTGACATTCGTACAGTTGTGTGTTCGGGTCCGTCGTGCAGCGGCCGCAATAAAATTGAGGCGCCAGTGGGATGCAACGTCTCTGTACCAGTTCGCGCAACCAAACCATCACAACGAACTCTTGCGGCGGGCTCGAATGTCAAGCAGGGAGGAATTTGAGGACAGCCACGCGCCTCTTCGCTTGACGCGAGAACAGTGTGAGCACTATGAACAGGGCTATAGCAGCCCGAGTGAATTAGGTCGAGCGGAAGAGCTGTTGCTGGTATGTCCATGCTGGTTGACGTTTGTACCGGGTCTCTCGTGAAATGGCCCCAATGTAAGCAGGTCCGTAGCCATGGAGGCATTCGGAGGCAATGTCCCTCAAAATTCGTTTTGTGTACCCCCAAATTTTGTTCTGCCCAGAAAAATTTGTTTTAAACATATAATAAAAACAAAAATATTTGCCCCGTAAAACTGTATTTTGCCCCTCCCAAACATTAAAACCTGGGTGCGGTCCTGAATACAAGTGAGGCGCCGTTCGTTTTCTAAAAATGTAAGAATGTCATTCATCGAACTACACCACTGCTTATTATCGTTTAATTCGGGCGCAGCTGCCACCATCTAGAAGTCACTTTGAGCAAACCATCGTCCTATTTCGTACAAAGATTTTTGAGTAAACTACCTTTATCGCCAGTTACGATATTCCTTTTTTATGCGTAGCTCTGCGACAAGCCGAAGCAGTTTTCAACTTAAGTCAGCTGATGTTTGCTCTATACCACGGTTCAATATCGGCATGCACGTTTCTTGATCTGCAGTTGAATAATCCACCTAGAACCATTACCAAGTACGGATTTACCAAGCTGGGTAAGCTGTATGCTTCAGAAATTTTTGACGAAACCAACAACACGTTATATAATAAATGTAAAACTTTTGTTTAATGCGTTTAATGTCATCATAAGAACAGTCTTTCAAAAAACGTGCCTTATTTAATTGCTGCAATGTGTTTGTGTGTCAGTCAGGTTAGAACGTTTCATAAAATTGCTGATGGGCGCACATTCACGATCTTCGTAAAGGTTTTACACGCTGCATGTGAAATATCTGTGAGTTCAGTTGAGTGTGAAAGCCACTGAGACGCTGTTTAAACGCATGCAGATTGTCAATAATCTGTTCTTTGAATAAAAAGGTCTATTGAGTTTTTGAGTAGACTTGAATCGATTGTTAGCTATGTGCTAAGACGCTGAAGAAACAAGAAAGGATTCGAGTTGGGTTTAGAATTGCCGACTATTTATTAACACGTTTAACGTAAGAACCGTCGTGTTGAACTGTTTCTGTGCGCGTTTATTGTGACCTATTGGGGCTTGGTGGTGTTTTTTTCTTGCATGTTATGATTAAAAAGTGATGTAGCTCATGAAATTTTACGTGAGTGAAATGGTGTTAAGCTCTCCGTGATTTTGAGAGAGTACTATGTGGCGTAATTACCGTTTACTAAAACGTAAGAACAGAACTATGCTGTCATTAGTAAAAACCGCAAATAAGTTTCTGATATGATAATTCACGCGTGAATCCTTAAAACTTGTAGCATGAAACATTTTGAGATGCATGAGGCGCGAGAAGAAAGTTTCAAATGATGTGTTATGTGCAGACAGGTGTAAGCTCTACTCTGGTGCAGTGTTCAGACAGGCTTTGCACGCACTGTGTTGGGACATTGCGGAAAGCGGTGGAATTCCTGTTATATTCTCGATGATGAAGGTACAGTCTGCGTCGTTTGAACACATGAGTGCTTGCTTTTGCGTGGCGGAAAGACTTCAAGGCTTAAGCGCTTGCGTGATTAAAAAATCACAAACGATTCTTGCTATTTCATTGCTAAGTTTCTTACAAAGTATTTCGTGGACGCCAACATGCTGCTGTGTGCGAATGAACATATTTTTATTATTTTCTCTGAAGAACGTTGTCCGTTTCCAGGGTTTCATCGCAAACGCATAGCCGAGCGATCGTAACTGTTGTTTCCAGTCTTACGTCAAGGACAACTGACTAAAGTATAGTTTTCTTTGCAGAACCCTGCTTTGCCTATCATTCGACAAAAATGTCTTGACGCTCTTACCAACATTCTGTGTGTCGACAGCATAGAAAAGGTTTGTTGAATGCTTTGTTTTTAGTTGGAATTCGTTTCGTTTTTCAACAGTGCAGTTTTAGTTCGTCACTATTGTTAGCATGCTGTAGGTAGATCTTCGTGTTTTCCATACTTTCAATGTCAACGTGAAACCAACCAACTACATGTTTATGAGTTACTGTTAAGATGTTCTGATCTCTTCATTTACCCAAATGAAGAAAAGTCTGCAAATCATTAAAAGTTTTGAGATTTGTTTCATTTGTAAGCTGCTTTTTGTTCAAAGGCTGATTTTTTTTAATGTAATGATCGAGTCAGGGCATTTCTCAAAAGTTTTCGGTTTGTTTCTGAACCTTTGCAAAGTGAGAGAAATTGGGGTCAGGTTTCACAACTTTTACGGGTACCGTAACTCTATCCAATTCCTTGTTCCTATCTTCCTGAATAATTTATCCCCTATAACTAAGTGACTTGTAATCAACAACGACATAAAATAGTTTGATTCACAATTGTTACACTTTTTGCGCTACAGCAGGTTGTAAGTCAGTTCTGCGTTACATGTTGACGAACTCGGCAATTGCAAGTTACCGTTGAGCACATACAGTGGCTCAATCTTCCACTGTTCACCTGTATGACCTTGCAGTTCGCTTTACTATTTTGTCTTATGCTTGTTTTCAGATAATCCTGGAAAGGCAACCCTGGTTCCTTGACATGCTGGTGAAAATGGTCGAACAGGGTGACCTACAGTGTGACATGGTTCCAGCTGTCAGTGTTTTAGATCGTCTCGTAGTTGTCATTTTATCTGAAAGGTTGGTTCACTAAGTCAATGTGCGTTGTCGGAACATCGCTTCCTTGCCAGTAGTGGATCCAGGAATTTAGGGACCCGAGGCAAACATTTTAAGGGAGGGCCTTTAACAGAAGTCATTCAAGTTACTTGAGAAGTCGCAGCAAGTGTGAAACTTACATGCATAGCATGATATGCTTATTGTGTATCCTAAAGTACTTACTATTCGACACTACTAGTACATAAAAATAACCTACATTCGGAAGTGTTTCTAATCACAGAATGCTACTTCAAAGTGTGGTAGATTTTTTCTGCCCATCATCAACAGTGTGATTAACCTTCGCACTTCCGACTTTTAGTTCTGACTTAACAAAGATCTCTGTTTATGCAACACACAGACAAAAAGCACGGTGCAAATTCATGTATGCTCAAATGGATTTTCAGTGTACTGCACGTATCAGAAGTAGACTTTACCTTGGGTATGTCTTTTTTGTTTGAACTTCACTATTCAAGCTCCGTGCACTGTGCATATTGCAAATGAAAAATGATATAAAAAACATAAAAGTAAGTCTGTTCAGGAATTTGGCAATCTGCCAGTTGATCATGATATACAAAGAATCTGAAATAAATAATATAAATAAAATTAGATAATATAAACATGACTAGATAAAAGCAGATAACAATATGATAATAATCAGCAGTCCATATTGGTAAGTGTTTGACTCAATATTTAAACTGTACAAATCAAGTTTAGAACCAAAATTGAATACGTTCATTAATTGTCAAACCTTTATAAACGAAGTTATTTTTATTTCTGAAAGCATAATTGTAAAAATATCACTTCTGCAATACAACTTACAAATTTGTTGTGGAGTTGCAACTCGCAACAAGTAATGCATTGGTGATAGCGTGTTCGAATTTGAGTGAATTTGAAGCATTGCTATGCAGCAAAATTGGCAAAAAAAATACATGTAGGCTTAAATCACAAAAACTAATCGATACTTCAAGAAAGGGGGGTTTCAACACGACATTTTAAAAAACGTGGGGCCCTGATGTAAGTGACTCTACTGCTGTTGCGTGCTCCCTTATACGAGTAAAGAGTGAGGCAAGTTTTTGGCTGTTGTGCGGATATGCGCATACACGTTTGAGTGGCGTTCATGATTAAACTGTTTTCAGAGGATAGGCATCGTAAGCCAATCTATACAACTCGGTTTGGTTGTGAATTTTCCATTTGGGTGACAGTTTAATCACTGTTCACAGTAGGCTTTGGGGTTTTGCGGCCGAAAATGTCGTTAACGTCCTCCTCAATTGCTTTGCACATGTGTCACAGAATGGACCAGTCCTATCAGCAGCTATTGCGTTTGAACATCATTGATGTGTGCCTGTCACGGTTACAGTGCCCTGAGTTTTCCAATTCCAGTTCACATCTTCATTTCGTTAAATTTCAAACGATCGCGATGCAGGTTAGTCTTGTTATTTTTAGATTCTGAAACGAACGATAGAGCAGTGCTGTATGCTGCTTTTACGGTATTGCATATACTGTTGTGGGTCTTTTTTATGTCGTTTAAAAATGTGCTGTTCGAGGTTCCATACAGTCTGGTGCAAAATTGCAACTTGTGTAATTTCATTGCAGGTGGGAATTATAGTCTAGCCAAGACAGTATTTGACGTTGCTCTTTAAATGGCGTTGCGGTGATTTTCGGTGAGCATGTTGGGTGTGGAGACCGCCTTAAGGGGGATGAAAGGGGAAACATACGCCGGGCGCAGGTTTTGCGGCATGCCGAAATGCCATTTTAGTGGGACGAAAAGCAAGGTAACAGCATCTGACCTCAGAGATGGGAAACCCGTAACGGCACGGATGAATTTTTTTGAAAGGACAAAGACACGTTTCCATCTTTTGAAGAACAAGTTCGAACAGTTGAAAAAAGATCGTTCATGCTTTTTTACTCAAATTGTGGGAAATTTTTCAAAAGTGACTCCACCTGATTTGCCACAATTTCTAGAGTGTGGAAGGCTATATTTTACATTCGCGGGAGGCTTGTCTACGGCTATGGGGTGTAGGAATAGAGCCCATCTCTGGGGGTTGCAGACAATTACTGCTTGGATGAAACTGCAGATCAAAGAAAGAGCAAACGGATAAGCTCATCAAGAGATCTGTGTTGCTGATTTGTGTTCGCGACGTGGAATATATTTTTTTTACATTAGAGCCAGGTTCTTGCTCACAAAGGGGGTCTTCAACCACGTGAACAATAATTTTCTGAAAACTCGTGCGCCTGTGCTTGACGAATAAATTTTTTTTTGAAACACAGTATCTTCGCTTTGCCAGGCAGTCGCTCTTCTTTGCGCCGACGAACAATCCGTGCGGTGGTCGAAGGAGGTACAGGATCGGGTATTTTGGTATTCGTTTCATTCCGTTCTGCTCTGGAACACCGACCAGCCTCCCAGCGATCCCGTCTGGCATCAGTCGGAAAGCTTCTATCGCACAATGAGCTTCAGCAGCAGCGCTCTGGTCTTTTCCTTCGTTGTGCTCGTGCACGCCACCATGCGCTGGTTAGTAATAATGTTGCCGGTGTCTTTGGATCTTCCAACTGGATGTAAGAATATGACACTGAAAGCCAAATGGTGCTTGTAATTCGATGTAGCCTGAACAAATATACGGATTGCAAATTGCGTAGTAGCTAAGCTGGTTTGTGCCAAGGCATTCATTGATGTAGGATTTTGGTCAACATCGGAAATGCCGATGAAGCAGTCCAGCCAGCCAGAATCGTCGCCAGAAAGTCGTCATCAGGGGGCTTTACGTTTGTGCGGGGGGCTTGACCTTCAAATTTAACAAAAATTCCACTGATTTGTAATGTTTCATATTTTAATTTAGGGGGCTTGGAGATTTGTTTGGGGAGGCTAAGCCCACCAAAGCCCCTTGGCGATGGGCTGCAACCAGCAGGCTTCCTCAGACATTGATCGCACTAAACGTCAGCGCATAATTTTACTCATAGTGCTCTTAGGCGTTGATATGTTGCGTAGCAACAGTGTATAGCACGAAAAGCGTGTAAGCGTCTCTAGTTTCGCAGCGCTGTTTTGAGAGAATTGTCAGTTTTGAGAGCCTGTACGGAAAACAGCACATTAACATCTTACCTGCATTCAGGGGCGGAGCCAGACATTTTCATTTGGGGGGGCCACTGGAGGAGCCAGTTTTGCAACAAAGGGAGCTGTCAATGGTCTGTACAGGACTTTCAGAAAGAGACCTACTCCAGTGGCATGACGTCACGCGGAAAATTTTGAGGGCGCCACTGGGGGGGCCAGGCAAAATTTTGGGGGGGCAGTGGCCCCCCCCTGGCACCTCCCTAGCTCCGCCCCTGCCTGCGGTCCTGCAGACTGTTCACTTTTTGCTGCGTCATGGAGCAGGTTAAGCTCGTATTGCTGCGAAACGACCAAAGTGTTATTTATATAAAGTTAACTCAATAACTGAATCTGAAGACAAGCCAGTAATTAAATAAGCAAACTAGTGTTGCCAGCGTTAATTAATCGCGATGTCTTTGCATTGTTTACAGCGACCGTGATATTACAAATGTTTGCTTTTTGGTGAACTTGTCTTTATTTGACAGGCCTGGCAAGCTCGAGTTTTTAAGGGATCAAGCCTTGGCTTTCAAGTACCAGCTGTCCAAGATTGTAACTTTGCATGGATCGCTTTCCAAGTAGGTGAACGGGTAATGTTGATCGTGGTGTGTTGGAATAATCCAGAATAAATATTTTTCACCTAATCACCCGCGAATGCAATCAAAAAAGTGTTTTTCAATTAATTTGGACTGCAAAATAAAGTTGCCTTGTCCTTACATTTGAACTCCACGACTCGCTTGCAGTTGTCAGAATGCCGACATGAACGCTCCTATCATCCTGAATGCGGTGGAGTGGCTCTGGAGCGCGCTGCACTCACGTGTGACCCAAAATCTACGTAAGTTTTTACGTTAACTAAAAATATTTCTGCCAAATATTGAGCATGTGCTTCAGATGAAGCTTTGAAATTGATCAAAAGATAAAAACGTAACACTGTGTGTTTACTGGTTACTAGGAATGAGTTGCGAATGTTATTTTTATAAAGACAAGCATGGCTTGGATGTGCAGAGCAAATCGAGTAGTTTACAAGTGCGCACGCAGGCCAGCGGCGGACCGAGAAAAAATGTCGCGACTGGGACAAAACACGTCTTTGGCTCCCCCAAACCGTAAACCAAAAACAGTCATGGGCTTCGGAAGGATTTTTCAAGGGGGGTAATATTGGATTTTTCCACGAGGTGGCCAAACGGATTTTTTCCAGAGGTTAGTCAACAGTGGAGAAATTTCATTTTACCAAGTCGAAATAATTTGAATTTTATGTTTGGCTCATGTTTGTAGCTGTGAATCACTGTTCCCTTTTGTCTGAGGTCCACAAATACACAGTACCACCAGAGCATTTGCCCAATGAAATCTCATTCTCGCGCACTTGTAACACTCCAAATTTAAAAGTCAGAAATCATTAACATTGTTTTGGGCAGAACCATAACGGTTCTAAACATTCTCGCACAGCCTTTTTAGAAACTATTTGAATTAAAGGTGTGCTTTGTTCGTATTTTGATAAGGTTTTGTAGGTATTATAATAATTCACGAAGTTTGTGATTCGTTTATAACTCTGCTAATTCAGCCGTAAAGTACTCATGCTCACTTAAATATTTGCTCAATGTAAGATTTTCTTAGAGGGAACACTGACTGTGATGCATAGTTTCTTTATCATGTTGGTAGTCAACTATACAGATATAATAGGACTTAGCGATTAAAGCAGGACTTTAATATAATCCCGTGTGAAATGAATCTCGATGCCGGAATATTTATGAGGAGAGCGACTGCAACGATAAAAACCGGTGAGGTGTAGGGAATAGAAATACCGCGTTGCTTTCCATTCGCAACTTTTTCTGATGTTAACACAGAAACTTCGGAAAACGCTGTTTGTGTGTTTTCTCTATTTCAGAACGTTTTTATTTATTTGCAATTAAATCCGTCGCACGCAGGCAACAGTTGAGCATAAGCAAATTGCATTTTCTTCACTAAAAAAATATGTTTTCGAAAAAATAAATGATCCAATCTGTTCCATTCGTAAGTTTTTGAACGAGTTGCACCGTGGTGGTTAAACGCGGTCTTTTGTCTCATCAATATTTTCATCAAGAAGAGACAAAAGAATATCGCGGTAGCATCACATAATTCTCTTAAAACGCGTGGTTTATGCTGGACGTGGTTTGTGTGTTTGCTTGCAGCAACATCCACGTTGTGCACCTCCATTCTCGACCCACTTCCCGAACTTTGTGAGCGAGTGTTGAGGCACTGCTCCTTTAAACTTTGTTCAAGGCGTGAAACTGAGGTAAGGTTTCCGATCGCCCAGTATGTTTTCGATTGTGTCGTTATACCTCAGGTTTTGGCTCGGTAGTAATCGTGTTTTTCCCATTTCTATCAATCGTGCGGTTGGGGCAGCACGCAGTCGTAAATATGCAGCTTGAGTTTTCAGTCTCAATATTATTTTAATCGGTGGCGATTTAGGGTGAAGCAGATAGGCCACTTGCGTCGGACCAGGCCCATAACTAGGGGGGAGCGGATGGGCGAAGTCCCCTGGAAAATTTTTCGTCCCCCTGGAAAAATGTTTTGAACATAGTTTAACGTCATTGGGCATAGATTAAAAATTTTGGGCACCCCTTCAGAAATCTTCGTCCCCCTGATGTCCCATGCTGATTGCATGCCTGTGTCGGACCCGTTTTTTTGAAATATCGATTAATTTTTTTGTTTTGGTCTACATGTAGATCGAGTTTTGTCGATTCTACTTTATATAAATATTTCAAATTCACTCCGGCGTAAGCATATTCTCACCAATGTATAATTTTTGCAATAACTTTTTGCAAGATACAACTCTGCGATTGATTTTCAACCAGTTCCGGTGCCTAAGTACTTAGTTCTTCGTACAAAGCGCCAGAGTACATTGATCTGCGTATTTCAACTAACGTCTATTTGCGTGGCTCCGTGGTAGACCTTTCCTCTTGTTAAGTGCGTAGATTAACGTGTCAAGTCTCTGGAATCGTTTATTGTGAGTTAGAGTTGTTGCAAGTTGTTTCTGACGCAAGAGCCATTTTGGAACTTGGTAGGAAAGAGTAGGCGGGATGGTGTTGACCAATAGAGGGCCGTAAAATGTGAATACTGCAGGCATCTCTATGGCAGGAAACTGTTAGGCATACTGTTACTATATTTTCATGCAGTTTCAAATAGTGGAACATGCACTGTACATATGCGATGTACAAAAGTTTCATAATTGCTGTCATGTTTCAAGTAACTTGAATGTCTTCTGATAACGGCCACCCCTTGAAAATCTATGCCTCGGTCAGGCCTCCCAAATTCCAGCACTGTTTAACCGAGACGTCAACCGTTGCAAGTAACTGATACGACGAAATTTGTGTTGTTTGTTCTTTTTATGTCAGGAATACGTGCAAACGCACTGCAGAGTTGATTTCGTAAATTTCGTGAGCTACGGACAAAGTTTCACTCCGTCTCACCTGATGCTTTGCGTTTTTTCCATCAGTTCTTTTCTGCGAGAATGTACTGCTTTCCGACTATTTCACTGGATATATTTTGCCGATATTAAGTTGTTCTATTGTTATTTCATGCCGATAGAACTAGCTGCGGACGCTCATCTTCTCTCGCTCTGCGTTGTGGGCCACACTGGCTAATGTGTAGTCAACGCTGCGTTGGTGACAGGCCAATGGCAACATCGCGCGTGAACCTTTCTTTTGTATTCACCCATTAAATGCGTGCAAAGTTTCACATTTGAATTTAGATAACCGTTATGCAAAACAAGCGACAATTATGGGTGAAGTCTGACGCATTTTCGACGGCGAAAGTATTTTAAGCCGGTTAAGTGGTACAATGGGTTGTGCACGCAACGCTAAAGCTGGTAGTCCTGGTTCGATTTCTGGTCGGGCCATACCGAAGAAATTTATAAAACGGTACTTGCAGCCTGTCTCGCCACTTGCTCGGCATTAATGTGCACAACACTTCTGTATTTTCAAGGTCGGAGAATGGACTGTTTGTACCGATTGCGGGATCACGTGCTACTGCAGTGACCAATGCCGAGCTAAACACCAGGTGGAAGGGCACGACGAAGCTCGCTGTTTGTTTTTGAAGATGTTGAACGTTCAGCCGACAGACGTCTGCTTCTCGTCGTGCAGCAGCTCTTCTAAGGCACGGCAGTAGTGGCATATTTTGCGTTAAGTAAGTCGATGCGCTCGTTAAGTCTTCAAACGAGCAACCATTACCTTACTTAGTGTTCTAATCAAAATATGAATAGATAAAAATTGACTTTGGACATACGCGGGTTGCACAGGTCGTTTTCACCAAGGCCTTGCTGTTCTTAAAGAGTGTTTCTCTTCGTTGCAGGCATTGCTGTTGTTGTTTTGTAGCAATTTTTTTCTGTTGAAAAGAAATAGGTCAATTGATTTCCAGCCAATGCGCCAAAATTTTGGCAAGTCCCAAATCACTATACGAATGCGTCGGTAAACCGCGCAGGGTGTTTATCCCACTTGGTTTATGTTTCATGACTGCCATGCCTCACACACGATAACTTTTCAAACCAACTAGGCCTACATGTTTCGTTGCTGCGAGGTTCTGGTCGCTAACGCACGAGCGCTTCTTTCGACAATGCCACTGTTTTTTTTGCTTATGTGTGCTCTCTGAGTCTTTAAAAGCGACAAGACAAGCGATTTGAACTTTGATCATTTTTTAAGATTTTGGCTTGTTCTCCCTATTTCAGCGATTGATTTGCAAGAGTTTAATGTTTTCGACTGTTTCGTTTGCTGAGTGTTTGAATTTTAATTTATGCACTGTTTGATTGCATTTTCGGTCGATTTCAAACGTCGTGTCTCGTGGTTTTCGATGACTGCCTATAACTTTGTTTGAGAAAAGATTCAGGGAGGCTGTGTTCTAGTCTGTATTCATAAACGTGTGTTAGAATTGGTAACTACTGTATGTGTCGGCGGAAGTTTGCTTTTCACTTGAATTTATCTTTCCGTTCGGACGCTAAATATATATGCACATACACATGTTTATTTTATGTGCAAAAAACTTTTACCACTAAAACTCAGTATCGATTCAAAAAGTGCTACAACCGCTGCAGCGTTTATCTATCTGCCTATTTACCTTGCCAACAGCTGTTCTGTTTCTTTTGCTTTCCTTGTAGCCTTTTATGACGTCAAGTATGCACAAAACATGTTGATAATGTACATACGTTATTTTTATGCCATCTTTTTCTCTTTGCACTGTGTTTTGTTTGACGTTCTGAGAAACCAAGGTTTGTCCGTATAGTTGTGTAAGCAGCTTACTTTATCTATTAAAATACTTGTGTTTGAACTGAGTCGAAACACAGTGGTCTGAATGGGCAAGTCAATCTTTTTCGAAATGACATGAATTTGCAAGTAAAATTTGAAAAATATTCCAAATGAACTCTTGTAAAGTAAGTGACCAACGCTCTATAGTTGTTCTTGAAGCAAACCAGTTGAACCCACTGATAAGAGATGACTGGTTTTGAATGCAGGCTACTCACCAAGAGTGTTTGTTATTGTACGTTGTAATTGTATCATTTTTATTTTTGGTACTTTTGGTACTATTTTCTGTGTAACTAGTTTGTAGTTTTTCTTGTTTCACCCCGGACACCGTTGAATGCAATAATAAACCGATTTATCTTCCTTACTGACAGTCATATGGATTGATGGTTTTAGAATGCAGAAGTTACAGTAGTGCCTAGCGATGCGAAATACACTGTACAAGTGACAAGACAGTTCGGGAATTTCGGAATCCATGCAGCAACCATGATAATGTTGTGCTAATGATGTGGGCAAAAGCACAAGACACATGAGAAAAAACAATGGTCAACAAAACGACTATAACGAAATAACAGTGTGCCGAAATGACCTAAGGTATTGATGGGATTTGACATACTAGAAGTAATGTACAGGTGTACAGTAGAATATTTATCTAAATCTGCATCGTGCAGATTTCTAGTCTAGCCAGTAGCCACCGCTTGCATAGGCCAACCTCTGCTCACATTTTTTGTTAGGATTTGCTTGCACATTTATGTTAATGGCTTACTTTGGCGCAGTCATAGTTCGGATTTTTTTCTGAGCACATGGTTAACGTACGGGTTCAATATTCGTTAAACAGGTGACCTAGATCTAGGCCATCATCAGAGTCATAGTCTGCCCTCCCAAATGCAAAATGTGACACACCTAAACGGGATGAATTATCAAGCTGTTGTTTTGCCAACCAGGTCTCATGAAGAAAAATAATCTGGTAATCATTTAACAAGTTTTGTACATCAAGCATGGAAGACTTCAAACCCCGACAGTTGTAAGTGATCGGACTAACATTATTTAATGCCACTTCCATTTTTCCTTATGTTAACAGAACTGGTTGTTTGCACCAAAAAGTTGTTTGGGTGCCAAGCACGTGGTTTGAAATGTGTCCCTAGTGGATATTTGTGACAGTCTAATACAAGTTCTTGCGGCCACTTCCAGCAGCTGAGCACCTCGCGTATGTCAGATTCATCAATAAATTTTACTGAAAATTTGAAGCATGATTATGAATCATACCTGGTTCTCAATGTTTGAAACCGCACACTTCTTGCATTCTGGAAGTTGTCCCAAAACCACATGCACTTACCCCAAAACCATATGCAAATAACATGCATTACAATAAATGTCTTGTGGAGATCTTTCAGTGTCATGTTGTTTGTGATACTGAAATCTAGCTGAGCATATAGGTATGGATTTAAGTGAGGAAGGGATGGGGTGATGTTCATGTGTGCCCATTTGTATGATGTGGCTCTTTGCGTCAATACTGTAAGAAATGTGGCTCTTGGTATCTGACTGGTTGGCCACCGCTGTTTTATGGAGATAAGCGAATTTCGATCATTCGCTTGTGGTGACTATGACAATAGTCACCAGTGGCGTAGCAAGGGGTGGGGGCAGGGGGCCCTGGGCGGCACCTTCTGGGGGCGGCACTTTGTTGATCAAAAATTAATTTTTGAAAGAAATTTGAAAGTTGTAACTCTTCTTTGTTATATTAGAATCATTTTTAAAGCTTTAGAAGTTATAGTTCTTTTAAGTTTTGTCTTTAGAAGCCCTAGATTGGAAGGCTAGCCTAGAAAAAAACAAGAAACGTGGTTGTGGATTGAGCAAATTAATGAAATGTTTTCTCAAAAATCTGGGTCAAATCTTATGTGCTTAAGTACCTCAGTGCTATTCTTGAAATCATGGCTTTTTTAACACACTTACTAGGAAAGAATTTTTCCTCAGTCCCTACACCTTTTTTTCCAGACAAGACATTTCCCGCATCCCAGTAAAAAGTCCTTTGAACAAACGAAAGAGATAACATTCGACTGCATAAAACATTACTTGTCAGTTAGTTCGAGGTTTATGCTGCCCCTCCTCTCAAAAACTGATAAAAAGACCCTGCGTGAAATCACTGTAGTCAAGGCTATCTTAATCCTTTTTCCCCTATCGTTCGCTTCTTAGCAATCCCCCAACGGCACATCATTACATCACCTGATACCTCGGCAATGCATTGATGACGATCATTTCTTGGCACATATCATGCCATTTTTTGTTGTTCAGTCGGATACTTCCAAGAAGTGCCACAAGCTATAGCCTATTCCAGTGTGGTCCAACTACAGGCCATCGGGACGTTTGTGGCCCACCACAGCGTTATCAGTGGCCTGCGGATGCATTCAGGAAAAATATTCAAATCTGAAATATGTTGAAATGCGTTTGAGGTTTATGTTAAAAAATAAGTTGAAACATTTGTCTCACTTGTCTCACTGAATTGCTTGCACTGGATAAAGTGCTTCTTGAAGAAAGTATTATCTACCTCTACAGAAAAGTATGATTGGTCGAATATGTAAATTTACAAATGTTTAAATATTGTTTTGTTTCTTAGTAAAATGCATTATTATAGTTTTTCTTAGTGCCTCCACTACAGGAATCCAAAATGACTACATGCTCAGTAAGATATGAGCCACATTTATCTGATAAGAATCGTTCTTCGGGAGCGTCTGTAGTAGGCATGTCCTGCCCACCACATCTATAAACTGTACAACAAAAGACAAAATCTAAACAGTACACAAAGTCGTACTACAAAAGCTCTAAAACTAAAATCGAGATCAGCATCAGAAAGCTGAAATGACTGCCGACTAACATTAAAACAAGTCAAACACGAAGCATAAGCCCTTCGTGACCAGAAGCATGTTTTAAGTATGCTCTTATCACACATGCACACATATGTTCAGCCATGCTTCAAATAGAAGAAACAATGGCGTTGTTGCTAGGCAAAATGACGTAGAGCCACACCCCAACCAGATAAAAAACTGGAAAAATAATGGCGGCGTTGCCAAGCAATATGACGCAGAACCTATTAACAGATAACACTCAGATTAATGAGTTTTATGAACCTTATGGGAATTACCCCGGAAACAGAGTCCCTATAAATAGGACGATTTTAGCAATAAAGATGCAGATTGGTACTAGGACCTTCCGACGGTACTAACCTCCTTCTGGAGTATTAAAACTCTTAAAGTTTTTGCTTTGGAAGTAAAACCAACTCTGCCGCCTTGCAGACCACTTGGCTGGTTAAGTTGTGGAGCTCTAGCGTTGCGATAAAGTATAATTTCGCCACTATCTCCACAATCAAGAGTTTTTGACTAAGTAAGTCCTCTAGACAGGATTGCTTCAGTCAACACGAGTGGCTTGTCCGGGTGAAATTCTGACACTCAGACCTGCAAAATGGGAAACTCCAAAATACTGTTTCCTACAGTTTTCGAGAAAGCCCAAGTCAACATGAAAACTCACTTTGTTGACATTAAACCGTAAAACGCGTTTTCAAATGAACGGTTTGAAAAACGTGACACTTACATAGGAAACTGGCTAACTCTGTAATTAATGATCAACCTCTCGTCGAAAGACTTTTACATGATCAAAACGTATTCAAAAGACTGATCTGCACTTTAACAATCTGCATTAGTAAGCAGTACGTTTGGGATTACGTTGCAAATTGTGGAATACCTTTAGCATATAGGACAGATTTGCTGATTGCAGAAGTTGTTGCATGAAACGTTCTTGACTGTGAATTTGATTCGGGAGGGTTCCTTACAAAGTCATTTATGTTATATTGGTGAGTACACGTTGTTATTTTAATCTGTGTATTATTACGAATAAATTAAATAACAAGTAAAATCGACTGTAGTTCATTATTGATAAATTTATTTAGTACAGTATCAGAAGCTAAATAGGGCGGTCAACCGAACGAGTGAGATTCGGGAATACTGTCCTGGATATGGTAATGAAACGAACCCACTTGTAAGAATGCTGCTATATCCGAAAACTATCTTTTGAATTCATTATTGACCAAAAGATGAGTTATATATTGTTGTTTTGATGTGATTATTCTAACCACATCAAAAATATTGGTTGTATTGTCTATTGTGATTTTAAAGATATGTTAAGTGGCAGTGTATATTTTGCCATCAATGGCGAAAGCTCTCTGGTAGCACTATTTGGTATTCAAAAAGCATACACCTTTGTCCAGACTCCACATATAGCATTGAGTTCGTATTACTAGTAGTGAACATGACCGAGGTGTTAGTGTCTATGCCTGCTTCGCGAGTGTTCAGGGTTCTGCTCTCACCTTTTGCTTTGGTTTACCTGGCAGAGAATACATCTTTGATGGGAGTGTTTTTTCTGAACTTTTCCAAAAAGTTTCGGATTTAGGGGTTAACGTTTAGGGTGTAGGTTTAGGTTTTGAGTTTACATTTAAGGTTTAGTTTTAGGGTCTAGCTTTTGAGTTTAGGTTTGGGGCCTAGGTTTTAGGTTTAGGTAGTTGTTTTGGGTTTAGGTTTAAGTTTTGAGTTAAAGTTTTGGGTGTTCGTTTTGGGTTTAGTTTTTCAGTTTAGGTTTAAGTTTTGAGTTAAAGTTTTGGGTGTTTGTTTTGGGTTTAGTTTTTCAGTTTAGGTTTTTTGTTTAGGTTTTGGGTTCAGGTTTTTTGTTTAGGTTTTGAGTTTAATTTTATTAGTGTTAGGTCATGTGACAAAAACCCTGCACTAATGCCAGTGTATCATTCTTGTCACTTGACCAATTCAACCAATCGGATTTGCCTAATGGCAAAATAACTCCAGCAGTGCTGTTGTACCTGACGGCAAAATAAACAAACGCGTGTTAAATTTTGGATATGCAAAAATGCTGTGTCTAATCCACAGTTTCACGTGGGCGTATCAGGACTGAATCGGACCAATGATTTTCAAAAATTTTGCAGATCAGAACTGGATCGGATTCAATTTTTGCAGATCAAGACTGGACTCGGACAGAAAAAATTCACAGTCCGCTCATCTCTGCTGGGTAAAGTGAGCCCAATTTTTCCTACCGCACTTTTTGAGTGAATGCGTGGTTCTGGCGTAAAGATGAAAAGCCTTACAAAACGATGCGACAATGTAAACACATGCAAATGAAAGAACAATTTGTGAACATAACATCTCCAAGAAAAAACTTGCAAATATGTTGTACTAAGCTCATAAAAGTTGTTCAAAACAAACAACTTTTTGAAAAGTAACGATAATTCAACGAAGAATTAGAAAACTTTTCGAGACGGTTATGATAACAAAATCTGTATCAAAATCTTTGGATTTTTTCGAACTATTGATCTGTGAAAAAATCGTCGGGGTTATTTTTGTTTAAACAAAATGAGAAGAAAAATCGCAAGGGCACCCTAACACCGAGGCACTCCACATTTTGTACTAGTGAATTTCGCCATTCAAATGGCGAAATTTTGTAACTTTCCTTAATGTCTGCTGAGACATTATCAAATGCCTGGATGCTTCTTTATTGACAACTGCTGTTTTTGAGCTCGTGTAACAGTTTTATTATGCAACACAAACTGGAAATGTAGCCAATGCAGTCAGCAGAGATGATCACTAACCAGTTTGCCGATTGGATATCCCCAGGTCAGTAGTTAGGATATGAGGTTTGGAGGGGCAAAATACTTTTTTAAGGGGGCACGATCTTTGTTCTTATTTTATTTTTTTTTAATTTTTCTGGGAACAAGAAAATTTGGGTGGCACTGCCCCCAAATGTCCCCCGTGGCTACGGGCCTGGGTATCTGGCAGGATAATGAGTATGCAACCGAATACGGATATATAACAACTGTTTTGAAGCGGGAACCAGTAACGGATCAAGATATCTGAAACGGTTTTATCGATATTTTGAGGATTCAGACGATTGGAAAAAGCTGCACATTGCACAGTCATTCATTCATTGACTTCAGAAGCATCTTTTCAGCCTTCTGTGCCATGACTCCGAGTCTGTCAATGGTGTAATCTCTGTTCCGTAGTGAAATCCCATTCCCCCTCTTAATCTGCTAATTGGACACGCCAAGTTTGTCAGCATGAATCTGTTCCTGATGTGGCAAGATAGGCTCTTTCAGTATTATATGTTGTTTGCTGCGTACCTGTA
>JGI24158J21664_10000293_pt1 | contig 41674 bp, 21 predicted proteins | sample Ectturendosymbi3_FD_21664 | JGI IMG/M metagenome (IMG submission 21664) | reverse complement strand
TTTTTTTTTCTGGTATACAACCATTTAACAAGTGTAGACACCTCCACCAAAGTTACTAAATAGTGGCAAAACAGGCATGTCAGCTTTGAAATAAGCTGCTTTTTCTTACTCTTCATAAGACAGGTTTTATTAAGAATAAAGAGCACTTGTCCATGCAAGCAAATCAAGCTCTTTGAACTCTCTTGGAAACGTTTCAGCATTCATAGTCATTTTTTTAAAGCTTCATAAGAATTTGAAATATTAGAGGCAATAGTTGATTATCTACACATAATCACATAGAGGTTGAACACCTGCGAGTTAGCTAAAATTGTAGTTAACACCTCGGATAAATGTTACTGATAGAAACTATAAAAAATTTAGATCAAAAGGTATAGGCAGAAGTTGTCATAAAAAGATTTTCCGTTCCTTCCTCAAGCTCTGCAAATGTCAGGATCCGTTTTGACCACCCTTCTTCAGTTAAGAGTTCATGAAAGCTACTGTATGCCACAGTCAGAAAAAAATTAACTTTTTATTTGTATACTGGGCTCAGTTCCGACTTCCTTGATTCGAAAATTGTAGCTTTTTCTAAGCATTATAATAATAACAGAGTAAGGGAAGTTTAAACCAGTCCCGTCATCACTGGGGAGTATTGGTGAGCTCAGCCCTCCAAATTTAAATATGAAATAATATCAATCATATTTTATCAAATTTTGAGAATGTCAAGTCCCCCTGCCCAAACGTAAAGTCCCCTAGTGAAAACTTTCTGACAAAGGTTCAGGTTTAAACCTCACATCCTTTCGCGCGACGGTTTCGTTGCTTTCGATTCTTAGAAGTCTGAAAAAGTAACACGTACGGGAATTGTGAACCTGGGAGTTGCAACCATTTGGGTGCGTTGTACTTAACGTGTTTTGCTTTTGTGTGTGAGATTCTTACAGCCTGGTAAGCTAGTCACAACGCGGTCCTCACGTTGTGCTTTAACATCTTTATACCGCCACACATATGTGCTGTGTCAAATTCATTCATTCATTCACATATGTGCAGTGTGTTTGTGTTTTTTGAGCACAGATAACAAAAACCGATGTGAAACTTATAAAAAACATAGGCCATGTGTTTTGGCAGTTATTTAACCGTGATGGTTTCGATCGGTTTGATTGCAAAAATTAAAATCTTGTTCCCGCCAGCCAAGCACGATTTCAACAATTCCATGTCATTGACAGCTTTTTGGTCGAAGGCAGCAACAAGCGCAGTCATCGTGGGGCACTCTAGTAATGATTTACAGTTTTTGTTGACCGTACATTCAGAGCGTCAATATCGTCATTTGCGGCTTTGCCCAAATTGATTAACGCTTTTCCATTTTTTGCTCGTAAAAGTGCGAGAAAAAGCCTCACAATGGATTAGCATAGGGCCTCGCATCAGCTAAATCAGGCCCTGCCCGGAAGCATTGCTTGCAGATTTCAGCACTGAGAATACATGGAGTTACGAAGTTGATTTCCTATGAAAAATTGCTGATTGATTCGACTTCTTCGCCTCTGTGGAGACTTGTTACTTGAAAACAAACATGTGCAAATCTGAATCATCGCAAAGTCGTGAAAAGCAGAGCTCAGTTGGCTGATGCCTCGAAAGCTTGCAGTAAACCAAGTTCTTTCAATTGCCATTTGAAATCGAGGTCTCCCTAACAACCAGAAACACTCTCCAGTATTTGCAGTAAACGGGTTAATGATTTCAGGAGGATTGCGTTGCTGTACTGACGAAGAAATACAGCGCTGGAAAATGGATGGACAGCGACTGCTCTCAAAACATGTCATACATTTGCGAAATGCATAAATCGGTTTCCCTAGAAAACTTGTGCCAAGATCACCCGCCATCAAACTGGCCAGAAATGTGTCAGGTGAACATGTTTTAATTATTATATTGTGAATCTGCAAAGTGAACACAGAGTGCATGGATTGCTTGCATCAGCGGTCAAACTTACTGCAAGAAATCAACATTGCTACAATTCAAGCTTTCAACTGATTCAGACATCCCCACAAGAACGTATATTTCTAGTTGCCTCTGAAAAACAGCTTTTTAGCAACTGCAATCAGACAAAATGTTAAAATAGTGGGATATTTCTCCTTTAACTAAATTTTCAACGTTTTTCTTTCCTTTATGCTTTCTGTATAACGTTCTAACAAAAGTCTTCCAGCGATTTTTGTGGTATGCTTAGATTTGCCTTGACACTCGTCAAACTACCATACTTGCATATGTCGCAAAATTAGAAACTTAATACTGTATGTGTGAATGTTTTTAAGAAGTTCCCTGGTTTCACAAGTGTTTTTCAGAAACTCAAATAGACCAAAAATATTGCTGAATTCCATGTATCTGCCTAACTACTATTTACTATTTACTGTATACGAATAATGACACTTATTCCTTCAAAACAAAATGAATGCTTAGCTTTTCGAAACTCTCCGAGTCGGTTCAGGTGCAGGCGCGTATCCAGGGGGGGAATTGCCACCCCCAATTCCGAAAGTAGCACTAACAACTTCCAGGTTAATCAAGCTTTTGATGTGTCAGCCAAAGAAATCCGTCAGTGAAAATCACCGAAACTTATTAAAAAAACTGTTCCATTTCAACTTTAAGTCGAACATGATCAAGCATTATGGTTCACCAACTGCCCATGATTAATCAAACATTGTGTATAGTACAGGCTAAATCCTGGACAATTCACGCTATGGCTGACCTTTATCTGAGGTTTAAGCGCCGTATGGAAGTTGGTGATAATGAAGTACAAACTTGTATATACACGCTTGCAATCATTAACCGAAAGTAAACCAAGACGTAACGCTTTTCGTTGCTGTTTCTTGAGTACCATCTTGCTGCATCCCACCTATTTGTGATGTAAACTTCATTTCAAAACCATCGCAAAAATTCCTCTCTGATAACTCTGGCATGCCACAAATACTGTATATTTTTGCTTTGACTGCAGCATCAACCGTAGAGCTTTAAATGAACATCATTGATTTTTGTTTTTTGCAGTTTTGCAACGAAATGCGTGAATGTGGCGGTGATATACATTTTGTATGCCTTGAAGCTCAAACCTTGGCTAAGAAGCAATTCAATTTCAAAGTCTTTTTTATTACGCAATTAAGCCATAGACACTGTTTAGCAGCAGTTGCATTTATTCTAGATATTTAGTTTTGATGGCATGTAGAACTACTATCACGGATCAATCACAAATATGTCGAACCTTAACGGTTTCATCAATGATTTGTCATAACCTTGCAGGCGAATTAAAAAAGTTTTGTTCAAGTAATTAGAATCCAACCTATACGTAGCCTGAAAATGTTTCAACATTCACCTAATCTTAATTATAATTGCCATCTTTTCCTACAATAATCTGAAAGCAACATTCAGCTGCAACGCGAAGAGTTTGTAGAAAAATCTAACGAAAGTAGAAAGATGCTTATTATATCGTAAGTGTTGACGCCATTGACACCGCCATTTACTTGGAGATAGCTTGCACCTTGCAATCTGTTTTCCCGATAAAGCGCATGTGGCTAAAATGAAACTAAGTTAATTTTTTTCGTAGTCGATTGTATTTTGTTATTCAAACACTAATGGATTTAAACAAACACTTGAACCGCTTAGTTTCCAAGGTTTTTTCAGCACGACCCAAATCTGGGTTTGGTGAACACCTCGTGACCCAAGCCTCAAACAAAATATAAAAAAAAATGATTGTGTGGGTGATTTTTGGCAGCAAGTTGCCACGTTCGTTTTTTCAGCAATCTACTCTTTTCTCAAGTATCTACGCTACAGACAGACAAGCAGTGGTAACGTTGAAAATCTACAGCTCTGGTTAGGATCGCCAGTGCGCGACCTATTTCTTGACCCTTCTCTACCCTTCTTTGGTTTTGATACATACTTTGGGAATCACTGGGCTAGATCAACTTACCAACAGTTGTGTTAAGCTGCGGCAACAAGTAGGCCTATTTCTTAACTTAATTCAGAGCCGTAGTAACAATCGATTGTGGCTTCGTTTTTGCAAATTCACAACCGTTTTCACACTTTGCGTAGACTGAGTGGGTCAAACATATGGGGTTTGCTAAGGGGGCATGTATAACTTTCCCCAATTAAAAAAATTATCTTTGTAATATTTGTGAATTTTGTTGTTAACTCTGAAAAACCGGATAGATGAATACCTAATCGTTTATGGGAAGCACGCTTAGTGCAAGCAGCGTACAAAAATGCTACCGCAGTCGCATTTCACAGCGTTTAATGACATAAAATCTGAACATTTTTCAGACGCTTTGAGGGACTCTAGCCTTTACATTACCAGTTGGATACGTCAACCAGTCGCTCTGTGGCGTAGCGAGGCTAAGTGCCGCCCTTTCCACCCCTCAAATTTACTTACAAAAATTAAAAATGGAAGATCATGTTTCGTGCTTAAGATATAAGGATTAATGCAGCATCTTGAAACTCACAATCAAACACTCACAAACTGAAATGGGTCTTGTTTTTCATTGTTGATTATGAGTCTTGCTTTTTTTGCTTTCATGGCTTTTTAATAGTTTACTCATTCCAGGGGATCAAACGAAAAAATTAAGGGATGTGCTAGCGACATACCTGCTTTACAGTTCACTGAACAAGTTGTTCCAATTCATAAACGTATCACTTTATTCTGAATTCCCTGGATAAACATATCACTTTATTCTGAATTGTTCCTATCCACCCTTGCTCCAAAATTTTTTAAAAATCTTTCCGACTACTCTTCACGTTTCCATACGAATGTTGAACTACCTTCCTGTAAAACACATTCCTTACATAATTCTTTTTTTCATAAAGGCTCAAAACTCTGGAATTCTCTACTCACGGCCGCATACTTTCTCAGCCCGTGGGCAGCATACTTTCTCAATTGTAGAAAATGTTGCAAAAGCTCGACCTCAAATAAGTAATTGCCGTTCCAGAATTTCTTCCATACAACAACGAAATCTCCACATCCAAGTGAAATGAACTTTTGCGGCCCGCGGCAAATTTATGTTGATAATTTGGCCCTTCTAGATTCCTGAGTTGTGCAGGCCTGTTCTATAGAGACCTTTTGTTGATGACATAGTAAAAAACGTGCGTTGAACCAAAACAAAAATACAATCATAATTGCTTACGGAAATGCTGGAAATTGTTCTTACTCCCAAACGTTTGGGGCCCCCCGAAATCGGGGACCTTTGGCTTAAGCCTTTTTAACCTAATGGTAAATCCGCGCCTGGCTGCAGCGTATGGCACTTATTGAAAATATCTCACTGACCATTAAAAAATAGCTTGAGATGTGCCAAGATATTTTTATATAATGGTGGCGACAGCAATTAGCGGCATGACAACACCTGAAATATGCTTCATAACGGGACAGTTGAGGCGAACGATCTTGCCCAAGGATCGCTACGGTGATTCACTCAGTGTCGGTGAATCGGCCACGGCCACACAACCTTCCAATTGAGAGGCAGACACTCTACCACTGAGCTATCGCCGCCCCAGCAAAATCTTCTTCGCCAGTGCCTAGGTGTCAGGTGAGGTTATGATGTGCAGTTGGAGCGTTGCTGATGAACCAGCCATACGAGAAAAGGATTTAGCTAGCCTTGACTATTTACCGTGATTTCATGCAAAGCATTTTTATAAGATTTTGAGAGGAGAGGCAACACAAAGCGCGAACAACCGGAGCCCTAACGTTTGCTAGTCTGCTGTCGAGTGTCATCTATTTCTTTTTTTCAGAGGGCTTTGAGTGGGATGGCAGAAATGGCTTTGTCTGGTGAGAAAGGTGTAGGGAATGGGGAAAAATTGCCCCCAGTAAGTGCAAAAACCTTGATTTCAAGATGGGGAAAAATTGTCCCCAGTAAGTGTAAAAACCTTGATTTCAAGACAAACACGAGAGCACTTCAGCACATTGGATTTGACCCAGACTTTTGAACAAGTACTTCATCAATTTGAGCGCTCCACAACAACATGTCGCGTTTTTTAGGCTAGCCTACCAGTCTAAGGCTTCTAAACACAAAAATTTAAGAGTTAAAACTTTTAAAACTTAAAAATTTATTAAGAAATAATAACGAAAAACTAGAACTTTCAAACTCCTTTCAAAGTTAATTTTTAATCAGCAAAGTGCCGCCCCCCAAAAGGTGCCGCCAGGGGCCCGCGGCCCCCAGGCCCCCACCCTTGCTTCGCCACTGCAGTAGCTCAAGAATTAGACAAAATCCACGTCGTGGTGTACATGCGCGCATGTTTTGGAGACCAATACTACAGTCGGAGTCGCGGCAGTCGGTGACGTAGAGCGAAGTCGCTGGTTGGCTTCGATTGAATGTGTGTTGGTGTACATCAGAAGCGTATAAATATAAAAAGCGCAATCGTAATGACGGCCACGATGACTCCTTGCTCAACTGCAATATTGGCTGAAAAAAGCCTACTGCAGATCTTGCACTTATAGCATCAAGATTTTCACAAACGCTTCCGAAGGCAAGTTTTACGAGAAAATGGTGACTTTTATTCAAAGTAGAAGTTTTGAAATTTACTGAAAACCAACATTTAAAACTTGTTCATTCAATGAAAGCAGACTTTCTATTTGCCGACTTAAATCGGAACAGAATTATTCAGAAATAGAAGTGCCAGAAAAAAACACATTTTATGGATAATGCTTTAAAAACAGGGTGAATTATATACTTGAATGTTGAGAATTGATTGCTGTTTATCCCCCCATCAAAACATCTGACAATACGCGCCTGTTCAGGTGCAGAGAAATAATTTACAAACACTGCAAACGTTCGCTGATGTTAAGAATATATTCTAACTGCCAAATTAGAAGAGGTCGTGTGATGTGCTACTGTTTCTTTGTGTCGCCATGTTACCTGAAAAAGTAAAGCATTGTTTGCTTATACTGAGAGTAATAAGATTACCACCAACGGTTTGGATCCATCCTGAAAGGTCTTCAACCGCCACTTATTTCCTTCATGAAATCCAAAGAACTACAATACGCTGTAAACACAAACCGAGGCTTTCGCATGTCATGCTAGGCCAGGTTGTTCACAACTACTGTATTGTCGATGCATTTTCTACCAACACGCTTTCCGCACCCGCTGCAGTTGTGTTGCAGTTGACTGCATCGCCTTGAACTGCTGAGCAAGAACAAGAGATTGTGATTCGGGAGATTAAATTAAGGGGAAAGCAACCAGCAGCAATAGAGCTCACTCGACGAGATCACTCTACTGATACAAGGTTGCACAATCATTATATAGGGACAAATCAATTACGATAATTAGCTTATGGTGACTATTCACAGTGACTTGTGACTTATGGGCACCATCTAGCGGTGACCAGTTGTTTACATGTGGCGCCATCTCCAGGCCACCACTTTACTTCCCTCTCTGGCCCTTGTCGTTATTTTCTCATTCCAACGGGTGAGTTGGTTGGCTTAGGGCGAATTCTAACAGAGCAATCCTTACGTTTCAATAATTCTCCCACTTGGACATTTATCAATGCTGCTACATTTGCAGCTTAAAAACAGGCGATGGCGGAAAAAAACGACCTTTCCGCAGATCCTGACAAACCTGTTTGCTGATTAGTGAGAATGAGCCATGTCGCTAGTTGTGCTGCAATTATGCCAGCACCACCGATTGTGATAACGTTCTAGAAATTATATGGGTTGTCGACAAGTTTTTCTGTGTTTTGTGATCACCCATGGCAACGAGGAATGCCAAGCCGAACAGCGTTTCGTCGCAGGATTTTCTGTCTGTTGGGCAAGCAGCGAAGAGGAAGGGCAGACGGCTCTTGTTCTTCATCTATCAGTTATTTCCTTCTGCGTGTTGCGGAGTTTTTTTCGCTCAATGACGGGACATTTGGTCGCCCAATTCGCGGAAATTTTTTTCGTTCATTGACGGAAATCAATCAATCGTTCGTAGTTGTGCTCAAAATAATTTTCTGAAGAACCAAACGGTACCCGATCGAAACGATAGTAACAATCAGACATGGAAGTTCATACGACTATTAGCTTGTGAATGGAACACCATTCCGAAAAGATCTTTGTACCAGTGTTTCACTCGTTTCGAGGCTTTATTTGCTAAGATGAGAAGTTCCAGTTGCAACGTTTCTCTTCAGGAAATCGCAAACGTTTCTTGCACGACACTTAGACGTCGACAAAAGAAGAAGTGCATGAAAACATGCAACAAGTGCGATAGGTTTGTGAAAATTCCCAAAACTACTCCAATAGACAGCAACAAATGCAAAAAGGGTTGGTTTTATTGGAACAACGAATGTTGGATGCTGACAAAAAGTTCAATGACGTGGGATGAGTAAGCATTATTGTTTTCATTTTATTTCAACAAAAAAGAAAAACACTAGAATTATGATCTGTTCCAGACTCAAGATAACGTTGAGCAGTTTTAGCATAGTATAAAGATCGCAACAAGCCATTACATATAACACCTAAATGTTAAGAATTTTGGTTGATTAAAAAAGAAAGTAATCTTGTTTATCCGTGAAAATGCTCGTGACCAGCAAATAACTCCCATTCTTTTCCCCGTTCTGGGCTTTTTCACACTGAGAATGAAATGACGATTATTTAAAAAGTTTTCACTAACAAGAAATTTTGCAAATTGCCCTTATTTTCTATGAGGATTCGTTTTCTCAATGGAATAAAGTCGTTTGGTAGACAATTTACAACATTTTTGAAATGCTGCGCGAATTATGCATTCATTTTTTTCTCTTTTTGCAGAGCTAAGGCCAAATGCACGTCCATGGGCTCTCAGCTGGCTGTTATTCCGGACGACTTTACTCACGCTTGGGCTTTCAGCATGTTGGCGGACCCCACGGAAAACCCTGATACTGCTTTGCCATCTGGAATAGCTGCCTGGATCGGTTTGAGAGGCAATAAGAAAAATGCTGGTGGAACATTGTACTCGTGGATCAACAAATGGTACGTCCATCACAAAACGTTCTACAAAACGATCTGCACACTTGGATTCAGGATGTTTAATTTTAGCATTCAGATCATAAGAGCAAAAGCAGTAATTGAAGACAACATGAAACTTTACTCGTGATTGAACTGCTGCTAACAAGAGCCGATTTTATCGTAAATCCTCGGGTGAAAACCGCGCATCAAATTTCTGCAAAATCGCTCCTTTCGTGTGAATTTTCAAATACACCAAAATCTATCAGTTATTTGTAGAAAAGCAATAAATGAATATATCAATATCCATGCATCACAAAAAAACTCATAAAAATATATAGTTCCTATAATAAAAGGACATCTAGAAGTCAATCAAATCTTCTTTTTGGAAACCAAAAAGCTCATGAGCAACGTAAAACTAGAAATGATGTGGCAGGTTTGAGCAGTTGGTGCTTGCAAAAAAATAAACAATACTCCCCTTGTTGTCACATCCCTTTGTTGAGATCATAACCAGATTTCTGATCTGTCTCCTGCCTCCGAGGAAATGGTGATGCGTGTACATGTACAGCCTGTGATTTATTTATGCAATACAAAATTTGAACTTTGCAAAGTGATCTCTTTTTGCTAAAATAATTTGTTTAAATCTACAACGTCATCTTTATTAAACAGCACTTCTCTGTGCGACCGATGGCAAAAGCGTAATGTTCAAAAGTTAACTTTACGTCCTGCTTCTTTTCATCTAACGGCCACGCTCCTGGTTCTTTTGACCACGTGACTGAAATGCAGTAGCAAATGAGAGTAAGGCAAGGCTTGCTATACTTCAATTTTAACCGCATATCAAGAATAGGTTACGTTTAGAATGCAACGTTACACCTCTGAAATTCGCGCAAAGCTATAAACTACAATTTCGCAAAAACGAAACCATGCAAATGTTGCAAAGGATGGTGATTTATCAACTTACCGTATTAAAAAACATGTTTCATTTGAACTTTACTTTCAAGTAGAACTCGATCGTGGTTGGTTCGCTAACCAATGACATATTTCACTTGTGTTGCTTTGTGGAGAAAACTGGGTGGCATTTTACGACACGAAAAACCTCCGGTTTTCAAGAAAAGCACTTCTTTGGAAAAATTAATTTTCGAAATATTTGGTTTGAAAAGCTATTTTTTGTCTTTTACCCGGTTTAATTGATAAAAAAGAATTGCACCAAATGTTAGGCACACATTTTTTCGTAAACACAAAAGTATAGCAATTGTGGTCTATTCTCTCAGGACCAGCCATCTTTCTATAGGCTGGTTGGTCGTTCGGGAAAAGCGTTGGGGGCACTGCGTTGACGGCCGCTTGTTACTGGCCGTCAAGTCCTTTCAATTCCTGCTGTCCATGTAGGCGGTTCACCGTGTGTTTGAGACTGCGACAATGGTGCGTGCTGTTGCCACTCCTCTTCATCGTCTGCAACAAGAGGCTTTCAAAATTTTTGCAGTTTCACAATCTCTTTCTTGTGTAGAATATAACATGAATTCAGCCTGAAGTTTCCGGTAAAAGGTGGCGAGAGTATTTAGTTGTAGTAAATTGTTTACTTGAAGTCTTGAAGCACGCAGATCAGACGACTGTTTAGAAATATTCAGATCTCGTGGCAACTTATTAAACTCTCTGGGAAAACAGTTGTGAAGAATCTGCAAGGGTGGACGAATAACTGTTTGGAAAAAGCTCCTCGTCACTGGAAAGAGAACCCACGTGAGAAAAACCTTCAAACACAAATTCAGGGAGTTCCTTACTGTGGGAACTGGCCGGATCACGTGATCTAAGTTTTAGGGTATTTCAGAGAGTTCTTGTTGTTTCTAATTATACCTTTTGTTTTCACTGCACAAAGTAGCAGTCTCTGCAGTAATCTTTTGTCTCTTGCCACGCCATTGGAACAGCAAAGCTTAGGCTTTTCATGTTGTTTCTTTCATTACCTGTGAAACACATTCAATTAAAATTAATTTGTGCTAACAACAGAGCATGTCTGAGCAGTTGATCCATACGATGTTTTGCCAACCCTTTATGATCCAAATATGCTGTAACACATCATTTTGTTAAACTTGAACGTTTTGACGTGTTAATCTTCTCATCAGCATGCAATTAATTTCCGCTCCTTGATATTGTTCTTTTTCCTCTTGTTACATCTGTGTTATTTCGTTATTTGAGTGACAAAAACCAACCATCATTTGATGTAGACAAGTAAGCACGTTTGCAAAATCGTCAAAATCGTGTATTGTTTTCCTGTTATGCTTCAGTGTGTGGTCATCACAAACATGGCAGAAAACCTTTGGTTCATTTAAAACATTGTCTTCTCGCTGATGTGTCCATAACCACGATTCTTACAAAAATTACAAAAAAATATGCAGAATCCTAGAATAACTGTAGTTTCATCAGTGTAATGCAACTCTTACCTTTGCCGTCAATCTACTTTAAATTCAATCCTGGCTCCAACACTGAACTCACGTCAGAAATCCACCATATCGCCAGAACCCGGCACCAAGCCTCAAACTCCAAGTAGACAGTCAAACTTTCGAATCCGGAAAAAATGAATCAATGAAACGAAATTTGATGAAATAATGCGAGACTAATTCTGAGGGAAATTCATAGCGAGAGACTCTCTACAATGAAGGAAGGTTGAACGAAGAAAACTCATTTGCTTGGAACTTCAAACCTTCAAAAATTCTTCCGTGAAAAATATATGATTAACACTTTATTCTAAAAATAAAAAACGAGAAACTACCACGCAGTCAACGCTCATTTATGAACAGAACAGATGCATTCCTTAATTTCCAGCCCAAAAGTTGGATCTGTTTGTGCACTCTCTGCTGAATATCACTCTCCAACCTGCGATTTTAAACGTTTTTCCAGGCCAATTCATTACACCATCTGGGCCCCTAAACAGCCAAATGACAACAATGGTACCCTTTCCGGATGTGCGGCCATGGATGGCAAGACGATTCGAAGAGAAATGAAAAAGGGTGGATATTGGTACGACCTGGAATGCAACCGCACGTTACCCGCACTCTGCCAGATAACATCTCGAAAGCCTCCGGCAAACAAAACTAGCTATCCCGGCCGCTGTCCAGACGTAAGTATAAACGTTTGTTCGTTTTTAACTAAACCAAGGGAACACAGGTTTTTGGAGGTCATAAATTACTATTTGGACAAATATTATTAAAGTTTCAGTGAAAAAACAAGTTAATAATTTCGGTCGTGCAGAGAAGTTTGTGTAATGAAAGTGGGACATAGAAAGGCTGGTCAAAGTAAACAATGGATAAAAGTGTAGTATTCTCTCGTCTTCTTGTCCACTGTCACCAATTTAAAAAATTTCACTTTGACCAGTGATTGCCACATAGCATCTGTAATTGTTCGGAATCACCAATTCCTTTTAATTTTCAGGGTTGGGAGGAACGCACTTAATCAGGTTGCGCTTTCTTCGTACGATTTTTTTAAAGTGTGTGAGTTAGGAAGTGATCCTTCCACAGCTTGAGAACTATTTTCAATACATCCATTTATAATTGTTGACGACACTTCAAGAGTTTCTTTACTTTTACGTTTCAAACTTGTTTTGATACAAGCAACCTCAACATCTACTGCTGAAGCACCGTAACAGTGTTCATTGACTTTCTTTACTAGTTCGTTGTTTTTAGTGTGAACACGCCCTTTACATTCATTTTTTAATTCACATTTCCAAAGCAGTAACGATGGGTCACTTTTGCTGCATTTATCATAAACGTAGAGATGCCCATCATGGGAAAACTTTGTTTTTTTCCTCTTGCTAAGACGATTTTCAGCCATCAATCGTATTGGTTCTAAGAAAAGCACTTCGCTTAAGTCCTAAAATACGTACAAACACCCAATTTGATCTCACGACAAATGAAAATCCACACTGTTTGTTACTTCTTCAAAAAGACCCGTGCGTGGATGGAAAAAACATAGTTCTAGAGCAGTGGTTCTCAAAGTGGTCGATATCGACCCCAGGGGTCAATTGGACCAACCAAGGGGCCAATAAATATTCATGGGGTCGAAAGGGGGTCACTGAATGGCCAGGGGGTCAATGAATAACTGCTGGGGTCTACTGGAGCAATGAAGCCTCCAATTCAAAATTATTGTCAATCGTGCAAGGAATGCAAGCGGCATTTTCAACAAATCAAACAAAATTAAGAGGGCTGATCAAATCTCAGCAACAGTAGTTTGAAAGCACATTCGATTCGAACAGTTTTTTATCAAATCATCCATTGTGATGACATTATGAAAACTGTTCTGTTTGTTTCGTCACAAACAATATTGCAGTGCATGTGTCGCAGTTGAAAGTACTCAAATTTATTTTGACACATACTTTCCTTGCATTAGTAACTGTTGGGTTAGGCCACGGGGTCTGCAGAAAATTGTATACTTTACTTGGGGGTCAGCGTGCAGAAAAGTTTGAGAACCACTGTTCTAGAGCATGGGTGCCCAAAGTGCGGCCCGTGGGTAGAATTTCTGGGGGCCCCGTCTGAGTTCATAACCTACTTACGGTTATGATGTTATATTGCTTATGATGAAGAAAATTTGGCAGTTGTGGACATTTATTTCCCAAATGTTTTGAATTTTTGCACTGCAACTAACCCAAAGGTAATGGGCTTCCAAACATCGTAGCCTAATGCATGGGACTGTTTTAGCCTGCAAGACGAACAAGTCCAAATTCGCGGCTTGAAAACTTTAGCTTAGGCGAACGTCAAAAACCGCAGCCTATAATCGATTTTTTTATAAATCGCGAATAACGCAAACAAGCCTGTTTGCTTGGCTTGTAGTTTGCAGTCATCCTGTAAATAATAATTTGTTATTTCTTATCATTTATTAGTTCTTAAGGGCAATGGAAATTGCACGTACCGGTATGGGTAGTAGGCGACGCCATTTGTATTGTTAAATTTACTTGTAGTACTTTTTACGGCATTTCTGCTTCAAACAAAGTGAATTTTCGTGTTTCCAAACATTTTCGGGACCCAAAAGAGTATGGAAAGGTGTATTCAAGATTAGGGCGCCACATGTATGAACTAGGAGTTCAGTTGTGTTGATATAACCGAATAAATTTTTGTAATTGGTTGTCCTACAATACACAATCTTAAGCTTAAGCCGAAATTTACGGACAAAATTTACTAAAGGCTACACTGCGGCTCGCCAAGACTTAACGAATACCGAAAAGCGGCCCATGCCCGAAAAACTTTGGGCACCCTTGTTCTAGAGGCAACCACTTGTGCGTGATAGTAATCAATCAGAAAAGCGCTAGCGACAAAACATCCCAGCGCCACAACAACTCTGCGCCAAATCGTCGGCGCCAAATAGTCCGTTTCGCGCGTCCGCTTTTCCGTTTGGTTATTAAGAAGCAAATTTAAAATATCAAATTGTCTATTTTCAAATTTATGGCAACTTGGCAGAGGAAAATATATGCCAACGGCTACAAAAAACTTGTAAGGAGAAAGTTTGTCACATAAAAGTTTTTCGGGCAATTTTGGAGAAACTTGCGCAAAATATTCTTCACACCCCGAAAAAAATACCTTCTCTTAAACCTACGTTGGGATGCTTTACCATATAGCATGGGATGGTATACTGCAAGATACGGTAGCTAATTGAACACCGGAGTGTTTCACACTGAGCACACAAAGCAACATGTAAAAATCCGTATTTGTATGCAGTGGCCTGGCGAGGCTAAGTGCTGCCCGGGGCCCACCATGAAATTGCCGCCCTTTCACCCCTAAAATTTGCTTGCAAGAATTTGAAATGAAAGAAAACCATGTTTCGTGCTTATGTAAGCATATAAGGATCAATCAAGCATCGTGAAGATCACAATCAAAGACCCACAAACTGAAACGGGTCTTGTTTTTCATTTTCGATTATGAGTCTCGCTTTTTCTGCATGTCGCCACCTTCCTCATAATTACTTTTCCTGTTTTTCTTCTTTACATACGCATGTATAGAACTGGCATGTTTCGTCAATTTTTTTCACTGTTAGTTTTTAATTGCCAAGCTCACCATTTGACTTTAATCGTCACTTTAACCCTTTGACTTTAACCCTTTAACTTTTTTGTTTGATCCCCTGGAATGAGCAAACGATTAAAGTTAAAAGGTGTGATGGCGGCATATCTACTTTGTAGATTTAAACATTTCTTTATGTTAAGATTACGTGTATTATCCCCATCTTTAGCTAAAAACAAGTACATGCACTGTATAAATCAGGCAACAGCAAAATAATAAATTTGATAACATGATCTCAGTGATGTAAAGAACGTTTCATTGTTTACTTCACTTGAGTTTAATCAGGGACGCCGGCCGGAACAGCGGTAGGGCTATGAATGTGGTCTGGTGTGTACAGGTCTGTTGTGAACTGGTCTCTTATGAATGGGTCTGTTATGAACTGGTCTGTTATGAAATGGTCTGATATGAACTGGTCTGATAAATACGAATGTGGTCTGTTAAAAACGTGACCTGTTATGAACGAGTCTGTTCTGAACAGGTCTGCTACGAACATGGTCTGTTTCGAATGGTCTGTTATAAACAGGTCTGTTTTGAACGAACACCAAGCCACATGAGGGCGTTTATTGCTGAAGACTCAAGCGATGCCTTAAAAACAATGCTCACACTTTTAGGGATTTTCTCCTTAGATTGGAATGTTTGACACTTTTAGGTTTTATTAACAGATTTTTTAGAAATTTTCGTAAAAGTTTGAAAATGTGTAAAATGAATCATTTCAGTTATTTTGCAAATCATCTTTGATTTTATTTTTAACACTCATCACGGCGCTCCGATTTTATGCGGCACTATCAGTGATTTAAAGATTTATTTTATGTAAAATAAGGATTTTTTGGTACGGTTCCCGGGATTTTTGGAGTCGCATTTGTTAGACCCCGCTTAAAACGTCACTTATGTTCGTAATTGCTCTCTTTGCTAACTTTGGTGATCTTGATCTTGATGATATTTCGCAGTTGGGTACCAACGACTGGCATTCGACATTTTCTAAATCGTAATAATTAGCATGCGCTGATATTTAACATTTTGTAATTGTTACGTGACATTCCAACCTCCATTTACGCCCTCAAAATACTGCGTCCGGGGGCATATGTCCTTACTTTCCCCTCTAGTTACGCCACTGTCTTCAATAGAGATTATTAGTTTGCTTTACGTTATGCACACAGCCAAACATAGTGAAATTCTGTCGTACTCAGAATGGAAGGCTACATTGACTGGAAGGAAGGCTACAGTCAAACTGTCATATCGACATATACTTCAAAACAAAAACCATAGTTACGTTTGCAGAGAAATGTTGAACCCAGTGCCATATTTTTTTCCAAGCATTCAATTGACTTATACGCAGTTCAACCGGTAGCAGCAGCCTCTACTTCCAAGTCCCAACTGCTTTCAGTTTGTCGCTGATGCTGACTTTTTCGGAACTAACGTGGAACAGATCGATCATGTCCAAAGGAACCTGAACTAAATCTTTGCTAATGCTGCTAGATTAGGTTGCCGCAAAAACAAATCATCAAAATCAGCTCAAAACCATGAAAACAGTAAGAATGTGTACAGACGGAAAAGCTCCTGCGAATTTTGTCCTCTTGCTACCACTCACGCCAAAGTAGCGAATAGCAGTAGCGGTAAAATGGTGATAGCTTGCTACCGCATTCGTTAGTTTTTTCAAAAAACGAACGACGCTCCCGCTATCGTTACTGGAAAAGTAACTCGCTACAAAGCTCTCTATTTTAGTGTCTCTATTGCCCAGCAGCTATGAATTTAAGATTACCAAAAAGTCATGGTTTTGAGAAATGAGTTTGGATACCTATGTTCTGAGCTACCTGGCCAACTTTATTTCTATTACAGCGTTTTGTCAGTACAACCATGATGCTTTAAAAAAAAGGAAATATAATTTATTTTAAGCTAATACCCAGCAATGTAAGATGTTGGTTGAAACTTTCAAAATTTGGTTCTTTAGCAGCAATGTTAGCAAAAACTGTTGTGGTTTGTTAGTACACAAACTGAACAACTGAGAAGTAGTTCCTTTGTGAAACATTCGCTTGGAATTTTGCTCAGAACACTTGGGACGCATTTAAAGAATATTGCTACAAATTCGTCCCAACCACCAACATGGCGGCGTGGTACCAAGCCGACTTCGATTGCCGGAAAATGAATGCTCAAGTGGTTAGCATACATTCAAAAGAAGAAGGAGAGTATATCATGAGAAAGTCTGGTGCAAAACAGCGAGGATTTCTCCGACTAAATGTGTAAGTTTCAAATAAGCTGTATTCCTTGCTAACCTTTATTGTGAGGGAGGATTTGCATAGGCCAACTTTGTATTTGCTTTAAATTTCTTTTGGATCGGTAAAATTACTGTAAATTACTATAAAAGATCACTAAGCATCAACATAGAATATTTGTTTTACAGTCACAATCCTAACAGATATGTCCAGCGTAGGCATTGGCTTTTTAGTAAGGAAGCAGTTTATGTAGTCAGTCTAGAAGCAATTGTGGCTGAATAAGACAGACATTTCTTTAACCATTGAAACGTTTTTCCTGTTTTTCTGTTTTAAGTGTTTGACTTTGCTCTGATAGACAATTTCAACACAAACAGTGCAGTGGGGAAACGCAAGTTGTCGTAGCAGAATTCGCTTACAACACTATAAAAAGCAAGTTTTGACAAAACCCAAACGCCTTTTACTCTATTGTCTTTTTAGAAAAACAATTTGGTCATTTAATGTACAATACGCGTTGTTAAAAATAATTATCAACAAATTTTTATTAGCAACGTTTTATGCCATTAAATAGCAGGTTTGTTTGCTCTGCGTGTAAGTGGGAAGAAAATGTAAGAGGTCCGCTTGCCTAAGACCACATTGTGCAGCAAAAACCTGTGTGGGCCTATGCTATGACTGTCACCTCCCTTCAGAAGGTGGTAAGGGATTTTTTGCAGAATCTAATTGTTTCGTTTATGAAGATTTTACTTCGACTAAATCTACAACGTATTTGATCAGGTGGCTCGGATTGTATCGAAACTTTAATGATGATAGTTACACATGGACAGATGGAACTCCAATCGACTATCTGAACTGGGATGAAGGGGAGCCCACTAAAGGAAACGGTTACAGGAAAGTAGGTTTGCCAATGTACTTTATCAAAATTTTTGGTGCTATTTGTGCTACTTTGCAATGTGCCACTTAAAAACCTACCGAACTTTTTCAACATAAGAGGTCATTTCCATATGGGTGATTACCATTTTGAAAGCAAGAATCCAAAATAAGTTTGGGGGGTTTCGAAATGGGCGATTTTTGTAAAAGAACGACGCAATTGTTTTAACAATTTCGTTTTGCTTTTTGAGTACCATGATATTGCATTAAGGAATCTTTTTGCGGACTCTGAAGTCACAGTGCACCGACAGCCAAGCGAAACAACTATCTTTGATAAAATATAATTTTCTGCAGTTTCTCGGCACCGCAAATCGCAGCAAAAGATTCTGAAATTAGTTGAGCTCATCAAAAAAGCGTAGGAAAGACCACTGCAAACATTGGTGAAGTTGAGAAAAACAATAAACAGTTCCCGGGGCTTCTTTGGTTTTTAACGCTTCGTGCTGGTGTTTTTTCGACAGAAGTACAGTACCTTGCAAGTTTAACGTGATATCAGATTTTCCCTTTTGTTCAGCAATGTCTATATCATTAAATCGCGCGCATCCAGAGGACATTTAAACGTTCTCTATTTGCTTTAGACTTTTGATCTTTGACCTTTTCTTTTGTTTACAAATTATTTAGACGGAATGTGGAAACAAATATTGGCCTATCTGAAATCGGCTTCTTTAGTGTTGGCAACATCTCTCGTGTTGCAACAAATACACTCGACTGTTTATTGTTTGCTTATAGGCAATTTTTACTGAGGATGTGCAAAATCTTCAAAAAACCTTCAAACATTTCAACCTTTTGCTTTTGTAAAAGGGAAGCAATTCATGTAATCGTTGACATCCAACCTAGATTGTGAACAGCAAAATCTTCGTCATCCAAATAAGCAACCCAACCATTTTTTGCACGGCACGATTCGGAGACAGGACAAATTAGAAATACAAAAATATTGTTGTGAGAGAATTGGTGTGTCAGCTGGACCGATATTGTTTATCAGCATACCTCAGAATGACTTTTCATATAATGTCTCACAGCTAAGTTGCGGAGTTATGCTGTTGAATTGCCGTAAGCGTCTTCTCGCAGAACTGCAATCGAAAAACCTGTACACTCACTTAAGGTTGAGAAGATAAAAAGCTTTTGTGGATCAATCAAAATGAAGAACGATTCATTTGTAAGTTGGGCATAAAGACTTTTCTGACGCTTCAAAACATCACATTGGTCACTGTCAATTTCCGAGAACATTTTTAAATGACGGAAAATTTTTAATTTGTTTCTTTTCAACGATTTAAAGTGATTACTAGGGCAACTAATTTTTGACCTAAGAACTTAAAATTTTGACATTATAATTTACAAATTGTTTCTTTTTCTTTTTTATTTTAACCTTATTTTAACCTACAAATTTCCTGCGTTGTGCAACTGAAAAATAATTCAGCCTTAACCTCAGGAGGTGTTGAGGTTAACTCAGAAGCTTATTCATGCACTATACTTCGAAATTTAAAAAAATTGGTTTAACTTTAGGAATGATAAATTGATACGTGCATTAATATCTACAGCAGAGGAAACTTTAGAACATCATAAAGTAGAAACACTATGCATAAAGTGTTGAGCATTTACCAAACCAAGTACTGTGAGACCACGTTTTTTTGCATACACCACGCATAGCCTACATAATATTCAATCGCCCAACATCATTTCGTCAGCAGTCGCAACAAACCATTATCATTACAGAATTACACCTAAACTTGCAAAAACGTATCGATAGCTATTGTTGTAGTTTCAATAAAATATCGATGAGAAAAATAAACTGTGCTATGAGATAAATTTAACCTAACGATAAATGTTGACCTAACAATAAATGTTGACATTTTGACCTAATAACCTAAGAATTACTCATGGTAAGAGCTCATGGTATACATGTTTCCGAACTCTAGCTGTGTGTTGAATATTTCAAAATCGCTCATTTGATAATTAGGCAAAGATTGATACATCTTTAAAGTAATGGTGTGTTTCATTTTAAAAACAATGGTGTGTTTCATTTATGGAAAACGAGAACCTTGATCAACAAAAGGAACTTTCAGACCAACTGTTTTTTGCTCACTACCATAGGTTGGTCAGTAGAATTATATGCCAAGAACGAAGCACCTGCAGGGTTACTCCGCATCCTCAGAGCCCGTAATTGGCTTTCTTTCCTTTGTGGTGAGCAAGTTATGGCCCCAAACCAACAAATTATACAATTGATCCCCTCGGAATTAATTCAATATTTAATTAATTTTTGTGGCTTTTAGTTCATGAATGCTAATTATTTTTTGTGGTTTTTGGGTTATGAATTGTTTTTAATGGACAGTCATAAGGTTAACGTTAAAAAAACAATATTTTTCAGGAAGCTTGGCTTCAGCTAGCGTGAAATTTTACAGTAACACCAAAGTCGGTTGTTGATAGCAGCCAAAGTAAACTAAGAGCTGGAAATACTTGGCTAGTAAGTTACAGGTAACGGAAGTTTTGCTATGATAACCGGAACTGCAAAACTGGTGGTGCCAACTTGCCCTTGTCGATTACACTCGTAGCAAACCGTCACTAGCGTTTTTCTGCCATGGATGTGAATTTGTCAGCAGCTACAATTTTAAAGCTCTAGGTTTTCGAGGAATCAGCCGACTTGGCTCTGCTTTCATCTTTTTGCTATGATTCAAACTTGCACATATCTGTATTTAGGTAACCACTTTCCATATGTGAGACAAGTATTTGGCGCACTTCTCTGATCTTGCATTGGTCTTTTTCGTCATTTCACTTGTAAGCTTTGCTTACAAATTTGCTGAACTGAAGATGCGTCGCTGACGCGAAATCGATTTCCTAGCAAAGCAAATTGCGATCAGATTCGGCTGAGTCACCATTGCGGTGTCTTGATGCTGAAGCAAGGAATCTATAGCCTATATTTACAGGAATGCGATTTCCTGTCATACCACGCGTTCCTATCAACAGGCACGTTTATTTTTTACGTTTCAGGAGCAATGTACCGAATTAACAGTCCCATACAGCAAGTGGAGAGATACCTCGTGCACAAGGTTGGGTATCACTGTGTGCAAACGACCGAGAATCACCAACTTCGGTGACCAGGGAAATCCAGGGGTCAGTCCAACGCTTCCATCCGCAGCAGGTACTGTTGGGTAGTTGACAAATACTTTTTGCGACGGAATATTGAAACAATCTTAGGTACTGCACCTGAGTGCATAACAAATAACGAAGGAGCTTTATTACTGTACGTTTCTGAAGTATATTTGCAATGACAGTTACATGTCTGCACAAATTTTCTATAGCAATTACTCAACAAAATTTCGTATGAATTTGTGATTGTAGTTGCTTGAATCCCCAGTTGCATTATAATTACAATATGGAGAAAAACGGAATCAGCAGCTTTTGTACTTAATATTGATGAACAAGGCTTCATACAATATATGAGCATTGTTGAAAAATAAAAGCTTGCCCAAAATGATCTGCCGGCATGTCATCCTCCAACTAAAACCTAGTTCTACCACCCAAAGGGGTCGGAAGGATTTTTTCCAGGTGGGGGCCACTCGGGGATTTTCCTAAATTTTTCCAGGGGGGGGCCAAAGGTGGTGAAATTTGATTTTTCCTACTCAAAACCAAAAAAACAACCTTTTTTGATGTAAATTTCAAAATCCAAGGAAGATCCAAGGCCCCGCCTTCCTCCCCTTCCGACGCCCATGCTACCACCTAAAATTAAAGGTTGTGGGCATCGCTCTTACAAGCACGATGCAGATGACAAAACAAACAAAATGTTCATCATACCATCTACCAATTCATTTACAACCTCAACTGCAAGTGCAATTACTCGATTTGAAAAAGTGTGGATTGCAATTTAATTACCACTATTTTGTCATGCTGCAGTTAATCATACTTGCATATATGATTTGTAGTTGATTCCATCACTGCCAACTGCATACAATTTTTTAAACTGATGTTTATATAAAAAAATTCAAGTGAGAGTGTATGGGATCGCTTCCAGAATGAAAGCGTCTGAGATCTCTACAAAAATGGAAGTGTATGTGAGATCTCTTTCCCATGTATGGGAATGTGGGAATGTATGGGAATGCATTCATGTATGGGAATGTATGGGAATAAAGTGTATAGGATCTCTTTCCACAAAAAACAGCAAGAATATGAATTAGTGTTTTTGGTTTATATTTCAATGAGAGCAGATGATGCCCACTTTGTAGGCGAAATATGTATATTGAAAGATCTTAGTGTCTGATATTTTCCGAGAAAGGATTTCTTTCAATAGACAGTGTATGGGATCTCAGGAATATTTTAAAACTTTACAGGAAATTGCAAAACTAAGGAAGTGAAAATAGTTTTAAATAAACTTTCCAGGAAAGCTAAAATGTCAGTCAAAGCTTTTTTATTGAAGGATTGATTGCCATTTTTATTAATGCATATAAAACTTCCTTAATTACTTAAAAAAGTTTTATAAAGCCTGAATCAATTGTTTCACAGAATCAAACCCCAAGTAAATTGTTTATGAACCTTTATTCAGTTTTTCGCTGGTCGACTTGTCTAGTGTGACTTTATGTGGCTAAAAGCAGCAAAATTGGATTAAAGAGAGCTGACCACTTTGTCTTGTGTAATGGACAGTGTGCTAACACTGAATGTATCACGACATTAAAGTATTATACTTACTTTTCGCGCCCGTGTATTATATGTCATGTAAAACGTTTTCGCTCTATCAGCATACATCACAACGCCCACTTGGATACAAATGTTATTCATATGCCACATAGCAAATCAACACAATTGAGCAATATCTTTCTCTGCACTTGTTTCGTTTTCCTGAGGTTATGACTTGGTTTTCCAGGAAGAAAAGGAACTGGCTCAGCTGGACTCACAGCAGGTCTTTGCGTGCTTGTTGCGATTCTCCTGGTGGTGATAGGCATTCTTTTCCTTTACAAGACCAACCGGCTCAAGGGCAGCTACTCACTTCACCTGCCTTCTGTTTCCTTCCGCGACTTCTTCAAGTCAGCAACGTCGGGGGCACGACAGTTCTCTAACGCTGCTGGTACAGACGACACCAAAGGTCTAGTGTCGTCCAGCAATGAATACGATGATCTTAATTAAAACTTGGTCAGCTCAGTGAGCTGCAAATGATTTATCGAAACTTTATTGCTTCCAATTGACGCTTACCAGCCTCTTGCGGACAAAAAATACAACAGCACGAACATCAATTCCCATTTTTGGACATTGTTTGTTTGGTTATCTGAAACATGCTTTTCTGGTTTAGTAACACCATCAACCATTTCTCCTACGTTGCTTTATACTTGATGGGTTCATTGAAATTTAACCTTGTAGTTTTTATTCATGACTTGACCACTTCTCTTCAGACGAAATTTTTTGAACATGTCTTTTATAATTAAATAAAGAAGCTGCTGTACGCTTGACAAATGCTTTTCCTGTAAATAGTTTTTCCTATTGTTTTAGAAAATAAGCTTTGTCCAGTATTGCAACGCTTCTTGTGGGATTTCACTAAATTTTGTATTTCTCGTTGCCTTTACCCGCTTCTGTTTTTTGTTTGTAACCGACAAAATTTTGCCTGAGAATGTCATGTCAAACACTATTCAGATGGTGAATGATGTAGCATCACAAAGCTTAGGTTGTTATAGATTGCATTGCTGTTCGTAGAGAAAAATATTACCTGGCGATTAGGCACACACAATACAAAGGAATCAATTACTTGTTTCGTAATGAAAAGATAATAGCTGAGATATGTATCAGCTCAGCTAACAAATCAGATGAACCGGAAGAGCAGAAATCGTATTCTCGTTCATGAAGTTGTGTGCAGCGGAATAGAAGCATTAGTTTGTAAACGCGATCTCACATTGAATAAATTCGTAGTTGCCAGGCGTGTTCATTTATGTCCGCCGGTACTTTTCAACGTCAGTTTATCGAAACATGAATCAAAGCTAGCAGTTTTCTGTGAGAAGACAATCCGGCGAAAATTATGCCACTATGAAACCCAGACCCGCTATCAAACAAATTAACAACAGCCCGTTTAAATCATGTTAACAATGGCCTGATAATCTAAGAAAGTTTCGTTTTGCTGCAGATTTTAACGACCGATTCGAGACTCGTAGTCTTCCCGCACAAGTTAAGTACAACCTTCAGGCAAAATCCAGGAATGCAGATGCCAATCAAAGTTGCATGGCAAAGAGTAATAGTAGATAGATAGATTTCCGACAGTCACAGCTCGTGCCAAGAGCGCAATTCACGAACATCGCTCACAACGCTCTTCTCAAGAGCAGAGCAGCGGCCTAATTACGCAGTTGGAGTGCCACCCACGTAAAATGGAATATCACCAATTTAATGTACACGGTGTTGTGTGGAATGAATAAAGAAGGAACAAGCACAACAAAAATCATTCAACCCTGCAATTAAATATGAAAACGAAATGACGTAATGCAAGAAAGACACAAAAACAGGCAACCGGTCGTCGCAAGTTTAAACTAACGATCAAAATCTAATGTGACTGGTCTTGGTACCAAAATTATCGTGGTTTTCCATGAAGAAAAATTAGAAAATTTCGTCAGGTATTTGGCTGAAACAAAACGTGAGCAATCAAGAAAAAATATATCAGTTTGGCTACGGTAATTAAAATGTGAGATACTAAACAGCAACTCATGAATGTGGTGAAATAATATCATTGGAAAGCGGGTAATAAATAACTGTTGAAAGAATGCATACTAGTATAGTTTAAACACAATTTCTCTAAGCTGTGAATGTAAATTTAATGTTTATGGAATGCAAAATTTGGACATTAATCATGCGCAAGACGGCATTCGGAATATTCTTAAATCTTAACTGTTTATCGATTGGTGGGCCAGTTCAAGCTAATCAGATTTCAGATACTAACATCGTAACTAAAATTCAGATATCAAGCCAGGCCCTAAAGCTGTTTGAACTGGTGCACAAAACTGTATGTCGGAGCACGGCAAAAATAAACCCGATATTGAAGTTCTGCCACACTGACATAGATCTCGGCCCGTGCATGGTAAGCAAACTTCCAGTGAAACTTCTGCTCTAGCAACTAAGCAGCCTCGTTCCCATGACAAGAAATTACCCGGCTGCACAGAAGCACGGATCTCAAAAATCGCGCATTCTTGCTTAAACATGAAATATGATTTACTCGCCAATGAACGCATAAGAATCATTTATATGAAACGTTTTGGTGAAAAACGCAAAAAATGCCATTGCAAAATTTTAATGCACGATTAAAGGTCGTTTGCACTAAAACAATAGAGACTTACGTGATTTATATGTTGGTAGTGCTAGGTAAGTTTTTCCCAGTCATGGAAAGTGTGTAGCGGATGCGCTTGGCCACGCTGCTTCTCTGTTTGCATTTGTGTTCCACTTTCAAAACGAAACGGAGGCCGAAATTTGAAACGAATTGAAAATAAATCGACGACGACATCTGCGGTAATTTTGTCGCGAAAGTCACGAAATGCCTTCCACGCGCTTTAGAAAATAATGACTCAGCATATTGCGTAAGCAACTTCGGTTGAGTGACAGGGTTTGAATCCAGGGGTCTCAAACACGCGGCCCGCGTGCCACATGTGGCCCGCGAGGGAATTTTGTGTGGCTGACGATACTTTTTGGGAATTTTCAAATAATTAATATGTGCGTTATTTGGTTTACTGACCTGTGTTTAAAAGTGCTCGGCTAGTGAGTGAACAAGTTCCTTATAAACGGATGTAGAGAGGCCTGGAAATAATTTACCTTGCCTATAACCCATGATGCCTTCCACAGGAAATAGGATGTAAAAGCTGTTTCTGGTGGTTCTAGTAAGGTTCAGATACCGCCATTGTTGCGTCAGTGTCATAATGCGACCCTCAGGTTACTTTATTAGTCTTTATTTGGCCCTCGGAAAAATTTGACTTAGAAACCTTTGGTGTCTCTAGCTTAATCGCCTGGAGTGTTATGGAGTTACTAAGTGACACAGTATAAGTGGATTTCTGTTATGGAGTTGCTAAGTAACGCAAGAAACGTGAAATCAGCCGGGCACCGGCTTCCAAGGTGGAATCTTGAGAAGACCGATAATGAATTACATCGTATATATTTGTCGAAAAACTCCTCACGTTTGTGTTGCCCGCAACTTATCAGTGTTTACATTGAGGATGTCTAACCCATTTGATTTAGTGGGCTAAAATTTGGACACGGTAAGACTGCACGTGCCGAACACGCGACGTCGCAAAATCGTTGTCGTCACAACTTATTGACGCTGCCCAGCTAATCATCTCGCTTGCCCCACGGAAACACCTCGTGGGGCGCATGTGGCCCTCGGGACCAAATGTTTGACTTCGCTGCTGGCTCGTACGACATGCGCTTGAAAAAAAACTGTTGCACTATTACCTAAAATGCACCGCTAGCAGGGTTTGCGGAGTCGGAGATCAAATATCCGACTCCCGACTCCGACTCCTTACACAAAAGGAATGGAATTTGGTCGTTAAAATCAACGGAAATCGTGGTGGTGCACAGCAAGAAATCTCTGTTTCAACAAAAGTTTCAAAAGAAACTGTACCATTTCAACAGGAATTCCTAATTTAAGAGTGTGGTGTAAAAAATGATCCAATTGGAGATTCGGCGTCGGACAAAAATATCCGATTCCGATTCCCGGTGTTGTTAGGAATCCGACTCCGACTCCACCCAAAAACCTCCGACTCCTTACGACTCCGACTCCAACTCCGACTCCGCAACCCTGGTCGCTAGCGAACATACCTTTTTTCGGAAAAAATATACTTTTTTTGTAAATTTAACAAACAGAAAAACTTGGTGTGTATGAAAGCAATGCCAACGAGTATCTTGAGGAATACAAGGAGTATGAAAGTAGTGATCCATTTGATATGGGTAATACACTCTTGCAAAATTCCGCTCGGGTCGCTAGCGACCCACACAGGCGTTTAACAGGGTGGCGGCAGTAGTTGGTTTGACAACAATACAAGCTGTCCAAACAGGTCTTCTCTTTTACACCGTACCCCAAGACTTATTATGTGGACTATTATAGACTATTATATGATTTATTGTGTGGTGATGTAGTAAGCGTTTCTTGGTTTACCTCAAGAGTTAAGAAAAGAGCGCCGGCAATGGTAAAAATTGCATAGTGTAATGATTTACACGCTGTTGACTAAGTCCAGAATGGCATAATACGTGTTTCTAGAATGTAACACAACAATATGGCAAAGAAACCTGGTCGATATTCACAACAGACGCTACAGTACGATACTAAGATAAAACAATGACAGTTCAAGGGTTTCAAATATATACGTGTTGCTCCGCATTTGTGACTTTTACCAACGATGCGATCAATTCTTAGTTCTGCGGTTTTCGGGACAAAGTCAGGCAGTGGAAGCGACTAAGCAACGAGTAATTTTAGTATGTCAAGAGCATAGGATCCTGCATGTACCCGAGTTTAATGAAAAGTTGTACGGAATTCATAATGCCGTGTTCGGTAACTTCCAGCGGGCAACATAGCGCAATTCTTGGTTGGAACAAAAGGTACGATAATTCGAAGGCCAACTAACTGTAGAGACTCCCTTACTTGATGCGAATATTATTAGAAGAGAGCATATTTACATAGCAAGTGTTTTTCGGTTCTGCAAAGCTGCAACGCACGGAGGTTCGCCGGAAAGTATTACGTCACAGATCATTCGTCAAACTCAGTGTGTTTATGTCACAAAGCTTTGGCTGTGTTTTGCACACGTTCAGAGCGTTCAAAACAATACAGTATCTCGAAGCCACGTTGCACATATTGTTTTGCACAATCGCATAATTCTAGGCGTAGAGGTTTAACAAACTCCATTAATTATTACATCAATTTATGTAATAATTGGTGACCCTGCGTCATAAAACGCTTGAGCGCTTTATTCTTTTAGCGAAAGATTTTCTTCTTAACTCAATCTGATGAACTCAGAGTTCATCTCAAGCCAATGGAGTCAACGTATTCAGTAAAATCGTCCAATTTCATGAGAATAATGTAAAGGTTATTCCATCATGTCTTCTCCCTTCTTTCTACATCAAAGACACAAAATAATATCAGGTCATTGCTGCAACTCTTGTCCCTTTCCGTTGTTCCTTAACCACGTTTATCATATCTTTATTCCACGCTGTACTAACGAATAACGAAACACACGTTTACGAGCTGGTCAAGACTTGCTTAAAGGTGATTTTCTTTGCCAAGTGTAAACTCTAATAAAAATAAGGGTGACTTAAGCAGTGACTTCAGAATTAAAACTCACAAAAGCAGTTTCAAAAGTTTGGAAGTTATTAGTGTACCTTTGTGTAATATGGAAACCATTTTTTTGTAAATAAAACAGGAAAGGGTAACGCAATAAGTTCCAACGTCTCATTTAAGTTGCTAGCTAGGTAATCAAGATGCATGTTTTGTGGCATGGAAGAAATTTGAACAGACATATTTTATTTACTTTCAAGGCACATATTCTACAACAGCTTGGCACTTTTTTATGACATATCAATGCTGATTCAATATCGCTTCAAACTAAGTTTTGCTGAAATGTTTTTATTGGCTAGGTTACGTGATAGTGCGTGTTTCCTTTTTCAAAGTTGAAAAAAAGCTTTGAACAATCTTGACACCAATTTTCACTGATTGTTTTTGTCGACAATTCAACAAATGAAGACTTTTAAATTGATTTGACAAATAAAGGTGGTTTGTGTCACATTTTGTACGTATTTCTAGCATATCAGCAGCGAAAGTTTATAACGTAGCGTAGTTTCGGTTCCTTACATTTCAAAATGTCATCTTCTGAGGTTTTCTGCTGCAAATTTACTTTTTCACGAAAATCACCGATTGTCAAATGCAACAGGCATAATATTGTTCAATTTCTTAACTCTGAAATAAACCAATAAAACAACTCCTTTGCTTTCCTGAAATCAATCTAAATTGATCCTTGTTTCGATATAACATAAATTCTACAATTCTGCTTACCATCATCATCACCAGCTTACTGCAAAATCGATTGCCAGTGAACAGAAACAGCATTATTCTTTAAACGATTCTTATTTTCCTTTGCCTACAGTTTTCGTGCACCAATTAAAAGCAAACGAGTAGCAAATTATCCAATTCCTAGGAAAAAAGATTTGGTCGCAAAACATACCTGTTTATAAGCAAACAAGTCCGAACTAGGGAATTCACGCTGAGTGAGCAACATCTTTTAAGAAATGTAGGACTTTGCTGGCTAACGTTTAGACTCAACGATAAAACGTATTTGATAGATACTAAGTGACGGGAAATCAAAGATTACAAGTGAATATCAATGGTTGATGTTCTCATTTATTGGTTTGTAGATAAGAAAAATCATTTAACATTTATTCACAAAGTCCAATGAGCACGATATTAGCTTTTCCAACTTCAGCGTTCTGATTTTCGTTCACTTCCACCTGCACCGCAGTGTGTCAACGCAAAGGAGGCATTGCGGACTTGATAATCTTTCGTTCGCTTGCTTTGAAGCCGGTGTAGCGCAGACCAGCCGCTGTTGGCCGAAAAATGAGATGTGTTAGAATGAATTTAAGCAATTCCGCTCCTGCACTGGATGCAAAGAACAAGCATGTGAACCAAAAGAGCGGCAGTTAACGCAGACGACTGAACTAGACCTCGCCTGAAGTCGTTAAAAGGCACTGCTCGCTTACCATCTCCACAGCTCTCTCTAGTATTCCTCCGTTTTGTTTGCTCTAGAAGAAGCAAAATGCCCGTTCGCACCCGACTCAATGTGAAGGTGTAAATGAGAGGGTTGACAATGCATGATGCGTACGTGAAAAGGTTAATGGCTTCTTTGCCAGGTCCGTTAAACAAGTGCGAGTAGTGCAGGCGGTCGTAGTCGGAGCCTGAAAACAACAAAGCCAAAGTAGAAGAAAGTGTTGGAGTCGGGGACAAGTGCACTTAAAATTCAGGCATGCACCTCTTGGCTACACGCACCATGTTGATCTACGATCCATTGATGAAAAGAGTCACCGCAATCATTGCTTGTTAGTTACAGTTTTTATTTCAAAAAACTTCTTCTAATAGCTATGGTGAACCAAAAATCCAATAAAGCGATAATCTATGTGTGTTTCTTTTAAAGGAATAGCAAAACTTCGATACACACCATTACTCAAAATCTATGTAATTTTGTATCACGCAGTTTCAAAGTTCAGTACCTAAAAAATATGCTCATATATGAATGCTTAACTTTGCTTGATGCACTTTCTCAATTTGTTTGAAGATAATACCTGGTAGAGAATTTTCGAAAATCAATGCTTCAGAATTGCTGTGAGAACAGCAGCTGATAAACAAACACTTTGTTAGAAGCACCGAATGTCAAATTTGATCAAATTCACAAATTTTGGAGTTTTCTGCTTTTACGTATTGTTATAATGCTTCTTAAGTGCTATTTGTAATAGTTTGAACTTTAAATACAAATACAGGAAACAGTTTTAATTAGCATGTTGTCAATGGCTGATAAAGAGAGCTGTTTCAGTTCAAAAGCTAACATTTTTGTTCAAAAATTTGTTCGAATATATTCGGAGCAAGAGTTTCAGGGGCTGATAAAAGTGAAAGTGGGCTTAACAATGCTGATGGTAACTAGCAAATATGTTGAACACATTTGTTATTTTTGTAGTGCGGCAAATCTTATCTTCAAAAGAATTGAAATCACATGTTCGCCGTTGCTTTAGAACGAGAAAGTTAGCAAAGTCATTGATACCACTACTTGAAATGCAAACTCGATCGGGTTTCGCCATATACCTCCTTCTGTCATGAAGGTAAAGATGATATGAGGTAGGGAGGAAATCGTCATGCTCAGCGTGATGGCAAAAGCAAAGATGGAGGATGAATCCCTCGTCACTCCGACCGAGTGGCGCAGTTTCAGTTTCATTTCAATTTCTCCAGACGACGAGCTAATTCGAACCTGAAGGTTATGTCATAACAGATTGAAAACGAAAGTGAGCGGCTTGATGTCAATACAGTTAGTTGAAGTGAGACGTTTTGCTGTGACTGTAAAACAAGTTTGGTATCAATGTACAAAGACAAAAAAGCAATTGAGACAGAAAAGAAGAAAAAAATAGAATTTGTTTGTAGATCTAAAAGCTCCCTTCATTACGGAAGCAATATCAGTGTGAACAGTGGATAGTAAAAAGGAGTGTTTCATGTAATAGTATCCTTGTTAAAAAAAATATTTGGTGAGGATGACGAACTGAAAACATTGCTTAGATTTTTACTCACTGATCGGATCTACTGTTAACTTTGTCAGTGACCTTGCACAGACAATAACTGGCAATGCTCAAACGCAGTTGTCTAAAAGTTTGCTCGAGAATATACATCAATTTTGGGTGTGCAATGCAGTGAAACATCTTTCTTATTCGGAGACGTTAGGACGTCGATAAATAAAGCTGGTTCTACTGGCGGTAAAACAAAAAATCCGTTAAAAAACATCAAACGTTTCGATGGTTGATACAGATATCTTCGTTAAGGCTAAAAAGGAAATGCTGTTATATGATGAAAAAACGTTATTCGTAAAAACTACTATGAATTTTAAGAGACAGTTTTAGGAAAAATATACGAAAAACTAACTGAACATATGCAAATGCATGGCTCCTACCCGCTGAACGTGAGTCTTTGTACAGGTAGTGACCAGGTTACAAAGTATCATCAGGAAACAAAACAAAGTGCTGCAGCTGTTAAGCAGCAGCAGGTAAGTGCGTCGACTTGGTGACTTCAACGCGGAGCAGTCATAAGCCTCCGCATGTTCTGAAAAATGTGTTCCACGATTATGAGTCAGTTTATCCAGAAGAGTAACAGCCTTAGCAGGTATATGTCAACTAAATCTTAAAAACGCATTCTCCTTTCTTTTATTAACCGCAGTACCATGCCGTACAAACAACAATTTATTTGCGCTATTGCCGTGGGATTAAGTACAAACAAAGTATTTATTGTACTTACTGCTGTCAGATGTTTGAAAACTACGACATTTTTAGTTTTTAATTGGAACATGGGTTCTTATGTAGCAGCGCGGTGGCTGCTACATGCGACGCGCTAAGCATAACATCCCTAGTAGCACGAAAGCTACTGGGAGTTTCCTTTAGCCTAGTGCCTAAGTGCGCAGGGAAGCCGCTTCTTCACTTATCCTGCGGATCCGTGAAACTCTCAAAGGTCCATGGACGCGTTTGAAGGGTCCATGCACGCGTTTGAACCAAAATACAGTGAAAAGAAAAAAAAATTGTGTAGGTCGTCCACTGTTTTATTCATTTAACCACTTTACACTGCACTGTTATCGGATTCGCGTTGGATTGGGAATCCCATAAATCACTCAAGCACGACTGTGAGTGTCTCACCGAGCTGCTTGAGCGTGCATTTTTTCAACCATATGCGATTCAGCGAATCCAACTAGCAGATGTAGGTTGGAAATCCCACAATAAGGGATTCGAGCGAAAAAGAGGTTGGGTGGTTTGTATTAAGTCTTAGGCAGTCTTTTCTGTACTAGTTTGATGCTAAAACCACTACCGTGGAACAGATTAGACTATTCAAGCAAATCTGTAGCAAAAATGACGGATTAATTTATTTAATAGTTTTGCCTGTAGGCGAACTACACCTAGTTAGGGAAATAATCAGTAAAATTGAATCGGTTAAGCAAACTGAAAGATTATTCCGTAGGTTACAAGACATCAGATATTGGGCTGAAGGACTATTACACCAATGCTGATTAATAAGTTTTCATTACACAATGGTATAGTTGAGTGATTCAACCTCTGCAAAATATGCAATATTGGAAGTGGATGACTTCAGCAGGCTAAAGGCTATACTTTGAACTTTGTATCCTGTTATGTGGCTATGATTTCCTCAGTTCATAATGGAATACATGGAGTAGCATAAAATGTGTCTTAAAAGATTGGGAAATAGGTTACAATTGCAATTTAATGAATTGCAGTACCTGCTGTTCATAGATTACGACTTACAAAGTGTTGTTAATCCTCATATTTGACACTCTAGTGCAGAGAATAGACTAGTTAAAGATCTTGAGAGAAATCAACAAAGTGGCTTTGCAATGTGAAAAGAAACTCCCATTTCCTGCCCTGTAGATGCTGTTCAAATTCTATTAGTCACTTGAAGAGTGCATTTACGATGTGACGCGGTTTTCATGACCTCATCGCCCAGCAGTTCTCTACGATTTTCTCTGCTGGCTGTTCTTTTTCGGACTACACTAAATAAAATCACGTCTCGATTATTTCAACTACACCTACGAAAAGCACCTTTCTGTAGTGGAATCAGCTTTCACCTTTTCATTTTCACCTATTTCCCAGCCTTCACAATACCGTAGGCCAAGCGCACGAAGCAAATCTTCGAGTTCCTTGCAGTGCAAAAAGCTCCAATATCGAGCTCGTAAGTGCGTTCACGAAGGTAAGCCAAGGGCGACGAATCGCTCACGCGTCAATCCGATAACAGTGCAGTTTGGAGTATTCGGCGTCCGAAAATAATAAATTCATTACTTGCGGTTCCGCGAGATGGAAACGTTTGAGAAGCACTGATTTAGAACATAATTACTTCAAAGCATAAATGAAACGTATGTTTATTCTTTGATTAGAATACTGCAGAAACCAAAGTAGACATGAAACTAGCTATCAACAATCAGCCACCAAATGTAAAGACCTTCATACCTAAGGCATCCAAAACCATGTTGTTGTCCATCACCAAAAACTTCCAATCAGTAAATCCAGATGTGTTTCGCTCAACACAGTACTCCAGTCCTGAATGGCAGTGGTAAAAAACCGGAAGCAGTACAAAAGCAGTTGCTGCTATCCAAATAGAACAGACAAGGGACAATGTGATCTTTGGACTACGAAAGCAGGAAGCCAGCCCAAAAGAAACACTTGAATTATCGGCTACCGCTGCTGCTCTGGAAATAGCTTGTGTGGAATTGGCTCGTACTACCTGCAAAGTTTTGACCGAGACTGTACGTATGCCCACTCTGCAAGCATCTGGCAGTTGTTCTCGGAAAAACACTTTTTTCAGCAATTATTTTAAAGTATCTTCGCCTTAATTTCTAAAAGCTATGAAGTTACGCAATATGCTGTCAAATAATTAGAAATTTTTTTATCTTTTTTATTTTTTACTGCTTGCAGCAGAAGCAAAGGTTAAGAGTGTTACATTGCATTGTCAAAATGTGAACCCAATGACGTCCTCGCTAATTTCAACTAACAATGAAACAAAACCCCAAGCAGTCCATTGCACAATTTATCAACCAAACGAAAAATCTGTACCAAATTAAGAAGTGTTGCTGCCGCCAAAGAAGCAAATATGTTCGCGTTCGAGATCCCAGTAAGTAAGTTCTTCAGGACTTCTTCCACCGTTTCACCGGTGAAGTTAACGCTGTTGTAAAAATAACATTGTTACGGTCTCGACTGCAGATAACTTCATATTTATTTCCACCAGTGATATCGCCTTGTGACACGCTTGAGAACAAAGCCTTACCTTTGTGAAGAGGAAAATGCGTTTTCATTTGTGGAACCAAAACAACGGTAAACATATTCTCATTTTTTGTGTTTTCAGCATAAAAATCTCTAAGTGTTTTGATAGTAGCAAGACACGTCTTATTTTTATTTAAAGTTTTCTCCCATGCCGCTTTTGGCAGGACTGTTCTACCACTGCATTTTTGCAAGTAGGTTACCCCATCAAAGACAGTGCTTTATGTAAATATGATTATGCACAAAAATCGAAAATATATCATTCAACGCTATGCTATTGTTTGCAAGGAAAGTAATTTGTTTATATGTCTCAGAGCAAATACTCTTATTTTTTTCTAATAGTAAGCAACCGACCTAACCTGATTTAGGTATGACAAACGGAAAAACGGGGCCAAGTGCGTAGTCAGCTTTAAATGTTAGGGACCAACAGAATAATGCGAGGCCACATTCAACAAAAGAATAAGAATGTCGCCACCTAACCCAATTAGTCCGGAGGGAAATATAGCAAGTGCAAGCGTGGTACACTGAACCACCAACTTCCAATGACAACGGTCCTGGATGAAGAAAGTTTTGCTCAAGTTCGCGAGTGTTTTAAAATTTGGCTATGAAAGTAGCTTCTGTTTTGTGATTGGAGGAGATGCTCAAACGCTGTTCAGTTTGGTAATTGAAAAAAAATTCAAACTAAGCAAAAACTAAAACCACTGACTGCAATATAGTTTTGCGAAAACTCATGCGTGTTCTCTTGGAGAAGGAAAAGCGTTTAGAGAAACTGAAAGATTCAACGCAATGCTATGGTTTGCAACCCACAAATTGATCATGCAACTTTTATTTTTAATACTATCGTGTCGAAAGTGTCGTTTTACGAACCACAGTGAACACACTGGGATTTGTCTATTGTGTGGTCATTCACACATAAAACTATCCCCACTCATTTGAAACACCTCTGTTTAAACGTTCGGCTTCGCTTGGAGTTGGCACTTTTTTAATTATTCACTTGATGATGCAAACATATAAAACATTAAAATGGTTAAGTAAACAAATCATAGACAGATGCAGGCGTTACTATTCACACAATAACAAAAAGTTCATGAAAAAAACTTTGACGCAAAAATCCTTAAAGGCGATGATATGTTTGTAACACAATCACCGGGTTCAAAAATCAGTTCGTACTTACTTGCCAAGTACGCTCATGTTGATAAGCCAAAAGAGGGCATGTATTAAGAGTGTAAAGCCACTAATGATGTCTGCTGCAATTAAGGACAGAAGGTATCGATAAAAATTATGCTGTCGGCATAAGCATTTCCAATTTTGCAGTATCGCTGCCATGATAATCAAGTTCCCTGAAGAAGCAAAAAATAGAAACGTTGACATTTGCCTTGCTGCCTGTAAAACAACTGTCACGTGACTGCGTATATTTCTACAAGTGTATGTTAATCGCTACGTATACCTTGGCTGGTTTTCCAGAATTTCGTGATGTTCTCCTTAGTGTTATTTAAATAGTTTAAGGAGACACAGCTATGATGTTTGTTGTGCGATAATGAGAATGATAACTTGAACAATAGGCTAGTAGTTCTTTAAAACAAACGACTTAGTGCTAAAGGCCGTGGAGCTCTGTTGGCAACTTGGATCATAATTTGCCTTGGAAAAGTTCCAGTTGTGTTCACGTATATTTCTTCACATATAGAATAAAAGCAAAGCCTTCCAGGTGTTGACAAGAGTTGTGAAAAAGCATGTGAATGAAGTTTCCTTTGCTATCAAAGATGGTCTGCTTGTGTGATCAAAAAAACAGTTATTTTTTCAATTTTAACGATTAGTAGAAATTTGAAAAAGAAGTTCACAGTATGAAAAAAAATTATTACTCCGATGAGTGATGAAATCTTGTTATAAAAACATGCTAAAGTAATCTTCGATTTGCGTTTATTTCTATTATCAGCATGCCTATATACAAATAATTTACTGACCGTTTCTACTGCAGTCACCGGTTTAGTTTAACCCATGAACAATAATTCAATTGTATAAACAACCGTGAGTGTGTTAGGTGTGAAATGCACTGGAGGCTCACGCAGGTGAAATGCAAGATTGAAAATGAAGAAAATCATTGTACGCAACATAAAGTGGAAAAAGATGAAGCTATTTAATGTATTGGATGAAGCTATTTAATGCATTGCGAATACTTCAATTTTACGCCATAAATATTTTTGAATTTACGAAGAAAGCATTTCATAAAAAGTGTGTTGATTTTCCGGAAACGAGTTACCATTCAACAATGTCTGAAGATCACAAAAATATTGGATGACGCTAACGCTTTTGAAACTACTTTTGACATTTTGATGTGAAGGCAGGTACATATACAGACCTAATTGCAACAATTGGATCAAACAAAAAAGTCAAGTGCTTCAGCTTGTTCCGAACAATACTTTGCCTTTGCCAACAAATTTATAAAATTCATATGCATGTGGTATCAAGTTTGCAATTGCGATTTATTTTGAACTACAATCTTTATGCTGTTGAATTGTAGGACATTTATGTGGAAAATAAAGCCTACTAATGGATCAATGGTACTGTAAATTATAGTAAAAGTCATTGAAACAACAGCAATATATAAGGAGCACTACTCTAATGCTTGAAAAGTGCTTCTGTTTGAGCACAACATCACATGCCTATGAAACGTTTCACAAAACTGTCCCAGGGTCATGTACCCCTGACGATGTATTATCATCTGTAGCGCTCAAGTACTTGAAGACATCAGCTTGATGAATTGCAATATTATATATAAAACGTTTAAGGCTAAGTTTTTTGACACAACCCTTGGTCAATAACGACTAAAATAATTGCGTAAGATTAATGAGTGGCTTATTCAGTGGCTCAAACCGGGTTGTCACGGCACCCTGAGGTGCCAGTTACGAAACTCAGGGGTGCCGCGAACTAATGCGTTTTTCAATAGATCATTAAAAATACTATTATCACAATGTCATCAAACTGTAAAGCAACTTTCTATGCCTTCACCAGTGGGTGCCGCAGTCCTAAAAAGTTTTGGAAGCACTGAATTATTCCAACCCAGCTAACCTTCGATTTTGCAGAAGTAAATTTAGACAATTTTTCAGTGAGCTCATTGTTTTGTGTTTCAAATATAGGATATATACTTGAAAGTTGAAGCCATTGTAGAATGATTATAATAGTTTAAATATAAAAAGAACCGATGTCGTCTAACCAAAATGAAGTGCACACACGTTTGAAAGTTTAAAAACTGTATAAAGCTTTTGTCTGGTGGCATTTTCAGTAAGTTTGACATATGTTGGAGAGAACTGCTGATGCTCAAAAACTTGAAACTTAGATTAAATTGATAAAAACTCGCAAATCTTTCTAAGGTTTTCCTCTTTGTCTAGAAATGTTTTACTGAATGATTTTCACAACTAAATACAGAGAAAAAAAGTTTAATGTCCAAATTGAGAAAACTAAAAATCTGTAAAAACAGAATAAAATCTATTTAGGAACACACTGACTGTACCAATATTAGTTTTTCAGAGATTTTGGAAACTGTTGGCGAACTCAACATCTGTTTTCAGAAAATGGGGACTGTACGAAGCTAACACGTTAGAACAAAGCAATTCATGAGATCTTTGAATAATCAGTTGAAAGAAAGTGTTTATAATTAACAGTGAAGATCTGCTAGTATTGAAATATAGGTTTGGCTGACCTTTGAGAGGCCATCTACGCTTTGTAAAATGTATGCTTTGGAGCTGACTGTTCGTACAAGCACATCTACTGGAAAAATAATATCCAAACAAGGGACCTAGGTAAGGAAGAAATGTTTGTGCGCTCGTTTATATGCATTCCACAAAGCATCTGGGGAGTGTTCACTAAGACAACCTGTTGCTATTTAACACTACCGTGGCTACACATTTCACGACTATGAAAAACTAACTGTTCAAACTATGCACCTCTTTTCTCGACTTGATTTTGGTGACAGCAGTTCGCGGCGCAGGCCGAAGCCGGAAATTTGCTTGTTGCCTAGGCAGCTGAGGTGACCGCTCTTGCTTAAGATCTGCGGCGATTCACACAATGGCCGTGGATCGAGCACCCAATCTTCCAATTGAGAGGCGCACAATTTGCCTCTGAGCTATTGCCGCCGCTAACCTCAAAAATTCATTATAACCAGCATGTTTCACTTATGGGTTTATAAAAGAGTTGTTTGGTGTAAATAGGTGAAGAGCACAAGGGTTTATTTTGCATGATGTTTTGGAGAATAATCAATCTTCTTTCATCTTACAATCAACCACGGTACACGACTACTTTTAGAAGTAACACATAGAACGAAGATTGTCAACACACATTGCTAATTGTGCTGATTACATACAATTCGCACGGAACTAAAGGAGAGAAATGACCTAATTTCAAATCATGCAAGTGTTACTACGTGCTACAAAGTAGAACTGTAATCCAGATGTTGAGTAATAATACCGCTCAAATTTAAAGTTAGACGCACATGCAAGATAACTAAAAAGACAAAAAATTCCAACTTTTTCTTAAAAAATGTTACATCAATATTGCCATTCAATCTGTAAGAGGTGAAACGTTACCTGCTTGTCAATACATATCGTAGACTTTTGCACTGCGGAAACTTTCATTTAAGCTGTGCACACGGAAAGAACAGTGTTCCTGAGAGTTTTCTTTCAAAAATATTAACCAACACAATCAAAGTGTTATTGAAGAACTACCGTGAAAATTCTCAATAATAAGGCGATACAAGGTCATTTAGTTTCTGTACATGTTGTCTTACCTGCCACAGCAAAAACGGCAATACCACACTTGATAGCGTAAATCCAAAGGCGTCTTTCCACATAAGCTAAAATGCACAAAGATTCGTTTGAAGCACGGCCCATTGTGCTTCTTTATCAAGCTTCTGAAATATTATTCTTGTGCCTAGTGCTTACTTTCCTGCAAAACAGTTGCTCTGGGTACAAACAGAAGTTAATCCATGCCAGCAAAGAGTATATTTTGCCGAATTGGATATCGCGTTTGTAATCAAAACTCCGTATACTTTTATGTGGCGACAATAGGACAAACAGTCAGGTTTGCTGGCCCGCTTGCAGCTTTTCCTTTTTTATTCAGATAGCTTTGCAAAGAATCGCATGTTTTTTGTGCAATAGTCTGAGATAATTTTTTTTTAAAGCCTTGGCAAATGAAAATTTTTTTGTGAGTGACCTCTTCTAACATGCGTTGCAGGACTTCGCTCAGCAAACACCCTCCACCACGGTTTTTCAAAAGTAAGTTTAAATGATTTACGGTCAAACTCAACACTGCAATTACGTTTGGGAACGCATACTACTAAAGAGTTTCTGAACTTCAACAAAACTAACAAAACCTTTAAAAACTATTCATATTACCCTTGGAAATGTTCTGAATTTATCCCAATTTTAAATGGATTGGAGAAAACCAAAACGCTGCGAATTGAATCATGAATAGTTTTGCAAAAACCTTAGTAGTTTTGAATCATTTACCAAGTATATTCCAAGATTATGCCTAGCTTCTGTAAACGTATTCATTCAATTACGTGCAAAAGCATTTATGACATGCTACGCTTGAATTAATCTGGATTCATAAATCTTGTTTCTTCTTGTTCGTTTTTGAATAATTGCTTCGAAACGACGAATGGCTGCTAAATCAAGGAATAGTTGCTAATTTTATGTAGTGGATTATTGCAGTAGAGTGAGGAAGTACAGGATCAACAGTAATTAAACATTTAGCTGAATTCAAAGTAAAATTTGAAACATCAAGGAACCTATTGCTCATGCAAAAGGTCTGAACTACGGCTAAAGAAATAAATAAAAGCACAAAACGTCTTTAATTTTTGCGATTAGTGCTTGAGTTGAAAACCGATTTGATTAAGGTTATGCAAATCTTCCACGTTTCCCTATTTTTGGCACAAGACTTCTTTTATCTCTTTCAAGCTGAATTTACTTTTAAATACAATATAAAACAAACTAGTGTCTGCGGAAGTTTCTTCCAAAGCAGTAAGATTTACGTCTACTGCCCTGAAACTGTTGACAGTCTAGAAAAATACCCCAATTCCCGACCTTTTGCTCTTGCTTACTTTTTTGTAACTAAAGCGGGCACGAGTTGAAAATGTTTTTCGCCTTGAACTCCTATTTCAAAGCCAACTTCACTAGATGTTTGATGTACGTCACCCAAAATCGAAAATGTCTACCCCAAGCAGAATATTTTTGACTAACGCAACTCCAAGACAATCCTTTGATCTAAGGCAATATTTCCCAATCTTTTTTTGGCTAGCGCCCCCTTTTCTAACAAACAAATGTATATCTCCCCCCTACCGTGCCTAGCACACATATCAACACAATTTTTTCGTTTTGTTTATTTGGGATGTTTGAAAATGATTAAAACAAGAATGAGGGCGAAGATGCATTTCACTATAACACTTAATTTAGTAAATTAACTCATTTAGCAGTCGGAAACTGTTAGAGTTAATGATTTGGAAACTGCTAGAGTTCATGAAGGGCGCGATTTCGTTTGAACAGTATTAAACGTGGACAAGAAGGTGAAGATTTCTAATTTATCTTAATGATGTTAAAACCATTCCCCTGCAATTGTAAATTAACTTCATTGAACTTCGTGAAGATACAGTATCTGTGGACTGTGACAGCCAAGATAGTGTATCTATGACATCCTTTGACAGTCACCTTCTGTGTGCAGCAACAGGCGTACAAAGTCTCTTCATCATTATCAGAGTGCACCACATTGCCTAAACTTACCAGAACACTTCTAAACCTTTTTGTGTCCTTTGATCAATCAATCCATTAATACTCTGCCACATTTTTAGTAAATTTTGAGTTCGGAGCAGTGCTGGATTGAATTTAATTTGCATATTTTCAAAGTGTTTGAACTTAGCCGTGACACTTGCAGTCGTCCACTGGCTCTGCCATTTCTCTATCCCTGGATTTCCTTGGCACTGCTCAAGCTAAAGTGCGTTCTGAAACACACTTCTCTTTTCCAGAATCTTTTCGATTCCCTTTTGGTAACTTATTCTTGTTGGCACCTAACACTATCTGTAAAAAAATATAAATTGCCTTTCTACTTTCGAATTGAACTCGTACAAGGTTATTATTATATTTGTG
>JGI24158J21664_10000292_pt1 | contig 41675 bp, 22 predicted proteins | sample Ectturendosymbi3_FD_21664 | JGI IMG/M metagenome (IMG submission 21664) | reverse complement strand
TTATAAGACGAGTCACTTCTGCAATTAGTGTTTTTCCAGCTTTTCCTCTTGGGATTTGCATATATTTTTTTTTCCATTTTACAATTTTTTGATATGCTGAATCAAGACTTTTTCTGATTTTCTTTAAGTCTTTCATCTTGCCCCATGTGATAGGCATTTCTCTTTTGGTAGTTTCCTTATTTTGCTCCTTGCAGCTATCGCATAGCCATTGCAACACGTTATGTCTATAATAGTCGTCACGAAATATCTCACATTGTCCACTCGACATTCCGAGACATATACAGTAGTACCATTTTGTGCACTCTCCATCACAAAACAGGGCCTCCTCCTTGTTGAGGACAATTTCCTGACACACTCCACATTTATTCATCCTGGATGCCCCAGCGGCTCTAGCGGCCTTTCAGACAAGTAGCTTTAGCTAATCTACATTATAATAAGCCTACAATATTTCTGAAACTTATTCAAATAGAATGTCATGAGTCAATGTTTGTTCTCAAGTGTTCCTGCCCTGTCGTTCATATGTGAACTTAATGATGGTTTTGAGCATGTGGTTAACTCATTATGATCATCAACTTAATGCAGTTCATGACTTTAATCCTTTGTTCATATATTTGGAGCACAAGATCAAGAGAATTCTAGCCTTGTCATTGAATTGGAAAGTTAATTTCAAATTGTTTAACCCAGAAATGGGTCAGAATTGAAGCATGTATCTGTATAATAGTGTTTATTGTATGGTTCTAAGTTTTATTAGAACAAGTAAAACAAGGGGTTGTAACAGGTAATTTTAAGTCTACATCAGAAATTGCTGTTTTAGGGTAAACTTGTTTCTTTGGCAAAACCACATTTTTTTGGCAAAAAACGTACTGCCTTCCGAATAATTTGAGACACCTATGAACATGGAAATTACCATAGTTAAAACATTTTGTGATTTTGGCCATAATTTCTTAAAAAAACAGCCATTTTGGCCTTTTTTTGTCAGGATTTTAGCCATAAGCTACGAAAAAATCTGGCAACCCTGAGCTAGAAATACATGCAGCATTTAATTTTTTTGAATTTAGGCCTAAGGTCATTCCATGCTTAATTTGAAACTGCATGTGACCATATGTCATAAAACCTTTTTATTTGTACTTTTTCTAAAAGAGTATAAAAATGATGAAATTAAAAAAAATATTTCGAAATTGCTTAAATGTTTCTCAAGTTTTATGATGTGAAATATTAGCCACTAGAGAGAGATTTCCCCCCCGCTTTTTAGAAAATTGGTTGCCACATAAATACTAGGGCAGCTGAATGCATCAAAATTGGTACCAGGGTTTTTTTAAGTCTGGGAATCCATTTGTGAAGTCAAAAATACCCAAAAATGAGTCCTTCAGGGTGTAAATTCATCTTGAAAAAAATTTCTTCCACACACTTTGGCAGCAAATATGGGGATGTTGGTGAACGGCTGCAAATAAATTTTTTTGCCTGTACTGCAGTATACAGCATATACTTTGCCAAAATGATGATTTTTTTTATTTACTTTTACTTCCAGACAGTGTTTTTAACCTTAGCTAAAGTATATGTTTAACCACACAAAAAAATGTCTTGTGTAAGCTCTGACATTGCTGATTTTGTCCAGCTGACATTAACACATCACACTCCACATTCAATCATCATATTCACTAACTGTGACATAATAAGTGCTCTCTCCTTTTCTCCCTTAATTTTTGTTATGTCTGATGACATTAGGGTTGTTTGTAGTCAACTGTTTTCTGAAGAGTGTATTCGTTTTTGCAATGGAAGTTAAAAATGTTTTTGGTGAGCCATAGTTTTTTGTTAAAGGAGTGTTGTTCTTTTCTGGATGCGTAATGATATGGTGCATGCTTATTAAATTGGAAGTGACTGCAGATACGCCTGTCCTGATAAAAGGGTCAGTTTGTCATTCAAACGGTGTGGTTCTCGTGGTGTAGTGGTTAGATGTTACGGCTGCTATGCTAATGGTTTTAGGTTCGACTCTCACCTTCCCGACTTTCGTTTTGTTTTTTTTTCTTTACTTTTTTTCAGGCGTAGGTGTTACGTTTAGGGATTAGTGTTAGGTTTGGGATAGGATAGCGATAGGTTAGGTTAGGTTAGCTTACCTTAGGGTTAGTATTATTAGGTTAGGATTAGGGTTAGGTTAGGGCTAGGATTAGGGTTAAGGTTAGGTTTAAGGTTTATCTTTCACGTTTACTTCGTTTCTACCAAGCCTACTCATGTGTAACTGTTACGTCACAGGTAGCGTATTCATAAGTTTTCAAATTTCAAGATCCACAGGCGTATCTATAGCCACTGCCTATTAAATTAAGAGTACCATTAAATACTTTAACAAATTCATTGCTGAGTGTGTTAACTTCACCAGCTTCAGGATTGAGGTTGTTTAGATTGTGACTGAGATCTGTTAAAGAAGTATTTGGGTCGAAATGGTTCATGCATCTGAATTTAGGTTTAAATTTCTGGTGAGTTGGATGGTGTAGATTAAAATTTGCAAAAACTGGTAAATGATATTGAAATATCAAAAATAGTAATTCCAGCATTAATTATTCTGTTTTCATCACAGATATTTGTATAGGCTATATATGATCTAGTAAAGAATGTGTACAGTTTTTGCTGAATCTTGTTGGTTTGTTGATACCACAGCTGGCAAGGCTATCAAGAGTTTGTCACATTAGATTGTTCATGATACTTGAGGTGATTAGTGCTAAAATCTCCCCCATTCAGATATTCACAATTATTGTTTTGGAGATGGGTGACAAGTTTAATAAATTCATCCTGGAAGGGTGGAAATGCATGTGTTGAATGGCGATAGGTAATACCAAAGGCTTGCCAATTGAGGTTGGAGTTTCAATAAAAAGGCTTTCACAGCCTACACTGTGGAGATTTAGGTCATTTCTGAGTTGGTAAGTTAGTTTGGAGTTATTTAATGTAAAGACCAACCCCACCTATTGGTTTGTGAGGGATTATAAACAAAGTTGAAGCCAGGGATGTTAATATTTACAATGAAGTTGGTTTTCAACTTGGTTTCTGATATGACTGTAAAAGTAGAATTTACTTCAGTCATTAGGATAGAAAAAGTCATCTAGTTACCAGGCTTCATACATTAAAATGAAATTATGATAGATTTTCCAGCTATTTACATGATTCATTTTGCCAGTGTTGCTTAAAGTTGAAAACTTAGTTTGATAATCTTGAGGTGATAAGTCACATGAAAAAGTTACAATAAATATTAGACAAATCAAAATTATTAATTAAAAGGAGGTTGTAAAGCTCTGTGTTGGTCAAATTAGAAAATGGTATGTATAGTAGAAGAAATACAAGCAAAACAAATAAATGATGCTGGTAAAGGCTGTTGCTTGTTGGAGTAGCATAGGGAATTATTAAATGATTAGGTATACTTATGGCATGATGAACGCTGAGTACAATGCAAACAATTGACATGTTGCACGTTTTGCACATAGCCATGATTATTGATTAAGTGGATTATTAAATTAAGTATGACACACCAAGCAAATGAAAGGACAATAATAGACCACTCACCATGTACCAAAAGGAGGAAACAGGTATTTCATTGACAGTGAGTTTTCAAACAGATTAGGCAAATGCCGAAGTTCCATTAAGATTTTCAGTAGTGATTGCACAGGCTTTCAGATCTGTTCAAGGTCTTTTTCACTTCGGATAGTAATGACTTCACTGTCATTGCTTTGTATAAGGAGGATTTCTCAACCTTTTTTCTCCTGTTTACCCCTTGCCAGCTTCCTAACATAAAAATTTACCCACTGTGTTTTTGTTTACTCACTAGCGCTGTATAAAAATGTACAACAGCATCATTAAATTTACTCCCAAGATAGGTAAAATTTATTCCCAGGGGGTAAATTTATTCCCATTTGAGAACCCCTGGTCTAAGGTGAATTCTTGTATTGTTGGTCCAGATGTATTTCCAACCAATTCTTTTTCTTTTGTCATTAGCCAAGTAAAACAGTTGTTTATTTCTTTTGGTAAGGTTTTCATTGATGAAAACACGTTGGGTGGTAGGTTTTCCAGCAATAGCATTTTTTAGTTTCTTCCTTTCTTTATAAATATTGTTTCTGGTTTTTCTAGAGATAAATCTGACAATGATGTTGGGCGTTTTTTTTGATGCGCCTAGTCTGTGAATGACATCACTATCTTGATGTGATATATTTTCATCAATTTTTTTGAGCACTGTCAAGACTTTGTTTTCAACTTCAGCATTGCTTTCATCATCACTCATGTGTTCCATGAATTTCCAATTTTGTCTCTTGCCATACTGTTCCATATCATTGAAATCAGAGTCGATAGATGATTTTTTTCTTCTAGTGGCTTTTTTTTCTCGTAGGGTCGAATGCACCAACGCGGATCAGACGGAGGTTTAGCTCAGCGGCGAATCAATGAAGGATCAAGGGGATTTTCGTATGCACCAACCTACTTTGCGGATCAACAGCCAGTTTTGAGCGCTTGTTGAATCTATGATTTTAAACCAGGCAAGGGGTAGGTTTAAGACAGGATCAAGGCATGGAGTCTATTCAGAAATACAACAAAGTGACAACACTGAACAATTATTTCGGTGCAAAAAATTGACTGCTGTGAAAATAAAAGCTTTTGGCTCCCTTTTATCTTCTTGATTTGAAATCAAGTTTATCAACAGCACACTTGTGTGGCTGGACAAGTGAACTGTAGTCTACTGACTAGAGAACCAGTGTAGCCGGTAGTTCCCCGTGTCACATAAGAAGCTTGGACAGTACATCAGTATCTCCTGGAGTAATTGGTGTAACTGTGATTGACCCCAGGACCATGGTTGTGAAACCAGAACCAAAATTTCAACCTCCGGCTCTGGCATTTATACCTGCAAGTGAGAGCGCGTGTCCCTCCCAGGATGTTTCATGCCTGTCCCTGAGCATTGTTCCCAATGCTGAAGTTAGTCTTGAGATACATTCTGCTGCTAGTTTAGAATGAATAAGAAGTTGGTACTGCGCATAGAAAGGTGATGCGTTTCACTGAAGAGAATTCTACTTGGATATTAGGTCTAGGCCTACATCACACTGATCGGCATGAGAAGTTGCTTGTGAATACAATACCGAAAAGTGGTCATGAGAAATTGGTAAAATTCAAACAAAATTTCAATTGTGGCTCATGCATAACAAACATGTTTAGGTTATAATAGTTCATCAAACACCAAGGTGTACAAGAGTTTACAAGCATTTGTGCAAAAAAATCAGACCTGGGCACTGCTGACAAGTATATATGACTAATTTCTTTCCAAAATGGTACCCAGGGAAGCTATACTTGGTGGTGGTGCACAACCAAGAAATCAAAACAGAAACACCTTTTTGTATTTATGTAGCAGTTGTAACAATAAATTAGGCTAGTCATAGGATGCACACAGCCACACCCTTCTTATGCTGCCTTGAAACAGTGCTGTCTTTTCAACCTTGATTATCACTGTTTTCCAACAGATATTAGATGGCAGTATTCAAAGAATAATGATTGCAAATTGTAAACTTTCTCATAACTTTATTGCATCTGAAAAAGAACTGTTCCTTATTATATTTCAGTAATTTAAATCAATGGTTGAATGTAAACAAACTGATGCTAAATCTGTATGCACATTGCTTTTTGGTTTGGGCCTTCATATTTTTCCACATTGACTTTAACTGATCATCATTTCAAGGGACATGAGTAGCCTGAGAATTAAAACATTAGTTAAGTCCTTCCAATCAGTTTGGATATCGCACACTGATTTAGCATCAGTTTGTTTACATTCAATTACTGATTTAATTTCTCGAACAGTTCTTTTTCAGATGCAATAAAGTTGTGAGAACATTTACAATTTGCAGTCATTTTTGTTTGAATATTGCTGTCTAATATCTGTTGAAAAACAGTGATAATCAGGTTTGAAAAGACAGCACTGTTTTAAGGCAGCATAACAAGTGTGTGCAACCTGAGAATAGCCTAGTTTATTGTTACAACTGCTACACAAATACAAAAGGGTGTTTCTGTTTTGATTATTAATTTCTTAGTTGTGCACCACCACCAAGTATAGCTTCCTTAGGCACCATTTTGGAAAGAAATTAGCCATATATATATCAGTCTGTAGTTCCCAGGGCCGCAGGTCTTACTTTTGGTGCACAATTGCTTGTAAACTCTTGTACAGCTGAGCTTGGTGTTTGTTGAGCAATCAAAACCTTAACTTTTCTGTTATGCAAGGGCCACCATTGAAATTTTGTTTACATTGTTGCATAACCACTTTTCAATATTGCATTCACAAACAACTTCTCATGCTGATCAGTCTGATGTAGGCCTAGACCTAAGCTATTATCCGAGTAGGAATGCTCTTCAGTGAAGCGTATCACCATTCTATGCACACTACCAACTTATTCAGTCTAAACCAACAGCAGAATGTATCTCAAGACTAATTTCTGCATTGGCAACGATGATCATGCAAAATCTGGCACTCCAAACAATGTGACAGCTGAATTTTCACCCAAAGATCATCCAAAAACGTTGACCATTGCTCAGCAAAATTTTCGTTGCTAGGGTTCAGCATTGGATCAACTGATTCATGAACGAAAATCATTGGTGCATGCGAACTGTGATCGGCGGACAAGATCAGTCATCGCCTGATCAAGTGAACTGCAATTTGATCTGAACCGGCACTCAACTGAGCGGTGTTGGTGCATTCAACCCTTCGAGAACAATTTTCTTCCCTAAGCCTTTTGATTTCTTTGTGAAGAAGTTCAACATCACTGAAGACTGTTTTGAGGGTGCTTGCTAGATCACTCATTTGTTTTGGTTGTGTTTCAAAGCTGGACATCTTTGCATCAAGTGAACTTAGTTTTTCCAGCACTTCCTCAAAGTAACCAACTGGTTTTTGTGATGTGAGTGGTGGCCAAGCTTCAACATTTACAGTAGTCTCAGTTGCTTGATTTTTTCCATTGTTGGGAGTTGCTGGATTATTTTCACACTTGCCCTGCTTTTTGGTGTTCTCATTTTTGTTGTAGCCCATCTTTCAATCCAGATAAGTCAGTGCAGCACAGTGGTTTTAAGTTTTGGACAGAGTGGGTGTTTTGAAGGTGTTATTGCGTATTTGGCTGTTTTAGAGGTGTCATTGTATATTTATCATGTATTTGGCTTTTGGTGCTATTTGGATTTTTCAAGGGTTGATCTGGCCTTTTTTGCTTATGACTACCTGGCAACCCTGGTCAGGGTTGCCAGTTAGGCTCTTGTAGAGGCCAAATTTGTAATTTTTGGCCTGTTTTCAACTCGTTTGGCTTTAAATATTTGAATGAAGCTTTATTTTTGGCTTAATTTTGAATTTTGAGTACTCGTTTGGCTTTGAATCGTTTATTTTTTTTCATTTTTGGATATTTATTTTTTGGCGAATTAGATTATTTATGTCGATTTGAAAGGTTTTAAGATGAATTTGGCAGATTTCTAGACACTATTTCTGGAGACAGAATGATAAATTTTCATTGGAAACTCTGCATGAGAATCTGCAATTTTTTGTTTTACTGTTTCAAGCTTATAGGTTTGCAGTTTCAGGTGGGCCTACTCTTCAGCAAAACCAAAAGTTTCGATAAGTTCATTAATGGAGTCAGCTTTATTCTTTTTACCGTATTTTCGGGACCATAAGGCGCACCGGATTATAAGTCACGGTATCAAAAATTGAATGCTAGCTGTTTTTTTTCTCATATATAAGGCGCACCGGATGATAAGGTGCATTAAATGAAGCAAAACTTAGATAAGTCAAACTGTATTTAGCTCTTTCACAATAACTCCCGAGTGCTGGAGTCATCACTGGGAGTTTAATCTGTCATTACATAAAAGGGAGTTAATCTGTCACACATGCCTAATCCACTAGACACGAATAGAATAAAATAAAAGTTGTGCGCTTGTTTGATTCGATGTTCGCCAATGTAGTCAGGGGCCCCGCAGAGTAACACCTTGTGTCGTATGTGCTGGCTATTCTCGGACGCTGCTCATTACAATTGTTGTTTATTACGCAACACGATGGTCTGTTTGCCAAATAATTGTAATTAGCAATTAAATAAATAGTCCCGTTTACCACTTACAACTGGTTCAAGATGAGAAAGCACAACCAAATTCATATATTAGACGCACCGCATTATAAGGTGCACTTCCGATTTTTGAGAAAATTGAAGGATTTTAAGTGCGCCTGATGGTCCGAAAAATACGGTACATATAAAATATGGAAGTGACTGCAGATATGCCCGGCTTGGCGCAATTCAAATAAAAGGGTCAGTTTGTCATTCAAACAGCGTGGGTCTCGTGGTGTAGCGGTTATGTGTCGCGGCTGCTATGCCAATGGTTTTCGGTTCGACTCTCACCTTGCCAACTATTTTTTTTGTTTACTTTTTTTCAGGCTTACGGGTTACTTTTAGGTTAGCATTAAGTTAGGGTTAGGTTAGCATTAGCTTAGTGTTAGGTTAGGGATAGGTTAGTGTTAGGTTAGGGCAATGGTTAGGTTTAGAGTTTATCTTTTACGTTTACTTTGTTTCTGCCAAGCCTATTGCACTCTCATCATGCGTTACTGTTACGTCACAGGTAGCATATGAATAAGTTTTCAAATTTCAGGATCCACAGGCGTATCTATAGCCACTGCCATGAAATATATAAATACTGCCTTTCAAAAGCGCATTTGGCTGTTTTGAAGGTGTTGTGTATTCATCGTGTATTTGGCTTTCGATGCTATTTGGCTTATTTTAAGGGTTGATCTGGCCTTTTTTGCTTACGACTACCTGGCAAGCCCTGGCTGTATCTGCTCTGCAACTTGAGCAGGACTACTATTACTAACCTTGCAAAATGCTACAAGAAGAAAGCTTTTCAGACTTATTTGCATAGATGTGATATAAGTGATTGTTTTTGTTTTCAGACAAAGATGGATGCTTTTAAGACAGTTGTTTTCATTGGGTGAACTTGTGAAAACTACTGTACATGCACTGGGCAAGTTTTCAAATTTCTTGACATTATCATGTTAACATTCAAAGTGTTTGGCTATGGTGGTGTAGTGCAGGATGTCATTGTTCATTGTTTTGTTATTCTAGAAATGACTTGTAGAATTGATTTTTAACATAATTCAATGTGTTGTAGTGATGCGAATGTAATCATAAAGCAGTTAGTTTGGCTAAGCTACTGTACATTTGACTGAAAATTCCTTGAGTTCTTTATGTTAAAGTCTCAATGGGTGATATTGTAGCTGAAAACTTTGCCAATTCAACATCCAGAGAATATCTTTCTACTGGTGAGTGCTTCCTGTTGGTTTTCACTTTGAATCAAGATTGTGGGATATTGTGGAAAATGATTTAGCAATGTTACTGTTGTAGATAAGATAGGTTAGATCTCTCAGTGGTATTAAAATTTGTATTGTATTACAGCAACAATCATTCAAGGTTCTAAATTTTAGTCATGTGAATAGAATGCCTAAGTGGTTGGCAAGGTAGGTCCTATTTAGGTGTACATACAGGAAACGATTTAAGAGTCTGACAAAGAACCAAGTGGCATATATCTGACCCAACTTAGTTGCACCTTGGTGTGGAACCTGACAAACTAGTAGAGGTCAAACCGTGTGGTGTTTTGATACATTGGGGAATTGTCTCTACCACCCACCCAGTGGCGTATCTAGCCTGGAAAAATTGGTCTGTTGTGTAAGGGCAGCTTTTGATATCACTTTTCAGCTTAAAACTACTGGGGTACATTTTCTGTTAAGACAGAAATCAACTGATTAATTTTGCAATGTTTCTAAAGTATCATATGGGCAAAATTCTGCCGATTGCACTATATCATCAATATTTCAATTTGTCCACAAAAGCCACTATGCTTGTTTTCTGCACTGAGTGTTCAGAAACCTAAGAACTTTGCTACTTCACCTCTGATTGATTAACTCATTCCCTGTACTGTTCCTTGTGATGCACCGCCTTCTGACTGCATCTAATGCACGCAATATTCATACCACTCTGCAATCGTCCCACTAAAGTGCTTTTAAGTTTATGACGTAACATTAGCTCACAGGTTTTTATATGGTAAGCAGATGAATGCCTGCAAACAAATCTTGGAAACCTATGTGTCATGATGATTAATTATCTTTGCAACCCACATTTGCACAGAATTCAAATCACACCCTGGAGGTGTTATCCTTCAACTGTGGCTTTGAGTGGTGCAAGATATTGGCGTTGCTTATCGGCAATGAAAAATAAACACATTGGTATTGGTCCAAAAAAGCCTTATCAATCAAGTTCTACCTAAACCCTAATCAAATGTAGCTAGTAGGGCTAGCAGCATGGGAGTGATTGAGGTGATAACCCCCCTAAAGCATATGTGATATGAGGCCATTTTGTTGTACATTGTTTTGTTTACGGCAGTGCTGTGAAGTACACTTCATCCAGACAATTTTTAGCTGAGCGCCAAATTGGAAAATGTTGTTGAAAACATGTAGGCTAAAAAAAACAAGTAGGCTCATCTCCGATGGGTTTCGTGCATAAATTTGTTGCCATGCTCTGACAACTAATTTATGTATGAAATCTGTCAGAGATAAGTATTTAGAAAGTTATGCAAAATGTAAATGTAATCTGCTACAAGGTATACCTACCTCTACCAACTATGTACAGCCACAACCATATGGCGGTGCAATGCTCATAAGATTAACATGTTTGCAGCCGGTATACGATGTATTGTATTTGGAAATCAGCCTAAAATCAAGTAGTTTTCATGTGTCTTAGCAACGGCATAACTCCTCAGCCGATTGCGCTAGAGAGCTGTTCAAGCCCTCAAAAGACTCGGCAAGTCTTGGAGTCGGCAATGTCGGCAATGATAAAAAAATTTTTATTTTGGGTTTCAAGTTTTTTTGTGGGTGGCGTCATAAGTGAGGTAGGTTTTTGGCCATTTGGCTCATGTTACCTGGCTGAGGGCCCAACCACTAGATGGAAGTATTTTGCTGAGGTTTCATTGGAAACTAGGCTAAAATCCAAGGCTTTTGAGCTCTTGATCAACTTTCTAGCATTTCTGGTTCAAAAGTTATGGCCTAAAATGGCAAATTAATTAATTATATCCAATTAGTGGATTAACTTATATCTAATTAGTGGACAACTTTTGTTGTTTTTAGGTCATAACTTTTGAACCCCAAACCTTAGCAAGTTATCCAAAGTATCAAAAGGCTCAAGATTTTAGCCTGGTTTCCAAAAAAACTTGAGCGAAATAACAACATCTAGCAGTTTGGGCTTAGGCCCAGATATAGTAGGCCAAAATAGCCTAAAACAACTCCACTTATGACGTCACTCACAAAAAATTCAAAACCAAAAAATTTTTTTTTCAGACTTGAAGACTTTGCTTAATCTTATGAGGGTTTAAACAGCTCTCTAGCACAATCTGCTGAGGAGTTATGCCATTGCTAAGACACATGGCTTATGCTTGATTTATGCCTGATTTCAGCTGAAATCGCCCAGAAGCTAAGGTATTAAGAACTGCAGAGTCTTTACAGCTGGTAACTGGTCATATGCAGATGGCTGGTAATAACGAACAAGTTATGACAAAGGTTGGTAAGGATCCGGGGGTTCCGAACTAGACTCCTGCAGGAATCTACATTTTTTTGGGATCCGGAGTCAAAAATGTATGAAAAGGTAGACCCAGGGTTCTTAACTCTTTGACGTCCACTAAGTTTTGGGGATTTTCGGAAAAAAACGCTTTTTTCAGAAAAAAAAATGCCTAAACGCACGTGGCTTTGCGCGGGAATTTCTCTGGTCCGGTATGCTCTATAGACCCGGCAAAAGTCTCAAAAGACGTGGCAAGTCTTCTAGTCTGCACTCGGAAAAAAATTTTTTGGTTGGGGTTCTGGATTTTTTATGTGTGACATCATAAGTAAAGTAGTTTTTCGGCCATTTTGGTTCATGTTACCTGGCCTTGGGCCCAACTGCTAAATGGAAGTATTTCGTTGAAGTTTTCATTGGAAACTAGGCTCGAGTCCGAGTCTTTTGAGCCTTTGATCGACTTTCTAGTGTTTTTGGTTCAATAGTCATGATCTAAAGTAAACAAACTAATTAATTATCTAATTAACTAATTAGATACTTTGTGCACTTCGGATCATAACTTTTGAAGCCGAAACCCCAGCAGGTCATCCAAAGTATCAAAGACTCGGATTGTAGCCTAGTTTCCAATAAAAACTTTAGTGAAATACTGCCATCTAACGGTTTGGGCCCAGGGCTAGGTGAAGTGGGCCAAGGTGGCCTAAAAGTCCTCCACTTATAATGTCACTCACAAAATATCCGAAACACAAAACCAAAAATTTTTTTCGAGCGCAAACTAGAAGACTTGCTGCATCTTTTGAGACACTGAACAGCTCTCTACTGCTTTTGGTGTCAGAGTTACGCGTTCGCAAAGCCACGTGCGATCCAGTTGTTCTGGTGCAAAAATCCCCAAAAGTGGCCAGATGCGAAAGCTGAAAGTCAACTAAAATAATAAATCCTGTCCTGAGCACAAATACCTTGTAGTGACATTGGACAGGTCACTCATGTATTGCTGACACCTTGAGTCACTTCGCAAGAAGCTAACGTCATGCGTCGTGCTCTTGAGGTGGCTTGCTGGCTCTGGATGGAATGCTGGAGCAACAATGCTGCTAATAGCCACCTTTGCCCTGGTGCATTCAATTGCAGAACACTGCGCTCCTGTCTGGTGTTGCAGTGCTCGCACCAACTTTACTGACCCCGCCATCAGCGATGCCTTGTGAATTTTGGCTTAATTTTTGTGTCCTACACCAGCGGACAAACCTTCCCATCCTTGAAGGCATTCAACTTGCTGAGCTTCATTGCAATGGAGCCACACTGTCTCTAGCACGCTGTGCTATGGAGCCTGGATGCCTTCTCCACTCAGCGCTCACATGTCCATAGAGTGCAAATGCATGGCACCTCAAATCAAGACACCTGTTTGTACTTGCTGCACAATTACAAATCAATTTATCTGATGACAACAATATACGTGCAGCACTAGGCAGATCACCAATGGAGAGTGGAGTGACAACCCCACAAGACTCCGTACTTTCATCCCTGACACCACCACCCACCCTCCTGGAATGACCCTCCCAAGAAAAGCCTGGGTCTGGTTTAACCACTTCTGCACCAGTGCCAGACGTTTCCACTCCTGCTTGTACAAATCGGGTATGGTATCCACTGCCGCCTGTGAGTGTGACGCATAAGAAAAACTGCTGACCATGTTGTCCTCCAATGTCCAATCCATCAGCTTCCCCACAGACTGCATGGCCTGATGGTTCTGGACTATGAGACAATTGAGTGGCTGCTACACCTGTCCCAAGGTCTAGTGCAGCCAAGCAGTGGTTATAAAGAACTAGCTCAAAATAAGAGGAAGCTTACTCGACCAAGTTTCAACAGAATAGGTTGTTGGTGGTAGAAGGATTCTAGCAGATGTCAAGATCACAAGTATGGTTTTGGCCAGAAATTAGTGACTTCTGGAAGGAAATAAAATTTGTTTCAAGTCACTTTTTATAGTTCAACTAGGTGTCTGGTTCATGAAATATTGCTGGCAACTGACTTTAAGTTAACTGATAAACTTCAAATGAGCATATAATATCGCTTAACACCTTTGTTGCCGGCTTGTTTCAGCCTAAATCAAGCAGTTTGCACATGTCTCGGCAACTGCATAACTCCTCCACGAATTGTGCTAGAGAGCTGTTCAAACCTTGAAAAGACGCAGCAAGTCTTGGAGTCTGCAATGAAAAATTTTTTTTTGCTTTTGCGTTTTGGATTCTTTGTGAGTGACATAAGTGGAGTACATTTAGGCGTTTTTGGCCCACTTTATCTGACCCTAGGCCCAAAGCACTAGATGGTAGTAGTTCACTCAAGCTGTTTTGGAAACTAGGCTAAAATCTGAGTCTTTGATGCTTAGGATGACTTGCTTCGGGTTCAAAAGTTATGACCTAAAAACAACAAAATAAGTAATAAATCTACTAATTAATTAATTTCTTGTTTTTAGGCCATAATTTTTGGACTAGCAATACTAGAAAGTCGATCAAAGGCTCAAAAGACTCGGATTCTAACCTAGTTTCCAATGAAAACATGAGCGAAATAATTCCGGTCTAACGGTTGGGCCTTACACCAGGTAACATGAGCCAAAACGGCTAAAAACCTACCTCACTTATGACATCACTAACAAAAAAACCAAAACCAGAAATTTTTTGTATTGCAGATTCGAAGACTTGCTGAGTCTTTTGAGGGTTTGAACAGCTCTCTAGCACATTTGACTAGGGAGTTGGTAAATGGCGCTAAATTAGCAGCTAAATGATATTTGTGCACCAGCAGCAAAGGTGTTCATGGAAATATCGCATGATCTCAGTGTCTTGCAGTTTGTCTTAAAAATTATTCATACATGAAAAATGAACAATGCAAAGAGCAGTGTGTAATACCCATAAACATTTCACAAATTTCAGAGGTCATTAACTAGGTTGAATGTTGCAAGATAGAACATTTTGTTGATAACCAATTCCCTGTGACAGCGAAAATAGATACAACCACTGTTTTATAAGACAACAGTTTTTTTCTTTTTATAAACTACCTGAGTGAACCATCACCATGTTCAGGGTTCCCACGCAGTATTAAAGATATTGAAAAGCATTGAATTGTGAAATTGGTTTTCAATATCTTGAAAAAGTATTGAATTTGGTCAAAATACACATAAAATATTGAAAGAGTATATGGAAATTCCAATTTCAGCCATTTGTTTATTAAAATTTTGTTCTTTTCTACTGATGACAATTCTACAGATGTTTTTTGCATTGTATCCATGAGCAAAGTTTTCAAAAAATGAAGCTAAATGATGGTGTTAAAGTTTTTCAATTTAGTATTGAAAAGATATTGAAATGGTATGGAAAATGGTGTTTGAAAATGTGTGGGAACCCCTAACGTAGTAAAGTCTACAAAAAAAAGTAATACCATTAATTGTGATGTAAAAATCCCTCCAATTTTGCATCAGATTCTAACAAATATTAGGAAAATTGCATATTGCAATCACCAGTCTAAGTCAGTGGGAAGGTGGTTTGTTTTATGAAAAAGATGAATTATGTGATGTTGGGAGTCAAAGAAACATGATCAATGATGACAATTTCTATTGCTATTAACATAATCTCAACTCAGATTGAGGAGTTACTGACTATATGGTGTTCTTTGCCCATATATTTCAAACAGTGTGTGGAGAAAAATATTTCAGATAAATGAGGGAACAGCTAATGTGCCATTATCGATTGCTTTGATTTGAGTAAATGCGTAATTGGTAGAATATTTGCTTTCCAATTACGGAAATTATTGTGCATCAGCCATCACTATCCACTTTACAAAGACACTTTTGTTAAGCAACCACCTTGTATGTGTTTGAAATTCAAGAACTTCTAGTTGGAATAGATATTACGCAAACATGCAGGCTTGTATTTATTCCATCTTTTTTGTTTTTAGCATGTGGTTGTACTGTCATTTATAGTACATGGTGTTGAGCTTAAATCACAGGCTATCCTTTACAGTTTTGATAGATTTATGAACAGTTCAAAGCATGGATTGTTGCTCACATACAGTATTCAAATTTTATTTACTACAAGTGATGACTGGTAAAGGCAGTGCATGTGTTTGTTCTACCAGTGTTTGGGATTAAGTTCTGTTAACAGTGAAAAAAGTTGTTTTTCATATTGGTATGCACAACTTCACAAGTATCACTGTATTTATTTTTTTACACTTGTCTTATTTATGCACAGGGAAGTGGTGTATTATCAAATTTCCCAGTTTACAAAAAAAGGTTGTCACCGGAGATGCTAAAGTGTAATCCCCCTGGGCCATTGCCTGCTTTGTTGCTGAACAAGGTTATAGCCAGGAAGGATATTTTAACATAAATTTAAGTAATTTCGTAGTTCATCAGAGTAGACTTCAAGCAAGGATGTCACAGTATTTTTACTTACTCAAATACTCAGGATGTCACTTGATGGTTTCTGAGCTGAAGGTGTAGCTATGGTTCCTGAGGTGAAGGTGTACTTACTCAAATACTCAGGATGTCACTTGATGGTTTCTGAGGTGAAGGTGTAGCTATCATCCAAAAACAGTGACCAATCATTCAAAAGGCCATTTCTATATATTGAATACTTTTGTATTTGAATCTATATACTGATATATATTGAATAATGTAAAGTGGTATACAAGAGTGTATGCATAATACTTTTGAGATCAAAAGTGACATGCAAGAGTCTTACAATGAGTGTAAGAACTCACATCAGAGAACTCACATCAGATTTAACTTATATAAGTAGTTACCCATACTGTATCTGTTGCAACCACTGCCTGGGGAGATGGGTGAAGGGATTTCAATCAAATTATCACATAAAAAAACAGAAAATAAAAATCACCTCGACACCAAAAAGGCCAGCTTGTCTCGGCAGCTACTATTTGTTATCAAGCACTGATTGACTTCTTACCATTTTTCAGTTCATGTTGCATGTCAGCTACAAAACATGCTCACTACCTTTCTCTTCCACTTTTCATGTGCCTTCCCATATTTCTGAGCAATCTAGTCAAGCCCCAGGTTCTTGAACTGAGCTATGAATTTAAGGGTTTTGTGAAGGATTAATATCTAAATTAAAGTGGAGGGGCCTACATTTGAACATAATTTTTTTTTCACATTAAATTGTTATAGAAGATAATATCTTATGCATTAAAAACTTACTGTTCCTTTTGGATTTCATCAGCATGTGAGCAATTGGACATGCTCTGCTAAGCTGATGAAAATAGAGGCCAAAATACTTCCATTATGGCAATTAATAACTAGACAACAACCTTAATGATTTCCTATATTTGTTTCCTATTGACTTTGCATTGTTTTCTGTAACTGGATTCTTGGTCACAACTAAAACTTGGCTTCTTCTTTCTGTAAACCCCATGGATAGAAGGGCGCACCTCCATTACAATTTTTCATAACTCTGCATTTTAACATGACAATAATTGGTGGTTGTAGAATTCTTAGTCATACCAGGTCATCCGTGAGCACCTTAGCACTTGCTGAGCTTCTTCAATCTGGGTCTGCATAAATAACAACTTGAAAATGTACTCCACAATGTGGGCAGCTCATTTCTAACCAATGCATCTAATAATTAATAATTTTAACTTTGTACATAAAGGGAATTGTTGATTTTGTGTGGTCAGTACTGTTTACTAGTTGATGTTCAATTATTTGATGTGATCTTATTGCTACAATATTGAAGGATTTCATATGTCAATGCTTCATTTGTAAATTGCAGCTGGCATATGACTTTTTTAATTTTAACTGAACAGAAATCGTCAAAAAAAAACGATACTAAAATAATCTCACATTTGGAAGTATAAGTGTGTATTTGAACGCTGAAATATGATTTTGACTAACACCTTCGCTGCCAGGCACTTTTCTATGCAGACCTGTTTTTGTAAGTATTGTGAAAATGCAAAAGTCAGTCATGAATATATTTGTGTGATGGCATGAAAGCTCTAAATTTTTATGTGTTGATGCTGAAGGCATTCATAATTGTTCTTGTCATCAGCACATACGCTAAAGGTTGAGTTGCATTGTATTGTAATACCTAGAGCTTGACCAATAAGGCTTTTGGGCTAATACCGATGTTTTTCATTGGTAATGCTGATGTATTTGCATTTCTCAAACTAGAGCTAAACTGATCAAGTTTTTTTTGGCCAATACTGATGCTTTTCAGTTTTCATTGCTGATAAACGATGTCGATACTGGAATTTTTGTATCACTCAAGTCACAGCTAAATATTTTTGCGTAACTCAAGCCACAGCCACTACAGTACATTTTTTCCTTCAGTATGTAGGCCACAGTAAACAAAAAAATAATTTACAAATGAAAGAGCAAATTGTTATTGTGATAAGGTCAGGAACAAGCAAGTTTGGAAAGTATTACTTGCTTAGTTGACCATGACATTGGCAACACTTCAGTCTGATGGGCAAGTGTTCTCATGGTTTCAGTGCTGGCAAGCTGTTAGCAGTTTCTTCTCTGTTTTATACACACAAAATCACCATTTGAAAAAAAGGTACAGCATAGTGTGATGAATCTTTTGAATGGCCAATCTATTAGAATTAGAAATCTTCCTTCCATAGTCCAAGTGCTTGATTGTAAATCTGCAACAAAAATCATGAAAACGAGTGAACAAATTATCTTACAAACAAACAGAAATAACTTCACAATGCATTAAATGGCATTGCATATGTGAAGGCCATTAAAAGTGAGTCAACTTTGGTGTAGTTCCACAACTGAAGCTGTGTTAAAACTTTCCTTTTTGAGACTGTCTATTTTTAGTATAGCTAATGTAATTGAAATGTTCAGCAAGTTGCAGGTTTATTTTTTGGCTAGAATATTCTGGGGTATTAGGCATTGCATTACCGTATACTCAATGTGCATAACATAGGTGTCAGGTTTGAAATTTGTACGGTGTGCAAATTACATGGCATTACAAAATATGACGTCAAAACCTGCTTAAATTGATAAAAAAAGATTGGTTGAAATATCCCAAAGCATCTCACACACTAATGTCAATTTTATAGGTGACTCACAATTAATCAATCACCCAATTTTTTCAAAACGTTTAGAACACATTTACGACAGATTAAACTAGAATCATGAAAACTTGAATACACAATTACTTAACATTTTCGCATCTGACCGAAATCAGGAATTCTCATGCCAAAACAACAGGATTGCACATGGCTTTGTGCAGGAATTTCTCTGGTCCGGTCAGTGCTACAAACCCAGTGAAAGGCTCAAAAGACGTGGCAAGTCTTCTAGTCTACACTCGAAAAAAAATTATTGCTTGGGGGGGGCGGATTTCTTGTGAGTGACATCATAAGTGGAGGGCCTTTAGGCCACCATGGCCCACTTTACCTGGCCCTGAGTGCCAACCATTAGATGGTAGTATTTCACTAAAGTATTTATTGGAAACTAGGCTACAATCCGAGTCTTTGGATACTTTGGATGACCTGCTGGGGTTTCGGGTTCAAAAGTTGTGATCCAAAGTAATAAAAATATTTGACTAATTAGATAATTAATTATTTTGTTTATTTTAGATCATAACGTTTGAACCAGAAACACTAGAAAGTTGATTAAAGGCTCAAAAGACTTGGACTCGGAGCCTAGTTTCCAATGAAAACTTCAGCGAAATACTTTGGCCTAGCGGTTGGCCCTAGGCCAGGTAACATGAGCCAAAATGACTTTAGAACTACTTCACTTATGACATCACTCACAAAAAATCTACAATCCCCAACCAAAAATTTTTTTTCAAGTGCTGACTGTAAGACTGGCCTATCTGTTTGAGTGCTTGAACAGCTCTCTAGTGCAATCAGCAGTGGATCTATGGCGTTGGTAAGGCAACCGAAAACTGCTGGGTTTTGGCAGAAATCTAGGTACGATATATTTGTAGAGCGGCTCTCAAAGTGTGAAAAGTATTTATGCAAGCTGCAGCGCTATATCAATCTAAACATCCATCAATCTTTCAACATTAAGTTTGTCTGTCACGATGGAATGAATATTTAGTAAGAAAAAATTAAACGTACATTTGAGTCGTCTTCAATCGGAGATAGCTTTTAATGCAACGAAGTGTGCTAAAGGTATGCTCTGCCTCACAGGTACGATAGCCAGGCATGCATAATACATGTGCAGGAAACATGTTAAACTCAGCAGTAAATTAGTTGAAGTTCAGTTTTTCGTTAATAGTTTCAAAATAGTTTTCGAAGAATGGAATGGGACTGCTTAAAACATTGTTTGCCAAAAATTGCTGGATTTTGTTATGCAGCTGTTCTTTGTTTCTAGCAGTGGATATGGTGCTTCTCCCTGCTTTACAACCTAGAACTGATTCAAGCTATGTTGTGATTGTTATGTTCTGTATTCCATATCTATCTGAAAACATTTCACTACATTTTAAAATCATGTCTTACCAATTGTTAACACCTTTGCAGCTGGGTTAATTCAGGCAGTTTGCACGAAAACAAGCTGTTCACACATGGTTTTGTGCAGGCATAACTCTGGCACCAAATGCACTAGAGAGCTGCTCAAATGCTCCAAAGACGTGCGTGGCAAGTCTTGTGGTTTGCAATGAGAAATATTTTTTTGGTTTTGTGTTTCGTTTTTTTTGTGAGTGACATAAGTGGAGTACTTTTAGGTCACTTTGGCCCACTTCACTTGGCCTTGGGCCCAAACCGCTAGATGTAAGTATTTCGCTGAAATTTTTATTGCAAACTAGGCTAAATGAGTCTTTTGATACTTTGGATGACTTGTTGGGGTTTCAAGTTCAAAAGTTATTATCTAAAGTAAACAAATTAATTGGCTAATCCCATAATCAGATAATTAATTAATTTGTTTATTTTAGATCATAACTTTTGAACCAGAAATGCTAGAAAGTTGATTAAAGGCTCAAAAGACTTGGATTCTAGTCCAGTTTCCAATGAAAGCTTGTGCGAAATACTTGCATCTAGCAGTTGGGCCCTAGGCCAGGTAGCTTGAGCCAAAATGGCCAAAAACCTACCTCACTTACGGCGTCACTCACAAAAAACCCAAAACCAAAATTTTTTTATTCATTGCAGACTTGAAGACTTGCTTGCTCTGTTGAGGGTTTAAACAGCTCTCTAGTGCAATCGGCAGAGGAGCTATGCAGCTGGTAAAGCAACCGAAAACTGCTGGTTTTAGGCTGATTTCAAAGTACGAATATATCATACCCTGGCAGCCAAGGTGTTAGCAAATAATTGCTCAATTAAAAAATGAAAAATTAGTGGGACTGCTGCACTCCTGACTAGAATTGCGCGTGTGGGCTGCACTCCCATATGCGGCACCTGTGATGCATACGACTAAGAAAAAAATGCTTTGTAAGCTGCTTAACGTTGTGAAAACTTCATACTCCTTGTAAAGATATATATAATGAAATGATGCAAGCATCAGTGCAGTGTTAGCAACAGTTGATATGGCAGAAAACATGTAACAAGCACTTGCACATAAATCTTGTAAAAATTGTATAGTTCCTGAGTGGATATCACATCACTTTTAATGTAATGAGTGTTTTGCAGGCAAGTTCCATGCAGTGAGAATTGTGTATATATATATACCATATGACACTTTTCAATTCTTTCATAGCACTGCAATCCTTGGATTCTTTGAGTGAAGAGATCCTACCATTCCTCTTTAATACATCATCTCCAGGAAACAATTTCAAGAAAAGTGACTTTGACAACCCATTATTAAAAAGCATCAACTTGTCAACACTGCAACAAGACACAGTGTGTGCTTCGTTGACGTTGATGCATAACCTTCTGATGGATGCCCAGGTGCAGGCACTAGTTTTACTTATATTTCAAGAATTAACACCTTCCATTCCAGTAGGCTAAAGCTAAAATCCAGCAGTTTACACATGTTTCAGTGCGGGAATATCTCTGCTGATGATTGTGCTAGAGGGCTGTTCAAACCCTCAAAAGATTCAGCAAGTCTTTGCATCTGCAATGAAAAAAATTTTTCATTTTGGTTTTTATGTGAGTGTGTCATAAGTGGAGTACTCATTGGCCCACTTCATCTGGCCCTAGGTCAAAACCGCTAGATGGCAATATTTTGCTCAAGTTTTTTTGGAAACTAGGCTAAAATCTGAGTCATTTGATACTTTGGATGAGTTGCTGGGGTTTTGGGTTCAAAAGTTAGGACCTAAAAACAACAAAATTAGAAATTAATCCCATAATTAGATAATGGCACACTTTTGAACCAGAAATGCTAGAAAGTCAATCAAGGTCTCAACAGACTCGGATTCTGGCCTAGTTTCCATTGAAATCTTCAGCGAAACACTTTCGTCTAGCGGTTGTGCCCAGGTCAGGTACCAGCAGTCAAAAATGGCCAAATACCAACCTTGCTTATGACGTCACTCACAAAAAAAACAAAACCAAGAAAAAATTTTTTCATTGCAGAGTCAAAGACTTGCCAAGTCTTCTGGGGGTTTCAACCGCTCTCTAGCCCAATCGGCTGAGGAGCTATGCGGTGGGTATGTCAACCAAAATATCCCTGGTTCTTCCCAATTTCCAAGTACGATATATTCGTAAAACGGCAGCGAACGTGTTAATGTTTTAACACTTTGATGTCCAGTAAGAATTGAGGATTCTCGCACCAAAACAACCGGATCGCACATGGCTTTGCGCGTGTGTAACACAGGCACCAAAAGTGGTAGAGAGCGGTTCAAAGGCTCAAAATACGTGGCAAGTCTTCTAGTCTGCACTCGAAAAAAAATTTTTTGGTTGGGGAGTGCGGATTTTTTATGAGTGACATCATAATTGGAGGACTTTTAGGCCACCTTGGCCCACTTCACCCGGCCCTGGACCCAAACCGTTAGATGGCAGTATTTCACTAAAGTTTTTATTGGAAACTTGGCTACAATCCGAGTCTTTGATACTTTGGATGACCTGCTGGGGTTTCGGCTTCAAAAGTTATGATCCAAAGTAATAAAAATATTTGACTAATTAGCTAATTAGATAATTAATTAAGTGCTTATTTTAGATCATAACTTTTGAACCAAAAATGCTAGAAAGTCGATCAAAGGCTCAAAAGACTTGGACTCAAGCCTAGTTTCCAATGAAAAATTCAGCAAAAGACTTGGCCTAGCAGTTGGGCCCTAGGCCAGGTAGCACAAGCCAAAATGGCCCAAAAACTATTTCACTTATGACACCACACACAAAAAATCTACAACCCCCAGCCCAAAAATTTTTTTCGAGTGCAGGCTGGACGACGGGCCGATCCATTTAAGCCTTTGAACATCTCTCTAGCGCAATCGGCGGAAGAGCTATGGCATTGGTAAGGCAACCGAAAATTGCTGGTTTTAGGCCGAAATCTAGGTACAATATATTCGTAGACCGGCCGTCAAAGTGTTAATGTGGCTTATCCACTATAATACAGTAGTAAATAAATACTGTCCTGATGTATAATGAATGATCACAAGCTTGCTTTTCACAAAAATTCAACAAGGATTTCTGTAAGGTTCTTGCTTTGCAAGAAGATTGTATGTTAGACAAATTCGTTTTTCAATTACTGGAAAGTTTGACTTCGGATAGGAATTTTATTTGATATTTACCACAGGCTGCAGTACTTCAAATTCGTTAAAGCATGTTTGTCATGACACTGATTAACACCTTCGAAGCTGGTATGGTTTCAGCCTGAATGATGCAGTTTGCACATGTCTTTGTGAGAACATAACTCTGCTGTCAATTGTGCTAGAGATCTTTTCAAACTCTCAAAAGACTCGACAAGTCTTCGAGTCAGTAATGAAAAAAAAATTGTTTTGGTTTTGGATTTTTTGTGAGTGACATCATAAGTAGAGTAGTTTTAGGCCTTTTTGGCCCACTTCATCTAGCCCGAGACTCAAACCACTAGATCGTAGTATTTCGCTCAAGTTTTTGTTGGAAACCAGGCTAAAATTCGAGTCTTCTGATGCTTTGGATGACTTGTTGGGGATTCGGGTTCAAAGTTATGTCCTGAAAACAACAAAACAAGTAATTAATCCACTATAATTATATACTTATTTTGTTTACTTATGGATCATAACTTTTGAACCAGAAACGCTAGAAAGTTTATCAAAGGCTTAAAAGACTCAGATTTTACCCTAGTCTCCGATGAAAACTTCAGTGAACTACTTGAGTCTAGCAGTTGGGCCCTAGGCCAGGTAACATGAGCCAAAATGGTCAAAAACCTACCTCACTTATAACGTCACTCACAAGAAACCCAAACCAAAAATATTTTTTTTCATTCCAGACTTGAAGAGTTACGAAGTCTTTTGAGGGTTTGAACATATCTCCAGCACAATCAGCCAAGGAGTTATACCTTTGTGAAGACACATGAAAACTGCTTGATTGTAGGCTGATTTCAAAGTAATGTATATTCGTACCCTGGCAGCAGACGTGTTAATATGACCTCACACCATTACTAACACTGACTTGCATGTGTTTTTTTCTTGGCTAGCTAGGTGAAGTATTTATATCCTCAACCTAGTTGAAGCAAGGCAATATCCTTTCAGTAGCATTGAGAAAACCTGTTTATTCAAGAATGTATAATATTGCAAATGCAATCATTGCAATAATTGCAGTATGGAGTATGATTTATTGTACAATATAGTAAATGGGAGTTACTGTATTTGAGAATGAACAGTCATTTTATTTGACTTCATTTCACAGGTGAAACATGTAAGGAATCAATCAATCACTAGTTTTTAATAGGAAAACAATTTCGAGTAACACTGTGCATCATCAGTCCTTACATCTCAAATATATTCAAATTCTATTTGAATAAGATGTAAGGACTGATGATGCATAGTGTTACATTAAATCAATATCCTATTAAAAATTTGTGATTGATTCCTTGCTTATTTCACCTGTGAAGTGAAGTTACTTGAATACAGATATGTGCAATTTTGAATCATCGCAAAAAGATGAAAGCAGAGATTAGTCGGCTGATTCTTCTAAAGCCTACAGAAAACTTGGAGCTTTTCATTGTCATTTTATTTGACCACACACTTAGCACCAATATGAAAAGCAATTAATTACAACTTCAGTTATTGCAAGAAGATTGTCTTAGAGACCGTTTCTTTTCACCAAGACATGTTGGTCATTTGTATCACAGTTGCATTTAAACTCGCTGTAACAGTGTTCATTAGCCTATATTTTCAGACATTCTGACTGAAATGACTTTAATTTTTTGGTAATGTCAAAAACATTTTGGTGTATGACCCAAAATGACTGAAAAAAACTTAGCTTAGAGATACAAAATAAAGTCAAGTGATCATCACAGAAAATGGTCTACTGAGAAATACTGCTCGAACTCCAGTTACGTACACTTGTTTTTGTTTAAACCTTGGCACAGTAGAATGAAGTATTAATTGTTAATGCATATCATTTACAAGCTAAGCATGATATTCATTTTCAACCAGTGCATATAAGCAGTTAAAATATTATAACATGGAGTTATTTAAAGGAAAACCGTGATGTTCATTGTGTTGATGGCATGAGCAGTCATTTATGCTTTGCACAGAGGTTGTTAGTACTGCTTAAATCCACACTTAACATTTCTTGTAAAAAAGTCTGGTTTAAGCCTGTTGCTACCCTTTTGTTGTAAATTGAAATATGTGCAAAGGGGAAAGAATAAGTTAACTGCAGCAAAAGCGGTGGACCTGGGACTATCAAGTGGTGCCATGAACATTGGTACATAAACTTTTTCAAATGAAAAGTGGGCTCAGTACCATGTTCAATTTTTGGAGATGTTTATCTATGTGTTTATATCAGAAGATCCATGTTGCTTGAGTTTCCACAAAATTATAGATATTGAATGTGGTTTTAATACAAAGCAGATGCATATGCATTGTACCTGATGACACTAATTAATTGTTGTTTTCATTGGTGGAAGGTTGATATTGCAACATTTTTTATTTTAACAGTTGAAGTTTAAGAAGATTGTTGACAAAAACCAGCGTTTGATGGCTCATGTTGATGATGCTATACAATCAGCTAATCAAGAAGTTAATAGCTTACGCTTGGAATTAAGTATGACCAATCAGAAGTTGTCTAAACTGTCAGCTGGAAGTGACGCTTGTTCTGACTGCCATGGTGAGCATTGAACCGAGTCTTGCATAATATGCAGTTAGATATGATATTAGTTGGCTATATGTAAAAGTAGTTATACTTTGAGCCATGAACCGATTCAGCATTTTTTGAGGGCTAAGACTTCCAATTGTCCACTTTCTTATGTGACACAATTTCAATGTATAGCGTAGAGCCAGAGTCATCGAGGGTTAAAGAAGCATTGAACCCTCACTTCAGTTCAAGCAAATCAAATGTGAAGGAAGTCGTCTCAATGCCATCATTGCACCATGCACAGCTTAAATACCAGGGCTAAGGTTACAGTTAGTGTTCGGGACATTGCAGAAAGTCAAATTAACACATGGTAAAAATGTATTCCCATGATGAAATGAAAATGTTGAAAGGTTGTTTACCCAATTGAATGTATCTCACTTTCACTATATCAGATATCAAATGTGTTTTTTGAGGTATATAAGGTTGTTAAAGGTGTCAGTATCAATGAGTAACTTCAGTTTTTACACTGATGCCAACCCTGTCACCAGAAAAACCATACACTTAGCTGAACATTTCACTGGTAGGAGAGGAAGATATCAAATTGCTGGCATTGTGAAATAGAATGGAAGTACACCATATAAAAACTATTTGTTTTGATCATGAGCAAGAAAACACTTGAAGTACCAGGTTAATTCAAATGCTTCACATGAAAACAGGCTTTTCGCATGTGTCTTTGCACGAGCATAACTCTGGCACCAAAAGCGCTAGAGAGCTGTTCAAACTTTCAAAAGACTCAGGAAGTCTTCGAGTCACGAATGAAAAAAAAATTGTTTTGGTTTCGGATTTTGAATTTTTTGTGAGTGACATCATAAGTGGAGTACTTTTAGGCCTTTCTGGCTGACTTCATCTGACCCTGGGCTCAAACCGCTGGATGGCAGTATTTCACTAAAGTTTTTATTAGAAACTAGGCTAAAATCTGAGTCTTTTGATACTTTAGATGACTTGCTGGGGTTTCGGGTTCAAAAGTTATGATCTAAAGTAATAAAAATATTTGACTAATCAGATAATCAATTTGTTTATCTTAGATAATAACTTTTTAACCAGAAAAGCTAGAAAGTCGATCAAAGGTTCAAAAGACTCTGGTTCGAGCCTAGTTTCCAATGAAAACTTCAGTGAAATACTTAAGCCTAGCGGTTGATCCCTAGGCCAGGTAACATGAGCCAAAAATGGCCCAAAAACTACTTCACTTATGATGTCACTCACAAAAAATCCACAAACCCCAACTAAAAATTTTTTTTTGAGTGCAGACTAAAAGACTTGGCGAATCTTTTGAGAGTTTGAACAGCTCTCTAGCGCAATTGGCGGAGGAGCTATGGCATTGGTAAGGCAACTGACAACTGCTGGTTTTAGGCCGATTTCAAAGGGTGAATATGTCGTACCCCGGCTCTGAAGATGTTAAGTTTTTGTTGGGACAAAGAAAATGTAGTGATTCATTTAACATTCATCCAAACAAGCAAAAAACAAAATCACATTGCGTCCTGGGTCTTAGTAGCTATGAGAAACTGAAAATTCCACCACCAAATGTTATTCCTAGTGAAAAACATTGCAGCACACGTGCAATTAGACTGAATAAGGAAATGAAGGGATATGCCAAATGTTGCACAAACTAGAAGATCTACTGAACCAGATGCTGGTGTATTAAAGCATGACAATGAAGAGTTAATGGATACAAGTTCACCAAAATAGGATATCAGTGATGTTGATAGTATCACTTTCATTCTTTAAAAGAACGCTTTGCTTGCAGACGTAAATATGGTATAATCTATATAGCATGTAAAACCAGTCAAGCCTGTTTACTTGGCCCTAGCAGCAAAGAAGTAAAAGAGGAAGCAGAGGCCTCAAAAAGTGGAAAAGAAATTAAAATAGTTCATTTAGAAGACCTGTGAAGTTGAATTGGAGTCATCTGACACAGAATTAGATGAAAACAACATAGAAGATGTATGTTTGTTTTGTGCCGTGTTTGAAGAACTGAAAGAAACATTCAAAAGATCCACTTCTGGTATAGAGTGTGTTCAAATTTTAACCCAGTCCCCTTCACCATAGAAAGAACAATGAAAGAATCTGGTTCCTCAAACCACCTAATGAAGAAAAGAGCTGAGGATTGAAGAAATAAAATGGTATTCTTGGAGAGCGTTCTAGGATTTTTGAAGCTTCTATTTCTTTAATTCTATGTCTACAAGCAAAATTTTTTTTTCTGGAGAACTAAAAGTGACACTATCAACATCACTGATATCCTGTTGTGGTGAACTTGTATCCATTCATTCTTCATTGTCATGCTTTAGTACACCGGCATGTGGTTCAGTAGATCTTCTAGCTTGTGCAACATGTGGCATATCCCTTCATTTCCTTATTTTGTTTAATCGCACATGTGCTGCGATGTTTTACACTAGAAATTACATTTGGAGGTGGATTTTTCAGTCTCACATGGCTACTATGACTTAGGACGCGCAAAATGAATTTATACTTTGCTTATTTGGATGAATATTAAATGGATCACTACATTTTCTTCGTCCCAATGAATACTTCTTAACCAATTCAATTTTTGCTCATGGTGGAAACAAGTAGTTTTGATATGGTATAATTCAATTTTAGTTTGCAATGCCAACAATTTGTTATCTTCCTCTTACCAGTGAAATGTTCTGCTTAGTAGTATGGATTTTCTGGTGACAAGGGTTGACATCAGTGTAAAACTAAACTTACTGATACTGACATGTTAACAACCTGATATACCTCAAAAACAAATTTCTTGTTTACAAGTAACATACATTCAGTTGGGTACATAACTTTTCAACATTGTCATTTTACCATGTGTGAATAAACTTTTGTCATATGTTAATTTGACTTTCTGCAATGTCTTAAATACTAACTGTAACCTTAACCCTGGCATTGAAGTTGCGCATAGTGAAATGGCAGTGTTAAGAAAACTTGCTTTGCATTTGATTCGCTTGAACTTTATGCTAATTTCATTTTGTTACTACTCAAAAAATAAAAATTTGCCTATTTCATATTTTGATATAATGTAGGTAACAAATAGGGCTATGTTATCCAATGATCATCAGCATTTTATATTTTGATCCACCGGATCAATTCCAAGGTCAAAATATAGTTCAAAAGATCATCACCCTAAAATTTACCCAAATCATAAAAACGATGTCAAATTTGAATTCCTGAGTTTCTCCCCTTCTCAAAGATTCCTTACTTTTCCAGATTGGACCACTAGTTCAAAAGATATGGTAATTTGAAGTTAGAAGCCCCCCATTTTTTCTCAAATTTTCAAAATCATCCAATCATTGGAAATTTTCAGATTTGAGGTTTGGGGATCAAAGCCAACGTGTATGCCAAATTTCGTTAAGTTCTAAATGGGTAGGATTGAGAATTGCTTTTTTGGGGCGATTTGACATGGAATGACCCTAGTGGTAACGGTTTATTGTTTCATATGACTCAGTTCATAAACAGAAGCGGTGCGAAAAGCCATTGCACACTAGGTAAACCAACCACCAGCGAACATTAGAGCAAATGAAATTACAATGCTATAATCGCTGATAGTGTAAACAAAGAGTGGTTCTGTGTCATATAGAATTCGTAAAGGACCATGGCGGTCACCTAGTCAACCAACCCCGTTTATCACGTGACTAAAATGAAACTAAATTGAATTTTTCCAATAGATTAGATCTTGTTATTTAAATACTAACGAATTAAAAAACCTTCAACCGCTTACGCTAGAATGGCTAGGTCAGCGGTTCCCAAAATTTTTTGAGCGCGACTCCAATGTGAGTTTGGTGAACAACTCACGACCCAAAATTTAAACAACATGCGAGAAAATAGTGGTTGTGTGGATGATTTTTGGCAGTAAGTTGCTAAGTTTATCTACTCTTTTATCAAATACCTACGTCGTGGACAGACAAAGACAAGCAGTGGTGACTTTGATATACAAGCACGGATTACTTAAGATATCTTAAGTAGGCCGTGATACAACTCGGGTTAGAATCGCCTCGGCACGACCCATGTTTTGACCCTTCGCCACCTTGGTTTGGGTTTCCACCCATCCTTTGGGTACCACTGGGCTAGATCAACCAACCCACCGTTGTGTTAAGCTGCGGTGACAAGTATTTCGTAACTTCACTGCTTAGCCGGGTGAGAATCGAATGTGGCTTCATTTTCGAAAAAAACACAAACATTTTCACAAGTGTAGACTGAGTGGATCAAACACAAGCAAGTTTGTTTAGAGGACATGTGCAGCTTTCCCCAATTTACAATATTGTCTTTATCACATTTGCGAATTGTATTGGAAGCTGTAAAAGGTAGCTAAATACCCAATCGTGTTTTTCGATGCAAGCTTCGTGCAAGAAACGTACAAAAATGCTACAGCAGTCGCATTCACCGATATAAAATCCAAACGTTTTTGAAACGCGTTGAGGAACACCAGCCTTCACGGTTATCAACTATATGCGTCAACCAGTCGCTCAAAATTTGGACAGGATCCACGCCTCATATGCGCGATCAAATTTTGTAGGTCTGCTTCTGAGCGGAAGTCGGCGTCTTAGAGAAGTTGCTGCTCGGCTTCGATTGAACATGTGTTGGTGTACATCAGAAGCGTGTAATATAAAACGCGCAACCATCATGGCGGCCACCATGACTTTCTGCTCAACTGCAAAATGCACACTTCAGATTTTGCACATACAGCATGGACATTTTCATAAACGCTTCTGCAGGAAAGCCTGAGCAGCAAATGGTGGCTTCCATCCAAAGTAGAACATTGGAACTTTACTAAAAGACAAACTTTCAAAACTTGTTAATTCAGTGAACATAGACTTATTTGCCGGCTAACATCTGAACACAATTAAAAAATGCGCCAGAAACACGCGCGTTTTATGGGTGATGCTTTAAAAGCAAAAGGCAATAAATATTCAAATGTTTAGAGGTTGTTGTTGTTTGTCCGCCCTAGTAAAATTTCTGGCTGCGCACCTGGCTGGAATTCATGTTTAATTTACCCCAGACCTTAATTTGGTAAATTTTGTTCCCTTTTTCCACTGGTTTTGCCCCTAGTTCCGTTCACACGTTTTTACTGGCGCTGCCCATATTTACATGTACAATAACTGCGGGCTACTGTCTTGATTTGCATTGGTATTGAAAAACTGTCCTGGCTTCCAAACAGCTTTTGCTGCTGATATCACAAAAGGGAAGTCTGACGAATGCTGCTGCAGACAGTTGACTATTTGTTTAAGTAAGTTTTAGAAAACTAAGTTACTGAATTGGCGGAAAGCGAGTGTGGAAACTCACGTTTGTTTAAGCGCTGCAGAAAGTTTGCACGTGGTAAAATATTGGCAAATATAAATGAGTTTGTTCTTAGACCCGAGCCGATTAAAATTTTGCCCACAAACCCACTTAAACCCTAACGTATGAAACAAAATGAAGTCACCGTATGATTTGTATGTGTGGAGCAATACACCTTTGTGTACCTTCTTCATGGGGAAAGTCAAAACTATGTAAACGTATCGTATTATTTCCGTAGAGAAACCGGCTGCTCGGGGTCGGTCGACCGAAACTAAAGTGGCAATTTTGCTGCAGGGAATCGCTTTGCTTGTCGACGTAGCCAATACAATAGGACTGGACGTGAGTGTGGCGTCGTATTCGTTTGATATTTGATAGCATTCAACAGACCTTAGCTCCTCAGGTTACACTTTGTAGGAACTCGGCTTCAAAGTAAAGCTATTCGGTACAATAAGTTTCTTACAGTACGGTTTTTGGACCCACTGCTTGACGAGTGAAATTCGGAGAATTCTTGCATTGGGCAATGTACTTGTGTTGGCGATGGTTGCACGTTGTTGCGTTCATAATGCTTCAAGCCTTCGCCGCCACAAACCGGCGTTACAGGGACAGCATTGCATTGCTTTCCAAACAGTTGATTCAACACATCCAAGTGTGTGGGTTGCTTAAACACATTTCGGATGAATTAATGCATAAAGCGTTTTTTTAGACAACACAGGTTGAATGAAAAATGTCATCTATGCTTGAAGTATATCCTGCAGAATGCATTAGCGCATGAACAATGTGCAACAAACGTATATGGTGATACTTAATCAGACTGGGTGTGATGCGTTAGACCAATGTTTCTCAAACTTTTTTATTCCATCGCCCCGTTTCCACTCTCGACACGTCGTTTTTTTCCCCCCAAGTCTGATAAAACAATTAAGTAATTTTATTTAAAGAAATTAGTAAATAGCTGAACCAAGCCATTAAATAGCTGAACTAAGCAATTGTATTACGACGCTAATATTACGTTCAGAATTCTTGTAAAAATAAATAAATAATCCTCTCTGTAACCGGGCACATAGACGATCAAGAATAAAAATTTAACAGATAATTGCTTCAGCAACAACCTCCAACGGTTGTGTAGTTTATCAAGTCATAATAGTAGGCGACTGAAGTTAACTCAATGATCGATTAATGGTTGAGGATTTTCGCCCCCTTTGTGTTGTTTTGCCCCCCTACCGCCTCCTTTGTTTTTTTTTGTCCCCTTGCTCCTCAAAATCGTCCCCGACGGGAGTAATTTCGCCCACTTTGAGAACCACTGCGTTAAACATTCATTGGACCTTCAACATCATTTTGACACGTGTATTTTTGCAAATTGCAAGTCAATCTTCTTGATCAACAAGTTAGGACAGAATAAGTGGAAAAATAAATTTGTGAAAATACTCCTAACCTTGGAAGTGTTTTGATTCTTAAGAAAAAAAACTTGTCTTCCTAAAATCATGAAAATTATGAAATTCACACTACTTTTGCGCAAGCTTTTTAAATATTTTTTTTTTTAATTTAAATTGCCGTAAAATAAGCCTGGATGGGTAATCTAGATGCCTATTCCTGGACTGCCGCTGGTACAAGAAAAGTCGTAGGACTTCTGCTGTTGTTGTGAAACACTTGAAGCCGTCGGCGTCGTCAAATCTTACATGTGCTAGACAAGGTTTCCCATTCGAATTGTTTTAATGATTTTGATTTTCTTTCAGGGATCAAGGAATTAAATAAAACTTTGGAGGAGAACAAATCTCTTGCTGTGCAGAATCGCCAGCTGCTCAAAGAAATGGAGAACCTTCGCGAACAGATTGCCAGCAGCGAAAACCGGAATAAGGATCTCGTTCACAGTAGGCGGACAGTGTGCTGACTAATGCTGACTAATCGAGCCTGCTCCGGTTCAAAGCAGCGCATCATGTTCTTTTTGATAGGTTTTGAAAGAGAGCGGCAACGCCTGAAACAGGACAAGAGTTATTTGCTTAATCAAGTGGATGAAATGCAGAAGTCGCTCGATGACAAGGAGGAACAGTTGCGAGATTTCATTCGTGAATTCGAACTTCAGATGAAGGCAGGTTTGCCGTCGAGGTCTTCAATCACTTTGCTCCCATATGAGCTGAACTTTTACTATGAAACTTTTTAATTCTTCGTGAGCCCACTGCGGAAGTTGTGGGGTTCAGTAACTTCTTCTAAAAAAGAGTGACCAATCTCGTAAGGTTGTTTGGTCATGGCACAGGAGCTGGTGCGCCAGAACTCTGGCAAGGCTCTCAGCAAAGTTGCTGAATGTAGTTGGTTGATATTTGCACATGTCTAGGCTGAACGCAAAAACAAACTTTTAACTGAACCGAGACAAAACTGGCTGCAGACCTTAACAAAGCAATCAATATTTTACGTCTGTCATAAGGTCGTCAATGCTTTCGACCCCGTGCGCATGCGTAAGAATAGTGCAGTGATGTTAGTGCCGATTTTTACATAAAACGCATATTTTTAAGGAAAATGAGGATATGTTAAAAGAAGCTGATATGGAGCGTGACCGTTTGTCACGTGAGAGGAATGACTTTTGTCGACGTCAGCAGGATCTCGCCGACGTTGTTGGTTCTCAGCGAGTCGAACTCGTAACCAGTGAAAGAAAAATAAAGGAAATGGAATCTGAGTTGAACCTGGTGTGTTTTTGTCTTCGTTAAAGGAGCGATGTCACTGCTGCAGAAGTTTGTGGCTGATGACTTGTTGCACCTTCGTGTTGGAAGCGCGACTAACAATGTTAGACGGAGAAGAGAAAAGGTTTTGACACCATCTTTGTAAGATATTTTTCATCATGAGAACGACTTTGTATCTCTTTGTTTTCCTCGTAGTTTCGAGTGCTGGGGAGAACACGCAGCACTTCATATCGCGGTTGAAACCGCACTTGTTGACCGCACAAAGATTTTTATATAAAAGTTAAAGTTGACGTCACTGTTTTTCAGCTGCGCCAAACCGCTGCCCAAGCTCCTAACCCGAAGCGTCGATCTCTCCACGTCACGCTTGACGAGAGTCTGTCCACATACAGAGGAAATGCCGTCCCCCCCGCACCAGGCAAGCATGGCTGTTATGAACTTTGGCAGCAGTTCATCTTGTTCTTGTTAGATTGACGTGTGTATGACGTCATATGGACTTCGTCAGAAACTGAATCGACGCGCTTCTGGTTTTCGATGACATCATCGCTTTTATACGTAGTCTCTTCCTAATTTACGCACACGTAGATGGCGTTGTTTATTTTTGAAGGTATTGATTTCAACGCGTCACTGAGCGCAACAGAGTCCGCCCCCTCCCCCTCCCTAACCCGCGCCTGCCTCGCCCTGAGCACAGCTGGCCACCAGTCTTCGTCGAGTGAGGACTTGCAAGCAGATGCTTCTGTTGCAAACGGCGGCTCGCTTGGCACTTCGTATGTGAGGAAGAAGAAATTCGTGCAGCAACTCTCAGGGTCCTTGTCGCGCGCACTGAGACTCGGGAAAAACCGAAAAAGCCTGGATATATCACGTATGTACAACAGAGCAGCGCCGTGAAATGCCCCTTGGCTTGCTGCTGTCCACTTACCTTGCTTGCCACCCGCTGAATTCCGATGTTTCTACTTTCTTTTACTTCACATTAATCCATTGTTTATAATATTTGGTGCAGGCGTCATCGACTACTGCGCTTTATTCAGACCTACCAGGCTCATTGGCACGAGACTAGGTGGCTATTATATTGCTTTTCATTGGGGTTCCACTAGATGCCATTTAACAAAGCAATGTGGCGATGCATATTGGGCTCAGGTGGTGCAATACTTACAAGGTATTGTGTTGCTTTCTACGGCAGAACTAGGTGTTCTTTCCAACAAGCTTTTCGATTAGTTCCCAGCGGAGCTCATGCAGTTTTTGACAAAGCCTTTGGCTTCAATCTCGAGTACATTGTTTTTTTGAAATCGCAATGTTAGTTTGTATAAATGTATGAGCGATGGAACATTAATAAATTTGAAATCTCCAGCCTTTCATGGTCGAACCTCCTTTTGCCGTTGCCAACAAACCTTTTGCCTCAGCTCATGTTAGAAGCGAAAACTGAAGGTGGTGCATGAATGGTCCATGTAAGCTGCTAACATGTTTTTATGAAATGTCAATCGACTTCTCATTCGCCACTGGGATCTATCAAATTTTCAGGTTGCAAGACTGAGGTACAGTGCTTCTCTGTATTAAACAGCTCCTGTGTGTTGTCCATTAAAGTAAGAGCAATGACAAGTCTACTTTGTTGACGATGTTGGTGTAATTCCGCTATCCCCAAACATTGTTGTCATAGTAATCATGCCTTTACTGAGGCAACCAAGCAGCTCGTTGTTTCCAAAGCAAAGGCAGAGCTTCTTGGTAGTTTAAATCACTGTCGCGTCTCCCAAGTGCCGCGAACTTTCACTCGACCGCTTTTATCCGCTGCAAGGCTTAAGCGTGTCGCTGGCCTGGAGCGTAAATGTCGTTGAAACCTCTTCAGTCAGCACTTAGCGCGCTCCAGCAGGGTTGGTTCCGAGCTGATTGGCCTCTGCTCTGCTATACAGACAGGCTGTTATTAGCTGTGTATCATCTGAACGGTAATGAGTGGTTCGCTGACGCATTGTCCGATGCTGCCGGCTATAACTTGCTATGAAGATCTGTGGTGCTGCATCAGCTCAATGGTCAAAGGTCGCTGTTCTGGATGAGTGAGGACTGGTACAATGTGTCTCAACGAGTCTGTTTGCTCTAACTCATGTCCAAGCTTCTCACAACCAGCCCTTCTTACTCTTTTTCGTGTATCTCGAAATGTTAGGTTTCCTTCAAAATGAAAAGCGTATTGCTTGGACCTGTGGTCTGTAATTCGCCTTGAACTTCCTTATTTGGCAGTGGTTCTTAACCTTTTCTTTACCACACTTCCTTAAGTACACTCGCCCTTTGTCCCAAGCCCCCCCCCTGGCTATAAATGAGTTGTAAAAGCAAATGTATTGTTTGGCAATTTATTGATGAAACATTCAATGTTGTGCAGCGCTTAGGACTCGCGCCCCCCGGAAATTTCGTAATCAGCTGTTTCTAGTGAAGGGAGCATCATGTTCCCGAGACGGTTGTCTTCATGGCTGCCAGACTCAGATACACAATGGGCCAAAATTTGAACTGCACCAAGCCGAGGGCCAACATTTATAATTTAATCATTGCAAAGGTAGGTCTCACAGACAGAAGCACAAACGCCACTGCACGCCGCCCTGAAACCTCTGCGAAAAGACGTTCACGACCGCGTGATGTCAGCTTTACCTGTGTGACGTCACAAACACGATAGAGTCCTGTCCTGATGGATGCGCCAGCAGAGCATTCTGGGATTTGTATGGGGCGCTGTGTGTAAAACAATTATATTGGGCATATTTTGCACAACAAAAAAGCTGCTAAATCGGACAGATTTAGTTAAATCGTGCACAGATATTATCTAAATCATAACAGGTTCAGCTAAATCAGTGGTTCTCAGCCTTTTTCGCCCTGTACCTCTAAGACTTAAATAATGCAATAACAATTAATAAACACGTATCTCTTGAGATTCCATGACTGGACTCTAGAATGACCCAAAAGTACAACTAAGTCATGTCATTGTTTGTCATGTACATCGCGATGCTATTTAAATTTTGCCAAACACACGGCACCTTGCATCAGTGGACTTCACAGATTCCTTGGCGATATCTTGGCAGGATAATTCACATAATGAGCAGGCATCTAACTCATTGACTAAGCCAGGTATGTGGTTTCATGAGCCGTAAGGAGATCGGGAACAAGCACCGTCAGCATTGGGTACCGTTGTTCTTTGTCAGAAGTGATTCAAATGGTAGATAATGAGATCTCAAAAACAAACCGTTCCAGAACCGTTTTGAATAAATCCTGCTATGTCTATCAGATCTAAGGTCCTCCTCCAGCCCAGCACCTCCGAGTCATGCCAGTACACGCCAGCGTATGCGGCAGTAAAAGGATTTTTGTTTTGAGGTATCAATTAAAAATGAGGTTTTACAAAGAAGTTACTAAATCAGAGGTGGCCAACCTTTTGCACACCATGCGCCAATATTTCCAAACCTGAGTAGAGATGCGCCATACCGTCGGATATTTCTTGTAACAATGTTATTTCACATCATTAGTGATTTACAAGGTAATATAATCAACACAAATGGGATATCTGGTAAAGCAGCAAACAAACTTCAATTTTTCTTACTTCTAATGAGACGTATCAAACATTTCGCCAGTTTGTTAATGTTTGGAGTTATACAGGGTACAGGGTGTTTCAAAAAATTTGACATCATTTGACATGTAAATATTACAGAAACTACATAGTCGAATCAAATGGAATTCAACAGGTTTAATGTTGACCAAAACAAGATTTATTCCTGTAAATTTGAATAAGAAATTTAAAGGCACGTGAAGTCCATAAAAGATTTTGCAAATGTTCAATGTGCGCGCCGCCTGTTACCAGGAAAACGTCAAGTCGGTAGTCTAGCTCCTCCCAAACACGATAACTGTCTCCAGTGCGATAGTGATTCTTTGTTTGAGCTCGTTTACATTTGCAGGAAGAGGAGGGACATAAACCATCTCACAAACGCACGCTGCACAGTCTTGTTTGAGTTTGTTCGAGCAGACTCCAACACACAAAACGCCTTTTCTCTGCTAGTGAATACCATTTAAACACACAGATTTGACCGCAGTACGAATAATTTATCAATTAAAAAATTTCTACACCTGAAAAGATGAACATCATATATTAAGCACAAAATTTTGGCCTGTTTCTACATATGCTGTGTAAATTTAAAGTTATTTAAACAGGGAACTGCCAAAGTTATTAGATTGCAAAATGATGTCAAATTTTTTGAAACACACTGTATTTGTCACTGAGAGCAGAGGAAAAGTCAATTTTGAATCAGTCAGGCGCGACCTCGTTTTGCTTTTAATCAATTTCACGGACGAAAATGCTTATTTGCATTTGTACGTCGTTTCAAAACGACATACATATAACTTTGAGCGAATTTTCTTAGTTTTGGGAATTTTCACAAGATACGGATCGCCAGAAAATGATCACGTCGTAAGTACCAGGGTCTGAAGAAAGCGCATCAAATTTCGTTTTCAGAATTAAATTTATTTTGATGTCAAGAAGTTCCATTTATGTGTTACTTGGCATTTTCATTATCTTTCTTTCACTAAGTGAGAGTGGGTTTATAAATGACAAAATGCAGTCTTCTTCTTTAGCAAAATCACAAAAGCGATTTTCAAACGAGTCTTGCAATAGCTTCATCTTTAAAGTGCAATTTCTCAAATTGCCATTATCAGCAGCACATTCAATCTACTCCTTTAAATACGGAGACCAACTGATGTCAGCATTTTTTAACTGCGACATGAAGAGTTTGAATTTCATCTTTAAAGTTTGTTTCAAGATGATAACAGGCATCTCATAAGGGATTTGTTCCAAACAAAAAAACAATAACAACATTGGAAAGGCGTACTATCTTACTTTATTACAATTACAGGTATACAATGCGCTACTTCAAATCATCCAATGCGCCATAGGTTGACCAACCCTGTATTAAAAGGAATTCATTCGCCGCAAAATAGAATGTGGAAGTAAAACACAGCTTTAGTGAATTACAGAATTGTGACGCCGCCATTTTTTACGGATCGCCCGATGCCACACAATTTTTAAAACCCTGCACCAAGCTTGTTCATGGGAGTGGGATTCCCATTGGATAAGCCAGCGGACTTGAAAATTTATTGCCATATAGCCGGAATTGTTGGGCCCTTATATATGTGACAGCTATGAAAGTGTCACTCAGTTTTCATTGGCCCTGCTAATTGGACGTTTTGGGGTGTATGTAGAGGGTAGGCATTAGATATGCACATGGTATGTTGTAGAGGGTAGGCATTAGATATGCACATGGTATGTTGTAGAGGGTAGGCATTAGATATGCACATGGTATATTGTAGAGGGTAGGCATTAGATATGCACATGGTATATTGTAGAGGGTAGGCATTAGATATGCACATGGTATATTGTACTTCGTATAACCAGTTTCGTGAGAACCCCATGGGTTGGGATGGGACAGAAAAAGTGTCCCATGGACAAGTCTGCCATTTGCCAATCTGGTCTCGAGGAGCTCATAAAAAAACAACGCATACATCGCCAACTTAGACCGGCGTCAGGACTCAGAATCATAACCACTGAGGGATGCATTTTCACAGCAGCCTTAACTGGGGCGCATGCAAGCGGCTGTGTTGATATTTTTGTTTGATTTGTTGACATCAATTGGCGGCAGGCCGAAACATGAAACTTGCTTCCTGTGGGAACGGTTGAGGTGCTCACGGTAAGAAGCAACCAAATCTAATTTCTCAATAACCGAAAGAACGTTGACAAAAAGAAAGGGGTCGGTAGAAGTTTTGGGTGCAGTGAAAAGGGGTCCGCAGCGACAAATAGTTTGAGAACCACTGATTTAAAGCACATCGGTCTCTGCCATGAAGCACAGCGCCTCATAAAGATAGAACCCACCTTCCCTGAGTGGATGGTTGGTTGCTCCCCTTCTGAGTCGATGAAGGATGCGACTAACAGCAAGGATTAGTACCAGTATGCAGGGTTACCCACCAAAAAATTGAATCTAGTAAGTCCTACAAAAGCTAAACAATTTTCAAGATTTTTCCTGGCCTTAAACTTTGGTCTGTGTGCGATCATTCCCAAAAGTATCAGTTGTTTTGGTCGCTGTGCATGAAAGCCATGTTCGTTACAAGATACGCTCGAAACGGGCTCCGCGACGTTGTAGACAAACATGCCTCTACGCAAATTATAATTGATGGTTTAATTGAAATGTTTGCGGGTTCTGCTTTTTTTGTGGGGTACACCCTGTATTTGGACCTATGTGAAAAAACTCATCATAAACTCAAAAATTCCCCTCCTGTTCAGGCCCCGCTAGTCTCGCAGTTCCCTCTCACTGTTTTCTCTCAATTATATCAGATCTATTCGTCCAGCCCCGCTACGTAAAGCCGCTTAAGTGCAATATTGACCGCATTTGATCCACACTTGGAGGTTGGTTTCAGTTCCTTTCAAGGTGTAGCGTGATTATGATCACCGCTGTAGTGGACACTGCTGCAGTGGACACTGCTGCCTGCTATTCCGTTGTCCAAAGCCGAATATCTTACTCTGAACCGCCTTAGTTTTATATCTGGTCGCTGCTTCGCATTACTTTGTGCTAATGTGGGCATGGGCGCGCGCTTACAGCTTTGCATTCACTAACCAGGTAATCACTGGCTCAGCCTTCCGAGGAACCCGTCTTTCTCTGTCAGTTCTTATTCATCAGGTTGGTTCTGGTTGTGCTGACCGTAAGCGTGCTGTTCAATTGTTCTTTACGCGAGATTTGAATACAGTTCTTCATGCATGTTACTTATGCGATTAACAGAGTGCGTTCAGCACCGATCGCAATTGTGCACGATGCATGTTGTGTGCATCTGTTGTGATTGTTGCTTGATTTGATAATCACCTGCTGCATGTTTTCGTTGTGTCACTAATACGAATCCTTTTTAGAAATTATAAGACATTAGTAAAAGCGCTAAGCAGCCATGATATTAATAATGCAAGGGAAGTCTGTTTGTCCAAGGATTCTTGCCAACAAAATGTGTTCGTTACTTTGAAACAGATGAAAATCGTTTGATTTAGTGGTTTCATAAAAATATAAAAAAATCATAAAAACACAGTGAAACTTGCACATAGCTGGGACCTATTTCTGGGGTAACGAGCACTCTGATGCGGCCCATATTAAATGTTCATGCGGGCCGCATTTGTCCCGGGGGGCCGTAGGTTCGGCACCCCTGATCTACGGCTACCTTGAAACCAACGTAGAGCAATTCTTTTCCTCTACTGTTTTCTGCATAAAACAAAATAAAGAGATCCTGGCGGGTACAGTTGATTGTAAACAAAAGTTTTGTGAACAACGCGTATGCATCGATTTTCACAGTTTTTAAACCAACTGCGAAATTGTGTTCACACAATGATCTGTCGCCCAATCACGTTTTCACGTCAAAATCTTCGTGACGTCAATGTGCTTGTTCAGACTTCCTGTGATGTCACATTCTGTCGCTTTCTACGGAATCAAGTCCATTAAAGTCTGGATCATGTCACCTTGGCAGACTTAGTTGTGGAATCCCTGTTCGCTACGCAGCGAAATTAATTGAAAATTGATTTTATTCATTGCTCCTGCAGCCAATTTTGTAATTTTACCTGAATTTCTCGTCGCAGACGCTGACGTCATGCTTACGTCAAGTCAACACAATTTGTTCGAGCGATCGCAAGAGGAAAAAAACGCGGCCCTTGATGAAATTAAAAGCATCTGTATGGAAAGGTAAGCTGCTGTTTTCTGGTTTCAAACAAACACTGAAAACTAAACACTGGTTAAAAATAAATTTTCTAAATCAGATTTCTCTATCTTGGTTCTGTGTGCCAGAGTACATTATCTCGTTGTTTGTGTGGGAGGTCCGGACTACCAGCATTTTCTAGAGGGGACCGAGATAAAGGGACCCCATAAATATTTTACCGCACTTTTAGTTGTTCCTGATAAGGTCCATCATCTTAAAGTTTGCTGAGTACCTGATCTTTTCGATGAGTCAAGCTTTTCCTGATACGCAAACACGTGAATGCACACCTGACCTCTGT
>JGI24158J21664_10000291_pt1 | contig 41699 bp, 20 predicted proteins | sample Ectturendosymbi3_FD_21664 | JGI IMG/M metagenome (IMG submission 21664) | reverse complement strand
AAGTGTGACGCTTACGCACGTTTGTGGCACAAACAGTCACAACTGGTGAGCAAAAGGTCTACCCGGAGTCGGAGTCGTTAAAATTTTCTGCGACTCCGACTCCTCAGGTTGAAAATCCTTCCGACTCCGACTCCTCGACTCCGACTCCGACTCCGCAACCCTGGTGGAAACATATTGATACCTTGACCTTGTTGTTGCACGTTCAGATGCACCTAAACTGAATATAAAAACTTGTGAAGTGTTGGTTTATAAAAGTAGCAAGATTGTTTGTTCTAGCCTAGCTAGCAGTGAATAGACATTCAGCTGCTGGACTCAAAGCAATGCCGACAGATTTTGTAATCTGACCTTAACTGTGACAAAGTGAACACCATAATGCTATGTCCAATGAAATCATTTCTCCAAACTGAGCAATGAATGCGCACCTAAATCCATTTTTTTCTGAAATCTTTTCCAAACTTAACTTCCAGCATTGACAAATTTTAATTTAGTTTGTATCATTTCATTAAAACATCTCCGTTAGAAAGCGTGTATGAGAACTTTATACAACTATAACATTCGCTATCATATAGAAATAGACTTCTGCACTTCTCAAGCTCTGTCAAAACTGGTTGCGGTGGGCAGTTGTAGCCATGGTAATCAAAACAAAATGTGTTGGCAGTGTCTAGTTTTCCTCATGAGGTGAATGCATTGCTGGAGCTTTTTCGGTTTTAGCCGAACTCGATTGATTGAAATGGTCATATGACAACATCGACAACGCCGAAACGTATGATCTGCTCAGTTGACCACGACGTCTGTAACGATTAACCAAAAGAACGGGAGCTGTCATATCTTCAGTCAATGCTGGCAAGCTGTTGCTGGCTTCTTGTCTGCATCACGTGAACTATGACTAAACCCTAATCCTAAGCCCTAGCCCTTGTCTCACTGCGTATCGTACTTGTCACGTATACACTTCAACCAATCGTGTCCGACTAAAGGCATAATAGCAACAGCACAGCTTTTGCCTCATGAAGCAAAATAGAAACTATCAACTATGTTGGCTAATGTGCAACTGAGTGAGCGGTTTCGAATGTGGATTGGATATGCAGTTTATAAAAAAGTTCGGATTAGATTAGGATTACAGAATTTCCATATCCGTACACCACTGGTCCAAGTGAAGATGTGCCTATCTTTTCAAAAAAAAATCGGGATTCTATTTCTTGCTGTACCAGCAATTCCAGCCGGGTATAACATGCATCTTGCGTTTTAACAGACAATCTTATTTAAATCTTTCTTTAGTAACTGTCTGATCAAAGTACCTTTTGATCAGTTTTTTGGCGATACAAGCAAGTTGCGTGTGATTTGCAGCAAATTCACATTAATTTACCCAAGTGCTTTTAGGCTACTGGCAAACTGATCTAATCAACCTCATTCACAAGAATATAACACGTTTGGTCCAAATAACTAAAAACAGCGTAACTAAACCAAAATTGTGTGCATCTGCAAGTGGAGACACATTCTCTTTTACATCGGCCAGACTCCTAAAAGGTGACGTAGGTGTTGCTGCACTTGAGTCTCACATGCAGGGTTTGCCAGATCATGTATATTTACTTGACTAGTTACATCAAAAACAGTTTTGTGCAGCCTTCTTATCTTGTATTTAAAAGTTACTGGAATTGGACGAAGAATCTATTGGTGCCATCACACGCCCTCCGCTGTGACAACCATTATGTTTTTCAGTTCATGGCGCAGATAGGGTTTGCAAATCGCTCGCGATGCCCAGTCCGTGCAAAAAAAATGAATAACGATGAACCGATGCGTTTTGAGGCTTCACTTTGTAAACAAATCATATACAGCTATCACATGATTGTATTGCTTTCCTCATTCAGCAATTATTTTGTTACACACACACTTTATATATATATAAGAGTTTTTTAGATAGTAATAGACGCTTCCTTAGAAAAATTGGAATTGCGATATGTCGGTGCACATAAAAAACTCCAGTTCATGTTGTTTATATTCAGGGCCGGATTTAACTGATGCGAGGCCCCAGGCTAATGCACTTGTGAGGCCCCCTCCCCCATTGTTGCGAGAAAAAAATGGAAAGCGTTAATTAATTTGCGAAAATCCGAAAATAACGCCCTGAAGTACAGTCAGTAAAAATTTCTAAATCATTTCTGGAGTGCCTACGATCACTGCGTTTGTTGCTGCCTTCGACGCAAAAGCGTTCAATCGCACAGAATTGTTGAAATCCTACTTGGCTGGCGGGAACAGGATTATTAATCGCCACAAGCAAACCAACCGAAATCGCCACAATTAGAATATTTGACAAAACACATGGCCTACATTTTTATAAGAATCACATCTGTTTTTTCTTATCGGTGTTCAAAAAAAACAAACACACTACACCTATATAGTATGTGCGGCAGCATAAAGACTTTAAAGCACAACGTGAGGACCACGTTGCAACTCACCACGGCGGCTGTAAAAATCTCACACACAAGAGCAAAACACGTCAAGTAAAACGAACCCAAATGGTTGTAATTGTTAGGTTCACGATTTCGCGTGTTTCTAGAAAGTCTTGAATAGGAGATTTAAATTTGCACAAAGGGTCTTGACATTCTGAAAATTTGATGAAATCTTTACTGATTTATCGTGTTTCATATTTAAATTTGGAAGGGCTGAGCTCACGAATGCCCACGGTTGCGACTGGACTGGCTTAAATTTCGCTTATGCTGTCATTTTTGAAATACGTACAAAGAAATGAAAAGCTACAATCATCGAATCAACTAAGGCTGAACATGACACAGTAAATAGTTAAAAACGTTTTGTCCTGCCTTCTTCATAACAAAATCATCTAAGAATTCATCACAATTTGTTTGCCTAAGTTTGTCACTTTTAATGTACCGAATGCTTAGTGTAGATAACTTATCCTTGAACATTGCGACCTTTAATTAATTTTTAATTCTTTTAAATCTTGAAAAGAACCTTTCGCCTGAGCAGTTAGTGACCATCAAGCTAAGAAATAAGGCTTCGTGTGGTTGGATAAACTAAGAACCACTAATCTAAGGCATCCGACCCAAATGCGCTATTGTCATTGTTTTGCTTTTTCCCTGTCTCGGGGAAGAGTTCTGCGGTTGCCAGTTGGCAAAGTGGCTTTTGCTTGCTATTCAAGCTCATCACGATCTTCTCTGATTTTCTTAGCATGAGAGCCGTACAAACTTGCGCAAGTACTCAATAGCAATCTGATTTCTGAATGACTTTATTGAAGAAATTTCAAATGGGAAAAAATCACATCTAAAAATACCAATTGAGCTTTACGCGATACAAACGCTCACAAAACTACTGTATTGCTCAATCACCTAAGAAACAACTATGCTTATATTGTAGGGTACTGCTGGTATCCCTGCACATAGCTCATATCTCCAGTACCACCTTAAACTTTGATCAGGTGCAGTGACGTAACTAGAGGTTTGAGCTAGGGGGAAATGTAGCTGAAGGGAGCCCACTGGTCAACATTCAGTAAATAGCTGAGAAACAATAGCAAATCCGGTATTGAACGGCTATATAAAAACCTGATATCACTGGAAAACACTCCGAAAAACGCAAAAAACAACAATCTACTGAAACCAAAAGAATAGTAAATACCAAAATACAAGCTTGGTAGGTGCCCGGTTTTTACATTTAGCTAGGCAGGGCGGACGGTTTGCACCCCTGCCACCCAGGGGCGGATCCAGGGGGAGCGACTGGGGCGATCGCCCTCCTAAAACCTACAAAAGTAACTTTATCACCATATTTTGTACAATTCTGAAAATAACTTTCGCCATATTGTGAGACTTGACGAGCAAATATTACTGAAATCGCCCCCCCCCTAACCTTACTTGCTGGATCCGCCCCCTGCTGCCACCCGTCAGTTATGCCACTGATCAGGTGCATTTCAAACATGAACAGCCACAAGTTCTTTTGGTAGAGTCACACGTAACAATCGGTACGATTCAGCAAACGCAGGACGCAGCCAGCGTGCTTTGAGTATATCGACACAACATTTGACATCAGGCTTGACCAACCGTCATATTGAGATTCATGGAAACTCGTTGGAAGAGTCTAGCGTCATCACCACGAATGTTGAATAAAACTAAAGTTTGTGAATAATAATTAAGACATAAATTTTATGACGAAGTTTAATCTAAATGATCATATATCGGCCATTGACTCTATGCGTACCACAGTTTGTTGGAGGACCCCTTGGATCTTAAGGCCCTAGGCTTACGCCTATATAGCCTATAGGTAAATCCGGCCCTGATTTAATGTATGCAAAATTTTATCTCGGCAACAAAGAAAGATGTTGATGCAGAGATAGAACACCCCTGCGTTGAAGCGCACCATGAAGGCGTTGTTGTTGTGGGCTCAACCTTCCAAGGAATAAAATGTTTTTTACACGCAACTTTTTTAAATTCCGGAACACAGTTGGCCCTGGATTAAGTAAAATGATTTGTCAGGAGATGTTTTTTTGTGTTCAGTGAAATTATCTCCCTATTTTCAGAAATCAAACAAAGGTCGCGTTTGCATCTAATTGTCTGCCATTTTGCATTTGCGCTTTCAGAATTTTTGTTTCCTTCTGTGTCTAGTTCACATTTTCGTCTGCGTTAAATATTTGCAGTTTCATTACAAAATGTGAACAACCGAAATCACATAAGATCTTGAACAGGTCCGGGATTCCCTTAGTGTGAGCAACGCAACAAAAGATGGCTTGATCGTACAAACACAACTTTGCTTCTGCAATTCAACTACATCAGGTCGTCTTCAAACTTAAATTTACTCACGTTCATTTGGAAAAGATCGATCTTGAGTGTCAAACGCTGTGCTGTGGAGTCGTCTATGTATTAACTTGCGTATTATGCGATAACCCCCTAGCTCGTTAATTTGTCCGTATTGGCAAAATACGGGTATCTGTTTAGAGAAATGGTTTCGTAATCGTTTTTTCACCTCAAGTCCTTATGTAATTGGCCACTTGCTCTTGCTCGATGGTTGTTGACAGAGCTTGTTAACAATCCGTTAGTTTGGTAACAAATTCTTGAATAGATCAAAACGTCTGTTAAAGCTTTCGGCACATTGAGCTCACGCTGTCCAGCACAAAGGTTCGTGAAAAGCCAGTTCCTCGGTTAGAAAGGCCTGAGTCAATCGCTGTGAAAACGCCGTTAAGTACCACAAATGTTTCCAGCTCTCTAGAAGCACTTTTAAAGTAGTGAATCGATCCCAATTACCGCGAAACATTCGCCGCGACAAGCTGTTTCAATAAACTTTATTATTTCAAGAGCCGCTAGATGGTGCGCTCGAGTGCCATTGGCGCACACTTCAAAGTTTAGCGAATCGCCTTGTGTCCTAACAATGCTTTTTCAAACAAACAAGCGACAACAAACGTCGATCGGTAGTAATCGGTTGTACTCTACAAGGAAGAGCGAATCGTGCGCGGAAGAAAGAAACGCACTGAAAAGACTCATTTCATCGTTCAGCTTGTTTATCTTGGCACCCGACAACAATGCCATCAAAGTGACGTGCCGCTTTAAATGACGCCATCCACCAAAATGAACAGTACCTTCTCCAGGCAATATGGATGTCTAGTGGGTGGTATTGTAACTACAGCAATCTGGCCTAGGAATGTATTTTGCTCAAAATAACGAAAAAAAGACCAAAGAAAATTGGGATGCGCTTTCTGGCTGGGGATGAAACCAAGGATGGTGAAAAAACGTACAGGCCCGGTAACAAAATACAGGGCTAGGCAAGCATTTACGTAAACGCAATCGGATAGAAGTTGAGGTGAAAGTTAAACACGTTTTTCCCCAAAGATTAAGTTAGAAAACCAGAATATGAACACCACTAAAACCTTTCACAAAGCAAAATATTTTGCAAATGCAGAAGGATTGGCCATGCTTCGTGACACAAGCACAGAGCTCTTAAAGTCTCCATGCCAATTTGAAAAATGTGGGTTTTTAATAAAAATTAGACAAAAAATTCCAGTTTACCATAAAGCTACACTCAAATAAACGAAACAATCCCCGGATAAGACCGTCAAATAAATGAGCTTCTCAACTTACTTTCACCACCTTGATAAAAGCAATCTGTGGGAAACTCCTTCATGCTTTGGCAATTTTCATATAACAGTATTATTCAAAGTGCGATGCTTACCAAATTAAATTGTGAATTCAAGTATTCAAGTTTTTTTAAATGACTATAACATCTTTTTCGCAAACAATCCTACTTACTTGGACCTTCGATCATATGTTTTCGACTTGTGGAATACACTCGCCCAGGCTAGTTTTCCCTGATAAAATGACCTTGGTTAAAAACAGCGATGACGTTTCCAGATTACTAATTCCACGCTATTTATCTTCAAAACAAAACTTTGCGTGCAGCCAAGAGTTTAATTTGAAGATGAAAGTGCTTGGAAGGAATTTCGACATCTGACATGCTGTTTGTGTAAAATAGCTGCTTAGTTCGTTTATTTTTCTTTTTTGGTCTGCTGCCAATCGACGTTGTGTGCTGTTCAGGTTTCAGACGTGGCAAAATTATCGTACGGACTGTAACAAAACTGGATTTCGGTAACGTCATCTTTTATTCACACATTTTTTCATGAAGTTCGTCTGGCTGCGTTTTTCGTGTTTAACATGCTTTCATGCGTGCTTCTCCGCTATGTCTTATTATTCGTTTGCAATCAAAGGGGAGACGTTCAAAATGGGTACCGACTTTTCAAAATTCAATGAAACTTGTGGTATGTGATAGGGTTGCTGGTAAAAGCGTCAACCATTTTCAGAAAAAAACTACCTTATCTATTCTTTCCGTAATAGTTTGTGGAAGATTCTGCAGATTTGTTGTTAGTGGATAACGTGAAATAAAATGACTTGTTACGAATACAATGCGAAACAAAATGGCGCCTACGACTTCTGCAAATATGACGTCGGTTTCTGTGTACGCAATAAGCAATAAGGAACAGAAAATTTCCGAAAACCTTCATAATTAATTACACCACAGGATTTTGATACTGGACGATGATGCTACGCTGACGGTCGCAATTACAAGAAAAGCTGCCGCAGTTAAGAAAAAAAACAAATAAATGCAATTACTTCTGTCTCCAGGGGCGGATCTAGCTAGTAACGTCGGGTGGGGGCGATTTCTGTAAGATTGAGTAGTCAAGTCTCATAACGGCTTCGATACTGAAGAGAGATGAAGTATACATCACAACACTACATGAGGAAAACCTTATTCGGATTAGGTTTGATTTGTTGTTTTCCGAATTACACAAAATCATGGTGACTAAAGTTATTTTCGTAGGTTTTTAGAGGGGGCGATCGCCCCAATTTCCCCCCTGAATCCACCAATCTCTGTGTTTTAGGTTTTGCTGAAAACTTTTCATAAATGGACGGACATTGTGCACCAATAAATCGATACTATTTTGCAACGGACTTGAATTCACACTTGTAATTTTCTGAATGTTTGGGCAAAACAATTCTCATAGACTTAAATGAACGGCGGACTTTTGGAACGGTGAGCTTGCAAGGTCTTTTCGTCATTTACAAAATCCTTACCACAAGTTTGATGCGGCGAGCAGATGAGAGTTATTTCATGTTTTTTTCAGCTCTTTATCGTTAGTGGACAGGTTTTCGGAAAACCCCCGATGCCTGGAAACATAATCTTTAGGACCATTAAAAAATTTCTTTATATGTAATTCTAAAGCTAATGTCTCAACATAACTAATCACCAACCGTGCATTCTTCTCGAAACAAAACAGCAGACGTGTTTAGCAACAGTTGTTCTGGTGGGGATACCAAAATCAAGAACTTTAAGGTGGTGCTATGAAGACGGTATGTGAAACACAGAAGTTATGACAAAATCATTGAATAAAAAATATAATTGAAAAACCACAACCTCAGAAACGGGACCAACGCCACCAAGTTCAAAAAAAGAATTTTTTCGCAAAGTGGCCACTTTTCAACTTTAAGTTGTCTATTCATCAATGATTTGTAAAACTAGTTGAAACCTTTACATTTCAAGTAAAAATAAGACTTCAAGAATAAAGTAATAGAAACGTTATATATTTCGGTAACAAGAAAAAAAGTTTTAAAAACTAAACGTATTTTGGTAACTTTCATATCAAATGCATTGTTAACACGTTTGTTGATACGTTGGACCCGACAAGCATCCAGCTTCGATTTCCCGTGATTGACGTTACAAACTTTCCTCACATGTAAACGCCGTGCAACAGATTTATTTTGCTCGACTCAGGCCGGAACCAATCGTGACGGTGTTCCCAGAATAGCAGTTTTTGCTTCGGGCCTTGCAAGGGTTTCCCACAAAGACGTCTCGGGCCGCACGCAAAGGTTACCTCACAAGCAACGCAGAGTGCTTATTGCTGTATGTGTTCTTTTCGTCTACAGGTCTTTCCCAGAAGTTTTCCAACTTTCTAAAATTTTTGTAATTATCAAAAGTGGGTCAGCTATCGTGATAAAAAAAAGCCCACGGCAAGTCAGCGGTGTTCCGAAACTATTCAAATTGGAGGTTGGAGTTTTTGATTAAATGATTGCCACATATTTTTTGCCAGATTTTAAACAAAACGCATCCTGTATCCTGTCTGAATATATTTTGTTTTGTAAAAGTTATTTATCGTATTTTGGGTAATGCTCGTTTGCACGGTCTTTTATGCAAAACATTCTGCAAATTCGTTGGATTAGGCTGATGTAGGTGGTACACATTTTTGTCGGATATAAATTTATGGTTACTTGTCTGGTTAGGGAAAGCTGTTGCATGGAAGTCACAGACGCTTACACATTATTGTTAGAATCAGGGTTTCAATTTAAATTGATAGATAACATTCCCCAAATCGAACATTGTTTTCATTGTTTAATTTATTGCTTAAAGATAGTTTAATTTATTTCTTCACCAATTTGGTTTTTCTTTGTACCTTCACCAACTTCAAAGATATCTGATAAGCACCTACCGCCAGAAGATAAAGGAAAATGCACCTTGACTTCAAAAAACTAGCGCACTTGGGCCTGCAAAACGCAACCAAGTAGTCCTGTTCCGACTTTTCAACACTCGTTGAATGAATCTACCAATATGTGTAATTCAATCTGTAGGTACTTACCGTATGATAAAATTAGTACACAGGTACTACACTACAGCAAAAAAAGACGATTTTAGCTGAAGTGACAGCGCCATTAAAGTTGCATGTATTCAAGAGAACGTTTAGCCGACATGTGAAAATTTCTCCTTCCCACTAAGCATGAGAGATGTCGTTATTATATTTTGATTTCTGAAGAACCTTACAACATTTTTGCCATTTATCGAAATGACGGTTGTGTAACATTAAAACCACGAGCTGGTTGAGGTTTTCAGTTGCCAAAGGAGTTGTTTTGATCAAAGGAACTTTTTTGCATTCAAGCTCAATCAAATCAAGACGTAAGTCATTTCAGCCGATTTTTCTGTTCGTGTAACTGTGTATAGATTTCTCTTGTTTCATTCTAAAGTTACTCGAAAAGGAGCGAGACTTGTTACTGAGAATCACTTTCTAGACAGCAAGTCAAGGTTTTATGGCATGTGATGCAAAGTTTACCTCATTGCTAACAATTTGCCTATGAATGAACTGTATGTTAAAGCTGTTCTGAATTATGGAGTAGTTGCATTGGATAGGCGAAATAAGACAAAAAGTTCAAAGAAATAAAAAAAACTCCCTGGACTACAGTTGTGAAAATTTCCAAACTTTATTTTAACGAATAAAATGTTGTTTTTTTGTAAAAATTCAGGGAAGCTCTTATTGCTTTCCTGGAATAGACAAGAAAGTCGCAGGATTTAGTGAAGAGCAGTTGTAGCCACAACCTTGAAATTCAGAGGAAGATGACTTACGATTAACGGAATATTCCACCATGGACAAAGTCGGAAACGATTTGGTTCTACTTCGTCTTCCATTCCCATTTTCTTTGCACACCTTCTATAGTGGCTTTCAATCGTACCACTCACTTCCAATGGTAGAACATTTTTGCGAAACATCAATGCAGAATAAAACTGCAATCTGGTCATTTAGGATTCTCTAAAGCAGTTTTGCAAGTACTGACTGAGTCTGCGTTCTTTCCACGATCTCCGCAGCATTGAAAGCATTGTTGAAGAAGTGAAAACAAAACCTGTGGTTTGGAGCCAAAAATCTTCCATTTGCGAAAACTTCTCACACGCTTAAATTTTCGGGGATCTTCCATTAAAATCAAAATATCACCAGGTGGCTGATGGATCTGGAAAGTTTTTAACAATGATGTAAATTTTTGTATGGAACGGTTAGATGTGGCAGATTTTGCATGGAATTTTTTTAAGTTCAACAACAGAAAAGTCTTTTATCAGCAGGATAAGTTTGGAATTTTGTTTAAAAACAAGTTTGGTTAAATTTTAGGCTGCATGTGACACTGTTTGACAATATGTTTGACACTGTTTGATAAATTTTAACATTGTACAGCTTTTTAAGTATAGCCCGAAATGTGAAAGGTCAGCATGCAGATTGACTGTCAGGCAATGTTTGTTTACGATATGTACGAGTATGTTCCACTTGAACAATGCTACTGGTTGCATTAAAAGTGTTATGGTCTTATACAAAGCAATTGTGGATTTTTGTCAACATTCATGACATCAAAGCTTAATCATATGTTGTAATAATGCATATGTGACGAACTACAGTGGCACCGTTAGTCTTACACAGAATTCTCTCACAAAGCCATTTTTTCAAAGCTAGACCTTCAAATTATCACGTTGATTTAGTGAGGCAAACTAGAATCGAAACTTTTGTGAGGAAGTGTACAAATGGGCTGCATTCCTACTGTGAGCAATGTTTGATTTATATAATATGTCGCGGAAATTTTCTTAAAAAACTCTGCATGCTTAATTTTTTCAGTAACGCCTCAATCAAGACAATTTGCCTTCCACGCGCCGCACTCTCAGCACTAAATCGTTGCCTTCGCAAAAAGACTTTGACAAATTTGAAAAGTCTTAACTTGATCCATCAAACCCAATATTACCGTTCCAACAAGCACCAATATCAGTAGAAGTGTTGCAGTCATACAATGGGTTGCTTGCGCCAAGGGTTGCTGATTTGATGTTAAGCACTTGATAACTATTCAACGTTGATGAATTGTTGAGTGGTATGAAGACAGCCAAGTGCTGTGGCTAAGGCAAGCAATTAACCTCTGGCACACTTGACCGAGTCAGAAGTAGACCAATTAAGCTGAAAAATTCACGCATCAGTGACATTTCAACTGTTAGGTCTGTTGCGGCTTAGATCTATGACAAGTGACGATCACTAATTGACTCTTACAGCAAATGTTTCAAAATAGAAGCGGCCAAAACAATGCCCCCCACTGGCGTTTTTTTCTGCGGTACTGCCGGAAGACGACTCGCACCTGCAAGAAATGAGTCTCAGCGCAAGTCAACCATGCGTAAGTTACAAAAAAGCTAAGTCGACACGATAAACAAAAGTTTCATTTCATCGCTGCCTTGCAAATTCTATCCCCGGACAGGAAAAGCTGAATCGTTTTCAAGATGCTATATCGAGTAAAGGCGACACTGTTTAGTGTGTAGAGTAAGTTTTCTTCGAGATATGCATCACGCACAGTTTGCTTAACCCAGTTGCCAGTGACGAGATGTGTATGTCCGACAAGGAACTTCGCTCTGCTTACCTACGCTGCTCTAGCTTAGCCACGGACGCGTTTGCGAATATCATTCCTGAAAGTTTAGAATATTTTACAGGTTTAATAAACGCGACTTGGGCCTTGTTAGCCCATGCGCTCGATTTTTCCTGTTTTCGCAAGGAGATTGCGTCAGGATACGTCATTAAAATGAGACAATACAAAAGTTGATATCGCACGAAAAGATCCCGTTCGAATGCGCGCAGCTTCAAAAGAGAGCGATAAAAGTTCCTTACTTATAACAACTTCGGACAAGCAGATCAAAGGCTGTTCTGTTTCGGAAGATTGAAGTCGACGCTTTAACGTTTCCACATTATAACCGTTGAGAGAATAGTTGGTTGTTTGATTTGTAAGGGTACTTGGATGTGGAAAATGTACATCGGCGCAAATATGAATGTAGTTATCGGTTATTTCGTGACGATGCTGTTAAAATCTGACCAAACTCAACCAATTGCGTGGTTGCTTGCTTAACTTCCATTATAGTTGTGTTTGTATGTATCGGAGTATGATGCATATTTTTTAACATTTTGAAGTCCTGCAGAGTGACTGAATGACAGTTGTACATAATTTGACTTGCATGAAACTCATCAATTTCAGTTGAGGTTTGGTGTTGGATATTTTCAACAATATTTTTTGTGAATCTAAGAAAGTCAGCAAATGTTTTAGTTACTGGGTAAGCTGATGCCGTTAAATCACTTCATTTTAACTGATAAAGTTTCGAAAATAATGCAAAATCATATGATCAAACACGTTTAAGGAAAATTGAATAGATGCTATAGGATAAAAGAGAACAATCATTTTTAAATAAGCTGCATTGCTAATTTTTGCAAAAATTCCCGAATGTACAAAATTCAAACCCGTTGGCGACTGCGGCAAAAAAAACAAAGTTTTTGCTTCGGTATGCTATTACACAACATGGACATCCGCACAACCGCTAGTTACCTTTCTTTCATCACTCTGAACTGCACTTGGATTTCTGTGAACGTCAAAAAATTATTCCACTATCACTTTTTCTACCAAGCAGGGCCGTCGCCAGCAGGAGGGGGACAGTGGTGCCCGGCCCCTCATTTGAAATCGGTGCCCCCCCATTTCACGTTTGGCCTCCCGGTTGCTGCATACATACAATAATGTATTTGAAAAATGTGCCCCCCCACTTCTGGTTTTTGGCCCCTCCATCTTGTTTTTGGCCCCCCTGCTGATAAATCCTCGTGACGGGCCTACTACCAAGTGATGCTGTTTATATGCCATCAAACGAGATGGCACTTGACGAAATTCTTATTGATAACCAGATAATAATGCGCCAATAAACAAGCACTTCAAACCATTAACTGTCATTTATTGATTGATTACAAATGCTTCAGCATCGGTTTAACGCTTGTGACAGCGTAAGCACTTGGTGACGCTAGAGCAGATGTATAGGAAACAGAGAAAATGAATGTCAGCTCTGCTTCTCAACAAAATTCCAAGCCTAGGCTGCAGCAAGCACGGTTTTGACAAACACCTGGACCGCGAGGCAGCAGATACAAAATGGAGAAATCTACAAAACTTCAAACTTTTGGCCTAAAACCCATTTTATGAACTTCACCTGGATTGATTTCTGGTTTTCGCGCTTTTGCTGCTGGTGCAGCTAAGCTTTGCTTTGGTGCAGCTAAACTTTGCAGCTAAGCTAAGCTTTGGTTGCAAAGACAGCTTCTCACAATGTTTAACGAAAACAGCAGAAAAAAGAAACAAAAAGCTTTGCACGATGTCGCAATGTCGCGGTTTGCTGTTTGAAGTGCGCCAACTGTATTTAATTAATACATGGAGATGCCCTAGAGTTTTCAATGTGGGCACAGGTTGGCGCCGTTTTGACTCCGAATTCTCCATTTCCAAATTTTGACTCCGTCTTCTCCATTTCAATTTTTCCCTGCTCGTTCGCTCACGTGACAATGAGCGCATTATTGGACGGCTGCCGAGTCGCTGCTCAAAAACAGGAACCACCCTCTACTTCATTAAAACGCACAAGCAATCTAGCTTGCGGTAAGGTAGCTGCGCAAGGAAAAAGTAAAACGCATGCCGACCTCTTGGAAATCTTGGCTTTTTTCCATGCTGTACAAACAAGACGGTGTTGCACGCATAAACACGCGCGCAGGAGTGCGCCAGGCGACGCCAAATCCACTAGCCAGGCTCTTGAGCCTGTTACAGCACAGCGCGATCAGCGAAGTCCGCAAAAGGCAAGAGTAGCTGGGACCGGCAAGCGGCAACATATGCCCTGTCAGATTTCCTCTTTGCTCGCTTCGTAGACGACTTGGTAGCTGCCGCGCTTGGTACCGTCCTGCACGAGGCACGTAACCTTTGCGAAAGACGAAGATCTTCCCGACAAGCGGAAAAAAGGAATTAGAAAATTGCGTTACTTTTGCGGGTCGGTCAGCTTCTAGTAAACCAGCAGTACCTTTGCCGCGCATGATCAGTTCTTCAGCATAGAGTGTAAATGCAAGACGAGAGTAAATAAAGATGGAAAAATGTTACAAGTGTTAACGTGCTGCATCGAAAGTATCCGAAAAACTGGAAAGAAATCAGATGAAATATTTGGCTTATATTACCCAATATAAGCATCACATGAAACAAAAAATCTGATTGAACAAGCAGCAAGCTACTTGATGAAGCTCAGCGAAGGTTTGAGCACAGCAAATATGAGTATTTACGAAAATTTTATATCGAGCAGAAAATAAAATACAATTTGAAAAAGTTGGCCATGAAACCTGAGTATACAATAAAACATCACTTGATCAAATGAGTTCTCTAACAACCAGAGGCGTGCAGAGGTCTGGTGATGCCCGGCCCAACGGCTTGATTGTATGTCCCCCGACCAAATTCTATTGAGGACTATGAGAAACACGGGCATTTGAAATACATTCAAACTACTCTTTACAAAAAATAAGTTTCGAAAAATTAATTCCACGCAGCATATTAGTAGCGTTACAATACGAAGAAGCATCCAGTATACATAATTATAATTTTTGTAATTTCGCTCTTTGGATAGCCCCTGCCTTGGATACCCAGAGCTATTGCCCCGTTTGCCTCCCCCCTCTGCACGCCCCTGCTAACAACCCAGTTGATCCGTACCTTGATTGTTGTCCCATAGAACTATCGTAAAGAAAAGCCACTTGTTTATTATACAAGATTATGCCATAACAAGCCAATATTTGTTAAGAAATTAGACTAGGAAACCCAGTAATAGCATTATCAATTTATGAGAGCGGAATGCGAATAATATTTGTTCTAAGACTTGTGCTGTGTTTTACAGCCGTCGACGCTAATGAAATTGATTTGTATGGCGGATATATACATGTTGCAGCAGTCGCCTGTATCAGAACATTGGTCCTAACCTGCTGCGTGCATCAGGCGGTTGAGTTTTATGCCTTACCTTGTCAAGCCATTGCTGCTAACTTCCTGTACAAATTTTATGTGCACCAGTTCTTCACTATCCGTATTCCACACCAGTCAAGATCTAGTTTTATCGCAAATAGATTCAACGTCGATTTCGAATTAGTAAAATCACAGGTTGAGTTTAGTTTTGCCGGAACAAAGCTGAAGAAATAAAAACGTCATGAAAAGTACTACTGCGTGGAAGCAATACAATATCTCTTCCATTTCCCACGTTGAAAACGCTCAGTTGCACATAATCGACTCAGATCAAACATTTAGGTCTTTACTTTTACTGTTTTTTTGGTTGTAGCCTCAACAGCTTTTGTATTACACTGGTCAGTGTCTCATGTATTACATTTAATAGCCCTCTTAGTGTACCAGCTAAACTTGTTTACTTAATTGTATAACGATCGGTAAAGTGGTTATACAGTTATGTTCAGCATGAATGATATCCTCAGTCTGTGTTAGCCAGATGAATCACAATTTTTAGATAAACAGTTACTGCAATTGTTTTCAGTTCAAGCAAATTGTAAATAGCACCGCGGTTATAGTTCTCTTGCAACGCGTAAATGAGTATCATCACATTGTACAAGCTGTCTTCTATAAACACGATAATATAGTAAAGAAGTTGTTTAATGGCCTTTTGGTAACGTTTTTCAGGTTTTTGCATTTAATAGACTTGTTTTTAATATGATGCAATTTGAGAATCCTCCATCAACTTTCACGGCTGCTGGAAGTGCCATACCGTCCACGGCGTCCTACGTTTCTCACCAACCAACGCCATTCTACATCGACAATATTTTAGGTCCGTCGACACAGACAAACAACGATGCCTCGAGCAACTCTTCGACCCCTGCCGGATCTCACAATGGATTGGCCAATGACCAGGACCCGGCGAGGTTATCCCTTCTCTCATCGGCCTCTCCCAACATGCACATTAACATGATGCAGCCTGACATGTTGCCGCAGCAACAGCCTGGACAATGCTTGCAAAGCCAAACTGCGATGGCTGACTCGCAGTTGCACGTTCTTCAACCGACCACATCGCCCTACATTGTCCAGAGCAACAGCTCAAGCGATTCTTCCTCGTTGCCTGCTTTTTTAGCCCCATCTTCACCGAACGTTTCAAGGCACAGTCAGCCCCCAACCAGGCCGATTGTGCCAACACCTATTCAAGCAGTACCGCCGTCCCACCCTGTTGGCTACCCAGCGTCCGGGGGTAGCTATTCAAGGCCATCGGGAATATACGACCCACCGCCTGGACTTCATAGCCCTTACACTCCTTCACCCATGCAGTACGGTCCTGGCCATTATGGAGGACCCCCAGCTCCTCCGCATGGGACTCTTTACCCATACCCGAGGCACGATTACACCAGCTGGTTTTTGGATCGCCAAGCGGCTTTCTCGAAAGGTAATTTGTAAAAGCATATTGGTATTTTGTCGGAATTTTTTCAAAGGTACTTTTAGCAATGAAAGTTTAAAAACAGAAAGGTGTAGATTGCGAGAAATTAAATGAAAACATTTCTTTTTCACCGCTGTGACTTTGCGATACTTCTTATTTATTTATTGTGCCTGGAGCCAAATGTCACTGTAAAGGTATATCGTGAACACGTCATTTATTCTCTTGGAGTTTCATCTGGAAGTAAAATTCGGTTGCTAAACCTTAATTTTTGAAGAATATTTCTGAGTGTCAAGAAAATATTTGGCTATAATGATAGGCCTGCGCTGCAAGAGTCTGAAAAATAAACTTTGGAAACTCCAGCTTCAATCGCCGCTGAATTATAAATACGAATTTGTCTCACTGACTGTATGCCAATAAGACAGTCTGTAAATATAAGATGCAATGGCAAAATCGTATGATTTCTCACCAAAGTACTCACTCACGGACGAAAATCATGCGATAGCATTGGCGATGATGCTTTCAATCACACAGAGATATACAATGGTAAATTAACTGTTTCTGCGAGTAAAAATGGAAAACGTCGATTGAACTGTTATGTCGTAGTTTACAGAAAATCTGAAGCGCAATGCGTAAAGCTGCTGCTATATTCCTCCAGTTTCGAAGTTCTGCTTATTGTATCAGTCCTGAGTGGGTCATTGCTGTAAAGGCCCCAGCTACGGAAAGCAACAATTGTATCAATCATCCTGTGCTGGACCAGTCGCAAACTTGCTGAACCATTTAATTAGTCAATCTTACGTGTTACGCAAATGAGGTGCTACGATGGAAGCTGTTGCAATTTGGTGAGCTGCGAGAAACAGCCAGCAGGTTTTTTCTGTCCATGGACGGCGAGTTGAACCGGCATCTCACGGTCACATACAAGGCCACAGGTGAACGCAAAATGGCGTCAGCAATTCGCGTTGTGATTCCGTTGTACATCTTTCAGGACGGTTGAAGTGCACGATCGTGTCACAGGTCAACTTTCAATTTTCACATCGAATGAAGCGCAGATTCATCAAATGTGATTGCGCTCGTTAACTTTTTGCACTTTACCGAAAGAGTAGAGATTTAGAAAGTTGAGCGTGGCTCACCTTGAGGCCAGAAACACACTTGAAACCAAAACAGCTTTTTGGTTTATGCACGATCGTTATTGCCATACTGACTATGCTCGTCGAGCGAAACAATTTGCATATTCCAGCAGTAGAAAGACTCGATTGAACGCAGTTCTTAAATTGCATATCGACTAGGATACTTCCAGACTCTGTAGCTGGCTGATGCCGCATTATCGCACAACTTGATAACCTTGTAACCCGAACACACGAAACTCATCGTCATTATAATTTCTCCAATATTTCTTGCTCTATTAGTTTGCTTTCGTTTAATTTTCACTTGGCGAATCCAGTTCTTTTTGCATAATTGTCATGTTTACTTTTGCTTGTTGTTCTAGCAAGCAATAAATAAAAATGCATGGGAATCCTGATAGTCATCAACACAAGGCAACATTCCTTCAGAAATTGTAATTCAGCCAATCCAAGCAAAGGTTGAATCGCAAAAGCTGGAAATTCAAAAATCACCATAAAATAAATGACTGGTATTTGAAAACTAGCAACTTCTGCAAAGTTTATTAAAAAAACAATGCAAACTTTGCAAAAAGTAGTCTGTTAGGCTGTGTTTTTTCAAATTTATGTTTTTCGATACTCAGTCCGCAGAAACAGGAAATATAGGCATCTTTTGTCAATGTACCCTTGTGCTTTTGCATTGTTACTTTTTTATTTATGAAACGAACTGATATAACCATTTGCTTCGAACGGAATATTCAGAGGTTCTTTTGATTTTATTTTTCCTCACTTTCTCGTGACGAATCATAGATGAATACACGTGGTCTCATGCTAGTAAATATTCCTCCTTTCTGTCAAATCATCTCATTTAAAGCAAAAGTCTTTTTTTGTTTGGAGCCATTTTGGGTCAAAAATTTTGAGGGTTGACATGCATGAAGCTTGTAGCAGAGTTAACAGTACAAAATTTATTTGCAATTTACAACAAACTTTTCTCCATGTATTCTGTTTCAGCACCATATTTACAACGCAGCGTAACGAGACCCTCTGCTGTATACTTGGAGACTCGGGCAATTTTTGCAGACACACGTAAGATCAAACATAAATTGGCAAAGCAAAATACACAAATCAGGCTCTTTTTAAGTTTTGGTAAGAAACATCAGTTAGCCAACTTTATTAGAAATAGAACAACTTTGAACTTTTTAACATTAAAAAATTTTTTTTCTGAAAGTTTTTAAAAATATTTTTTCGCTTAATTGTTGGCCTGCATACAAAAAGCCATTTAATCAATATTCATATAATTCATATATGCCTCAAACCGTCATTCCAAAATTATCATTGGAGTTCCTGCAATTCTTTGAATTTTTTTGCTTTCTTGTTTTTAGGAAAGCATGTTCATTCGAGCGCCAAGTTTCTGAAAAAAATTTATAAGTTTTTTACGATGTGCTGGAGCAAAAAGAAAAATAGGAATTAGTGTCTTACAGGAATGCTTGACTACCGTTTTTACTGGCTGCTAACATATCAGATAAAAGCTACGTCGGCAAAAATTGTTTTTAATGAAACGAATTTTCAAAGTTGCGCGCGTAGATAAAAATGACGCTCACCAACTATTTACATGTCGATTATGCAGATGAAAAGATCATTTTAGGATGTTTTACCTGATGCAGCAAAAACAACTGCAGCATTTGCTTGTAAGTAATTCAAGTCAATCTTGCTTTATTGATACTTTTACATTCATTACAAATCGCGCTGTTGAATTAGCCTGAACATTTTGAGGATTAAGCTAAAAATTTAAATCAAGCGGAAATTGAANGTTAGTAAAAGTTGGCAAAGGGTGGAAATAAAACTGAAAAAGGGTTTATCTGGTGAAAGATTCTAGGTCCGCGATTTTGTTCTTTGTGAATTACGTAAAAGTTTAACTTTGTATAGCTCCAAGCCATGATCTCACCATCGGGCGTTTGAAAAAAACGTTTGAATGTTTTGATTGCTCAACTACAAATTAATGGTTTAGCGAAACATACGCTTTGGGTTAGCCACGAATCACGGCTTGCCATCTTTAATGAAAAGTGTCGGCATTTGACGTCAGGAATATGACCGATTAGGGTTTCGAATAACACTTGTGGTTTTAACGCCTTTATTTCATATTTTTAGCTTCTTATTTTTAGAAAATTCGTTCTATTAAGGGTCGAATTGTGCCTGGCCTGATCGGCTACTCTATATGTTGCAATGCTTTCCTGCTTTGAATTGACTGGCAAGCAAAGGTGCTGACCAAATTGAGATAAATTGACCCGTAGTTGTGGCCCACCACGCACATAAACACTTGCACGCATTATTCAACGACACCAAGTGGGTAAATGCATAGCAAATCATGTCAGGAAGTCAAGAAGTGGCTTTAATTAAGTGATGCTGCATTCGAGCCTCGTGTATGTAAGGTTCTTTCGTGCTTTTTTGGTCAGTGCTTTAGTCGAGGCACTGGTTACTAATTCAGAAGAAACAAATAGAGTTCCGATATCTATTGATGGCGTGAGTTTTCGAACATAATAGAAAATTATTGTGCTTTTTTCGTGGAAAATTGCAAACAGCCACTGACTCTTTGGTAAGACTTCGAAGGTAACTCCCAACAAACATGCTCTCTGAGGTCAAATCCAATAACTTACGCTGCGAGCAATATATGCCACTCTAGGAAGGTTTGATTTGTCAGTGTAATTCACATTATGAAAAAGTGACCTTACTTGAAGAAGACCGTCGGGTAAAATCGGCACACTTTAACTATATTTTTGCGTCTGCCTATCACAACCACTCAACGCATAAAACCCTTACTGCGTTTTCGTAAACGTTCGAGGAAATGGCCCTATTGTATTACAGGATGTGTGCCTGTTGCAGGCGGTGGTGTGCGAGCCACCCAACACTCACGTCGCTTAATTTACGAAGAAGTCGACATTTGCCTGACCGTTTCGACTTTTCTATCATAAGAGTACGAATTGCGGGCTGTTGTGCAAATATCGTTGACTAGAAAACGTGAGCCTCTTTGGGGGTACGCTTGCACACAACTTGCAAATGCAGCTGGCTTTGCTTCAATCCTAAACGTCCAAAACCCATCCCTTATCACGTGTGGCTTGGCAGATTTTTTATAAATTGCTTGAAATCTTGCAGTTGTGCTTCTCATTTTAAAGTTTTAAGTGTCAGTCATTTATATAATGAACTAGGTAGCCTGTACTTAAATTTAAATCTTATTTGCAATATGCAGTGCATACACTTTTAACTTTCTCTACGCGTCTGTAGATCGTCCCTTGCAGCATATGGAACCTAACATGTCTCTTGCAAACACGAGTCTGCGCAGTGACAAATTTATGTTGAAGTTATTCACAAGCACTATTGTTTCAAACTGCAACCATCACAAAATAGTACCTTTACTCAGTATACCACTTTTCGTTGACGTTTGCACAGGGACAAGCAAGTCATAAAAATGCTTGAGATTGAAAATTGACAACGTGACATTGAAACACGCGGTAGCACACTTTCAACCTGTACGTGTTTCGGTCCATGTCGAACTGGGCAAATTAGAAAATATAACATCGGTTAAATACTTTTGTCGCTTGTGGAGCGACTGAGCTTCGGTTTGCTCCTTTATTTTATGTCTGCCACTGCATTACCTGTTTAAATCACAACATAAAGCAGGTAGCATCCTCTCGTAGCCACGAAAATATATCAATAGCTGAACAGCTACGAAGCTTCGATCGAGGTTGCGGCATGTAATCACGTTCTCCCATCTAGCGGTGCTCTTGTTCGCCGTTCATTCTTGGTAGACGACATCGTCAAATATAATTTCTCACGGCTCAAACAAACTCGCGACACCCGGGCACCTTGGGCGCCATGACTGGAAACCAAGGACTGGCATGGCCTAATAGCTCCGCAACGTCACTCAGAGACATGAGCAAACAGCACTATGCTCTGTCTATCACGAACGGGGGTGGCGGTTTCGGGTGGGTCTGATCAATTTTCGTAGAAGTAAGCAAGGTCACTACTATCAGAGGTTAACAAAAACGTGCAGTGCTTCGGTTTTTCGCAATCTTGCAACCAGGTTGTGTTCAAACCACAAGTGGTAAAAATTTCGATTGGCTGCATAAGGCAAAGAAAACGTTTCCCTCAGCTTTGGAAACCCCAAATACGTGTGTTTAAAGGTTCTGCTATAAAAGCACATTACATTTGAAATGAAGGATAAGCGCTTGTAATACTACACAAAATCTTTAAAGAAGATCTTTATAAAACGTTGGAATTTCTGAAGGAGTGCATCATCAACAAACGTTTGTTAATGAACAAATTGCAAGGATCATTGGATGGCAAAATTATATGAATGTAATACTGGATGACAAAAAAACAACAGATAATTATAAGACACTCTTCGAGTGTTAGTGTATACAGAACTATATTAGATGGCTAAAAACTGTGAGGGATATCCGTCTTCCTAGGGCTGCTGGACCTTAGACTTTCCCAGAAGAAACGCGGGTATGAAAATGAATGAATGAAAAGTGTATATGGTTGATCTTGCAATCCCTGGGGCTAATTTTAGTGTCATCCACTATTATAGACCCTTCGATATTTTCGCGAGAATTATTTATCTCTAAATTTAAATGTCACTAAAACTGTGACCCACCGATGGTTTTTAAATAAAAACGAAACGTTCTTTCACGCAATTCTGAGTATATTGGCGATGTTACTTCCGAGCATGGTCATGATCGTCCTGAAATTTATGTGTTATTTTTATATGTTTGAGTTCATGAAGATAACAACCAAAAACCTTACTTTTGACATTGTGCAGGTTGTTTCTGTGATACATTACTTCTTCTGTGACCCAGCTTAAGAATTTTTATTTCATTATGATCGCTATCAAAAAGAGTTAGACTGCTTCCTTTGTTGTAAGATCACTGGATACTTCTGTGAATGAGTCAAATGAAAAATTTGTTTGAAAACACTAAAAAATAAGCCAAACTGGTGTATCAGCTGTGAGAGAATAACAAGGTAACGTAACCACCAGTCATATAAATTAGCTGTGTTATTGTCCACACCAACTTACGATAAAAAGAACAAATTCGTTTCGTCAGTGTGCGCTTTGTTACTCACACCATATATCTCCCTTTTTGATGCATCAACTTATTTTTCTCTATTCCTTTTCTTACGATGCTCTGTTGAAAATATGGGCATCAGATAAAAAGTTTTTTTGAAACAATTCGCAAATTTCCCAACCTAATACTATTTGTTAACCATTTTCTGCGTAAGTAGGTATGAGTGAACATCATTCCAGGTTCTATTAACCGTTTATGACAAATAACGCTTAGCGTAGGCTTTCATAAGAGAATTCGTTAATTACAGTACAATATTAATAATTTTCTTTCGAAAGAGTTATCAGCTTTTCTGGAAAGATTTCACTTTTTTAAATTCGATTGTGCAAACCAAAAGCCATTTGACAGTTCTATTCAAATGGTGGAATACAAACATTTAATATTCTTACACTGTTTAAAATGACAGCCTTTACTCTTTGATGAAAGCAGGTAGTTTAAAATCAAAAAGCCGCAAGACCAATTAACCCATTGATTACGTAACGACCAAACCGCATCCCCAAGTTATTTACGTGCAAGGAAAACATTCTTTCTGTTAAAAATACCAACTTCCGCGTAAAATACCAGCTACCGCGGAGGTCGTTCAACGCACACAAACGGGGAACAAACCTTACGTAACAATCCCCGCGATACTGTTCGCAGTACTCGTCGTCGTCAGTGTCCACACAGCTATTTGCGTTTCCTTTAATCTTTTTTGAATTATAGAAACATAAAGCAATGTTTCAAAATGTTTTCGAAGGCACTTAGCATAAGACTTTGGTTAGTGTTTGTAAAAAATTACCAGTGGGTATGATAACAAAAACTATCAGCAGCCAAAGATGTGACACTTTTAACGAGGCTGTTGATTAGATTCTGATTTGTGCTGGGAAATCAATTGCAAGCTCCGAATAAAACGCAAACCTTCGCAAAATAATCAGCTTACCGCCAATAGCAGCAAACTTGTGAAATGCAAACTTACGAGGAAAGATAAGCGCATGCTCTGTGAACTTCCTCTATCAGCTCACGTGCTCTAACTCAACAGCTTACGTAAACGAATTAAAAAGCAGTTGATTGCAATAGCTGAAAAGCTGCAAGCAGTTCAAGAGTCCTTGCAACCGTTGGCAATCGGCTGCTGTGAGAATTTCTGGCCGCAAATTAAATATTTGGTTGACAACATTAACATTTTTTAAAGATCAACGCGTCCTTGTCCCTTCTGTTTACGCTTGAACACAAGAATACGTTACTTGGGCTACTCCTCGAAAAGTAGGTCTCCATTGTTTAAGGATCGCCAAGTCTTAAATGCATCAAAGGTTCCGCTGTTCCCTCCCCAATATATTTTATTACTGCTTCATTTTGTTCTACTTATTATCCTCGATCTAAGAAGACATAGGAACCAATTTTATCTAGCGTATATATTGCTGTTTAGATGTAAAAAATGGCATGTTTTCGTAGTGCGACAGAATGGTAGTCACGTCAACGGCTCAGTTGTGTTTCACAGAAGGGGCGGCGATTAGCGGAGGACATTACTGGTCGTTCTGATTGTTGCCCCACCAGCAAAAGTGATCTTCCTTAGATTGCCTTCAACAGTCTATGGCATTTACGGTCTGTCTAGTTATGGCAACGTGGTTCTTTTCCTTGGAATATTTCCATCGAAACTTTGTCGATAAAAAATTGGTCGAGCTTCGTCATTCGCGTAGCACTTCTTTCGTGGAAAAGATCAAACAAAGCTTCCTGTCAATTTATGCTTTCAGCTAAACGAAAGCTTCGGCTGATAAATTTTGTGGTCAAATGTGGTATTTTAAGACCAGCTGAACGAACGTAACAAACCAATGAGACGTAGCTGTGCATATGAAAGTACCTTCACAGCTCCTTTGGGAGTTCCCAGTCGTTTCGCCAAGAAAGATCGCGCTGGTCGACGCCTTGTTCAACAATGTTTGTTAGTCGTAAAAACCTTGTTTGTAACTAACGACCATAACTATTTGGCGTCACCTTATCAGAGACGAGGAGCGTGAGCGCGAAAGCAATAGTTCGATTATTGAGCTAGCCATTCGAGTTGTTCGCGAACTGATCCTTTAATTGAAGATGGCAATTGCCAGTGATCTATTGCCGCCTATCGGCAGGTGAATCAGCGCCTGTGTTTGCGTACGCTTAACGCGGACATCCACCCGGAATGCCAGCTGCGACATCTCGCATGAAGTAACAGTAAATCCCGGGCGATCATGTGGACGCATATCACTTAGCAGGTCCCTTGTTCGATCCTTAGAGATAGTGTCATTGGAGTCCCTGCGCTCCTAGAAACCAGACTCCTAAACGTAACTTGCTGACAAGCAATCTTGCACAACAGCAATGCGAGATCTTAGCGGTAGGTTGGTGAACCTTTTGAGGCAGATTATCTCTTTAAAAAACCTGATGCAGAGCTGCGTTGACCATGAATGGCAACTGTTGCAGGAGAAATGTTTTGCAGCCTAAAAGTCATATTTAACTGGAGTGGGAGAAAAGTAAATGAGATGATGCTAACCAGAGGGCAAACTGATCACTGACAGTATGAGAGACGCGTTGTCTGCTTGGTTCTTTCAAAGCGCTCCAGTTTTGGCAGACAGTGGTTCGGTGGTCGCGTTGCAAAGCTGACAAGCTCGCAAAAGCTCAGACAGTGAAGATGATGCTTTTTCAGATCTTGGTTGTTCAAGACAAGGCTGCGCAGACGAAGCAAACAAACTTTGGCGCCCGATGGCAAACCTGCTCCATCCAGCGAGATAAAAATGAGCTTATCGACAGCATAGCTTGTTCTCGACAGTTGGTCAAGTGGCAAGTTGTGTCATAACATGGCCAATACACCACGCACACAGTACTACCAGATCCTCAGCTCTGTTTGTTTACCGTATTAGCTAATTGCAGTTGCAATGGGACGTTCGTCAGCAGAAGCCAACTGCAATGCGCACGTTGACTGCACCGCTTTGCAAACCACTTTATCAAGATTTTTTAACAACAGGATCTCTCATATGAACCGAGTATCATATTGTCGCGGTGAAAACGACAGTAACAAACACCAGGTGTGCCTGGTTAAAAGAAAAGGGGAAACGTGTGGATGCTGCCACCGCGCAAGCGTTGTTTATTTGCAAACAATCAGATTACTTGCTGGATAAACGTCGTTTGATGGCAAATAAAATATTCGTTTCTTTAGGGTCTTTTCGAGCCGTTCGCGCCTTATTTCAAACCCCTCGTCCACCATAACGACGGTCGCCAACACAGCAACAAAACTTTACCGGTTTGGCCATAGGCGTAGCCAGTGGGGCCTAAGGGGCTCTGCCCCCCAAATTTTAGCATATCTAGTCATTTTGTGCTTTGAGAAGCGGCGTGCCAAACGTAACTACTATTGCTTGCCTAAAGTTAAATATTTTGGGCCCCCCAAAACGTTTGGGCTGGCTACGCTACTGGGTTTGGCTCGTATTCAAAGGACAATGCACGTTTCAACAAACGCGCCATTCCATTAGCGTTTGTATATAGCACCAGTTGAAGTTTTTAAAGACGGGGCAATTTTTTTGCCAAAAGATGTCCTTAATACTACGACAAGATTTCATTCACGGTCGTTATTAGTCGAAAATCAATTGTTGTAGGATTCGCTCAAGGTTTTGAGGAAAAACAGCGCGAAATGTTGCTAGTCATGTGTGAGTTTTTGTATGCAGCGAAGTGGACATTTGGTCAGTCGGAAAAGTATTGACTTCAGCCCATTTTTCTCGTTTCTAAGGAAATTTAATTCTTTGCTATACTGTACTAGAGACAGGTGTGGTATTGAGTAATTAGAACAACAGGTAGCGTTGCAATCACCCGTCGTTCTTAATTCGAAACACAATTTTTCAATGGATGCGAAGCAAGTCCAAAGTGACGTAACGTGACCCCTCGTTGCTGAATCACTGTCAAAAATAAAAAAAACTTTGTCGTAAGTCCTGCGACAATCCATCATTCTTAATGCACTGCTTATTCGCACTGATTAAGGGAATTTTCATTTTTGTTTTTCCATTGTCTGCAAATCAAATCGAAAAGAAGAAAAACGTCACTGACAAACATTTTTTTCTGTTTCAGTCGGGAGGCCAATGCTGTGGCCGTCGTTCGTGCACCGCAGCATGCACAAAAGGAAAGGCGGGCAAGTCCGCTTTTCGAATGACCAAACAGCGGAGCTGGAAAAAAAATTTGACGGACAAAAGTACCTTTCGCCGCCGGAGAGAAGAAAACTTGCAAAAGCTCTGCAACTGTCGGAACGACAGGTGGGCAACACAAGCGATTGCCAGTTGCACCGAGTTCATCTGTATGTTTTTCATTTGAAGTGAATGCAGTCTGAAAATTATGCGTTTCAACAAAAGGGGTCAATTTTCAAAGAAAGATGTAAGACTGGTTTTTGACTGAAAAAAACTTAGACAAAGTACCCCGGCCAAAAATGGTTTGTTGAGGTGTTACTGGCTGAATTCTATAGACTATAGCAAATGTAATTCGTCTGCTCTGCTCAAGTAGTTACATGATGCCCGCTTCTGGGGCTGTACTAGTGATGCGCATCTTCATACTTCTACAAAAAAGAAGAGATAATTGGCGATATTTTGCCGCAGCTTTGCTTCAGACTACAAAAGAAAGTTCTAATTTCAACAAGCAACTAAAAAAATAAAACTGAGAGCAAAGTTGTAACTGCCATATAAACATTTATTTGCAGCTAACCGTAAGAAATAATTACTATGTTGACAACTAAACAATACCACTTAAAATATTTTTCACTGACCGCAAACGATTTCTGCTTCCTATTTATCTAAACATATTTTCAAACTTCCTAAACAGTAGGTTACAAAGCTCGAAGTCCAAAATCACAACCAAGGTTTTCCATTGAAAACAAACAAGGTGCAGTTGGTTTTCTGAACCGGGGGCCATGTTGATGAGGAAAATTAAAAAACGTTTCCAATATTTAGGGTATAACTGCTTGCTGCACTTCAGATAAGTTGTAACAAGAATGGCATAGATATTAATCTATAGCTTTTCTGAGTTGCATTCCCTGANTTACATATAATTTANCAGGAATATTTTCATGTACCTTAATATTCTTCAAAAATTGTGTATATATGACTTCCGATGAACCTCTTTGCAAGTTGCACAAATTTTGCCGACTGTTCGTTTCAAAATAATATGTCAACCGTTAAGATTCCATGCAATATTCGTTTTTTTGATTGATGTGCATAGCAGCGTTGGCAAATTTTGAAACAGGTAAGACCAGAGTAATACGACACCAATTTAGATCGAGTTGCCTGCATCTAGCGGAATGAGTCTTGGATTACCAGTCGCGATCAACTTCTCGTAAACGTTTATTTTGACTTGAGCAGGTGCTTGGAATGGCTGCGGGTGTATTTTAAAAGCATGAATTGGTGTGAGAAAACAGTTCACCGTATGCACATCATAAAATGCCTGGTGCTAGGAAGAGGATATCACGTGACGCTCTGGCTTCCCTTTTGGCGGCAACGCAATGCGTGCTCTGCGGCGCTGGCTCTGCTGACTGTCTAAATATGGATTCACGCAGGCCATATCACAACGTCTACCTCTAGTGTTGTTGCCTGAAACTACAGTAGTATAATGCAAATACCAGTGTAGTTAGGGCAATGGAGTTCGTATCTCACCGGTCCAAATCTGTCCATAAAGAAAGGAGTAAAACTTCGGATTTAAGCTTCGCATGAGCATGTCCAATTTGTTGCCAATAGATTAAGCATTTGCAGTGAACTTAACTTTTAAGCTGATCGAAGATCTGATCAATATCTTGAGCCTGAAGTGCTTTCGGTATTGCCAAATTTTCTGCACTTCAACGATTGTTCTCAGCTTTTCGTTAACTGCATGTTGGTCTGTTGTCACTGCAGATGCATATCGCGATACTGGTGACTGAGTTGATGTTACCCCCAAAAACGTTACTATTGCAATTGTCTGTCTCAATGAAAAGGAAGTTTCTTTATTTTGCCGGCTTTTATTGAAGAGTCGACACCAAGTTTGAAACTGCGTCAATCTGCAACAGTTTTGACCAAATAGTTGTTCAAATTGGCACAGATTCGTATTCCGTAAAAAAATAAATTCTTCAAAGCATGCTGAACATCCGAGCAAGGATTTAACATTCCTTGACACACTTTTTATAAGGACGCATTACGACGAATTCCACATTAACAATTATTTAATCCTATTGAACCAGAAAGCAGCTATCCGATTTGGGAAAATCGTGGCGTTCGCACAGCACGCGTCCTCAGGATAATGTGAATAGGTTTCATGTAACCTTTTTGCAAAGCCGTCCGGTATAATAAGCAGGGCTGTATTTTCCGTTCTCACACCTTTTTTCAGCACAGGGTTGTGGATTGTTGGTGTAATGCCACAAAAATCAAGTGAAAACGGCCGAGTTTGGTCTGATCCGAAAGCAAAGGCACCATGCTTGTTTCTTGAAAATCTTGAGTAGTGTTTAACAGGATTGCGTATAAACTGCATCATGTGGAGTTTTAGAGGATTACATATGAACTGCATCAAACGGGGCAGGTTGACTAGATGACCGCCATGGTTTTTTCATCAATGCTGAGTGACAGAGTGACACTCCTTGTTTACATTGATCAGTTATTTTGCCATTGTATTTTCGTTTATGCTAATGTTCACTGACAATTGATTTCCATTTTACATGATGGCTTTTTGTATTGTTTATCAGCTGAATCGTGTGAAACAATAAATTAATCAATCAATCAATGAATCGCCTACAGCCCTGGTGATATAACTGCAGTTGCCTTAGGCGCAGTTAATGCACAAACTGTATGAAATAAAGCCAACAGCATCAACTAAACTCGCGTTGAGAACGTGATGCTCTGTTGTGCCATTTAGTAAAAGCGCGTGCTGTGTTTCCTGAGACTGGCATTGGGTGTCCAGCTTGAATAGTTGTGGGAAGTAGCGCTCTCCGTGTTGTAGTCGCAAAATCGCTGGTCTTCCTGAATGGACATGCGAAACTCGTGGCACCAGAGGCGGCAGAATTTCAGCCAACTGTTATGCTGCAGGAAACAGCATCGTTTCCAGGATCGGTGAGGAAAGCTGGTTGATGCTTTGGCGAAATGAATGCGTAAATTTCTTGGATTTCTTTCGCAGTTCGTCTGAAGTTAGATCAGGTTTACATTCACGAACAATCGACCTCCTGCCGGCTTTACGCCGCAAATTTACAAGTTTTTCACTTTTGCAACTTGCTGTTTTTTTGCTGTAGTCTCGAGTGAGTTCAACTTACTTGAACTTGCGGCTGTTTGCCTTTACAGATTGAAATCAAGTAATGCCATTGTTTGTCTGCTATGAGCAAGGTTTTATGTAAACATCGCTTCAAAGGCCTTGTGCAATTTCGAAAATTATTTTCAAGAAAAAACAAAAACTAAAAACAACTCACTGTCATTTAGGTCGAACATTGAGGGCAACACTTTAACCTCACGTCATTGCAAGCGATATTGTAATAAAACATTTGTTGAGTTCCTACTTCGTTTCAGTCTCATTAATCAAGTTAGCACAGACGATTGAGTGAACCCTTATACGGACAATATTTCTTGAAAAAGCATTTGGTTTATTCCAATTCCTTCAGTGTGTCAAGTCAAACATAAATACTAAATCGATGAGCACTTCCATGGGGAACGTGGACCTAATATTCATTCATATCGGTTATCTGTATACCAGTGTGGTTTGCTTTACTACAATCACGGGACCGTGGTAAACTGCCCTATCGCCTTTGCTTGTCCGTAATAAGGTGACAATACGCCGCAGATAATTTCCGCCTTTTAAACGAATACAAGCGTCAAACCTCGTATGATAGCACGCCTGTAAGATGCGCTCCTAATGCTACATTGCAGTGCCGAACCGTTTCTGACTCATTCAGGACACGAATACGTCTCTGATAGACCTATAGATGAGTCCTACGCGTAGCGCTTCGATTACGGTCGCTAAATGGGTTGTACGGAAATCGTTGCATTTTAACAAGGCATGTGTGCTTTAATGCGCCGCGGTGCCAGGACAGTGCTTTCAAAAACTCAGAGATGATTAAATCGCTGTCGTTCGGGTAAAATAATCAAACGAATTGCGGCAATAATGCCAGGACTTCGGGTGTTTGTTTTTCTGGCTACCTGCTTCGGTTTGCGTTGCCGGTGTGATTGTTTATTTGCTGCTGTAGCAACTGCTAAGCTGCAACGCCCTGTTGCAGGGCGTTTAACCCACACGAGAGAAAAACCTTAGGTTTTTAGTTCACACGAGAGAAAAACGTTTAACCCAAACACCCATGTAGGCATAACATTCAACTAAACAAAGGATCGTTTGGTCTTGAGCTCTATGGCCTCTCAAATTTTCCTTTGGTCTTTTGTGGAAAGGCCAAGCTTATCAGCTACATTTGAAAGTGGTAGAATTAAACCGGTTTAATGTATGAGAATCAATTTCAAGAGATGAAAAACTATGAAATCTCTTGTAACAATGCATATCTGATGTTTCCAAAAACATTTTTTCGTAAAAATTTATATAGTTTATCCCAATTTTCTCAAATTCAAAAACATTTGCTCTACGGAGTAAATAACCCCAGTTTACATCAAGAATGTCGCCAACCTTGACTTTACCTTTTGGGAAATGTATCTGATTCTTTGATTTTGAAGTATTCGTATGGAAGGTAGCGGCACTTCCACAAATGCATTTACTCCAAAATGATTTTAAATAAAAATTGAAGCACCCAGCTGCTATCAATTCGAAAGTATCTGCAGCTGGCAGAGCCCAAAACAGGTGCCTTCCGAAATGAACGTCGCGAAATTGCGTAAGTCAGTAACCCGGTCCGCCGACGGCCACATCGACGGTTTCTTGTGGCAGCAGAAAAATTTCTCAACCGGAAACACGCAAATCCTACAATGACGCAATCTCAACGGCGGCAATTGGCAATCACCTGCATGCCCCTTGTCGCAGCGGTTCAGGTAGTTGAAACGGGTTAACTTCAGATGGTGAAGCGGGGGGGGTTCACTCGACCACAAAAGGCGTGCATTTTGGTCATCACTGCGCTGCTGCGATGTCGCCATCGCTATTAAAACTCATTTGCCGTTCCCTCACATTCTTGTAAATTCTGCCTTGGCGTTTCAATGCTGGCTTTTGAAAAAACATGACTTTTTGCATCAGATTAAAATAGACGATAGCTTTCTTTAGGGAACCGAACATCACGTAACTTTTGAGAGGCGCTGAAACTGACTGAAAGAACGACCACGTAAACACCGCCCGCGGTCGAAAAATCTTCTCGCGTTCGGAAAAGCGTGTCTCGCACCATCGCGATCGTCTCATGCTCAAGTCCTGTTCGCTGTTCGCACAGAACGCTTGATTTCAATCTGAAACAGAAAACACAAAAAAGCTTCACGAGGATCGGACGAACCACAAACGTCCTTTGCATTGCTTCCAAAGAAAAACATACAAACAAAAAAATACATGTCAATGCAAGGCAAATTAATTAACCGGACAAGTTAAGCCGAAGCAGCGGATATCAAACGCTTTTTGAATGTTTGGCAATAAGCGCTTGTGCAGTAGAGGAGATGTTGATTACATTTTGCTGATGAAATCAAAATATCGTCGAAATTCGCGAATACCCAAAATACTATTTGTGAAAACATGTTGAAGTAATATATTGTTTTATCTGCAAAAGCAAGGTTACATAAATATGCTAAAAATGTTTAATGGTAAGATAGGTTTTGTTTTCGTTCAAAATCATAATTAAATTTGCACATTTTTTGGCAAATTGTAACGTTCTGGTCTGTGGTTGTAAAGGCAGTTAAAATATAGCTTTCGGGATTCTATGAACCAGTGATGTTACAAGATTGTGAGTTTCTCTTTAAGTTGCTCTTGCCAAGTTTTGCTCACCAACTCGGACACGAGACCAATACTCAGGACGCTAACACCGGGATTAATGCTGCGTAACAGCACTCAAACCATGGATTTTGGAAACGCGGAATGGCATTGCTGCATTGCTCAGAACTTTACAGCCTCGGTTGACCAAGGGAAAAAAACAGCTTCCGGAAGTCCCCAGGCGAGCAGCCCGCACGTCATGCGATCAGTGTGGGATTGCGCTTGCAGCTCCTGGAGTCGCGTGACTCGCTTTGTTGCAAAACAGGAAGTTGGAAAGGGCACCGCGTGTAGTGGCGAGGTGGCCTGGCACGCGACGGGTTCCGGCTCGGCCCGATCGCGCCGTACTGCTTCCAAAAGAGAGAACTTTGACCGGATTTTTCGGGAGAGTTTGGGCACGAATCCTGCGAAACGCCGTAAACAACAGACGCTGCTCCCAGGTTTTCTAAAACTAGCATTCGCCTATTGGAGCGGGAAAGGGAACCAGGGTTAGCAAGGCTGTATTCGAGCTGCTTGTCATGTTGAAGACTCCATGTTGTGTTGCTAGGCGTGATGTAGTTTTCGTGCTGCGAATTGTGAGTTCAGGATCGGGAAAAACGACGGTCAGTGTTATTAATTTTCCGTGTGAAAGTAAAAAACACAGATCCCACAAATGGCCTCCAGCCAACTAGAGCACAGTTGCGAAATTAATCTGTTTACGAAATTGCAGAACAGCACGCAAAATTTGAAAGAAAATTTGCAGAAATGTGTAAATAACTGAAGTAAAACATATTTTATCACAGTTTTGCTTTCAGAAATCTTCATGCAGATAATCGAAGCTTCAATATTGAATTAATTTTATTTCTTGCACACAAAGAGGATTTACACACTTTTACAACGTTTCACAAGCTCAAATTCCAGTCAAACATCAAACACCAAAGGAAATCTTTGAAAAACAGTGCGTTTAGCTAATCTAAACACGAACCTTTATCTTCAAAAGTTTGAAAACTTGAAACATAGTTGCAGTATCTCACTATAGCATAGAAAATTTGAATCAGAATTGTTGATCGCAAGATTATACTTGCATACTTGAACGATGTGCTTTCAGAAACGCATCGCCCCTTCATACATTTTGCAGAAATTTTTTTGTAAGTCCGTTGCAAACGTTGCTTACTCCATGAAAATCTGTTTCTCTTCTTTTCCTTATAATGAGAGTTTTTTTTGCAGAAATCAGAGCCGTATGTAGCGGCTTTTGTTGACATCGACGCACCCAAAACTTTGAATTACAAAAAACTGGTTTAACTTTTTGCAATCTAAAAATCCCTGGCAAAACGGTAAGAAGTGTAAGTCGGACCGGGATTTTCAGGTCGGGGCGGGTTTGGGCTTAGTTTGTCAAAATATTTCGGGTCTATTTCGGGCCTGCATACAAATTTTTTTCGCAACGACGGACACTTTTGTTGCCAGTTGCTGTTGAAGCAATCAAGTTGATAAATCTCAATAAAAAGTGATTAATTCTGAATTATTTAGTCATGTTTACTTTTTTACGCCACTAAAAACCCGCAGTTGCGCATATCTTGACTTAGTTGGTAAATTTGGCTTTCGGGCATAAATCGGGCTTCAAAAAGAATTGTTAGGCTCGGGACGAATTTGGGCTCTAAAATGAGCTCTGGAAACATTTCTTGAGCATATATTTCCAAATATTTACAAAATATTAGACATAAGCACGCTGGTGGGTAAACAGAAGATTATCAGCTTGCATAAAAAGGAATTCAAATGGATTTCAAATTGAAACAACGAATTATTCAACTGTTAGCGGCAATTGAGAAGTATTTTTCTGTGAGCAATACGGTTATGGATTGTAACCAAGAACTCGCAATTGCAAAAATACCCAGAGTATTTTCTGCAAAGGCACCTTTTCGAATTTTTTCCGAATTTTACTGTGACAGAGGTGTTTTGTGCGACACGGTGCACGTCTGCATAAGGATCGTATAGGATTTTTTTCTAGAAAAAACGAACGCAACACATCTGAGCAATAACATCACAAATGCAATGCACGTTTCTCTGACAGGTGAAGACCTGGTTTCAAAACCGCCGAGCGAAGTGGAGACGCTTGAAGCAAGACAGCAACGACCCCGAGAAGACTGCGAACGGCGAATCGACCGACGGCAGCGAGAAAAAGGTGAAAACAGAAGCGACATCCGAAGACGACAACCTTTCGGCCGACGACGAGGACTCTGCTGCGGAAGATTCAGAGAGCAAGCAGAAAGAAAACAACTCTGAAAAGCAAACTCCCAAAGAGAACGGCTTTGAGCCTTACAGCTTGCGAAAACTGAGCCCGACAGCACCGAACGGTTTGTACAGCGGCAGTGACAGGAGCAGTGACAGTGTTTCAGCTTTCAGCAACGTTTCCTCCGCAGTTCCTTCTCCCAGCTTGCAGCCGAGCACTCAGTCTCTTGCAAGCGTCTCCCATCACGNGCCATACCAAAGGCTTCCGACGATTGGACCTCTGGCGCAACCCTACTACCAAGGGCCCATGGCCCACCACCCCTCGACCTACCCGAGTCAACACGGTGGTTACATTACGAGCCATGATTATCAAAGCAACGGCCTAGCAGGCGAACCCAGTCATCCTTTACCTTCCGGATTGTCCACGTATTCCGCCTCGTCGTTCTCGACTTCACCTGGGTTGCCATACGACCACTACCTAGTTCAAACTCAGCAAAATGGCCAACTCAGTTCTGTCAATCAGAGCAATTCGGTTGATTTGAATGGCAACTGCTTACCTCTTCAGTCTTCGCCCCAGTAAGAGCTAAGTGCCGCCATCAATGAATTGCTCAACAAATTGCCGCCAATTCTCATATGCCAACTACAGTGGATGCCATAAGCCTCAAAATTACCGCGTTTTTTGAATTGCAGTGTCGTACCAAGCAATCGTATCTTTGTGCCATCTTTCCTGTTAGTGGTTACCTTATGTCTCCAACTGTTGCTGATAAAAACAAGCTTATCATTGGTTCTGAATGCAATAAAGTCAGTGCTGAGCGCATCAATCAAAACGACTCCGATACTCATTTGTTATTTCGCGAGCGACGAAACTACACAGAAAGTCCTGCTGTGCTTTTCTCAGTGTTTCCAGAAAAATCTTTTGAGATAAACTTTTCTCTTACTTTCTGTTGTGCCGACTGTTCTCGCTCGCTCGTAGCATTCATTCTTTCACTCGTATTGCTTGATAAGGCTTGTCCACCCCCGCGGCTTCCTATTGCGTTTGTTTATTTTATCAATCCTTTTGCCTGAGAGTGGCCATCTCTTATGTTGTTTTTGCGTGAATACGTCTGCGTTTTCGCTTCGTCGCAACCCGTCTTCAAACTCTGTCTCACTGTACCCCGGCCTTTAGGGAAGATAGAATGCCTTCAGTTGAGACAAAGCGGAAAAAGGAGGAAAACTTTTCCATAGCAAATATTCTTATCGGCGCATTTTTGTATACAATCAACATCTTTTATGCAGTCACCACTGTCTTAAGCATGAAAATGTTTATGTTAATGCCAGGAGGGATGTTAACAAGCAACTTTCAGCTAGTTTTCAGGCGTTTCCGTGCCTAGCTGTTATTTGCTGCGCGCAGAAATGCCGCTTTTTCAGGCTCTCTGAGAATGTAACAAGCTTTGAAAGCATTAATACACCAATTCCAAATTTGATTTTGGCTTATTTGGAAATTATATTTTGCACCAGGAGCGATTAAACAGTCTATATCATCCCTTTACACCCATGTCAGGGGCGTAACGATGGTAGATGGCGCCTGGGGCAAGAAACAAGATTGGCGCCCCCGTGTTCGCACCAGGGGTCTTTCGGAAGCAATCGTGCTGTTGAAGAAAGTACTTGCGACATTGTTGGGTCTTTTCGGCGCCTCCCATATTGATTCGGCGCCCGGGGAATTGCGCCCCGATTGCCTCCCCTCGTTACGCCTCTGACCCACGTTTCAGTGAACGTGCAGATTTTTTAAATTAAGAGCAAGCATTGGTTGCGGTTGGAACTTCTGTTTTTCACCGCTTGTTTCTGTGAAAACAACTTCTGCGTTGCTCGTAAACGAAACAATGGCATGCAGTCGGAACTTACGTTGCTGACACATTCTGGTGGAAGGCAAAAGCAAAATGACTGTTGAAGTAGTTTCACTTTCTCCTCCAAACAAAACAAGTGAACTGGGAATGAAACGCATCTTCCTTGTTATCATTCTAGCAAAGATCCTCTACAGCAGGGGTGGGGAACCTGCGGCCCGCAGGCCAAATGCGGTCCGCGTGAACATTTGATATGGCCTGCATAAGACTTTTTGTTACCCATGCTAAAGTGCAACATCGCGTCAAAACAACGCTCCATGATAAGCAGGTACTTAGATAGCACGTTAAGAGAAGTCACTCTTCCTCATAGGTAGATAAAGATATAATTTTAGGATAAAATTAATTGATTTTCCGGCCCACCAACGATAATGCACAATTCATGCGGCCCGTGATTATCAAAAATTTAAGCCTCGGGGTTTGGAACTAAGTTGTGTCTCGATAAAGATTATATTTTATACTCCTCTGAAAAGCATACTTCGAGCAATTAACAATAAGCAACAATTCTTCGTTTCAGACTATAACTCTTTCTAGAAGTTTTGAAGCTTTGCTTGTACCGGGAATAATACAATATAATTGTGCCTGTTAACGTCTTTTGACCTGCAGTAAAAATCTTCTTTCTGCTATTCTCGTTTTCTATGTGCTAAGGTCACAACTTAATAACCAAAAAATATCAATCTAAGTCGCACATGTTCAGCTACATTCAAGAATAAAAACCATCGTTTTCTTCNTTTCTAATAAAAGTATTTTNTCGAGCTTTATGTCACCAAAGCAATCTGGAGTTTCGGCTTGTTTGCTTCTAGAAAATACAGTAGACATTGTCTTTGAACTGAATTCCCTTGATTGCTGCTTTGCATTTTTGAATGTTTTGGATTTTTTAGCTTAGGAATTTATTATGGTGTACTTGCCCGCAAAAGCAAAACAAAGCGTTGTTTTTTTGTAACGGAAGGTTATTCTTTGACATCTTCTCAGAATTCACGTCAATGGTGCTGTCATTTTTGCTGAGTCACGAAATTTTTGGCACACTACATTATTTCGCTTGTAAATTATCGCTTGAGTCAGTGTGAAATATAAGGATGCGTGCTTCGATTTGCTTCCAATGTGCAATATCATCTTGTTAATGTTCATGAGACAAGACTCTCGAATTTTTAAAGTCCATCCAGTTGTGGCTTTTCGATCGGCAAAAGTAACCTTGCCTTCCATTCTTTTAGCAACCTAGAAATGTTCTACTGTAAAAATATTCGACAATTGTTAAAAGGATTGGGCAATTTCCAAATTGCTTCTTGAGAAACCACGGTATTTTCATTTGAATAACCATTAAGTGTGACGTTTAGTCATCAGTCTTCAGTATGAACGCAAAAGACTAAAGAAATGTCTTGAGCTTCGGCAGCCCCGATAGTGTGTGAACTGAATTTGGTGCTTATTGAATAACATGTCCATGTCGCAGACCGTTTCTATGCAATGGCGACACCAACAAAACTTCGAAATCGCCTTTCATAAAAATAATAACTGGCGCTTCCAGTAAAGCAGAAAAGCAAGTAGTGCGAAAATTGTCGATATCTAATGCCAGTCTAGGGCATTTTATTTAAACCGGACATGAAGTTATTACAACACGCGCAAAACGCAACGACTGCGTCAAGCAAGCTTGTGCTAGCAATTTTAGATCAAGAAAAACTTCTGCATTGAAGCTTCACTCAGGAAAGAAACAAACGATAGCCTTCATACAATGATAGCTGCGACGGAGCATGACAGGCGATAAAACAACTTAAAGAGACATATGAAAAAGCGAGAACACTTGCACAGGGCATTACGCAAAACAACTCTGGTATGAAACAACAGTGCCACCGAGTGGCTGTGCTAAAATTGTATGACGCATTAAAGAAACGATTGTAAATTCTTCGAGTGAAATTTTCAATGAAAAAAACTTATTCAGTGGTTCGCAAAACCTTTCCCCGTTGCACAAAAACAAAGCAAAATTACGAAAATTAGTTTTCAAAAATGTTTTTTCTTCATCATCATCTTTCAAAGTGAAATTTTACAGCAAACAGCTTGGATTTCTATTACGTTGTTCAATATAATATTCTGTTTACCTAAGTAAATGCTAAAGTTCCTGATTCGCTTTTGCAATAATAACACATGGGTGTTGCATTGTAACCGCTTCTGTAAGAGAAAACTAGACTTAGTTTTGCCCACATTACAGAGATGTTATGGTTCTTTGTCTTGGAGTTTATAAAATTGATGGATCAAACATTCTTGTAGTAAATGTTTGCATTTCTTTTTGTAGACATTCTACACCTTGATTCTCAAGCTTGAAGTTTAAGTTTTACGTAACCGATTTTGATAAAAAATTGCCTTAACGTATATAATACAGTAAAGCAAAGTAAGGCTCCAACAATGCTTCATTACACATAATTGCCGTCACTGCCTTTGAAACGATTTTCCGCTTCCCAAATTGGATATTTTCTCTCAGAAATTTGCGAAAAGTTTACTTAAACGCCAATCGTGTTTTTCGAGTAGAAACCGACTTTCTAGCGCTCATGGCAGTGGCGAATTAGAGGAGGTGGATAAGGTTGTTGCATTACGTCCACTCTTTTGCAAGATGCCATTTCTTTCCAAAATTTCCATGTAGCGATAGTCGTATTACAGCTTAAGTACTTCAAGAAGTTATGTCACGCAAGTTTCCTTCAACCATTGGAGAAGCACTCAAATTGGCCCCTCCATTGCACAACGTTCAACACATTCCTCAGTGTTGTACAACGCAGTCTTTTTGCAGAGTTACCACAGTTTGACTGAAAAGGAAGTAAACGTTTTGTGCCGGGCAAAAGGCTGACCATCATCGCAGTGATTGCGTTTGGAAAAGTACAGACACTTTTACCCTTCTCAAGTTACCTTCGTACACGTACACGTTTCGTCGTTGGTGATCCTGCCCAAAGTGGCCAAAATTATGCGCAATAAGACCCAGGGTTAACCCTAAATTACCCAAGGTCAACCGGAGCGTTTCAGACTCACAGGTGCATATGACAATAACTCAGCAATTATTCTTAAGCTCATCTGACCAAAAAAACAAACTTGTTGAATTTCGAAAACTTTTTATTTTGTCAGATATAAACACAGTTTTTCCTTAAAGAAAATATGGAAGTTTCACATACGAAAGACACAAAAGTGAAAAATGCAGAAATTCCGCCAGAGGCCCTGAGCGGTGGTGGCGATCGGTTGACGGCGAAAATCATATTCTACTCGAAGCTCGCGGTTCTGTATGCAACAGAAGTAAATCAGGTTAAATCATTAAAGTGTGTTGTTTTCAGGATAATCATGAAATTTTCAGGCACACAAGGTATCCTCTGCACAAAATTGGCAAATGTTTTCGACAATTCCTGGCAATCAGTTTGATCGTGGCACGCTATTGATCACAAATAAACTAAAAAAGGTGATTTCATGCATTTTGCGGCAGCAACGCTTGTTCTGATCTGAGGTAAGGCACGTGTGACTTTCAAGGCACAGTATGGTTTGTTTTCACAGACCAACGTCCCGGATCAAAATTTATCCCCAGGCTAAGTTCCAATGTACATAGGCCGCTATTGACTTTGGTGTCTCGCACTCGGCAAACTACATGGACACTCAGCATTTGCCGAAAATCATCTTTTGCACAATGGCAACGTTTAAATGCGCTATACAACAGAATGCACATTGCATGTAAACGCTTACCTCTCGGCAGTCTGTGCAGAATACTCGCAAGGGATCGATGCAAACAGGCCGTGCTCCGAGCTTATCTCGTCAGCGCATGCGCTCGTGTGTCCTAATTACCCCCCGCCTTGCCTTTCTTGCTTGCTGGTGCACTTTACTTGCGCAAATTTGTTTTGCCCAAAATGAGCACTAGTTACCTCACACACAGCTTTTCTTGTCATACGACTGGTAACCATGGCAATTGTATCTTTATCGGGAAATGCGGATAGAAATGCACAGACCACTGCAAGTGCTGAAAACAACTCAAGAAAAATTGATGGATCGCACAAAGAAATCAAAGCATGTTACACGATAACCATATTGTTCTTCCATCTTGCACTCAACTTAATATTTTAAACACAAGAGACTTTAAAGAAAAGAGGGTGCAACGCACTGTATTTAAATGTAATTAAAAAAAGTTTGTATGCACGATTAACATATGTCTTTTTGTATTTGCTTAAGCACGATTTGTGGACAACATTTTTATTTATTAAAAACTTTGCTACATAAAAGCGAATCACCTGAATTGCTTTGGCTGCCTAGAAAAGTCAAGTAAATCTGAACTTCGCACAGTTGAAACCACCTAGTGGTTTAGACACGTGATGGACGGACATCATAATCACAAATGGTTTGTGTGTTAAAGGCTAGAGATATTTTTCTCTTTTGTAAAACATTATTATTGCATAAAAAACAAACACACGCCATTAAAACTTTAATTGCTAACTCCAGTTTATAGACAGAGTTTTGGTGAATATTTGGCGAAACGTTTGCTTCCATGCATTCTGTGGTCATTCAACATTTTCAAACTGGAAAGTATAACCTAGTTAATAGATTCGCAACCTTTTTTCAAGCTGGTACCACATTTATTAAAATAAAGTAGCATTCGCAGCCTCGTTTTAGAAAAAAGAAGAAATCACAAAAACAGTCCGATTTTGCAGTATCTTCATTTTTTAAATTTCTACGCGTAATACGCAGTGGTGAAATTAGAATAATTTTCTTACCGGAACGATCCAGTATTTGTCAATACCCTCCCAAAATTTCCTCCGTAAATATTAAAAAGCAATCAAGAGCACGTCTACTTTTGGCCCACCCTGTATTGTACATTTTAAAAATACAAAAAACGTACGGTACATGCTGAAAACCACCGTTTCAAAATCAACCAAAAAGCGTTGGGCTACAGGCTACGTACGGCAACTTGCACTATCTCCGAAAGTGGTTCAGGCAATGCAACTTGAGTAATCTAAATTTAACACCTCACACTATAGCCTACTTGCTAATACTGTATTTGCAATCTACATACCCTAAAATAGCAAACCTGATACAAATAC
>JGI24158J21664_10000290_pt1 | contig 41761 bp, 15 predicted proteins | sample Ectturendosymbi3_FD_21664 | JGI IMG/M metagenome (IMG submission 21664) | reverse complement strand
CAGGTAGTCTTCTCTTATTTTGTACTGCATAGCAGCAAGATACCGTTGGTGCTTACGACCAAAGTTACACATTTGCGCAGCCTGCTGTTCAGACAGCCAGATGGAGTTTATTGTATAGTTAGAAGAGTCTATTTTGGGGTTGTCCCAAAACAGAGTAGTGCAGTTAGTGGATTATGGATGTTAACCGTTGCGTCCATGTCTATATTTGTCCACCCCTTACTCTACATTTGTTAAATATTTATAGGCGATTTGAGATTCAAAATGTTAATCTAAACATGTGCCATGCACCAGGAGATTAACAGTCCAGTCATCAGATTAACAGTCCATTCATGCATATTTCGGCCAGATAAAAGCCCAATACGCACGCTTTATAAGCATATTTCACATAAGCTCTGGGTTGATACGGCACTGTGTGTGTTCATACTATGGACTTCGTGTCTGCTCATACACAAATAAATTAAATTAAACTAATGCGCTCTTTAAATACACAAGCAAATCATTTAAGCTTCACCAAGTCATACATTTACTAATTATGATGATACAGTCATCTGCTTGAAGCAGGTTTTGGCATCCATTCCATACTAAAAATTCCAAATAATTGCAGGCAGCTGGTTGTGCTTTGTCCTGGTGTTACCCAATTAAAAACGACATGAAGAAGACAAGCATATTTTTTGATGAAGGTGTAAAGTTCTCATCTTGAAAACGTCTTGGACAGGATTTTGGTCAGGAATTTGTGACCTACTAAACCTACCAAACGGTTGGTAAAAACCTGCTAGAAACATTGAAAATTTTACAGCTAACAGTGAGAAAATCCTGCTAGATTTAGCAGCAAATCAGCTAAAATGGCAACACTGCTGACCGCATACTATGCCTTTTGTTACGTAACTGTACAAAAAGAATCGAACAAGAATGTCTGGACACAGGCGGCGTTCAACTGAAAACCTTCGTTTACCACTTTTGGTAAATTTAACAAAGCTCTGACTTCTTAGACTGAAAACAATTTTATATGCAATGTAATAAATAAGATTTGTTGAAATTAAATCTTCTCCAAGTCACCCTAAAAGAAAAATGAGCGGAGTATAGATAAGGTTTTAAGGTTTAGTTAGATCAAGTAGAACATCTGAAGAGGATGTAGTATTAAACATACTAATATGATTTTAGCCGCGGAGAGTTGCGCTTCATATAGTAGATGTTTATCGCTATCAGAGCAGTTGTCAGAAGTAATGCTTCCATAATAAAAAATCGACAATATATTTGTTTTGTAGATAGTGTTGCAACCTTTCGGTTGATGTTGCGTTGAATGTGCGATTCACCACGAACGGGATGTGCGCGAAGAACAACACCCATATACAAGTGTCGCGAACAAGCAATAATAGAGTGATCCCGATAGAGCAGGGTGGGCAAATAGCGGCCCGCAGGCCAAACGTGGCCCGCGACAGCGTTTACAGTGGCCCGCGGAGGCTTTCAGGAAAAATATTCAAATCTGAAATTTCCTTCAATTATCACAGTAAATGTTAGTGCCGAGGCTATAACAGAGATTTGCTTCTATTTCCATAAGAAGGTATGGCTCCTGCTTAATGCGGCCTTCTCAAAGTTGCCCCCTAGACAAAGCAAATGCCCACCGCTGCAATAGAGTGATTTGGTGAGTGACCTCTAAAATGCTTGTGAACAGGTGATTACACTCCCTTTTGGTGAAGATGAGAGTGATCTCGTCGGGTGATCTCTATTGTTGCTTGCTGCCACAGTGTGAAGCTTTGCGTACATGCCGCTCGGGCTTTCCGATCGCAATAAAAGTAAGGAGAGAGTGGCTAGGTAATGAATTTGAAAATAAGCGAAGGCGATTCATTTTGGTCATCACTTCCTGATGAAGGTGGAGAGTTTGTGCATGCCAAGAGAGACTGTGGTGAAAGATTAAACACAAATGTTTATGTGTATCGGTTTCTGAAAGGTGAGTATTATTGAAAAAAGGGGGTATGGATATTCTTCTGGTTAGATATTGTCATAACGGCAGTTTTAGAAGGATTGAAGTTAATTTTCCAAACCTTTGACAAGTTGTATAACGTGGAAAGATCTTGAGAAAGCACCCTGTGTACTTGAATAGGACATCAGGCAAAATAATATAGAGTGGTGTCATCCGCGAAAAGAGAAATGGATGCATTAATATTTTTAGCGATGTCCTTGACACAGATAAGAAATAACAGAGGGCCCAGAACGGAGCTTTGAGGAACATCACAACTAGTCTATTTTAGGTCTGAAAGGGTCCTGTAGATGAGAACGACTTGAGAACGCTGAGAGAGATGAGGATAACAGATTTAATAAAGGGCCATCTATACCAAGTTATTGAATTATGTGTGACTAACGCGATCAAAAGCTTTGGATATATCAAGAAATACTATTCTGGAAGAGAGATTTGAGTCATAAGCTTGGTACAAAATATTGCAAGTACTTAGCAATGAATTTAGAGTTGAGTGTTTCTTCCGAAATCTAGAGTTGTTAGGAATCAACAGTTTATGGTGTTCTAGGTAGTAGTAAATATATTTGTGTAAAAGTTCCGCAAAAACTTTTGAGAGAGAAGGTAACAGAACAATTGGACGATAATTTTGGACATCAGTTTGAGAACGTCTTTTAGGAAGAGGCAGCGCCGGATTTAGGGGAGCAAGGGGCCCCCACCATACGCATGTGTTTAGCCATATGTACGACATGTGCGTGCCACTTACTCATTTTTATTAGCGAGGAAAGTTTGTTTGCACACTCTATTAAATTATCGGTCTTCCGGACGTCAGTATATCCCACAAGTAAAGTGGGAGATCGGTTTTTGCATTTATCTTGCCAGGGGGGCAATTGGCCCCTCTGCCACTCGTCAGTTACGCCACTGGCTATGATGTATTGTATTTACATAAAGTAAACTGTCCCTACTCAACTGCAAAAGATACGAGCTGGTAGCGTAGCTTAGTTTATGGGAGGGCCTGCAAGTTGTCTAATTAATCTATGTTTTGGTTGAGTTAATTATCGTCTGGAAAGTCGGGAATGCTTTCACATTAATCGTTACATAGCAGTGGTAAATATTTTTTAAATACTGTATCTCAATGACTTTAGCATCAGGGCGCGGACTTCTGACTCCATTATAGGTACTGTACTAGCTTTACTAATGAACCGTGATATGATAATCAGTGTATTGTACATAGCATAGCGTAGTACTTTCTAGTAGTTATAGCTAATCAGTAATGCTAAAAAATGAAGAAATTCGTCAGAAGTAGGCCTATCCCTTTTTCAGAAAAACTAAACGATTTTGAAGATGAGTGAATTACGTGTGGCTGCATTTACAAAGTTCGCTAAAGAGAGTGAAAAGACCATTGTGACTTTGTTGAAATTAGTACCAAAAACTTATTTCTCACAGTTTAACCGCAGGTGGCTATTATTTTATCCTAGATTGCCAAGGACGCTTCAAATCTAGCCTACCCAGCTTCATATACATACTTATGTCCATCGACAAGCAATTTGTTGTTCTGAAACGTTTTTTTGGAAATTCTCTGAGCGAACTCTGCAAGACATTAAGACATTTGCAATCATTTCTGGTCGCATTTAGTAAGTTCAATAAGGCTGCCTCATTTAATCGCAAAAAGGGAAGACAACTTACGACTGTCACTTACTCGAGTGTATTATCTACACTTAGCAAGTCAAATACCAATTAGCCGTGTTGATAGTTTCAAGCATTGAAGTAAGACGTCCAGTGTGGACGATGTTTCAGTCAAAACACACAAAGCAAAATCCTTATTTACTTGTCCTATTTAACTCATGAAAATATTGCAGTTTTCTTAAATTTCTTTAAAATGTAGAACTGCCTTTAAAAATATTATGAAACCAAAATTGCATGAAAGATGTTTTAAATTGCAGATCCGGTTTAATAGAGAAGAAACTGGTTATAGTAGAAAGATTTCTCTTTCTTTCAGGTTTATGGCTGCATCATTTATCAGTTCGCTGAAGCATTCCATGGTATTGCAAGTTGCAAAATATTTGCTCATCTTTCATGTTCCATCATTTTACAATAAATTGCAATTGGTTGATGCTCTTTTTGCACGAACTCAAACAAGTTTTGGTATTGGTCAAACAGTTTAGTTTTATCAATAGAAACGTTTCTCTCAAACAGATACTACTCACATGGTTCAAGATTTTCCCATTCAGTTGTTTGCAAATAGAGGAATCTAGTCAAAGCATTTAAATTCAGCAAATAAAGTGGTCCATTTAGCCAGATGTGCAACACAAGACTTGTATAATACAGATACATCTGACATGAATAATACATAGTCACGATCCTTGGCTTCTCTCACTCCGAGTTTTCTTATTGCTGATTTAACTTGGCTTGATATGTGCGTGTGATTGTCTCTGTTGAATCCTTGCCTTCACAGTGGCGAAACACGATACAACCTCAACAAACGATGCTTTGGACTTCTCAGTATTCTGAAAGTGCTAATTAAATAAACGTGGAAAAAAGGGGAATCGTCATCTTAGCAAGTGTAGAGCTTATACAAGTGGTTCTGCAGGACGTACAAAAAGCAAAAGAGACACAGATGAGAGAGGAACAAGTTGCAGCCAAGTCAAGAAACTTTTCAAGTGGACAATTTTACAGCAGCAGTGAAGTCCAGCGGAGACATTTCTGCGGAACCTGTTCAGAGGACAGAAAATCGAAGAACATGTTGTGACAGACTTAGATCTACGTCACGATGAAAATAAACTTAGTTTCACCAGCAGTGCAGTAGCAGAAGAACGTCAAGATGTATCATCGAAAAACACGATAGATGAGATGGCTGACGCAATCACTGGAGGCAACGATATCGCTCTCTGGGCCCTCTGGCCAGCAAATATACAAGAAAAAATGCGGTTATGTTGGTTGAAATATGAAATAGGTTCTTTTTGACGTTGTGATAAAAAGTCATTTTTGAAGCATGATGTTCCACAACACAAGAAAGACAGAACAAAAAACTTGTCACGGAAATGTACTAAAAGTCTTATTCGTCGCCAGAACCACAATGGCGAAGTAGTTGTCAGAAGCTGGCTTTGTTTTTCTCCTTCACAAACTTGTGTTAAATGTTTCATTTGTAGACTGATGTGCGCCGATATGACTAAATGTGAGCATTTCCTTATTAGAAAAGAAATCTGCGACTGGAAGCATGCTCTTGAGGGCCTGATGAGCCACGAGCATTCAGTGGAACATATAAATGCCACGGTTACATTTATGCACAGATGTAATTAATCATTATGAAGAATTGATGCAGAACTAGGCAGTCAGGTCAATCAATTCGAATAATATCGGAAATGGCCTCTGCCTGCAACGTTTGGTTTCTGTCGTATAATTTGTTGCTGAGCAAGGACTGGCGTTTAGAGATGATTAAAAGGATGAAACCCCCAGAAAGTTTTTCTAAAAATTATTCAGAACTTTTTTCAAGCAAATATTAAAAAAGAAGATGCGATGCTTCTAGCGACTAGTTTTGCAACAGTTTCACAAATCGCTAATCATTGTCAAATACCATGCTGCATCATGTTTTGTTACAGTTGAGTTAACAAATGTGACATCGCAAAGTTACGTCATAAATATTAATGGCATGTAGAGATACTAATGACTTCATCGATCATCCCCTACCTAAATATTTTCTATCGCACAGGCGGCCTCCCACCATGCCTGGGCCCTAGGCCCCCCACCATCTGAATCCGTCGCTGGAAAGAGGTATCACAGCGCCAGTCTTCCAAGCTGTAAGACATTCCTCAGAGGACAAAATAAAATTGAAGATAAAGCTGAAGGGAGTAGCGAGCGACTGACTACAAATTTTAAGAGTCCGATTGGGCAAATTGTCAAATCCTTTGCATTTATTGGGATTCAGGGTATTTAAAACCTGAAATGCTTCGAAAAGTCCAATAACAGGAGATTGTAATCACTGATCAGTAAAATATTGAAAAGGTGGTAAATTTAGGTAATCGTTACTTGGAGAATTTGAAATGGAAGTAAAGTATTCATTGAGAAGATTGCACTTAATATGTTTGTCATGTATAGGTCTTCCGTTCACATTTAATGGGTAACTATGTTTTCTGCTCTGTTTCCATTTTTATTTAAAAGCTTCCAATACTTGAGACCAGAGGTAATGGCGACATTTAATTTGTTCATGAAGCTCTCGTTATATTTTTGTTTCGCCAGTTTGATTTTACGTTGAATTAGGTTTCTGGTTTTATTATGCAGACGTTTGTGGCTTTAGTTTTAAGCCAGCGTTTGTAATAGCGAGATCTTTTTTGAATTAAAAGTCGGAGTTCGCGGGTAAACCAAGGCTTGTTTTTTGTTAGAAGGATAAACTATTTTTGTGGATATAAGAACTTAGCGTTTTGTTTATTATCACTGTTCTTCCTCCTTGCCCTTGAAACAGCACTTAATAATGAGTTTTTACTCCCACAAATATATTTCCAAAGTGCTACCAATCACAAGAATTTTTATTGCAAACCAAGTGATTTAGCAACAACATTCTACTTAGAAGGTTTGCATACTCGTTCAATTTTTGAGCACTTTACTTTCAACGAAATATGTAAGGCAAGATACATCCAAAATCATAACATTCCTGTGTACAAAGATTTCAACTACCTGTGTCAAGCGAAATCTCCTGACCTCTGCGAAATTCCTGACCTATCTAACCGTAACCCTCACCCTTACCACAAGCCATAGAGAAAACGCTTGCAGCTTGCATGACCTGGAATCTCGCTCAGGTTACCCGAAAGCAGCTTGCAAAATGCGTGACTTGTAATAGCTCTCTGCGCATGCGCAGATGGCGTGAAGTCAGCGATTTCGCAAGTCAATAATTTCGCTTGACACAGGGGTTGTAATTTTTTGGAGGTCATTAATTGAGAAATGGTTGGAGAATACAAGACAACCGTTAAGGATTGCAAAGCATATTACGAGGAAAAAAGAGCCTGACACACTTTCAAGTCAAATCTAATTCCCACCTGTGACAGGCAAGTGGTTTTTCTGTATCTCCCTTGTTTGGATATTGTGGAGGTCTTTCTTCTGACTTTCTGGTAAAGATTTACAAGTACGACAAATAAAGTTGTGGAAGTAACACAAGTTTTGCACGACTCTTAGGTTTGATGACTGAAATGAAGTGATTCATAAATTATCTAAAGCATTTGCTTGTGGGAAGTCAAACCAATTCACAGCCGGCGCTAGCTGTTTTTCAGTGATACGGCCAAGATGAGCAGAAATCGTGGATCCAGATGACCTTTTCAACCATTCATAGTAAGCGATGCCCCGTAAGCATTTTCTGCCACAGCACAGTTGCATATTTGAATCCAAAATCCAACCTGAACTGAAAGCTTGTATACTACTGTAGCCTAAACTAAACATTTACTTTTTCCTCGCAGTTCTACAAATTTAAGGAAACATTGCTCTCCACTATTCTAGATCTTTAAATTTTGCAAATTAAGCCATTGCCTGCAATGCACACTATAAAGTTGTTGCTCTAACTCTTCGCCATTGAGCCAAGAGACAAAAATAAAAACGTTCCTACCACTCCGTTTAAGCATGTTCACCAGCCGACAAAATTCTCAAACCGTTCACAAAATTCAACCCAACTTTCTCAGCGTGTCCTTTTTACCAGAAACATAATTTTCAGCAATTTTGTCCAAATCACGTCTGTCAACTCGTTCTTTGTGAACGTGTAAAATCATCAAATCATTTAATCGGCTTTAAGTCATGTTTGTACGCCGGGCTTCTGAGAGAAATTTTACCAGTAGGTACGAAGACCGATACCGGAGCCCTAGTTGCTGGTTCCCTCGTCGAAACTTGCATAGCTTTTCAGTATAGTAATCAGAATATAAATAAAACACCTACCATGGTCAGATTTACAAATACAGTAATTGTTATACTGGCAATTGGCTCACACTAGAAACTTTGGGCTTGATTACAAAAAAGAATTAGCGTGAGTATTTTCACCTTTCGGGTCCCAAGCAACTAATGTGCCCGGGTACGATTTTCCTTTTGCATCCACTCTCGTAGGCCCTGGTTGTACGCAAATAAGCTTTTACCACATTTAGTGTTGAAAAAGACCTTTGATGTGTAAGTCGTGTCAGCTAAAACCAAAAGCAGACCCAAAACTTTCCAGACACCGGAAAATTCAATGCTTTCAGAGACTGACAGTTTCGACAAAATTTAATGCATTGTGAATAGTGAAATTAGTAGCCAACTCGTTGCAAACATCTACTGAGGGGTTTCAGAAGTGGGGACTGTAGCCTACTTTGAGTGCAAGCTTTCGAAAGATTGCTTTTGTAAATTTCCAACCCTGTTTCTAGTCCAGTATCAAATATCGGTGCATGATTAGTGGTGCAGTGCTTCCGGAGCTCCGCTCCGCCACCTCTACCAGTGTATCAGTCGTTGCCAAGACTACAAATATAAGGAAAAAGCAGGTAGTCTCTGCCTGTATGTTCCGGCACCTGTAAGAGTTTCGGAATCTATAAAATTGCCACTACACCCCTGAGCGTGAACGATGAATTCAGTGCGTAGTGAATTGGCGGAGTACAGCAAGGGGCCGGTATTTGGGCTTTCCGATATCTATCAGCAGTTTTTCCGGCAAGTTGCTTAAAACTGACACCTACTGTTGAGTAAGAAAACCCGTACGGCCGTGGCCGCATCGGACGAATATGTTGCGCCGCCCTTGCAATTGTGAGTCATTAACAGATTTTTTTGAAGCAAAACCATTGTTAGAATTCACTTATTTACTTTTTTCACAGTAAGAAAAATGCAAAAATGTTTATGCATCAAGCAGGTGACTAGATTATAGTTTTACGGCAAAGGCATATGCTCTTTCCACAGGTATAAACGCATGTAATATTTTCTGACCATATAGTCATAGTTCGCATCATCACGTGCTGTATTTCAATCTTGAATAACTACGCGCATTATTGTACGTTTGCAACTCGTTTTAATATATTCTTAGACAATATCCGCGTTTAATGCTTATTGAAGAAACGAGGATTGAACTGTTCCCACGGAAAAATACGAAAATTATCTAAATGTATGTTTATTCTTAAACAATCGAATACAGCTCCGAGTCGAGTAACATAAATGCCTCCCGAAACTGCAAACCTGTCTACAAAGTGCCATTAACTTTACAACCCTTTTAAACCAGGCAGTAGTTCATGAAAAAAGTTTCACAATTGACAAAACAATTTCCCGTTTTGTATTTGTTGTCAGAAATCTTCTAGGGCAGCGTTTTGCAAAAGATGTCCAGGAGGCAAAAACAACAATTTTGTCCTTCTTGAGTGTCTCTGGCTCAGGGTGTGAGCAATGTGATAAAATTTGTTTACATGATTGATGGCTTTTGACATACACCTTATTTTGTTTCTGATATCGCTACTCTGGCCTCCGACAAAAAATCTATTTAGTGACAATGAACCCTGCTGTTCCTGATCTCAACGGAATTGTTTGGAGTAGGCTGTCTTCCTCTCGTATAAATTACCGTTCTCGAATATGTAAGTATTGAACTAGCAGTTGAAAAGAAAAATATTCTAATATTGCTCGACAACTCCCGATGAAAGCAATTCATGGAGGTCAGTGAAAAGCATGCACACCTTCTGGCTACGTTGATGTAGGAAGCCTTACGTCAACTTGAACTGTTGTTTGGGTACACTTTCCGTTTCGGGTGTGTTCCCATGGGAAAACCAACTGATTTTCGGGCTGTTTTTGAGAGTTTACCATGTTCATGCCGATTACATGAAATATCTTGTAATTGAAGTCCAAAAAAGTGCTTCAGTTGTTAAGTATGCTATTTCTCTTCATAGTTTTTGTACTTTAATGTACGAACTTTCAAGAGAAAAAAATTGCAGCCTGTATCCCATATAAGCCAGGGACGTATTTATGCGTCATCCTGTATCTTTTCTGGAAATATCCACGATGTACGGGTGCGTCACCGCAGTCCAAAAGCAAATTAAACGCTACAGGTCATGAATTCACAAAAAACATGAAAACAGAAATCATATTTACTGCACCAAATAAATAGATGCAAACTATACAGTAACAGAAAAATACATAAAACTCTGAACAGTGATGAACATTCTCTGAACGATAGATACATTTTACCAAATTCGTAACAGAAAGGTTTTTCAAATTGAGTCACAAATGACCAAAATGTTTTGTAGGTTTCTAACGCTTAGAAATTTTATCCGTAATATTATCAACATTACATAGCACACTTAATTTGCAAAGGTTCTCACTCGGTTTTGCGGGATTCATTTTTATTTCTGCCAAGCACTTGTTCGAAAAACAATTGGCTTCGTCAACCACCTGGCTATTGTAACATATAGCCAGATAAAAGAATAAGCGAAGTATTCAAACTGTTTCCATTTCTGATGAACCATGCCATTATGGCTATATTTTTAGCCTGCATTTCAAGCCTCAAGCAGAGATTCTGGTTTCCATATTCAAATGTTCATAAAGTTCTATTAGTTTTGAACAGCTTCTAGCTAAATTTTTGCCCAGTAGCTGCGTGTTGAATTTCAAATTTTATAGCATGTATCAAATACACTTGTGTTTTCTGCGATATGTAGTTTCAAACCCTTTATTTTTATGGTCCGTGTAAATCACAATGAAATATATAATGCACCAAAAACTGATCAATACCAACGTGCACGTTTCACAACGAAGCTGTTTGTGATAAACGCATGATATTATAAAAATTCTTACAACTCAGGAAACTGTATTTATTTTCAGTTTACCGTTTGTATTCACCACAGATATACACCAGGTCAAGCCTATAACAAGCTTGGGACATCAGAGGTGGCGAAGAGTTTTCTGAGAGGGGCCCACATTTTTTAAACTATGTCCAATACTTTTTTTCAGGGGGAAGAAGAATTTTGCAGGGGGGTTCGCCCCTCCCTGCCACCCCTAGTTACGGACCTGGTGACCAGGTGGTGATAGAATCTGTTTCTTTAATATGAACATTTCCATCGCTTGCAAGAAATAAGAATGACAAAGTGTTGCTGTATGAGAGTCACGCCTTCTGCAAACTGAACAGAGTCCCAGCTCTACACAATATTTACAGTGTGATCCTCGTCCAGCCTTCTATAACATAATATTGCTGTAAACTGTAGAAGTTTCCAATCATCAAGTATGAGGCCACCATGAACTGAATGGAAGATGTAAGCAAAATGGATTATGAGCAAACTGGTACTGAAGATTAAGACCGTAGATCAACATTGTTTCAGCGTCGAAGTTGCACTCCTGGGATGTCGTTTGACGTTGGCACTCATTTGCTGCGTAGTATTCACTAAAAATATTATTAGCAAAATAATCAAAACGTCAATCTTATATGCACATTTTGATTAACGTTGGATTATGCAAATACCCTGATTTAATGGTATTAAGTTATGTAAAATCATACAGGTTATCTTATTAACATTTTAATTGATATATAAACGCCAACCGAAGCAGTCAAGCTGTGCAGCATTAGCCAGCTGTTTGGAAAAACTGAAGTAAACGTGCCGTAAATGAACGTTGTAAAAAATAAGGAAAGCACTCTCTAAAGATATATGAATAGATCGAGATCAGATAAACAAGCCTGAATGCAATAGAAAAATCAAACGATTTTGACGTGATGGCGGTCTTGGTTTTGCGTTTGACGTCTCTGTGTCACACTGTCCTTTCTTGCGTCACAGAGCCTTATGGTTTTGAACTGCTGACATTGCCCAGATTCGCTTTATTTTTGGCTGAAGATGGATTAAGAATCATTCGAAACGTGTCAAAGTAAAACATGCATAGTTTTTGATGGCATTTTTAGTGTTAATGAAAAAACATAGGAAATCGAAGTTTTATTATATATTTCTCCCACGAGGTTCTCTGCATTATAAAACAGTTCAATTAACACTCTTGTTCTAAACGCAGTGGTAAACAGTTTCTTGGCATTGCTCACCAGGGACGCCGGAACAGCGGTAGGGCAGAGGGGCAATAAAAGAGTTGAGTGCAATTGAAACTTGTAAAAAATAAAAAAAATCGTTACCAGTTATGCTTGTTCTTGCGCAACAACAACGTTGACCTCAAAAATAATAGCAGAAATTATAGTTAACCATTCTGACTTTTATGGGTGCGCGAATAGCTGCAATAAATAGTTTCAAGTCGATCTTGATAAACCATAGAAGTACCTATTATTCTGCTATCAAAAGACACCTCTGCCCACGTTGCCTCCCTTTTAAAAGGGCAGGGGGAAATATCCCCGTCATTTCACCACTCTCTGGTGTCTCTGAAATGACCTATGATGCTGTTATGTAAGGGCACCTGTTCCCCCGTTTCCCCCCTTTCAAAAGGCAGGGCCCCTGTAATGTACCCCCTTTCCGGCGTCCCTGTTGGTCACAAACAATAAATTCATATGTTTCACAGGAATTATCGAGGAGCAAAAGCTTTCTGAACACAACATGTAAATCTGTTTTTATATCTGACGTTGATGTAAGTATGCAGTCCAAAAAGCTCAAATTCTCAACCGTGGAATCAAAGATCATATAGACCAAAAAAATTTATGTCGTTTTTGACTAAAAACTAGGAAAATATTTACAAAATATTTGCAAAATTTTGACAAAAAGTTGAGAAAACCTTGACAAAATTCTGATAAAAATTTGTTATTTTTTATTTTATTGCATTTTTATGTTCTTTCCAACGTTACATTCGAAAAACCGCTATTGGCAGAGTAAAGCGTGAAAACCAAAAAATAAATACTTTTAGATTTTGAAAAAGAGCATTTTTTTCACCCAAAACATTATGCCCCAAAGTAACGATAAATAACTTTGGTTGGTATTTTTGGTTAGTTGGTATCACCACAAGTGGCCCAAGCAAAAAACACGCTTCGAAAGGTTAACAGGGAGCGTGAAGGTAATTTTTTGAATATGTCCGAGAACTGCCACAAAAGTCAAACAATTACATTTTTCTCAACATTTTCAAATATGAAAATAACTGTTTTTAAGCTCAGCGGAAAGATCACTGTCTTGTGCATCCGAGGATGTCTTCACTGACGTTCAAACGCAATCTGTTTACGAGTCACAGTCGGAAACGTCCTTGAAAGCCACACTTATGCCTTGTGCGCGCGTTAAAAGATTTTAAAAGTTTTATTTGTTAACATGAAACATTGAAACTGCTCATCACTGATGATCGATTTCACATTGGTGTTATCGTACACATACCTGCACAATTTGGGATCACCATGCTTAAGTTGAAAGATGTTAGAGAAAGGACCACTGCACCCGGAAAGTTTTACGAAGTAGCGAGGCCCACATTGCAATGGTAAGTTAGCGACAGCGAAGGAAGGAAATACAAATGCTCCCTCTTCTTCGCAGTAAACCTGTTGGACAAAGGAACTGAAGTTACCCATAATTCTAAAATCACCTATCAATTTTTGCATGTTCCAATCATTTCAAAAATATTGAGTGGTGTAGATCAACACAAGTCACGCTTAACTGTTCAAAAATTCAAGGGGAACAGAAGACTGCACAAACAGCGTTAAAATTCTTTCCAATAGGTTGAAATATTTTCCGATTTTTTGCATGGTGTGTGGAATACTACTTTTATCTTAAACCAAACTGTCGAAGCACATGCCATAAACTTTTTTGTTTTTTTTCCGAGGTTATAAAGTAACGACTCCTATTCACATTCTTCTGTTTATTTAAATAACCAGTAAATCTGCAATGATTTGAAAGCATACCAATTTGTTGTTACTTCACAAAACATTCGCTACGGCTGGATGTAACCACATAATGATCTAACATCTTCTTCGTTTTCCTTATATTATGATGGCAAGCGCAGTTTTGTAAGATTGTCTTCATTTCGGAAAGGCGTGGATCTGATGTCTTCCCTTAATGTATTAGCAAATCTTATGAAGGTAATAACTTTTGGCACTCGGAAGTTGTTCAGCTTTTTGATCAACCAGAAGCGTTTAGGTTTTCGTCGTCACATGTGTTATCATCATGAAGTAAAATGATATTGTTGAGCTATTTCAGAAATCTTATTTGTAAAATATTATATCTTTCTACAGCACGAATTTTACGGAAGACTCAGCTGTGTCTAACTCTTTCTTACTGAGTGATACTTTTAGCTTATCATCTACTCGCCTAGCTTGTTAAATATGTGAAACACCTACTATAAGCTGTAGAAACCTAGTTAAACTGCTTCTACCGTTTCGATACCGCACAAGTAGCCATTGATTTATAAATACTTAAAAAAATCATTTTAACGTTTTTTACTTCATGCATTTTTTAAACATTTCTGAAATACCCAATGAACTTTTCTACGAAAATCTGAAATCGACAGAACTGACAGATCAGTTGCTGACGCTGAGGAACTGAAAAAAAGCTTTTGTTTTGCTAACAAAACCGAGGAAAAATTCCGAACAACAATAATTTGCAAAATATGAGGCGACCTGACATGTTGTATACGCTCAAGACGTCTGAAACCTTTGTGGAATAAAATGTGTTTTCTCCCTTTGCGTGAAAAAACCGCACGCGGCTGCGAATGCAGCAAGCTTGAACACACTAGTGGGCGCACCAGGAACGCCAAGCGTTCGCTAAACGTTAGGTGAGATTTTGTTGTTTGAAAACGTTACCAGTGAAAAGCACAAATGTTCAAAACACTGCCATTTTTATTTTAGTGTGTGTGTTTATGAGCAATGAAAACTAATCATGAAATATTTCGTTTCCGGACATTTAGTTGCAATCGTGTGTTGCATACATGCAATATTTGCCTTGTATGCATTCGAAGATACTAACCTGCTTCGTTCTGAAGTTATTTCGCAGCGAGCCAATGACGATTTCATCAACACGATCTTTGGACAAATCGTTTGTTGGTATACATGATCTTGCTGCAGTTTTCAAACATAGTTCAAGATTGTTGTAAAGACTTCTGCAACAACATCATCAATACCCTCTAGTCTGAATAGCGATAGGGGCGTCAATAAAGTACACGAGAAACACACATTGCCGATCAAAGGGTATTGTCAGCAGAACACAAGGATGCGGTGCTGAGGGATTTTAACGTTCTTTTAACCATCCTTTCAGTACTAAATTCATTGATGTGTTTTGTCAAGGTCTAGAATGAAAATTGTTTTATAGAGAATTGGAATATTGAAATACTGGCGGCTACCACGAAGTAAATTTTAAATAAGACGGCTAAAATATTATTGGTTTTACTTACTTCGGTAAATAGATTACACTGAGATATTCACCTAGTTATTAAAAAAGTTTTGAGAGAAAACTTCTGCGTAATATTATGCGCATTTACCAATATAATTATTAAAAGAGCTACATGCACCAAAGTACCTCCCCAGTTCAGAAAACAAAACTACCATCAATCTGTTACTTGTATCACCACACTGATGAACATTTACTGCAGCAAAGGTTTAGTGTGCTGGAAGTGCCTACGGTAACTTTTGAAAGAAACATGGCTCAGATATAACCCTGTTCAGGCTATGTCGTCATTTGCGCATGCTCAGTGTGGGCCTGTGTCGGAAAACAGCTACCTCACAACAACTGTTCGTCACCTTTCAGTGGAGAGAACCATGGTTTTACCGGCTCAGCGCCGACATCATTTTAGTTTGCAAAACAGGTGTTTTAACAAGATCGACTTTTGAAAATTTCCAACGCAAATTTTGAACTCAATGCTCCATCGTTCTTAGCCCGTTGCTTTCGCATAAAGCTAACAGTTGAGAAAGAATTTGAAACAACTCATGTGTCGACACGTGGACGTAAGTACGAACGACAATTGTCAATTGACTTAAAAAAACTCTCTTGCCCAACCTTAAGACAACGTGTGAAAAAGCTGGGAAGATTCTCAGCCATCACGTGCAGATAAAAAACTAGACAGACCTCGTGGTGGCGACCATGTGCAAGACGGAAAGCTACATTTTGATACTCCGATTGTGCAGTACGCACGTAATTTTTCAAGATCCCGTGTGGTCAGTCAGCCGCAAAGAGCTTTACAGACAGCGGCTGAATTATAGGGCAGAGCTATGGCATATGTAGGATACGGTTCATTGCTTTCTTATCTGTGAGTCTGCGAGTGAAACGTCATTTCTACTTTGAGTTTGGGCGCCGAGTTTTTGTTAAAAGCAGAGTTAGGCTGACAAACAGTCAATCTGAATTGCTTTGAACGGTTGCAACCGGTTGGTGTAAATTAAGCAACTTGAGCGAAACTGCAAAAGGGCAACCCGATAACAAACAAACAGCGGTATTGATAAATTTAGAACTTAAAAGACCGCAATGATACTCTTTTGATGCATGCGTTTACGCATCAAATTACTGTAACTTCTTGACAAAATTTTTGAGGTAAGCTGATCGTTTAAACTTCCAAAAATTTACAAAAAAACTGATCGCGGAATTTGTTGCAAAATGGAGCTTATAGGTTTGTCATAAGAAGAACAGCGAAAAAAATGTAAGATTGCTATCCTGCTCTACCAACATCGGCATCATCTCTGCGTCTATGGCCGAAAAGACACACATCATCTGTTTATAATGAAAAAAAGCGTTAATTACCTGCACGTATGAGGTTTTTTCTGAAGTACAGAGAAAAATGTGCGCATGCATCTTTTGAGGCGTTGCGTATACTCTATGAAATCGCACATAACGAGTCGTGGGAATAGAACTGCAGTTTCCGGGAGTTTGTTGCCATTTGTCACTTCGATGTTTGGTTCTGAAACACAATCATGAACCGGTGAAACGGTTTCGTTGAAAACGTTCTGAAAAGTTGTTTCAAGTTGGTGAAATGGTAAACAACAAAACTGCAAACCGTAGAAAAGTGACCTTGTTCTGCTTACATAAGAGGGTTTTGTTCAAACAGTACAATTGCACTACTGGTGTAATTATTTTTTATTGGTTGTGAGCATGGTGATGACTTACGGACAACAGTCGTTGCATAGTTTGGTCTACGGTGTTTCCTTCCACGATTTCTGCGGCCTTTTCTCCTCCTTCCTTTCCTTCGACGGCCTCGCCGTCTAGTTGCAGGCCTCGCGTTGTTTACAATTGCTCGACCTTGGATTGTTTCACTGTCTGATGTAAGGCGTATAGCGTTTCTTAGAGATGCTCTAGTTGGTGATGGGATTGCTTCATCACTCTGAGGTATCTGCAAAACCGTTATCAAAACCGTACGTTCTTTGAATGTTACAAATGTTGCAGCGACGGCGTCTAAGCGTCTTTTCTTCACAAAGTAAGGTAAAAACTCTGAAACGTGAAGGCGTTCATTTTACTTGCAACGAAACATTGTTCTTGCTAAGCAGAACGAACGTGTGAAATGGTGACAGTATTAAAGCGTAAACGTGGTTTTAAGAGTTGTTGAAGATCTAGTGAATGTCATTTAATCTGGTATGATTTCAAATTGCTGATTAAAACAGAGCACTGTTACATTTTGTTGTTTTCTTAACTTTATGCTGACAAGAATTGGAATATTACAGAGGATATGCAGGTTTGAGGTAACAGGAATAAACACATGTGAAGAAAAGACAATGAAGTGGATTAGCACCGCAACTTAGCAGTTTGTGTACAGACTGACCCAAAAAACAGAACCCACAAATCGTTCAATAAAATTTTTAATTTCAATTATTCCTCTTTTCTTTTTCAGGTTGTAGTAGTAGACTTAGTGCATGTAATATTGCAACAATAGTTTTTCCCACCATGTCTTGGTCGACCAAAGAGAAGGCATTTTGCGTAGAGGCCTATTCGGCTGACAATTCGTAAAAAGTAGTGCAAGCAAGTTTTCGGAGAAAGTTTCAGTGTTGTCATACTCCATTAAAAAGCAAAATTTTTGACTGGGTTCAGAAGTTTAGAGAGCATGGGAATGTGCAAAATCTTAATTCAAAAGGTCTGGGGGATACTTATTCTGGTCGGACGGTGAGTGCTAGGACGCAAAGAAACATTGCTGCTGTATGGGATTCGGTCAGCCGGAGCCCTAAAAATTAACGCCGTGGAGGCCACTAGGAGCATATTTTGCAACGAACATGACTTTTATGCGAAGGGACTTCAATGACTGAAAGTTTGGGGAATGATTGTACACAGATTGAAGTTTAAAACCTGCAAAGTGCTTGAAGTTTACTAGATCTTTGTAGGGTTTAATAAAATTTTTATGGGTTGCGTTTTTTTCGGTCATCCTGTCCATATACCGTAATTGTGAGAATCCGTGGAAGTAAGTATGTTTTAAGAAGTTAACCAAAATTTTGTGAAATAAGCCACACTTGAGCTCATTTAAAAAGTCTATAATATGCTCACTTCACAGATGTTACAAAGCTGGAAAAAAGACAATTCATAAATAACCCAGTTAGTGGCAGATTAGAAAACAGTGTGGAAATATCTTTTCGTCTCTGAAAGTGCATCAAACTTACGTTTCTGTAAAGTTGCCGGGATTGTGTCGTTGCCAGGATTACATTTAGAAAGGAACGTTTTCATGACACCAACGACATTTTTTATTTCATAACCTCTCAGGGTTTAATTCTAAAGGGATGATCACAAGCTAACAAGCATTGCTTATCTGAAAACTATTCAGCGGCAAAACAAATTCAACATGCTCTTTGGTTTAGAGCTGTGAAAAAAAATCAGATTTATGAGATTATTTTAAACCACACCTCCATGATTGATATTTCCGGTCTTTTTGCTGGAAGCATAGTTCGCAGAAGAACAGATGCAACATCTTTCTTTTTCTTTTTAGCTTCCAACATAAATTGGCTGTTGTCGTTGTCTAAACAAAAATTTAACTCTCATGAAGAGCACTACTTCCTTTCATTTAATTCCGGCAGAATGTTAAAACTAACGTAGTCTTCTTTACAAGTTTTTTGCCACTGTATGCATCCATATTCTAAAATATTTTTTGTCTGGAACTCTTGCCTTTGTGCTCAGACCTGTTAACTTTCGCAGACATAAAGTAAATACTTTAGAAAAATCAATTCTAGTCGTTGCTTAAGGCAGTTTGAAACGTTTGCGAAGAAAAACTTAAATACAACTGAAGGCACCACATTGCAAAGTTAAGCATATCCTTGCGTTTAGAATATGACAGCGATTCTAAACTCAGTACTGCATGCAACCATCTTTCCCTGTGGCCTAATAAAATGACAGGGTTTCCTATTTAAGTAACCCACATCCATAGTATTTATATGTTCGGCATCGGTCCGAACTGTCAAGCAAAAATAAGATTTACAAGATTTAAAATGCTACCCGCGATGTCAACACAACAAATTTTGTTTCACAATAAAAAACATTTTTACCGCATGAATCTATCTTCACGTCATCGATAGCAACATATGATTTGGAAGATGTTCCTCGGACTGCTTCAAACAGCACTTCTACTCTATTACTCTGAATGTGAACAATACAATCACTTTGAAAACAAACCCACGGAAATTTTTAATGACTTTCGTAAAATGAACGTAAACGCTTTGATAGTTAAAGATTTTGCACAGACGATTTTGAACAGGTAACTAATCCATGCATGCAACTTTTCACCAGCTGTCTTTTCAGCGATCGTCTATTGAAACAGAAGCGACGGCAACAACATCATTGCACAAAATCATAAATATATTTGAGCATATCGTTTAAAACCAGGGTGTTATTTTATTGGTACCACCTCAGTTTCTAGGTTTCGCGAGTAGCCGAGATCAATAGGCATCAGTCTACAAAACCGACGCATATACCAGTCGTAACTTAACACGAAAATAGTTAAAATGCACCATAATGCACAAAGAATGACTATGTGCAAGTACAGTAGGTAATATCACATCCTAATTCAGAAAGCAATAAATGTGGAGAGCATATGCTAAGAACTTTGTCTTTGTATTGTGTTTTAGAAACAACAAACAATTACAAAACACTCTAAAATTCTGACCTTTACTTTAGGTTGACATGAGCTTGCAGAGTAAATCTGACGACCCTCATTTCATGAAAATCTTTTGTAATTTAAAATCTACGTTATTAGGCCAAGCATTGATAAAAACTCTTTGTCTCCTTTATGAGGATTTGTAGTAGAAAGACGGCTAAACAGACGTATGGAAGCAGGCTACGCTCAATGTGTGGAATCAGAACCTAAGCATTGCAAAAAGATAAAAATATCTTTAAATGATTGGCGGCCGTAATTCATAAAAATAAATGTAATGCGGCCAGCATTAGCAAAAAGGTTTTGCACCAGTGGCTTGTTGACTAAAAATGCTGTTCTGAGATCTTCGATAAGTTCACCAATAGAGCATTTGGCGCTTCAGAAATCGCACAGCGTTTACCTGAGTTGTTAGCAAAGATCAGGAATTTACAAGCGAAAACGATAGTGCGGCGGTGAGAATGTCACACTTGTAATATCGCAATATACCAATAATTAAATAGTCGAGTTGATACAAGCTTGTTTAGCATAGATTCAAATCTGGTAATGGAAAGTAAAACCATTAATGCTTGTTTTCAATGAACATGTATTTCGTTAATTTAAAAAAATATGACATTCGGTTAAGTATGCCAAGTGCGGTTAGTGACAACTATACCTAGATCTGCCAGGGCTTGTAACCATTGTGCTTTCTTTTAAATGAGGCATGTTCTCATTTGAAAGAAAATAATTTACAGAGAAGTTAGAGCTCATTGTCATAACCACCATTACTATGGAATGTTTTCCGAAAGAAATCAGAAAAAGTTGATGCACCACATTAGTTCCGAAAATTGCATTGACCCTTTTTCAAAAGAAACAGGATTATATGGGATGGTCAGTTTATTCTTTCATGCTACAACCTGTTCTAATGGTGACTTCATCTCATATACTTGCAGTAACTCAACAATGCCACACCGAAAGGTAATAGCTAAACATGTAACAGGATATAAGTTGCATTTTGCAAAACTATGTACACCCGTTTCAATTAATTACCCGTTTCCAAAACTATGTATGCCCATTTCTAGACCCGACAGTGGCAGATCTATAGTTAATTGTCAATAACCGCTCTCGCTATACTTGACTGAATGTCATATTTTAACGTCAGTACATTTCAAAACACCCTTCCAGGCATTCCTTTGGAATAGTGAGATACACCAATTATCAGTAATGAATGGATGCGATTGCATTATTAAAATCGAAGTTGTGGCACTACTGGTTGATTGGCACGTTCCCCCAAGGCCTAAGAAAGCTATGCAGATAATTGTATATAACTACACATATAATGTATACCCACCAATGCAATATCAAAAATTATAAGAACTACTTCGAAAAGGCTTAAAAAATTTCTCTCAAAACTAGCAGAACTTCTCTTCCATGTCAAAACACCTACTGAACAAGAAAACTCAATTTTCCTGCAACTTTGTTTCGAACCGCGTAATCTCCAAAACACGAGATAACGTATGTTTTATCCAACCTTCCCAACCACACCGTGCGTAATCATGTCTGAAGCCGCTTTGATGTGAGTTTGCACAACATGTTTCCAAGAGGTACTTTAACAGATAGTTCAATTAAGAGCATAGAAGCGTGGTGGCGTCATTTACAAATACTTTTCCGATGGAAAATGAATCCGTAAATATAGTTCAGTTGATCTTATTGCATTGCCATGCATTTTGCTTCGTGTTTTGCAAAAGCACTGGCACTTTTGCGCAATATAGAAAGTTTAAATATATGAAAGATAGCAAAAGGACTGGTTGCTATGAGCAAAATATCATTACCAACTGCAATGATTTTTACATTTTTGATTTTCCTGTATTGGATTCTCTGTTAGATTTTCTTGATTTTCTCGAATATTTTCGATAAATAGGAAATGAAACTAATGCCGCTTTTACACTTTGTTTTATAAAAAAAACAACAAAAAAACAATTCTTATAGTCGTTTTGCAGTTAAATCACTGTTGTTCGCATATTTATAATGACTGTTCAGTGTGAAACAACAAAAGCTCTGCGTTTGTTACAAGCTCAGAAGAAATCAGCCGATTGGCCTCTGCTTTCTTTTTGCTATGATTCCAAGTTGCACATATCTGCATTGAAGTACTTAGTCCCACAAAGATGGCACAAGCGAGTCATTCGGGCAAAGTATTTTATAGGAAATCGATTTCACGTAATGCTACGCATCCTCAGTCGTAAAATCTAATTCAAATAGCGTGCAGTAAAACAGCTAGCAAAGCAATCTGTAAGGTGAAAGCTGCTCGTTATTCAGCCGAAATTTCACAAAAGATAGTTTTCCGTTGCTTAATTTTCCCAAAATAGACGATGCAGGTGTTTCAGCTGTGTTTAATTGCTACGAGTTACGATTTTTATTGATGATATCATCACATTGTATTATTTTTACTCCACTGCAACAGACACGTACTCACGCCAATCGCCGCAAGTGTTTGCTTCAAAGCAAGCTTGACCGAGCGGAACGCACCACGATTGGTTGATTCGCCATTCTCCCACACTGGCACAGCCTGCTCCGGCGATCCGCGGACCGGAAGAACGTGCACTGTGCAAAGTAAGCCATCAGCATTTTGGGTTAAACTTGCTTTCAGTCGAAAGTTTACTGCGACTGAATTCGTCGAAGTAATGTAAGCTTACCTGTTACTTAATGCAAGCACAAAACTTGACCGTGATATTAATTGGTAGAAAACGGCCACGTGAAAAGTTCAAAAAGTTTCAACGATTGCACTCCGAAATTTTTGTGGTCTTGGAAGAAACCTATTTAGTAGTAGAATCATCAAAATTCCGGTTTCAGGATTGATTCCCTGAGCGACGATTTAAAGGCAATAGAGTTGATTTTGTTTTCCTTCGGGCCAAACGTATTCAAAATCTCACTTAGAGAAGAACATATGCAATTCAAACGCTCGCCTTTAGATAGCAGCAAAGTAAGAAAATTGCGTGCAGAAAAACAGCCTTCCTAACTACGACCCTTTTGGCGCGTTGGAGGAAACGACCCAATCATAAACACACTTTCTAAACAGAGAGCTTCAAGGGTGTATGCTGACCTCGCAACGACATTCCTTGTGGGTAGGGAAGTCGGCCACCGCCAATTGCGCACTGAAAGAACAGGCACGATCGGTTAGTGGCAATCACGAGTTTGCTGCGCAGTCGAGATCGGAATCCTTCTTGTCGGCTTCTGGCTCGAACGTAAGCAAACCTCCCACCTGCAACAATGTAAGACAGCCGTTGACACATGTCGGCATGCATAACATCCTCATGCAAGTCCAAGAGTAAATTATCGAAGTGAAGTTTTGTCGAAACCTTTCAAGTTACAAGAAAAGTGTGGAGTTTAACCTCCGCGGAATGATTGTTTTGACAACTGAGGCAGCTAAGCTATGTGACATTTTAACCCCTGCGACAGAAGCGCCCAGCAGCTGTTTTCATAGGACACAGTTGTTTGTTCACGCAAGCATGAGTACTCAAGTACTTGCAAGTTTTGTCGTCTCTTTGGGATAAGTTTTATTTCAATTTGAGCCCCTGCAAATATTGAAATTTTGAACTTCCTGTGAAAAAAGACGATATATGGCGTTTTAAAATCGTTGACAGTGCTGTCCTACTGTAAACACCTTGTTTTACATCAAAATTTATCTCATCGGTAACACCTGCAAGACAGGCAATTATTATTGCTGTTTCTACCTAGCCAAACATTGATAAAGGTTTGAAAGCATGTTCGAGAGTAAACGGCGCTGCAATTTCCTTATTTCTTCTGAAAGTCTATGAACAAAATCCTGTGAGGTGTAACTCTGATGAGCATTTCTTTATGAAGGTTTCATCACTATTGTAGATCTATTCATTGACAATCACTTCTGTAGATTGCTCAATACAAAATACATCTAGAATTTCAAAGATGCACAACGATTTCGTTTTATTTGTCTACTTTTGTGGACTTCGCACATTTGGATAATTTCCACCGTGAAATTCGTTTCTTAGAAAACCTTTCGTAATTCTTGTCTTCTGAAGCAGTAAGAAATCTATAAGACGTTAGGGTGGGGTTTCTGAAAAGTCATAATATTGTCAATGAACAGGTCAATTTACTGAGCAAAGATGGCTTTTCGACCCAATTAGGACAACCCAGAAATCCCACATGCAACGTAAACAGCACGCTGTTAATGAAAAACGAGCAAGTTTTCACAAACCCAGCTTGTGCACATTCGTCAGTTATTTACTTAGATTCACTGAAAATAATCAAGTACCTTCTTTGGACACATCCTTCACCGAAGCCCTCCTGATTTTCCAGCCAACTCTCCATGATGCTCTTCTCGTGCCAAACCACTCTCTTTTCCATCCGCAGAAATGCGGTTTTTGATTGAAGTCGCAATCCACGCTAGAAAGAGTACAGCCAGCAAGACTAAAACCACAAAACAGCAAGGCGAAAAGCTCCGATTTCATTTCGCAATAGCACAGAGAACCTTGGCATTCACTGCAAAAACATCAAGTAGACAGCGAGCGGTTGAGGTCAAACCTTATCAAGCGCATCTGGTAGACTTACGCCACAGCGTGTTAGGCCATAATCATGGACTGACAGCACGATAGCGGCTGAAGTTTTTTCATGTGACGACCAGCCGACGCTGAACAAATCAAAATAACAGATGCATCTTCCTTTACTAAAGCTCTTCACCTGTTTTGAAACGCTTCTTAAAAACACTGCATTTCTGCGCATATCTAACAAGCAAATATGGTCGCTGATGACAGGTGCAAAGCATCTTGATAAATTAATTCATTACGTCAAACTTCCAGGTGGTATCCGAGTGCATAACCTCTAATGAGAAACCTCAAACGCTATGAAAAGATGTCATTCGGCACAAAATTTGCAATAAAAGCCCAAATAACAGACGCAAACAGCTTTCAGCTTTCTTCAATTTTCAATTGAAATAAATCAGCAAGATCGCTTTTGCTTGACGACGTAGAAAGTTTTTAACTGATTTTAAAGTATGACGATATTATGGTTCGTTATAGGCATTTTGTTCACAGGCATGAAAGTCTAGGTATTTCATAATGTTTTGAATTTTTTCACGCAATCGGAAAAATTGCTGCAGGTGAGAAAAAATTTAAAGTACGCATAGTTACAGCGTTTCGTGATGGCACTGTTCAGTCCGTACGACTCCTTAATCTAATAACAGGAAAACTTCTCCACTACAGCTGTAAAAGACTCTTCCCCAAACGTTATGTCTTGAAATTGTCTTCCCGACAAAACGCTATTTTAAACGAATTGTCATGCTTTTGTCTTATCTTGAGTATCTCTCTTGTCATCAGTGGAGCACAATGCGGACAATATCACATATTTTATGTGCTTAGTCATAACTCAGAGGATGGTGAAGTTCGCCATATATTTTTCAAAGCAGTTGAGCTCAAAATTTTTTCTTTTGCAAATCGCTTCTAAGTTACGCGCAATAATCGACAAGGTGAAACACGTGTTTGTTGAATGTTGGCGTATTCTATTTAGGCAGATTCGAATTATTAGAACGGTATTTTAGTGGAACAAATAGTTTACAAGTTGCGTTGTCAGCAGATAATAGTTTACAACAGAGTATGTTTGAAAAATATCCTATCAGCGACTAAACAAGGGGTTGGTATCATATGAGCCCAGGGTTTATTTTGAGGTTTGACTTGGTGACCGTCAAAACATTTTGGAAGACCGCAACTATTTCATTTAAATACCGAGATTGTTGTAAAGCCATGTTTTAACGTAGTTGCTGGTGTTTAAACAGCAAGGTTCTACTGTATTTCGAGCGACCGTTGGAAAAAGTTGAGAGACCGTTTAGGTCCCTCAAAACCCCTTAAAAACACTCTATGAAGCACAGTAGCAGCTATTTGAATAAAAAACAACTATTCTGGCTATGCGATCGATTATGGTCACACCCAAAAAAAGTCGTTCGGCATTACAACGGCGTTTAACAATGATAAAGCAATTGACATTTGCATTTTGTATACTTCGTTAGAGGTGAAATCTTATTGCTTATGAGTAACATTTTGTATACCACAAGTACGTTGCACAGTTTATCTCAACGACATCTCTTTTACATTCGCGAATATGTTAGTCAATTCTAATAGTTAGCCTGTGCTGCAAGTTAGAACGACTTGCTTAGCTGATAAGCATCAAAACCTCCTACATCACCGATCATAGCTAATAGAGATACTACTGTGATGGCGGTTTGACGGGCGAGTGATTTGACATACTTCGGTAATGCTCGAAAACAAACCTACGCAAAGCAATGCAAAAGGGTGAAGCGTGACTTAAGACAATGTCGATACGATGCGTAGTGTTTTTAGTAATTGACACAATGTTAGATTGGAAAAACCACAATTCGTTATAACAACTTTCAACCTTGCTCTTTTTCTAGAGCCGATATTTCACTTTAATTTGCTGAATTGAAAGCATATTTACAGTAACTCTCAGAAAATTTTCAAGCATCTGAAGCGCTAATTGCTTGCTGAACTCCTTGTGAATTTTCGCGACTTTTTGCACTTTGCGTATATTTATTACTCAAATACCTGGGTTCATTTCACTTCTGTTTGTCTGATACAAACTTAGGGACTGGAAACAACCTCAGAAAAATTTGAACAATTCAAGAAGCAATCTTGTTTGGCAGAACCTTACGTCAGATCCTAATAAATAAAACAGCGAGAAAACGTGGAAGTCAGGAATTCAAAACGTTTCTACTGTTGAGATCGTTAATCCCGAGCGGCACGTGCGCAAAGCTTCGCACTGCGCCAGCAAGCAACAATAGGATTCACATGCCATGATCACTCTGTTATTGCTTGTTCGCGCCACATATATGTATGGTGTTGTTCTTCACGCACATCCCGTTCATGGTGAATCACACATTTAACGCAAAACCACCGGAGAGTTTGCAACAACATCCCCTCCTTTTGACAATGAACCGCACCGATCACACGTTCTTTGTGTGAAGGCTGGCCTTCACATTCTGCACCATTTTGTTGCGATCGGAAATTTCGAGCGGCATGTGCAAAGCTTCGCAGTGTGGCAGCAAGCAACAATAGAGGAAATTCCGAGCGGCATGTGCAAAGCTTCGCAGTGTGGCAGCAAGCAACAATAGAGATCATGTTCGCAATCTCTCTTACTATTGCTTGCTCGCACTACATATATAATGGTGTTATTCTTCACGTACATCCCGTTCGTGGTGAATCACACAATCAACGCAACACCACCGGAGAGGTTGCAACACTACTAGAAAAAACGAAAAAACTGCAGCACCACTCCTCAACCAACGCAAGCAAAAAGGTAAACGAGAGACGGAAAGGCAAGAAGAAAATGCATACACGCAGAAAAGACATCCTGATTCTCTCTCACAACCTCAGTGTTTAGATTAGAAGTTGGTTCTCTCATAAAAGAAGTACAACTTCAATCACTGCACTACAACAAGCACTCCCCTAACCTTCTACCGGAAAATCCTGCAGAGAGACCTTGTACCACTCGAACATGTGAAGTCCGAAAAATTTTGTAAACTTTCAAAAATTAGTGACGTGTTCACAACCGGGTCCTCTTCTACCTACCCACTGTTTTAACACATTTCCTGTCCTCGTAAAGACATTCAAAAATTCTTAACTACAGAAAAAGTAAACAACGCCGAGAAGTCATCATTTGCGTTGCTTACATCAATAGTTTTATGAAACTGATATGAATATTACCAAGTAAAGATCTATATTTTATACATGTGATCATCGTCTGAACTGCAGTAATTTAAACCTGGGACCACAAATGGCATATATCGATCGAAAAGAAATTTTATGTTTCTTTTTAGAGCAGGGAAAGCACACATAGAACAACAACGAAAGAATATATCAGCTGCTCGACGCACGAAGGACACGAAAAGCTATAAACTGCATACATAAAACGACTCGCTTACGCTTAGCTTTCTCCAGACAGATATACGTTAAACTTTTTTTTATCCATGCAGACATTTCATCCCCAAAACTAAAGTAAAGCTCTACCCAGGGCTGGCCTCAAGCCGATGCAACCGATGCAGCTGCATTGGGCCCCGCGCCATGGTGTTTGGGTGGATTATTTACTTTTTCCTACATACACCTTACGCTTGAGAAACTCCATATAAATTTCATTGTTAACAAACAACGTTCTCGTCAGAACCAGCAAATTTCCTCTCGAACGTTGGCAAACGTGCTCAATTCTCGTGTTAGTGCTGTACTGTACATCTGCGCTCTACCACGATCGTAGCACGGTTGACTGAACATGATGACGTCATAAAATCACTGCTCATAGGGGCCCCGTGCCTAGGTCTTGCATTGGGCCCCGCGCTCAGGTCTTACATTGGGCCCCGCATCTGCTAGGGCCGGCCCTGGCTCGACCGTCATGTAATCTAAGTTGACCAGACGCCAAACCTGGTGACATCGTAGGTATGTTATCCTTGATATTATTTCCTATTCAACTCGTCTGAGTTCTGTATACATTCAATCCATCATTTCGAAAATCAACATTCAGCGCCAGACATCAAACCCTGAAGCACGGCATTCAGTGACACTAGAAACAGGCACGGGTTTAGCAGTGACTTTAAATAGCAAACCCACTTTTATGTACAGTTAACTGAAGGTAAATCCTGTCTGCGCCTAAACATTATTTTAAAAAGGTTACCAGAATTAACAATAAACTGCCTTGGATGGAACTAAAGTACGCGTTGGTCAAGTGGAAAAATATCCGTTTTCAAACAAACCCTCCGCTAGGCAACCTGCAAAATGTTTAGCCAACACTGAGTAGCACCTGTCAAGGAGTGTCAGTGAATGGCGAATGACGCGTCAAAAAATCGACTTTAAAGTGCTCATTTTACACCCAGGTGCACTGCCACACAGTCACGTCTAGGCCGCGTGTTTTTTCTTCTTTGCAAATGACAGGCCGAATGTTCGAGAAGTAAACATGGCGCCAGCTGCCACGCTTTATCGTCTTGCACGCTTATCGTCTGTCCTATCCCTTGACTGCTGAACATCACCGTGAACGAACTCAGATCAACTTGACTATACCACGATAACCAGTTACATGAATCGCAGCGATATCGTCCAGCAGAATGCTACAATCGCGTTCTCCATCAAATTGTCAAACTCATGCAACCATTATCACGAGGCTACACTGATGTCACTGGCTTGGATGCAATGCTTTTAAATGCTGGGTCTCTTGGTCAAATTTACAAGGAAACACTTCCGGCTACGCTTCAGTAATTGTTAGCTATGGTGGGAAATACCAACACTTTCAAGAGGTTAAAGCAACGTGTTCAAGAGCTGAAGCGACCGATTAATTGGCACCGACTGATTAAGGTTCAGAACAACTAGCACTTTTTTCAATTGTTGAACGTTTGCGGTCGAGGACGTGCAGTAAACACACGTTTACATTTGCGTACACGTCGGAAAACAAGCAATGTCTAAATGATATAGCCGATATTAGAATTCTGCTATGTTTGTGAAAATTTAGTCCCCTATACTGTCTACCTCGTGGTTGTTCTTGTCTTAACCAACTCCTGAACTCCTGAACCTCCAGGCGAATTTTGTTCTCTTTCAGAAAAATTCTAGCCAGCGCACATTTCTTTCTTCTTACGAAAGGTAAACCGAGGGCCTTGTGTTACCAAGCAGATCTGAATCTGTCTCCTATTGAACTTAACTGAGCGTGGAAAATCTGATTCGCACGCGATGTAAACAGCAACCAATTGTCGGCAATACAGCGTACAGGGTCCAACGCATTTTTCTCAAGCATCAGAAAAGCCGCAGCGACCAAGTTTTGCAAACACTACCGTTCAGTGTTAACAAAGTGTTAAGCACATTTAGTGTTTTCTGACGGTTGGAGAACTTTTGGTCAACGATAATAATCCCAAAGCCAGTGTTTCTGCATTATCTACTTCACCAGATTCGTCATTATTAACAGAATAAAACTTGAATCGTGCTCAGTCAGTTCGCAGTCATCTTGTAAGTTGTTATAGCCGTTATGCATCATATTGAAAATTAAGAAGCAATAAAATTTGAATCAAGATTTTTTTGAAAAGCTTTCAATTTATAATTTATTGCCTACTTTACATGTTCATCACAAAAAAAACGAGACTGGTTCGAATATACCAAAAACGGTATCCAAATAAGCCTTGGCTTAAATGCAGAAAGCATAGGCAAATTTTTTCAGGCACTTGTCGCAAACAATTCGGCGATTTCAAAAAAAATGGTAAATGCGCTGATTTGGAACGTTTCGAAATTACTAGAAATAATTTAAATGTATAACCTTTACCATATCGTGAAGCAGTTCAAAAGTGTGCTCCAATGATCAAGATGTATGCAAAAGCTGTCGGGGAAGCACAAGCTCACAAATCCTTTGACGAGAGTTGGTAGTGGCGTATAAAAGCAGGTAGGGGTAGGTAGGAAAAGACAAATCGACAATCTGATCAACTCCTTGAAAGAAATTAATACAACGGTTAGAGTAAAATATATCTTTTGTTTTATTATTTGCATAGCTATTTTACACTATCCAACATCACCAACTGTTTTGTTGCCACAAAATTGAAGTAATCATGCTTGTGCGTCCTTCAGAACTGTTTCATCAATATCTCAGCGCCAGGGCAATTCAGCGTCAAATCAGATCGATAAAATGAAGCTGCTAACCGCCTCCGTTGGAGCGACCTGCACAATTTTTTCTGACCACACAACGTACATGACCTGTTGACCCACATCTGTTGCAAATTCATTCTTAGTGATGTGATAGTACTTTTAAAGATCACGTTACACTCTGCAGTTGATTAGAAACCGCATTTTAAAACATTGGTTCCTAATTACAATACGACGAACATCAGTTACTTAACTAAAATAGTGTTACAGCTTTGACAAAGGTAACTGAGTATAGAAAACGGTTGTGAGGTGTGACACCGGTAAAATTTAATTTCCACTTGAAGCTGCATCTCAGGGATTAATTTTAGGTCGAAACTCACCGGACGAGAATTGCTTTGAAGTATTTTCAAGTTAATATTAATTGAGTGGGGGTAGCGCAAAGGTACAAGGGGTAGCGCAAAGGTACTTGTATCAGTGAATTTTCATTGATGTGTTTTAACAAAACTCCCATAATTTGGGTGTTTCCTTTCGCGTTGCCCCTTACTCATTCTAGCAACTGTGGCTCCCTTTAAGTCCCACACCTGCCGCTTTTTGACCAAGAATTTGCAACACTATTACTCGTCAGCCGATTGAGCTAGAGAGCTGTTCAAACCCTCAGATTGAGGATTTGAACAGCTCTCTAGCTCGAAGTTATGGCCAAAAATTCCAAAATGTTTGTAAATACCTGGGGGATTTCCCGGGGATGTCTTTAATTGATATTCGGTTATTTTGCCATAACGTTTGAACCAGAAAAGCTACAAAGTCAATTAAACCTCCAACGACTCCTATTGTAGTCTTGACTCCAATAAAATCCAATAAAATTTGAGCCGGAAATCGGCTCGATTGGTCAACTCCCACAGGATGTTGACGTCATCCAAATGTAAACAAACTTGCATAAACATCCTGTAGTTATGTAAACATCGACATAAAACCCGACATAACACACTTAAATTTTTTTTATTCTGAACTACAAGACTTTCCCCAGTTATAGAGGGTTTGAACAGATTTCTAGCTCAATCTGCTGGTGATTTATGGCCGTATCTAATATGGTATAATATACCCAGGGTCAGCGTTTGTGAAAGTATTCGTTTTTACAAATTTTTGGTTTTTGAGCCATAGTTTTGGCTCCAGATATGCTAAAAGCCAATCAAAGGCTCTAAAGACACGGATGATAACATATATTGCCAAAAAACCTTGTGCCAAAAAGTGGCACATTGGATTGGCACCAAGGGCCAGGTAAAGTTGGCCAAAAAAACGCAAAACACCCCCACTTATGACGTCACCTACAGACGGCCCCAAACCCAATACGAAACATCTTCTTCAATCTCCGCTAGAAGACGTGCCGAATCCGTAGATCAGTGGTTCCCAACCTTCTTACGATCTCGTACCACTTGAGCACCCGGCAGTGTCAACGCGTCCCACATTTTTAAGAACAACCACTTTGATCGAATCTTAGTATATTCAGAAGAATAATATAAATCAAAATAACAATAACAGACAACTGAATTTAATGAGATTTTTCTTTTGTTTACCTTTTGCCAATTGGTCGATGCGTGGCGTAAATTTGCTAACAGCGCATCGAAAGTCATAATGTTGGGATAAAATAGGAATAGCAGGCTACAAGAAAATTTATTTATGTAGAAACACAGCCCGATACGCAAGCTAGAAAGCTGTGAATTCAGGTTTTTGTGAAAAAATGCATGTTACCCGGGTACCACTTGGAAGACCTTCGCGTACCACTAGTGGTACACGTACCACAGATTGGGAACACCTGCCGTAGATGGTTTGAACAGCTCTCTAGCTCAATCGGGTGGCGGGTTATGGTGTTGCAAAGCTTGGTCAAAAAAGTGGCCAGCGTGAGACCTACGGGTTTGTATGTGTTCACAATTCGTGTTTACTACCACGTTTGTCTGCGCGTCGCAGTGATATCAATCATTTGTATCTTGCATGGGAGCAGTTGGTAGATGTCAGTGCCTTGCCAAAAAGAGCGTAATGAGAGGGGGGCAAGGAGGACACAATTCCCCTAGCGCCGAATCACTATGGGGGCGCAAAAATCCCAACAATGTCAGAAGTACTTTCTTCAGTGCAGTACATTTGCTTCCGAAAGACCATAGGTTCGAACGTGAGCACGCAATACTTGTTGCTTGCTCCGGGCGCCATCTAACCTCCTTACGCCCCTGCTTGCCAAATACAATATCTGACGGTGAATTTGAATAAGAAAAAGCCGGTCAAGTTTAAACTTCATTCTAGAGACAAAGTGACAGATAAACGGACCACAGTTATGCATTCGTCACATATGGTGAATACTTCGTGGCAATAAAATGAGGTTTTCACTAGGTGCTGCGGTGAAAGTAGAAGTTCTTTGAAAATATGGTAGTTTAATAAAGTGCAACACGAAGAATACCAGTAAATCTAGAACATTTTCCGCATACAAACTACAGGCCTACTGTGCAGCACTCCACGCTCTCAATAAGCAAACATCAGTTATGTGTCGCAAGTTTAAGTGTGAATCGTTATTGTGGTATGCAGACACACTGAGCCTAATAATGGACAGCAGATAAGAGCTGAGAAAGTAGCACAAAATTCGGCACATCATACTGCAACAGGTGATGTACTGCAACTTGCCAGTTTCGCAGGTTGATGTAAACTGCAATGTCCTTTATTCATCCATGTTCAAGTTCACTATAGCCAAGCGGTGATTTTTGCAGGACTGCAACTATGGATTAAACAAACTGTTTTAGGGTGGATTAAGCTCGTCATTCATTCAAGGCAATCAATAGAGGTAGGTATCTGTTAGGTGGGGAACTCCATTGTTCCAGGCCCTGTAGTTGCACTTGCACCGGGCCCCAAGCGAATTCACTACTCCTTTCCTTGAGCATCTCTACCTGGCGAGAAATATATAGTTTGCTGAATACTGGGTAATTAAGTGATTCTATCCATTGCCCGGGTTTGTCTTGAATTTTTCAGAGGCGTCATCTTTCACTAAACTCATTGTTCACAAAATTGCATTGGTGTGTTCTAAATCAGTGGTTCTCGAAGTGGGCGGAATCGCCCCGTTAGGGACGATTTTGAGGGGCAAGGGAGCGAAAAAACAAAGGAGACGATAGGTAGGAAAAACAAAGCAAAGGGGGCGAAAACGCTCAAACACCGTCACTAATCGATCAATGAGTTATCTTCAGTTAACGGTCACTGAGTTACAACTGTACCTCACTAAAGTGTCTTCCAGTGTTTCGAAGCTTTGTGAAGACCGCCAAGTACATATCACATCCATCACACTGAACTGGGGAGCGTGATATGTATCGATTTCTTTACACAAAATTCTTTGAAAATACTACCGGTAACTTGTGTTTCCTTTATCAGGCTTGGGGACGACAATGTTGTGTCGAGAGTGAAAAGCGTTGATGGAACAAAAAAGTTTGAGAAACACTGTTCTAAATCTACTCCTTACTTCCGCTTGTGTGGTTAAGACCGGTTTCATAAATACATTTGGGAGTGGAATATATGTTTTATTACCAACGTTTTGACAGACATTGTAAAAAATACAGATTGGAAACACGAATTAAAACTGCTTGGTACTTTTCCCCACACAGACTTCTGAATATAAATTGCGTGCATGCTCCTGATTTATACTTCTTGTCCTATTTTGCGTATCGTTGCGGTTGCAAGCTTCATGAGTTCTTGCGAAAAGAACAGTTCACACCTTCAAATGTACCATATACTTTTCGACAATTGAAATATGGCAGAAACTAGATTTTGAGATGCAAAGTTGTTTTTGCTGTTGACGATCTTTTCGTATCTACGAGAATTACAGCGCAAATCCTTGACTGAAAGCACGGTTGCCAGACTTTTCCATAGCTTACGCCCAAATCGTAATGAAAATGGCAAAATAGCTGCTTTTGAAAAAATGTATGGTCGAAAGAACAAAATGTGTTAACTATATTAATTTATATTGTCATATGAGTAGGAGACCCAAAATATTAGGGGGCCAAGATATTTTTTGTTTGAAAAAATCTGGTTTTGCCAAAGAAGCAAGCTTTGACCCCAAAACAGCAATTTTCTGCCATGAACTTAAAACTGCGTGGAACAAGTTGACTTTCTTTATCTTAATAAAACTTGGGAGCATGTGAAGGGTTACACACTCAATGTGAGGATGAATATAAACTTTTGATAAGATACAGCATTGCATACCTGCAATACATCATACAAATAGTTTAAGCGTAATAAGTTTTATCTGGGAAAAATATAATTCTTAAACTGTCGTAAATTACTGAATCAGTAGACCGCAAACCTGTTTCAGAGTGGCTGTAGAACGGACCAAGATAGTACAAAAAGCAACTATTTTATCAATGTGTGCTAAATGGCATTATAAGCTTGAACAGTAGGTTATTCTATCGCCTTCTATGCAAAACCTGAAAACAAGCTAATTAAACTTTGAATGTAGCAACTCTTCATTGTGTTTAAGAATTTGAATTTGCAACAAGTGGTTATTCAGGTGTTGCAGTGATACTCCAAAACTGTCAATAAAAGTGGGCTACAGGCAGGGCCAGCCCTAGCAGATGCGCGCCCAATGCAAGACCTGGGCGCGGGGCCCCTCTGAGCAGTGATTTTACGACGTCATCATGTTCAATCAACCGTGTTACGATCGTGGTAGAGCGCAGATATACAGTACAGCGCTAACACGAGCATTGAGCACGTTTGCCAACGTTCGAGAGGAAATTTGCTAGTTCTGACGAGAGCGTTCTTTGTTAACAATGAAATTTTGTATGCAGTTTCTACTGAATTCTCAAGCGTAAGGTGTATCTGGGAAAACTAAATAATCTACCCAAACACCATGGTGCGGGGCCCCGGAGGCGCGGGGCCCAATGCAGCTGCATCGGTTGCATCGGCTTAAGGCCGGCCCTGGCTACAAGTTCAATATGGTTGAGACGCACCGATCCGCAAAATAAATATATTAGTTTGTTTATGGTGATGCTGTGTGTGCATAAATTGGCTGAATGCCCAAGCTTGCCATTTCTTGGACTTTGGTTAAGGTTACGTTTGTAGTTACTATTGTAGATAAATGCTAACATATCTGATCGATTGTGTTAAACCAGTGATTACTACAAAATGGATAGCCAACTCATTGTCTCCGTCACGCGTGACTGCGCCGTTACTCGAACCTGGCTACAAGCAGGCAAAAGCCGTGGCTTGTGTGTGTGTACTGTGGTGTAGGACAAGTATTTTTGCGCGGTTGTCTAGACCTTCCGCACAATATTCTACTCTTCACCAGTTGCTGATAGTTTTTTAGTATATAAGCAAACTTCTTACATTTGATTTAGCTTTTGGATGTGCTACAAGTGTGTGTTTTATGGGTTTTGTTACAGGCCTCAGACTGCAATAGTTTCAATCCTGTGCTTTAGTTTATGCGCTCTTGGATCGGTTTTATCCTTGCTGTGTTTACTGGTTCCCCAATTTTTCTGCAAGATTTGCAGTGCAAAGCTAATAGCAGATAGTAGTAATACACCTTTCACACATGGGCGTCGGAAGGGGGGTGAGGGTGCGTCTTGGGCCTCCTGTGTTTTGAAAATTTCAGCAAATGAAGGTTATTTTCTTGATTTCGAGAGGGAAAAAACAAGTTTTGCCACTTTTGCCGCCCCGTAGAAAAATTTTGAAAAATCCCTTAATGACCACCCCCTAGAAAAATTCCTTCAGACGCCCATGCTTGCACATTTGATGATTTGTCCGACATGTCGGATGAAGTACTTGAAAAGCTTGCCTTTGTTGACTTAGGCCAGTGGTTCCCAGCCTTTTCAGTGTCATGGACCCTTTTGACGATTTGGCAGAAAGCAGTGGACGCCTTAATAAGCCAGTTAAAACCCTGCTCAGGAACATGTGACTTAAACGGCCAAAAGCAGTTTTCAACATAATTTTAGAAATATTTGAATCAACGCTAAGCTGATTCTTTCAGCGGATGCATTTTTATGCGCTCTGTCAAGCAGCCCTACGAAAAACTGCGTAACTTTCGTATTTTTCGTGTTAAAAGGGGGTAAATGGCCAATTCGGCCTTGCTTTCTTGACGTGTAACAAACGATTTGCTCAATTTGGCCGTGGGTAACTGTAGCCATAACTGTCGAGTAACGTGGGTAACTGTAGTGATACCTGTCGAGTAACCGTGGATACTTGTCATGTAACAAAATATTATATGACCAATTTAGGCATGGGCAGATCTTGTGAGACAATTGCGCATAGCAGTACCAGTATTCTGCAACATATAACTTATTTGTGAGCTAAATCATGTGATCATTTTGGCCTTAAGACCCTGGTCTATGTGGCTACAAGTGCAAAATGCCTTTTAAAACAACATATTTCCATATCTCAACGTAATCTCCTTCTATTGGAATATAGATATAGAAGAACGGCACGTTTCGAGCATCTTTAAATCGAAAACAACTTAAAGCAGGGGCAGGCGAACTACGGGGGCATTTAGGGTAGCCACACGTAGGCCACATAGATAGTACAAGCACATATTTCGAGTCTATGTTTAAAGTAATTTCATCGAGTAGATTAGAATTCTCGAAAATTTTTTCACGCGTTTCATTCGAAACTGCATTTTTACTCAACCGGAAGTGGCTATTGTTGGCTTCATTTTGTGAATCCAGTAATAATAATAGCTTAACTACTCCCCAAATTCCGGAAAAAGCTCGCAGTTGATCCAAAAGTCTGACCATCCGTTTTAATAACATGGAACGGGCTTCATCATCGCTTCGGAAGTCGATGAAAAATTCCTGGATGTGGAATGGCACTCGCTTATGTTAACTGGTAGAAAGGCACTTCACCCAGTCGCTTTCTAGCGCAATCTAACTTTCGACTTTATCTCCACAACAGAAACACTAATTAGTAAGCCTCAAACTACAGGTGGGAAAAACGTCTTTTTGGAATTCTTAATTTAGCCAAGATGGGGGCAGTTGGACATACTTGCTAGTCTAAGTTATCCCTTTACTAGCATACTGTACTGGCATGCTCTGTCATTAGTCAGATGAACAAAGTACAGCTAAATCCAAAAGTACAGTAAAACACTCGAACTGACTGAAAGTATGATAAGCACATTTTACAACTTACGGCAAACTGTATTTAATTTTGCTAGTCATTAATTGCTATATGTAAATCGTCACTCAACAGTCTATTTCCACTTATTTTTTCAGTACAAGACACATGGTACCACTATTTTACTCAAGTTACGAACCAAAGTTTATAAAACACATGATAACGGACTATGACGACATGTTTTGCCTTCGAAACAATGTTTTTTGGCAATGCTGTACCGATGACTGTATTAAGTCTTGTTTCAACGGCAGTTTTACTAATAATAACAGATACAGTTGGAGGGATTTGTGACTGTTCCCTGCGAAAAATAATCAGGATAAACTTAATCACAACATTAGATTAATATTCTTAATCGCAGCGAAAATCGATGTGATGATTCAGTGGTAGCAGTGTGATGATTGTTGGACCATTTTTAGTATCTTCAAAGAAACTGAAGTTTGTCCTCTTTAAGCAACGGAGTTCGGCCGCTTAGGTATTTTCCGATAGCTATATCAGTATTGTTCGCTTTCAACCAATATAAGTATGATAAAACGAACTAGTGCATACTACTGTGTACGAGAAATGTCCAAAATTCCGCGCGTGTTGATATGCATACAGTCTGCCAAATGTTATTGCTTTGTGTTCCTTATTTGACGCTGCTCGTGCAAACACTGGGTCACCAAACTAATTATTGTATCAGTTTCTCCACTATTTTATTTTGTTTTAAACATTAGGCTTGACAATACACATGAAAATTTGTCAGAACCGCAGTGTTTGGCTCCCAACCAGTAACACTCTCCGTGGCCTTGGATAAGATCCTGACAGAGCGAATTTCACATTATCCTGCAGCTCAAACCTGTAGGTTCTCTTTCTTGTAACATTTTGGGGGTCGTGTTTCCAAATTGAGATTATTGCTATCATGCCGGGCTACACCTTTCACCCACCTGCTAGCTCCGTCAGAGAGAAAAATACTTAAGTACGAAGGCAGTGCCTACATGCAAGAGACCTGTCACAACTGTATAAAAGTTAAGAAACTACACGCATCTTGCTTTAAGCAAGACTAAAAAGCAATTGGAAGGTGTGTGAAGGCCTTGCAAGCAATGTGCACTTTGTGGTTACTATGGAAAATACAGCAAATTAATGATCACCTGTGTTTCACAAATAATGACAAAACGCAAAATCTTACCGCTGAAGCAAAATCTGACATGTGCAAACTATGGCGTTTATATATCTCTGGAATACTATCGTGGGTCTGGCAGACTCGCGTCAAATGCGGTCACTCACGTGAAACTACGTAAGCGGAAGACGGCGCGCTTTGAACTTTTCAGTAGCCTCTTTTTTGTGTGTGACTTGTAAATAGGTGCACATGCGGTCATCTACACTCTTTTCGATTTTGCTCAGGGAGTGAGTTCGGGTCTGGCAGACCCGACGATAGCATTAGTGTGAGGTGGCATGGGTCAGCTGAACCCACGTTATGGTTAAAGGGAGAAAAGTGCCAGGTGGCTGTAAAAAAAGCTGAAACTCACTCAGCTTTTGCTTCTACGGTCTTGTTAGCAGTACACAAAAGAAGAAGTTCTTCACGTCCATAATTTTTTTTATGAGCAATACAGTTCAGGCATATATGACACCTTCGCTATGTTTAACCTACTTACTTTTCATAAAAAATCGTATGATATTTGAGTAAAGTAACTTTGTTAGCGCTCATACTGCTCAGTGAGACTTATATTTTCAGTGTAGTTTTTATGATAAGCTTCAGTTAAAGGAAAGTATGTTATTTTTATTTTTGAAAACCGGGTCTGGCAGACCGACGTTAGTATTAACGTGACAAAAATCGAACGATAGTAATCCAGGGTTGATGACATGTTACGTTGTAAGATATGCTATCAACAATATGTGGGCCAAACATTATTTTCCGCCTGCCAACCCAACGGAAATAATCCTTCTCACACATTTTACAAACGCTCTGTTTTTAGTCATAACAGTGAGCGTCAATGTGTGTTTGTTGCGTTTCTCGCCGGGTGGTGTCAGACAGCTATCCAGTTTCAGTGAAAACAATTGTTCTGAAACGACGTATTTTCCAGTTGTAATGGCTGCAGCTTATGTTTGGATTCATTGGTTTCAATTTTATTCTTGGGTTTGTTTGCATTCAATGCTCTTGTTTTAGTCTTTCAATTTTTTACCCGTGAGCATTGCTTGCTGTTTTCAAGACTATGTATGTGTAGTGTTACACTTACATGAAATCGATTTCTTATAAAAAAAAATTGCAGGTAGATTCACTTGTGTCGCTTTTATGGAGACCAATTACTCGAATACAGACACGCGCAGGTTTGAATTATTAACAAGATTATGGAAAGTTCCAAAAATATTTGTCGCCAATGAAGATGGATGTCAGGTGAAACAAAGATGTGCCGTTTGGGCGTTTCTAAAGACCGAAGGATTGGAGAAAAAGGATTAAAGTAGCTTTGACTCACCTTGATTTCAAACAGAGCTAATTTTATCAGATTTTGAGTGGGGGAAGGGCAATTTTAACCTCGAACTACCGGGCCAGTGATGTTTGCAAGCCTACATACAAATGTCATCTCTGTCCTTTGTTCAAAGGGCGTTTGACTGGATTGGTGGAAGTATGGCCTTGGCTGGCTGGGAAGCATGGTTGCAGAGCTGGAGTGGGAATCGTAACGAGTCGGAGATTTTTGAGTGGAGTCTGAGTCGGATTCCTAACAGCAAAGGGAGTCGGAGTGGGTGTCGGATTTTTTTGTCACGCTACTGGTGATACGCCAAGATGGAGAAGACCGACAAAACCGATTAGCCTAGATGCTATTACCGCCGTGTACTTGCAGATGCCTTTGTGGTAAATTGCCAGTGAAATGTGGAAACGTGCAGCGGAATCATCATAAAACTATGAAAGCAGAGGATGGCTGGCAGATTCTTCGAAAGCTCGAAACCAACAAATGCTGTCACATAAGTAACCTGCACGACTGTGATGCAAATAGTGATGATCTGTTTTTCACTTACCCGAAACCGGAAATCTAGTTTTAAATTTAACCAAAACAAAAGCCGATGTTCACCACGAACTGTCATGTTACTGAAATTCCTCGAAAAAGCAAGTTAAATCGGGTTCGGTAGATACTTCATCAGCGGAATGGTCAGCCTAATTCTCATAAAATGCCAAAGCTTCGTAGCCAAACGTGGGTTTTACTGTGCATAAGGTCAAACGTTTATTTTACTAATTTTTACAAAGAAATATATTCGTTAACACAATTTATCAAGCTAATATAGTCTGGATGACCAGATTTCGATTTATGAATCCAATTCAGGTTACCAGGATACTCCGCGACTTAATAGTCGTTACTCCAAACAAATTTTAACTCATCTTTCTGTGTATGCTTCATACTGAAAATCAGTGGTCTTTAACCTTTTTTGTTCAATCGCCCCCTTCAGGAACGTTGCTTCAAAATCGCCCCCCACATTTTAGTGTTGGCAAAAATATCATTAAAATTTGAATATATTTTAATGCTAATGAAATAAAGGGCCAGTTTAGTTAGCAAAAAAAATGAACAAACAAACCGAATGCAATTGCATTTGTAGAAACATCATTACAGTATTCATTTCCAAAAACAGTTGGGTTCCAACCAAGGCTGTGGAGCCGGAGCCAAACAAATTGGACCATTTTTGGTTGCTTCAAAGAAGCTGATGTTTTTTGTCTGAAAGAAAATGGAGTTCGGTCGATTGGGTATTTTTCGATTGCTATATCAGTGTTGGTTGATTTCAACCAACATAAATATAATTAAACGAATCCATGCATACTACTGTATGTATACGAATTTAACCAATATAAGTATCATAAACCAAACTAATCCATACTACTGTATACGAGAAAAGTCCAAACTTCCGCGCGTGTCGACATGCCCAGAGACTTGCAATTGTTATTGCTTGATGTCGCGTTTTGACGCTGCTCATGCAACGACTAGGTCAGCTACATCCAACCCGCGGTCCGCATGCGGCCCAGTCGCAGGTTTTGTGCGGACCATCAGGTTCTCGTGTTAGTAAAGGTATAAGGTATCCTCCATACTACAATCTGTCCTTATTTTGATAATCTTGAATTTCACGATTTTGATGCAAGTGGTCCTCAGAGCCACTTTATCGTGTCTGTTACCATTACAGTTAGGATTCTAACGCTTTCAGTACATTG
>JGI24158J21664_10000289_pt1 | contig 41790 bp, 32 predicted proteins | sample Ectturendosymbi3_FD_21664 | JGI IMG/M metagenome (IMG submission 21664) | reverse complement strand
TTTCAGGCCATTTTACATGTGGGTGCACCTTATATAAAAAAATGAGGCATTTTTGTGACATTGGGTTACACCCCTTGTTGGATTATAATGATTTGACCCTCGAAGCGGACAACTAGCGCCGAACACTTTTTGACCATTTAAAATCCTGCCAAGTGCCGCGAACTCTTCGGTCGTGTGCGTGAAAAGCTGGGCTAGTGAACGAAAGCATTCCAACATCTCACCAGGAATTTCGCGCCGCAGTCCTGGCCCCCTGCGAGCGCGGCGCACGCGTCCAGGGCGGACGCGCGGACGAAGCTGTTGCTGTGGCCGGCGCAGGCGAGCGCGGTGTCGTGCAGAGCGAAGTGGGAGGAAAACCGCCGGAACGCGATCAACAAATCTTCATCGCGGCGAACTGCGCGAAAACCTGGCGCTTTTGTCAAAGCATCAACAATGGACCGAAGCCACTGCCAGCGAACTGTGCGCGTCGATTCGAACGTTAAGTGTAGGATAACAACGGATATGCCCGGAACCGTCGCCAGAAAACTGTCAATAAGGGGGCATTGCGTTTGGGCAGGTCTTGACATTCAAATTTGACAAAAATTGCACAAATTTATAGTGTTTCTTATTTCAATTTGGGGGGGCTTGGAGCTTTGCTCGGGGGGATAAGCCCACCAAAGCCCCCCCGTGGCGACGGGACTGATATGCGGACACTCGCTTTCGAGCTCTCGCGCAGTTCCACGTCGCGATATGCGGAAGTCGATTTTCGCACTCACATCAAAGCGCGCGGGTCAAGTAAGTCGCGCACAAAAAGAGACATTGCGACAGTTGTCGACGGTGTAAGGTTGGTCAAGAATAGCAAGTTGGGTGCGGGCGCAGCAGCATACCGCAGACGGCTCGCACGAGACTGCCGAGAAGCTCCAAGGCGGAATCCTTCATTTCCCAGTCCGGGTGTTCGCACTTCGACCACAGACTCCTCATCAGTGATTCGAGTTTTCTCGAATTTTCCTTTACGTGGCAGTGGCACGTTGATTTGTGGCTCACCGCTGCGCACACGACGAAGCCGCTTGTCGTCCACGCCTGTTTATGACGACACAAAACGCATCGATTGCTTTCCGCCAAACAACAATCTCAGGCGCTGTTCATTTGTAAATCATTCTAAAGACAAACGAAATACAGTGAAATTCGACATCAAGAAAAATACAGACGCGGTCGAACAGGCTCCAAACAATAAGACGGTCGTATGATGGGGGAGGTAAAAAACGGCTACTTTTATTGGTTTCTGAAAAAGCGAAACGATTCCACTGTCAAAGTATCAACGGGTTACAGCACTAATTGCGAATGTACCTTTGGTGGTGGTGCGCTTATACAGATCATTTTCGGAGCAGACACATACACGTCAGGTTTTCTTTCAAGGTTTGACCTTTAGTGATCGCAAAGACATTTTAAGAGACCGCAAGTATTTTATCTGAACACCGAGATTTTCGGAAAGCGAGGTTAGTATTTCGAGAAATCGTTGAAAAAATCTAGTAGACCTTTTCGGTTCATCGAAACAGCTTTGAAAATACTGCACACAGAATTTTCTTTTAACCGAAAATTACAACTTATTTCTTGTGATTAGCGTTCTTTATGGAAGCAAAACACCGCATGGTTGCAAGTTGAACGTGGGTAACAATTCCGAAGCTCTTACAATGCTTGAAACACATATTTTTGTAAAGCCGGTTTGCAAACGGGACACCAAAAGTATTTGAAACAAATAAGAGTCGAAACTTTTCTCGCGCTTCCGCGTGCTGAGTGAAGAGAATGAAGAGCGGGTGAAGAGAATGAAGAGCGGGTCGGGCAACGTTGGTCATAACACTTCCACGCTACCGCCACAACAGGAAAGCTGAGAACAGCACCGGAAGCGGTCAATACACTCGCGATCACTTGAATGGATCGAGCAAACATTACCTTGTGGTCTGTTCCGGGCTGTGCCAACGCCTCCAGCAACGTGTCGGTCATCGGCCCCAGAAAACAGTGCAAGCATTTTTCTGAAAACAACCAGACCATGAGACAGTGAACTCGAAAGCTGTTTTTCATTGTCGTGTGACGAAACTCACCGCTTAACCGAGGGTGTGAAACGCATTTCTTCAGGCACGCGACGATACTTGCTCCCAGCTTGCTGTTCTGGAAAAGGCCGGGCAGCACTTGCCGACCTGTGACCGTGTTCGCTTTTGGCAAGTCGAACGAGCAAGAGAGGCTTAGGTCGAGATAAGCGAGAACAGAACGTTCAACGCGATCAGGGCAACTTCCAGCCATCCACATCTGCCGAAACAAACCAATTGTTTGGGGATAAAAATATCTCAGTCAATGAGGTTTCGTGCAAATGCAGTTTTTTAGACGATATAAACATTTTCCGAGAATAAGCCAACTATAGTTGTTTGTTACGATTTTTGACTCAGCGTAAAATGTGAGGAATAACGCTATGCACTCTACTATGACGCAAACAATCAGGACGCATTTTCAAATAACGCAAAGTTTTTGTGGTAGTATCATCAGATTGAGGCACACGGCAGCACAACGATGTGGAGTGAGGGCGTGCCTCCTGCGGAATGTCGCAGAGCGAGCAACACGCGGTGACGCTTTGAAGATCTTGAGCGATTTTACTTGGGGGCGAGCAATAAAAGAGGTGGTAAAGAAAACCTTGCCGAGTCAAAGAAACGTGCGGCTGCAGACCAATGAGCAACGGCAGCAGCAGCGCGAAGTGCAGTAGCAGCGCGAAGTCACTCACGGAGTGCCATGCATTGAGACTGTTGCCGAGCAGAGCACACATTTTCGATTTGGTTGCGAGGTTTTGGCGCGTCACACAGAGCCACTCATCCGCGACGGCTTCAGCCAGATCTGGAACTTCCGCTTCAGCCAGAGCTATTTTGAATGGAAGAATAATCAGTCCGAGGCATTGTTCCCTGTAAGCGGAGTTGAACAAGGCTATCTGCGAGGCTGCGGTATATCCCAATTTATTCAAAGGATGCTTGACCAGCATCCGCATCGACAGATTCCACGCGACATCGGTTGCGACAAGAGGTTCATCTTTCTGCGAGCTGCAAAACATCGCGGCACTGGTCAACAAGTTCACTGACGCGCACGACAGTTGCCTTGTCCTGTGCAAAGCGAGCTTACCTCGGTCTTGAGTATAAAACCGAAAGGAAATCTACCAAAGCGGCATCGCAGGCATCGGCCATTGCTGCGAGGCTCTGCTTGACCCATGTCTCGCCCATAGAAGGCAAGCCGAAGTGCCAGACTGCGTCGGACAGTGTGGCGTCATGTTTAGCGCCTGTCGTGGCAACCTGAAAAAAAGCGAATTGTTGGCGTGAGGAATCGGGAACGACCTTGCACGGTGTTTGGTGAATGAGGATCCTGACTAAAAAACTTCCTATTTGCATCACGACACTTCATCATAACTGGGTGCTTTCCAATTTGTTGCTTTGCTAAGCGTCACACGTGGAAGCCCATGACCCATCTTCTGTGAATCTTATCTAATGGCGACAATTAAGTCGACTGTGGATTTGGAAACATCAAAAATAAACGGGTGAAGTCGGTGGAGAAATCATTCGTCCAATCACAACAGCGAACCAAGGCCCTGCATTGCAACGTCCCTAGCTAGTTCAAAGTTCACTTATATTCGCCCATGGGCTTTTTAAGCGGCAGCGCTGTAAACACCACAAATGGCTACGGCAGAAATTCATGTGTTTGCGATGGTAGTTCAGCGCCCGCACCGGCGCCAGCGGGAACTGCGAACACGCTCTCGAACTCGAAAACTTCCAGCAGTTGTTTTGGTGTTTTGCAAAAAAACGTCACAAGCTATACGCGTGCGTGACGAACAATGTTAAATTTTACTTGCATCACGCAATACAAGCTCTGCCCAGGCAAAGCTTCCTTAATTTTCTTTCAAGTCGATGTTGGGGTCAAGGCAGCAGTGTTGTTTCCGAGGGTGTGGAATTGAGGTAAGGAGGGCCGGGTCGGTCTCTTTCATGTCCTCGTAGGCCATTTAAGCAGCATCGGAATTACAAGAGCGATGGCAGTGTCAGGCGATGACTACTGCTTCAAAGCGACTCCCGGTTAATCGTAACACGAAGTTTTTTAAGCACAAACATTTCGCATGTGTTCATTTCCCGATCGACGTAAGGATTATTAAACAAAACGCTTTTTCAAAGGCAGCGTACAAATACATTCTCATTCCTCCAGGAACGAATTAAACCAAGGCCCAGTCTTTGTAACCTGCAAGTATGCAACAAAAATGCATCTGAAAAAAATAATCTACGCAAAGGTTTTCTTACACAGAACAGTAACGCCACTGTAACAAAAAACATGTTGATTATTCAGATAATTCGACTTGCCTTCACTTATAGTGGCGTCACTCTTCCGTGCAAGTCTGTATCAACTCCAGGAACCCTTTAACAATTTACAAACTTATGTTGCATTGCATGTTGTGATGTAACAGTGAAATCATCACAATGCTTGCAAGTAGGTTTACACTAAAATGCGAGGACGACGCGGTTTGGCCGCGTGGATGCAGTCGGACCGTGGCACGTACTTTTAGACACGAAGTTACGACAGTATATCACCCGTTATTTAACAGTTTCGGAAACACGAGATGACCTCGGTACTTTCGCGAACTCTGTTCATTTCAGAGATCAACTGCAGAGGAAAGCAATAATCAGGATTGTCCAAGGGTAACTTTTTTCTATCCCACCCATACCATGCCAACGTGTGACTGTTCCATCCAATGGGATTCCCACGAAACTGGTAATACCGGAATAATACTTTTTCATCATGTACAATACATGTCTAATGTTTAGCCTCTAAAGAGCTGGGTTAAAAGACACCTCAAAATAGGGGGTCCACGGCTGTGAGGGGGGCAATGAAATCGGTTGAAACCCTTATTAGTTGTGACCTAAAAAGACCCAACAACCTAAAAAGACCCAACAACCGTATTTTCGGGGTCCTCACATCACTGCGCTGCAGCAGTTAGCCTATATATCTGATATTTACTGTGTTGTAAACATACAATAGTGATGGTTTAATAAACTTCAGAATATTCCTTCCACAGATTGCTATGCGATGAACATTGTGTCGCATAGACAAACCCTCATTGTTTCATCACACTACACAGGAAAAAGGTTGTTTGGAAGAGAGGTCAGTTAAATATTCGCCAGTTCGTCCCGGACAAAATTGTTTAGAGCTACTGGTATATAGAGACAACAGCGCACTTCAGGTATTAGATAAGTGGAATAATGATGGGTCCACAAAACTGGACAAAAGTCGCAAAACGCCATGTACTAGAAAATGCACGTGGAAAAAACAAACAAAATTTTCTTAGGTAATCTAAATACTAGCAAAACTACCATCGATATGAGGTCAAATTTCAACTCCATTGTTGTCACACTGGAATCCCACTCCTGTGGACAAGCCAGATGATGATCATACAATGGTGAACCAACCTTACATGTCAAAAAGATACAGCAAATTAAAGGATCAACAGTTACTTTAACCCATGAACAGCTGGTGACCAACAAAAATACTCATCAAAGTAGGTATAAGTAGCAATCTTCTTTTGTGATGCGAGACAAAATCCGAAACAGCCGGCAGCAAAATCGCTTAATTATTGACTTAATTTTACCGTAAAATTTTTCAACCCCATTTCTTCCTGGTTGTCTCTACGACAGAGGATGAGTGTCTTGAGAAAATTTACAGCAAGCCTGGATAAAGTTGAAGCCTGTAAACCCCGTCATCAGTAGACAGGGCTTGGCATTCTCATTAAGTCCCAAGGACAAGTCTGGCCAAAACTTGGTGGTCAGGTGCAGCTGTAATGGCGGTCCTGAGTGGAGAAATAATGGCCAGTCTGCTATCTGTTCTGTATACCAAGACTAATTGCTTTGCATGACTGAACAGCTCAGTGTGCTTAGACTATTTGATCCATAGCTGGAGCCCTGTCAAGCATCTCTATTCCAGGTCAAAGTGGACATGGTAATAATGATGACTAAAGGGTGTTCTATTTTTCTTGGAAGCTGCACAAAATTCAGCCACTTCACTGGTGGCAGTTGGGTGCTATGTGCACAGCTTCACTAATTAGTTTGCACAGAAAGCTACGGGAACAGCTAATCAAGCAATCCATATGGTTCTCTACAAGCTGTGATGCTTACCAATGAGCTAAGTGTATACTGGAGTTTCGACTTCATGCTAACATGACATTTGTCAAATTATATTAAAAATACTTTTGCGAGTTACCTCCTTTAAGGAATTGAGGCATGATCATATCATGTGTATATTTCTATTTACCAGCAATGCAGCAACAAAGTTATCTAGAGTGCAATGAAACAGGTTTGAGAAGACCTTTTCTGTTGCCAGAAACGAACATATTCACATTTTTACAAATATGAACCAAGTAACTAATTGGTATTCTTTGTGACAAGTGAGTTTGTTGGTGAATGCAACCAAGGATTAACAGTGAGTTTGTTGGTGAATGCAACCAAAGATTAACACAAACCATAACAAGTGTGGGTAGTTACTACAATGGTTTATGATAAGCTGCTTTCTGTAAACAAAATTTTCAACAAACATGGCAAACGCATTGCTTTTACAAGACATTTGCAGAATATTCTGAATCATTTTCCATGATACATGAAAAATCTGGCACAATCAAGTAGCTCAGGCCCTCAGCCCTTATGTAGAAATTGTAATGATGGAAAGCCAATCATTAGGGGCCTTCACAGGAATTTTTCCATCCACATAACACTAACCTGCAGAGCAGAATTCAATGGCAAATCATGCAGGAAGCTCTGCAATGCACCAGCAGCAGAAAGGATCACATTGTTAACCTAAAACAAAACAGATAAAGCAAAAACAATTTCAGGTGTTATAAAACACTTACAATTGATCACTTACTGAGTTTTCTGGATCAGCAGAATCAAACACTGCACAGTTAACACTACTTTTTTTGAACTTAACTACATAAACCAACAGCTTGCTCAAGCATTTTATTGAAGTTTCTTTAACATATATCGAGCGTGAAGTCATCAATAGACCAAGTTTGCAAAAATCAACATCTGCAACAAACATAACAATAAAAAGACAGTTAAAAGAAACTCACAAACAATGCAAAAGATAAACAAAGGTCATACTGGGTATAAAAACTTCTTGCATAAGACGATCATTTGACATAATTTCCAGGACTGTTTGCAACCATGCGCAATGAATGCTGACTTGGTTTGAATCTTCAGAGAAAGGTAAATTCAACAAATCCTAAAAATGCAAATAAACAGGATAATACTAAATGGAGCATATGCGGCTTACTCTTCACATTGTTTTATAGCAATTTTATAGCAAAAACTGGCTAATTACATGTCATCAAGGTTCAGAAGTCAGAACTGCCTTCTTGAGAACAAACATTGCTGATAGGTTTCATTAAAAACAAGCAAACCTCTTACACTGTTTTACATTTTCTTACAATATTACTACACAAAAATTTAGAGGGTACAATTAAACAGAATTGCAGAATGCTGGAAAAGAAGGCAAACTGAACAATGTAGAAAGCAAGATGCACTGTTTTTGCAAGCCAAGTGTACAAGCCAAGTATTGAAGGTCAATAAAATTCTAAGATCAATGTTTGAAAAAAGCAGTGAAATTAAAAAAGAAGGCCAAAAGCAATGAGGCCAAAACAACAGCAAAATAGGTAATCTTACTATTTCCTTTAAAAGCCGGTTAGAATCAAATAAAACATAAGACACATTCAATGCACATCCAATAGGTGTTAATAAGTTAAGAATGAACCTTCAGTTAAGCATTCCTTGGCCAGTGCACTAAATTGATATGCATCTTCTATCTAAAATAATACCAACAAGGTACTTTGCAACTTAAATCACATGAACAAAATCATTAGCTGCAGTGAACAGCACTTGATTGAACTTACTGTTAAGCACAGCATCAAGCAATCAAATGCATTAGCATCCAAACCATACAAGAATGTGGAATCATTGGCAAGAACTCCCAAAAGCCTGATCACAAAACTGCTTGAAGATTTGGTATACTCAGCCAAATGGTTTATAATATGATGGCATGACTTGAACACAGAAGCATCAGTTCTGAAGAACTTTGCAGCTGTTGCAAATAATAAAAAACTTTTTAAACATGCAAGTAAAGCTATTTTGCAGCTAGAGATAGATTCGCCGCAATATCAAATCTAGATTTTGATTCAAGCATCACAACGTATTTGTAATAGACCTGAAAATGCTACCTATCTAACATAAAACACACTTCTACTTCTGACAAGATCCACTGCGAACTTGCATTGATCTTCAAAACTATCACTTGAAACATGAGAAAAAAATGTAAATGTAAAGACTGTTTTGAACAATGGTTCCAGATGCATGCTGTTTTACAATGTTCAAAAGACATTGAAAATACTATGCAAAGTGGTTTACTGCATACAATTTAAATCACTTACAAAACTTTCACCAATTTTTACTCAAAGATTGAATGTCAAGCATTTGTACTCATTGTTTTACCCTACAAATTCATATGCTATTTCCAAGCTAAAATTTAAAACACTAGCACAATGATCAGAATTAGCAATAGCCAAAATGAAATGCAAGTAGCATTTTCAATACTTCAAAAAACATGGTTGTAGACATACCCATATAAACTCAGCTGTACAGAGTTTTAGTAACATTTCCAGTGCTGTGATAGTGTGATGACATTGTACATTTGTTGGTTTGGTTAAGATGTACCTTAAACCTACTTATTAGGGCAAGTTTTTGCAACTAGAGATTGACCGATATGGCTTTTTTGGGGCTGATACCGATATATCGGCCGTTCATGGACCGATAGCTGATACCCACAATTCAAAAAATTTTAAATCTTGTTTTCTGCTTCATTATCAAAAATAGTATGTATTCTAGGCCTTAACTTTTTACAAAAACTTCAAAAATCAGGATTTATGAGTTAAAATTCTAAAATTGCAGCAATTTCAATATTTTGCTATGATTTTTAATTAAGTTGATTAATGATGATGCTTTTGTTTCAGCTACATGGTTCATCTTGCTGCTTGTTTATGAAAACGTACCTGCTAGCGTTGCTGCAAGATAACTGTATTGACTTGGTTTGTTGTGCTTTCTTGCACAAGTTGTCTGCATCCGAAGGAAATTTGTTCGATGATTTTTTTAAGCTGGTTCCATGAATTTTATGTTGCAACTTTTNCACATGCAACCTTTTACTACAACTTTTATCAAATATTGCACAAAATGTAGAAGTGTTATNTACAAAATATGCTTCAAAATTATTTCAGTATATATAGATCTATTCTAATAAAATTGCATTTGGATCACTAATTCGAACTGAATAGTGACCTAAAAGAAATCTTAGAAATGACCATCAGGTTATAACTGTATGCCAAATTGTTAAATTGCCAAACAACTTCATGCCCTATGGAGCGAAGTTTTAGCATCCTACACAAACTGTTGGCAAAAGATTGCCATCTCTCCTCAACTAATGTTTGGAAATATATAGTATTAGATGTAAATATAGTGCTTGAGTAAATCACTATTGTTTAATATGCTTGTGCATAAATCCAACTTTTTCCTGCAACTTTTGTTAAAAATAAATGCAAGTTTCTCACAATTTTATTGCAACAAAAAAGTGCTCCACTAATTAGTGTAGATCAGCATGTATGTCACTTTTTTACTTCATATATCAGCATGTAGCCACTTTCCATTACTTTGCTCATAAACACTGCAAATGGATATTTGAGGTAAACAACATTATTTAACTCGGAACAGGACTTTTCAGTCTGGCCCTTTCAGTCTGAGCCACTTTGGTCTGGGCTGTTTCGGTCATGACATTTCTGTACATAAACAACTGATTGCATATGTTTATTTAAATTATCATACAGGCAAGTGAANNGTCATGCTAGCTGGTGTTATACCAACTCCTTTTTGAGGAGTCATGATTGTGATAAAATCTGAATTATGATTATGAGTTTGAAGTATTTGTATTTAATTGAAAATGTCGATAATGATTTAATTTGCTTGCTGATGATAATGAAAATGATACGTTCATGCTGATTAACTATTGGACCATAGATCATGTTTGTAGTCTTTTTAAATAAAACCTTTCGTTGATTTAAGTACGTTTGCATTACTAAGTGAATATATAAGATTTCTGCAAGATTTCATAGCCTGACCGAAATGTCTCAAGATCATAACGACCAAGACCGAACTGTCTCAAGACCATAACGACCAAGACCGAACTGTCTCAAGACCGTAACGACCAAGACTGAAAAGTCTCGTGACCGAAATAGCTCAGACTGAATCAGCCAGATCAAAAAGTCACGTACCCTATTTAATTAGGGGATTAAGTAATTGATTTGTTGTTTTTAGGCTGTAACTTTAATCAGAAGCGCTAGAGAGCCAATCAAGGGCTCAAAAGACTCGTCTAGTTTCCAATAAAAACTTAAGTCAAAAAATTCCATCTTGTGGTTGGGGCCAGGTAACCTGAGTAAAAACCTACCCCACCTATGATGTCACCCACAAAAAAATTTGGTTAAAAAAAAGGCAAACCAGAAGACTCGCCGCATCTTTTGAGGGTTTGAACAGCCCTCTAGCTCAATTGCTTGGTGAGTTATGGAGTTGCTGAGTGATGCTCTGAAAACCAAGGTTCACTCGAACTGTCTCGGCAGCAAAGGTGTGTTAAATGATTGAAAAAAACACATTTGGAGCTGAGCCAGTTTTACCTCTAAGACCCATGCGAGCCACTTAACACTTTGAGAGCCGGTCTACGATATATTCGTACTTCGTTTTCGGCCTAAAAAACAGCAGTTTTCGGTTGCCTTACCAATGCCCTAGCTCCTACGTCAATTGCGCTAGAGAGCTGTTCAAGAGCTCAAATGAATCGGCCAGTCTAGTAGATTGCACTTGGAAAAAAATTTTGGTTGGGGGTGTGGATTTTTTGTGAGTGACATTATGAGTGAAGTAGTTTTGGGGTTCTTTTGGCTTATGTTGCCTGGCCTAGGGCCCAACCGCCAGGCCAAAGTGTTTCGCTGATGTTTTCATTGGAAACTAGGCTCGAGTTCAAGTCTTTTGAGCCTTTGATTGACTTTCTAGCGTTTATGGATCAAAAGTTATGATCTAAAATAAATGAACTAATTAATTATCTAATTACCTAATTAGTTAAATATTTTTACTAGTCTAGATCATAACTTTTGAACCTGAAACACCAGCAGGTCATCCCAAGTATCAAAAGACTCGGATTGTAGCCTAGTTTCCAGTAAAAACTTCAGTGAAATACTACCACCTGACGGTTGGCGCAAGGGCCAGGCAAAGTGGTCCAAGGTGGCCTAAAAGTCTTCCATTTATGACATCACCCTAAAAAAACCCGCATCCCCCAAGCAAAAATTCTTTTCGAGTGCAGACTAGAAGACTTGCCACGTCTTTTGACGCTTTCAACCAGGTCCGTAACCCGTTCAGGAACAGAGATATTCCCGAGCAAAGCCACGTGCGTTTAGGCGTGTTTTTTTCTGAAAATCCCAGAAAGCGGCCGGACGCCAAAGTGTAAAAGGCATCACTTTGCAAGTCCATAACTCCTCCACCGACTGCACTAGAAAGATGTTCAAAACCTCAAAAATTGTGGCAAGTCTTTGATTCTGCAATGAAAAGTTTTTTGTTTTGGGCTTTTTATGAGTGACGTCATACGTCGGGTAGGTTTTTGGTCATATTGGCTCAGGTTACCTGGCCCTGGGCCCAACAGCTAGGTGGAAGATTTCGCTCAAGTTTTTATTGGAAACTTGGCTAAACTCCAAGCTTTTGAGCCTTAGAGTGGTTCAGTTTCTGGTTCAAAAGTAATGGCCATGAAAACATATATATAATTGATAATTTTACCTGAACTGTTGAACCAGAAATGCTGGAAAGCCAATTCAAAGGCTCAAAAGAGTTGGCTTTTAGTCGGCACGTTTTTCACAATACGGACCAGTTTAATACTTTGGCATTCGGCTGGTTTTGATTTTCACGCCAGAACAACTGGATCGCACGTGGTCTTCCCTACACGTAGCTCTGGCGTTGAATGTTGTAGAGAGCTGTTCAAAGGCTCAAAAGACATGGCAAGTCTTCTAGCCTGCACTTGAAAAAAAATTTTTGAAAAAGAAATTGATATTTTTGCACCAGTCTAAAATGGTGTGAAGAATCTTGAAATTGTGAAGCCTAGCCCCAGGCGAACTGTGGAATTTCTCACTGAGAAGCAAACACAGTGAGTGTATCCAAAATATACCAATTTTTGGAGCAATTTGGTCTAGGTTCTGCACAGCCCGGTAACAATTCCTCACAGGCTGACACCAGGCCCAGTGTTTGCCGACCCTTGTTCTACCTCACTTGTCAATGACACAGACAAGAAATCACTGCTAAGTGTGCTTTCGAGGAATGTTGGAATTCTGCTGTTCAAATCAAAAGGGAAAATTTGAATCTGTTGGCCAGCAGCCCACAGCCAGATTGTCATGCACAACTGCACAATTCTTTGTGACTCATTCAAACCAGTTGCTTTATAATAACCTTCTGACAGTTGGCACAAAACATTCTCTTAGTTTCAGTGGCCAACAGCCATATGTTATAAGCGAAACGCAAGCAATTGCTTCAAGTATACAATCCTAGTTTTTTTTCACTGTCTATGGAAAGAAATCCTTTCTCAGCAAAGAATCAGACACTAAGATCTTACAGAGTATATATTTCACCAATGATGTAGGCATCATCAGCTCTGTGAAGTGCATGAAGTATAAATACAAAAAACCCAGAAACCGTAAAGTTACCAATTAAGAAAATCTAATTGAAAAATTGTAACCCTAGCTGCCCACTTTACAGTGAAAAGGTCACAGTAGCAAAACAAACTACCAAGTGTACAGTAATGTAACAAACAAAATAACAGTCTAGTGGGTTACAGGATGTGTAACTGTAAGTGGTATAGCTTTTTTCACTGAGACATTTTGGTCATTTGTCTGAAATAGCTTAAACACTGTCATCTTTCTGACTTCTATCAATGACCTAAAATCTCAGATATGATCTACTTTTTTTCTTCACAGTCTATAGACGTACATTTACAAAGTTTCAAATGAAAAAGATTATGGGCAGTATGCAAATGAATGAATAACAGCCAGAAACTCATTGACAAGTAGCCATGCACAGACCACCATGCATAGGTATGTTACCCTGCACTAATAATGTCCAACTCTTATAGGACACAAAATCACATGGAGGGTCACATTTAGCTCATGCACCTTGAGTTTAACACATGTGTGTTTGATGTTAAGTTTGTGCCAGAGCCATCCCCAAGAAAAAATGCTCAAGGTGCCAGGCAGTCGGCCACAAGCTTAAGTCAGTCACAATCGCAACAAACATGTCTCACTCCCACAAGCTTTTTTGTCTATGTGGATCTACGTACTTATAAGAGAAAAAGATGACAGCTACCACCCAGAACACTTTGCCCTGAAACATTTACCTATTTGGGGCAGTAGGTATGGAGACCTTAACCAATCCTGCATGAAATGGACAACTTTTATGAATATGAGTCTATCAGCTGTCAGCATGCAGTGGCGTAGTTAAGGAGGGGGCGGGGGGATGGCCCGACCCTGGCGGCACTATGTGGTATGCTGTAGGCCAGGGGTCAGGAACCTTTTTGGTAAGGAAGTCATGAAACCTACATATTTTAAATTGTATTTCCGTTGAGAGCCATATAATATTTTTCATCACTTAATGCAACTAACTTACTAACTAATGTGTGCATTTTTAAGCAAAATCAACAATTTTAAGCAATGGTAAATGTCTGAATTTTCTCTTTAATAACATTCTTCTTACTGTTAATGCGACATCTGGTTGTGCATGGTGTTGCTGATGGCTTTGTAGTCTGGTAGATGTTAAAATTACAGAAAAAGTTTCATTCGTATCAATCGTGTTAAGAAAATATCAAGTGAACCAGATGCGGTCATCAAAGGAGCCACATCTGGCTTGTGAGCCATAGGTTCTCAACCCCTGCTGTAGGCTATAAACCAGCAAAGGCTGTATTGAAATAAAAGTGGTTTTAATGTCGGGACACTACTCGCATTTGCAGGACGTTTTTTATTTTGAGTAATTTAAATTATGGCATGTGTATTTAAGTGATTGTTGTCGTAGCCAAACAATAAACAATCGTGTATCAGGGATGTTGTATCAATAGGCTTTTTTACATGAAGCTGCAACAGGGTTCTCAACACGTTTATCAACTCACTTGATGTCAAATTTTACTGATGTACTACACGGTTGATTGATCAAGTGTTGGGTCATTGTTGACGTTTGATCATAGTCCTTATATGACGTTATAGAGTTTAGTAGGAGTATTGTGGATGACTGTGGGCAAACGTGTGGCTGTGGTGAGCTCGAAGCTTTTGTAAGTGCTCTTAAGTTTTGTACCTGCAAGTAAATGTGCATTGTTGGGTCTAAAAAACATTTCTGTGGAAATCTAATAAGTGTGTAGTAGGATTTGTGCTTGTCAAAATTGATTTCCATGTGTGTGGAGAAATATAATCTACTTTAGCATTCTTCAACAGGGGTTTCGTGGTACCCTAGTGTTCTACAAAACATGTAGTGGGGTCACGTGAGTTTTAAGGGTTCCTTGTTTTTTTAGGGGAAATGATTTCTTGCTTCAGTATGTTGATGTGTCATTATGAAAATTTTTAGGTGCTTTTAGATCACCATGTTGCATTCAGATTCCAAGTAGGCCAGTCAGTTGCACAGGAGGTTGAGTGCAGTTAATAGCCAAAAAAAATATTGATATTTGTTGTGCAATTAGGAAGAATGTTATTGTTGCATGACAGTTATACGATATTGCCGATGTACAGTTCACAGTAGAAAAAGAAGGCCACCTTGAACTTTTTGCAGCAGTGTTGCCAACCTTGCGGCTTTCCCACAAATTTGGGCTTGTTTTTTTGTGGATTTACGGGTTTTTTTGAAGACTTGCGTGTTGCTTGTTTTGCGCTTTTTTAATTAAAATTGGCTTGATTTGCAGATTTTTGTTTGCGGATTGCTTAAATAATATGGCACTTTTGCTGTTTCAATTTACTGCAAAATGAAATTTGGGTGTGTTTTTATGTAAATTTGCACATTTGGGCTTGTTTTTTTTTCAGATTTGCCTCCCTTTTTTATATTTAATTTGCCTGCTGGTTTTATGTTTTTTGAATTTTTTAACAAACGCAAGTTGGGCTTGTTTTTTTCCGTTAAATTAACTGTTCTAGGCTTGTTTTTCAAATTTGCTTGTTTTTACAAAATAACCTCGCATCACTGTTTTACAGTTTATTCAAAAGTATAACCTTGGGAACTCTGTTCTAAATATAGTAATAATGCTTCAGATTTTACTCAGAATTGCCGTTAGTGTCACTACCTGTGACAGGAGTTTTTCGAAGCTAAAACCGATCAAGAATTACTTAAGATCTAGTATGAGCACCTTGCGGTTGAGAATCTTGCCACACTGTCTATAGAGCAACAATTGACAGACAATATAAATTTTGACATGGCCATTGAAGAATTTGCCAAAAAAAGGCAAGAAAAGTTATTGTGTAGAAAATGTAGTTTTCATTTTAGAAATAAAGTTGGTCCTAATTTTTTATACATTTTTACTATTTTGCCCTATATGTCATTTTTGCTTTTTGTTTAACTGTTACTTACAATGTTTGAGTTTTTTGGTGTGTTTTTAAAGCATACCATATTTGAGCATGTGGAAGTACTGTAATATTATAATGGTGCACAAACTAGTTAATATTACACAAAGCTTTAAAGAGCTAGTGTCTGTGCAATATGCATTTTTATGGGCTTCAGGGGCGCCAAACTCAAGGGCCTCCCCGGGCAGCCCACACTCTAGCTACGCCACTGTCAGCATGACTTTATTTCTAATGTTCTGGGCCCATGATATTGCATCAACCGTTTGCATTTCATTCAAGGTAGTGTCTATTTTACCGCCAATATTCTGGTGGCAACAGATCGGCTTAAGCTATTGTGCCGCCAGTTGAACATTCGGTCTCGTGGCATGATGCAATTCAAATAAAAAAGTCAGTTTGTGATGCAATCGGTGTGCTGCTCGTAGCGTAGTGGTTATGCTTCACGTCTGATATGTCATTGCTTTTAGGTTTGACTCTCACCTTGGCAACTTTCCTTTTTTTTACTTTTTTAAAAACTTTCCATTTAACTTTCCAAACTCTTCCCTTAGGTGTTAGGTATAGGGTTCGGTTAGCGTTCGGGTTTAGGGTTACGGTTAGCATGAGGTTTAGGGAATTAGGGTTAGCATTAGGGATTATTATTAGGGGTTATTGTTCGGGTTAGCGTTAGGGTTACTGTTAGCGTTAGGTAAGCTTCAGGGTTTATCTTTTGTGTTTACTTCGTTTCTGCCAAGCCTGTTGCTGCTGGCATTTTGTCAGCAAAATAGACACTGCCTTCATTCAATTCATTCTTACAATAAAAAATCGTACACTTTGGTTGGCCAGGTTGACAAGCATGAAGAATTAAATTGTGGACACTTTGGTTTTGAAGTAACACAATGTTCAGGTTTTCACATTATTTACAATGGCCAGAATATACAGGTATTACACACCAACCATATTACTACTGTAGTAACATTGTGGGAAATTTATAAATAAAATATAATGAAGAGCGTGACTATAACCAAATATATGAAATCAACTGTTACTGTAAATAATCATCTTGTAACAGTTTAAATCAGCTACTCAACTGCTCATCCTCCAATGTGAATGCATCTTTATATCTTATTAGTTGTTAGAGCAAAAATACTAGTTTTTCATCAAAGTTGATTTCATGACAGTAACTTGCAAATTTGTTAAAAAAATTAATCAACTCAGTTTTAGTGCATTAAAGAACACTTGTACACAGACATTGTACAACATAATAAATAGTACAAGGAACATTACCTCCTTCAGGATTCTCCACCAATACTTGAAGGAAAATACGAAGTATTCGTTCTAAACAAGTATCATCACTGACACATTTTGACGGATCTTTCATGCAGTCAACAATTGTTCCCAAGCACTTAAGTTGGCATGGTATGTTCAGAGCAAAAGGAATATCACTCCTCATATTTTCAAAGACACCTAATCAATGGGTCTGTATGCAATTAAACTACTTATAGCCAACACTGTTTCATCAGTAGATTTTTATAACGAATGATCTGAACATACAAAACAAACCTATCTTAAGGTATAAAACCAGGAAAGGTTCATGGCAGGACAAAAATTTGAACCACAAAAGCGTTTAATCACTGAAATGAATTATTAAAACAACTTTGCAATAAGCTTTTTCTACGGTTTGAATAAATGTTTGGCAGTTTTACAGTAGTTGATCTCTACTTCTAGCACGTTCTACTACAGTACTGAAACATTTTGACAAGCCTAGGCTCGCCTTCACAAAAGCCAGCATCTTTACCACTATCATACGTTACCTATGCCACTACACTACAGTACTTGATAGCTTTGTTTGTATCAGCAAATCGCTCCTGACAAATGTAAAACCATGGAAAACTGGAGTTTTTGTGAATATGGTCGACGTAATTGCTAATACTCAGTTTCCTTTACTGTTTTCGTAGACGCACTTTAACCTGCTTTCCCACCACGCTGCCCACGTTTGACGACACTGCTTTGCTGCGTTTGCTTGACCACAATACAAATTGCTTTCTACAGTGCGCGGCCAACTGCTGTTTACATTGCTTCGAGCACTGACTTAGAATCGTTATGAGGTGGCCAACGCTTTGGCAGCGCGTTCTTTCAGAATTCCACTCGACCGCTGAAAGTCCTACTCCACATTAAGATGTACCTGCTGGCTACGCCTTCTTTCGATCCTTTTTACCTACCACTGATTTGTGTTCACCTGGTTCATGCACCACGGCACGTAATGGTATGAAAGTTTTCTACTGCTCTAAATGCGAAATACCAATTTACAATAAACACAGCTTTGATGACGGTCCACGCAACAGAGCTTGACATTAGGCACACCCGCAAGTCTTGGCAACTACGCAGACGTTGCAACATNTGCGGCTTACAGCAGCAGTTTCAAATCCTTCCTGGGTGTTGAAGTGAGGTTTGGCCCAGCCCTGCAGTGAGTCAGTCAATTCAACAGANACTGACTNTTTCGTAAAATTGTTTCATTGCAACCGGAAAGTTATTAGAATTTTTGTATGAACGCACTACTAACTGCGATGTCAATCCGTGTGGGAATGGCTTTTTGTTAAGCCATCCAAGGGATAAATAAAAACTGTAACACCAACGAGCAGTTTTCGCTTAACTGCTTCCTGCTGCGCGGAAGTCGGTGATCACACGTTGTCGAACAGTGAGGTTTCGTCTTGTTGGTTACACACTTCAGCTCGGTTCAGACCAATTCCTCATTAAACATTAACGGATTAGTTTCCCAAAGTGACCGCAAAAGAACAAAAAGCTTGATCGTGAGGATGCTAATGTTCGCCTGTCCACATCAGCGCGTGCATCAACCGCCACGCTGCGGATGTTGCCTCGGTTCGACGTCACGCGTGTGATAAGGATGACTGTGCAAAGAGCCGACGTTTGGTCATGTGATCTCCTCCACAAGAACCACGGGCGCGAATGAAGAGAAAAAAGAAGAGACGCGGCGCACGTTGGAAGAGGATCTGAGTATGCGTGAGACTCAGAGGGCAGTAAACGCCGGCGGCTCCCTTCGCACTGTACTGTCGCGAACGCTTCAAGGACGCTCGTGTGGAACAAAGAAGAGTTCTGTTGACCGTGTAACAGAATTCGATCCATACGCGAGCGGCTTTCCAGCGTGCTGGCCTTAGAACCAACTCCTATGCGTTTTCTTGCAACTTATTCAATGAGTTTACGGCTGAGTTGACGAAGTTTTTTGACAAGGTGGATTTTATCAGTGCTCAGGCAACGAATATGTCAAGACGGAAGCAGTCAGCGCCATGTAAAGTCGAAGGTTGGTATTTGTGAATGTTGTTGTTTACTACGGCTATGCCACATTTAACGTCAGGTTTTATTCCCTTTGATTAGAAGCCACTGTGATTCAACTGACTGTTGTTTTTCCACAATTACAGTCGATACAGGTGCAAACGTAAGGTCATGTTCCGAGACTTCGTGCGGGAAACGATTTAAGTTCTAGCGACTGCTGTTGATTTACTTGTAAGCTTCGCTCTAATCAATGTTCGTGTTTCATACCCTTGATTTTCATGCACCTAGCACTTCTAACTCGGGCATGAAACGCGCTGCGAAAGGCCGCTAACCAATGATGGCGTGGAGCACGTCTGAAGCTGTTGCGATGCTTTTGTTCCTAAGCAGCGTAGCTACACTTACGTGGAACATGCAGAGATGCGCTTTCAGCCCTGTCTGGTCTTCCTTTCTGGTGCGCGCGCGTACACACACGCGATTCGCGCGAGGTGGATGCGCTGACTCCGTTTTTCCTCGCCTCTTTTGTTGAATGAGCAGAATGCGTTCATGGATGTCGTTTTAGTTGGTCGCCTTCGCAAGCTGATGGTGGAGTTCCCGGCGGTGCCCGAGCTATCGCTTTGAATTACACTTAACAGCGCACATGCCTGTTCTTTACTGCTGCCTATTGCTTGAACAAAAGCTCTGGTTGAGCACCCGGCCAATGGCATCAAATTGCGTGATTTGTTTTAAGTTTATCACTTATTCGGCCTTCGTCACATTGTTTTACTGCTTCAAAGTATTCCGAAATAACAATATTTTCTGCCGCACCTGTGTCCAAACTGCTAGAAGTCTTAAATGTTGTTTATCATCTCAATTTGAGTATTAGCCACTCTCCATGTTAGCGAACGCATTCTGCAGAGAGTGAACACACGGCTCAGACTGCTTTTTATGTCAGCGGCGCTTCTATTTTCTTTAAATGTTTTTAACACTTGAAATCAAGTTTGTTGTTTTGTAAAAATTTAATGTTGCCGGGATTTATTCACATGAATAAGTTCGCCATTGGCTATCGTGGGGCAAATAATAGAAATATCCTCACTGGATTACTTCTCCAAGTCAAGCACTTAATTCGCTGCGAAATGTAACATGCTGCGCTTGGCTTTTAACGGCTTGATGTTTGTGTGTGTTTTATTCTCAACAACTGCTATGTTTCATATGCGGTGAAATGTCATTGGCATTCGCTGCATTGTTCATCTTCAATTTTAAATGCGTAATTGCATGCTGCTAAGCGTTGACTGGTAGCCCATCACTGTATATGTGCTGTTCTAACTAAAAGTGTGCGCATTTACTAATTTGTGCCTTTACTGGTAATAACCAAGAGAGTTTGTTGCTGGATTATTAACTGTTTTTATTTGATCAGGAGACGTTCAATCTGGGAAAGATGGACTTAATGCTTTGAAGTCACTTGCTGTTTCATCTGGAATAAAAATTGGGTTAGGAGCTTTCCAAAACAATTTTGTTATTCTGTTGTTTGCCTTTTTTTAATTGTAAGCATTTTTTCTTTCAGATCAAGTTCCCCTAACGGACAGATCGATGCTGTGGACCTAGGAACAAATGGTCTGAGCTGCTCAACTATAATTAAATCTTTCCTGAACACTGTCTATGGAAAGAAATCCCTTCTCAGCACAGAATCAGACACTAAGATCTCACAGAGTATATGTTTCGCCTACAAAGGAGGCATCATCAGCTCTTATTCAAATAGAATTTAAATCTTTCTTGTTCAAATAGAATTTAAATCTTTCTGATGTTTTTTATGTTTTGATGGTAATCATTCTATCTGAGTGAGCGCTGATGATGCCTTTTCTGTTAAAATGATTCTACGTGAATAAAAGCTGCTGATACCTACCTAGTAGGTGAAATGAAATCATAGTTTCAAGATACTTGGCTGTGAAAGGATTCCTTTCGATAGGCGGTGATGTTAAAATCATCTTACATTTCCTTATGTTTAAAATTATAAGAAATTGCTGTTTGGCTGTATATTAAGTAGATTTTTATCAATCGTGTGATGATGATCTCTGTGTGATAGGTCCTTTGTCACTTGTGGCTATAGACAATGGTTCAAACTCATTCCTTCATCCTAATGATGCAAGCGTGACAAGATCAGGCATGGTGATAGATGCCGAAATGTAAGAAAGCTTGTTACGGACCTTTTTAATTTTTGTATCCAATCTTTGTATTTCGCTGGTGTTTCAGAAGCTTGACAAAGTTGTGCATTGTTATATGCTCTCCTGCCAATGAATAAACACGCTTTGATTGTTGTGTACAAGAAAATAGATTATGCATTGGTTCAGCATCCAACCTTTTCAAATACACTTAAGTACTTGATGATATTCTATTTTCCCACTGTAGGTTGATTTTTTTCATTTTTCTACCATAATCTGTAGCATGTTCGTGCTGAATGCTGCCAGTAGGTTGAGTTTATAGTACAGAAGAGTAATCACTAGTGGATTACTTGTTTTTGTTGTCTGTTGCCACTATCATTAAATAATGCTGTGTTAGAGCAAATTGTGAATAATGTGTTTTACCTGGTTGCGTTAAGCAAACACAGCTTTTTTGAGATCCACCTAGTTCTGCTTTGTGAAGTGATCCACTCTTGTCTCCAGTTTCAATGATTCTGATGCTTTCAAAACAAAGCAACGATTTTCTGCCAGAATCCGGGCAAAGTCTCTGTCAACTGCAAAAAACGCAGATCCTAAAAACCAACCTGATTCTTTTGCCGAGGTAATTTCACGTTCTGCGTTCAGTTGGCTTGCATCATAACGTTTTCGCCTGCATAGGAGTATGCTTGTCGCGGCGTGATTAATGCGATGTTTAACTGCCTCGCGCGAAACAACACGGCTCGCCGTAAGTTTGGCGATGGCTCGCGAGAGATTTGTGATAATTCGCATTTACACCGTAATAATTTAAATCAAAAAGTCTATGTATATGCTAGAATGTGCTGCACGTATTGCTTTTTCTCCTTTGAAGCCAAAATATTCTGCCTAGTGAGGTTCAAACGAAACGTCTTCAAAGCAGCATTTTTTCCGCACGTGCAATTGTTATTTATTATATAATAAGCAAGTTCGATTTTACTATACCAGCAAAGGCAGAAATCAGTGAAACAAGGTGTGCAACGCGATTAGACTAAATGAATGTCTTGAGGAAGTTCAATCATCTCTACCATTTCATACTAACCATGAGTTGCTGAAACCCGTGGGTGTCTCAGCGTAATGTTGGGACCTGTTGCGCTGTGATTTCGGACTCCTTTAGCAATATGGTAATCTTTTGTTGTATTTTGAAAACCTGTAAAGTTTGAACAAAAAAGTGGGAGCCCCGCGGATGTTAAAGTTTTTCGAATGAATTCAAATGACTTTCGTGCAAGACTTGCAACCCAGAAATTGTAGCTGATGCTTGGTCTGCTTTTCTGTGGCAACTGAAGTCTGTTTTATGCGCGATAGATGTTCCTTTTACGCAAAGCCGGGTGTTATCTTATCCTGGCGGTTTCGATTAATTTTTATCGCATTGTACTTTTTATTATCCTTCTGTACTCCCGCATATCACCGTGTCCAATGCTCGCAGCTTGCTGATGACTCAGCCGCGATCGATGAAGAACTTTCGTTGCAAAGCGCCGCTTCTCTACGCTACCGAACTATTTCTGGCGACGAAGAGCTTACATGCCACATTTGCTACAAGACTTTCAAGTCAAAGTACGGCCTGCTCACGCACGCAGCTGTGCACAATACGTCAGAATTCAAGTAAGCTAACGTCGGTTTCGTTTCTCAATGCCTGCTGATGTGTTGCTTGCGTTCTAGCTGAGTCTCCATATTCTATGCAGATGCGTCCAGTGCTGCATAGTGTTTCCGAACCGATCCCAGCTTATTACACATCAGATGAATATGCATGCCGACGGCATCAACGAAATGCCTGCGGATGTGTTGACACAGCCAAGTAAATCCGTTTCGCCGAAACAACCCACAGAGGACGTCTTCCACGGTTTTAGCGACCTATCGTTCATCGATTTCACCTGCACCAAGTTTCCCGCAATTGCCGCTGTGAGTCGTGTTTCTGCTCCTGCCACTGCATCGCCAACACAGTCTTTGTTCCCTGTGTGGGCAAACCCCTGGGTATGCTGCGTTTGTGTTTAATCGCGACAGCGCTTCGCGTGGGTTGCAATATGCTGGTATTACAAATTCATCTTTGCAAAGAATCACTGTATAACGCCACGTCCTTAGTCGAGTTCAAAGACCGGAAAGACCTCCAAACAACTCGGGCGACACAACACCTTTGTTGTGCAAGGAAGTTGAACAGGGCAAGGTTGTTACGCTGTCGTTAGAAATTAATACTGGTGTCTTTTTGTGACAAGCGGGAGATAGAAGCTTGTACTGTAAATCGGCAATGTTTTGGGCATTAAGCGTGCGAGAGGGAACGTCTGGGAGAGCGGACGTCCTCCGTGGATAAAATAGTGGGAATCCGGGAATCAGGCAGCATTTGTAAATTTTTAGGGCAAGGAAAGATAAGTTTGTGGACAAATGAAAAAATCGCCGCAGACAGGGCAGCGGGGATGTAGATTGAAAGTGCACCTTTTTGACCTCGGCGTTGACCCTGGCTCCGCGTTTCATGGTTTAGGTTCGATTTTATTTCAAGACCCATTTTCTGAGGACAACTAGCGCAGATGTGGCTTGCAGTGTGTTGCTGTAGAAGTTCACCGTCTTGCGAAACACAAATCGTGTGATGTGCCAAAAAAACAAAAGCTTCGGGTTTTCATTGTAATCAAATATCTTGACTGGTTTGCGGGTTAATGGTTGTCTGTTATAAAGGACAGTACACGTTTAGGAGGATCGTTGTGACGGGCTGGAGTTAAACTTCGTCTGAAACATGCCGAAGATCACCAATCGTCGACAGCCAGCGGCTTCCTGTATCCAACAGATTTATTCTGCCCTTTGTTTTGTCTTTCTCATGAAAAGTTTTGTAAAATCATCTTGCAGGGGGCCGCTGTATGTAGCAAGCTTTGGATGTTCTGTTGCTAATTCAGAAGTGGATGAGCGATTTCGTGCAAACAGATTTGGATCATGTGTGATAGGTGTGTCAGAAAAAAGCAGCCAGCTTTCAGAATAATTGAATGTTGGTATTGCACGCGATGTTGAAGCGGTATTAGTCGAGAATGAGCGAACTGCGCGAGGAACCAGCAGTGAAATCAAATGGCAATCTCGCGCTGTGACTGGGTGACTGGGATCACGTTTACGCAGTTCGGAGAGATTAAATTTGCAGCGCTCAGCTTTTCATTGTGTCGTTTTCGTGCATTTTTTGCTTTTATTGTTTCAGAAATGGTGCGAAAGAATTAAACACCAGTTAAGCAACAACGACTGTCGTCATTTCTTTCTATGCAAGAAGTGCAACATCATACTTCCTACGCTGCCGTCACTGAAAGCTCACGTGACTTGCCGCCACCCGAACATCAACTCCAAGCCGTCGCTTCCGTTCATCAAGAACTCCACCCTGACCACAACCCAGGATAAGTCGCTCGACAACGATGGGGCGCAGTCCGAGGACCTCACGGGCCCCTCGCAAGCTTTGTCGGGCCAGTCACCTACAACGCTAAACGCTATGGTGGTCCGTCCACTCTATATGAGATTGCTTGGACTGGGCTCATGTGCTGAAGGTAAGGTGTGACTCACCTGTTCTTCGAAATGTGTTAAGCGCGTAAGTGTAGAGCTCGAGTGTGACGTGGGTGTGACGTGACGTGGGTGTGACGTGACGTGGCGTCACTGGAGCAAAGGGTGACCTGATTTCTTGAAGTGGAATTTTTTTCGCTGGTTCTGTGCCGGAGTGAGCTGGTGGCAGAGTTTGTGACGTCGCGCGAAACTTCCTCCCCATTCCTGCTGCGATTCGCGCTCACTGACTTGCGCAACGATTTCTTTCTGAACGGATATCAGGCGAAGTCAGCGGCCGGCAATGCTCGCCAGTGATTCCAGGAAAACGAAATGTGAGCGAGATTGTTGCCCGGCGCCATCTTTTCGCGCGTTTTCACTGATTGTGGTTTGAAAAACAGAGCGAACGTTGTGCGAAACTTTCGGGTACTGTCGTGACATCAAAAACTTCGAAGTTACGATAAACTTGGTTCCACGTTGTATCCACTCGCTTGCAACAATTGCTGACCTTGTACATTTGGTCGAGTCTCCTGGACTACCCAGGGAGAGCTGGTTACAGTCGTACTTTGTGAAGTCAACACAGTTTGCAACGTGCGAAAGCAGCGCCTGGACAAAATGTCGGAATACTGAATTTGCAGTGGACGCGAGTCGCATTGGTATAGAATTAGCTTGGGTAATATTTTACTAGTCGTCTATCGCCAGCAGGCCGTGCGACACCTGAAGTGTGCATCCCGTCGAACGACACGCGCTGAGCGGCGTCGCAAAACTGGTCATGGTTGTCGCGTGCGGCTATTCCCGCTTGAAAGCGCTGCCGCTGAAGACTGGCTGCCTGACATGCTCGACGAGGCTACGTTCTCTTTCTAGCCAGGAACTGGTAAGAGGAAGTAGTGGAGCGCAGTACTGCGTTCAATTCTCCTTAAGCGAAGCAGTCTTTTGAAGGAGGCTGCTGCGCAACGCCGCTTCGCACGTATCCCGAGCAGCCTCATGCGATCAACAGCGCGGCAGCCTGCTGCTGCTCACGATCTGAGTTTTGCACTCTCTTCCTTTTGTTGATAGTGCGAGATCGTTTCCACTTGTATGCGGTGGTGCGCTTTGCGTTACGTTGTCATGCAGCCTGGTCGGCTCAAGGAAACAACTGATTAAGATTTCCGACTTTTCTTGGGTATGCACTTGTCGTTTCTCCACGTCTTGACTTTAACTCGAGCTTACTGTGAAAGTTGCTTGGTGCAGTTGCGTTCACTGCCAGTCGTTCGTGTCTAACAAAAAATTCAGGCATCCCTTTTGTTTGCTACCTGATATTCCAAAAAAAATCACAAAAGAGTGGGAGGTTTATGGAGGACTTATGACGAGTTGGAAAGTTCCCGCAAGTCTTGTGTTCTAGACGTGAGGTTGTTCGCCGCGTGAGTCGTCCACTGCGAGACTGACCATATATTCCATCCAGTGTAACCGACCCTCTTGCAACTCTTCCATTTTTGTGCAACGATCGAAGGAGAGAAGGAACTGACGCAGTCGCCATGCTGCGCCTTTGCTGGAATTTGTGATTTCCATCTCTCTCTTTTTCGCTGAGGTTGACAGTTTTGTATCCTGAGGGATATAAACGCCGCAAGTACGGCATCAAACTTGATGCAAATAGTGCATGAAACACAAACATAGAGGTAATCTTTTAACCAATGCCCCCGCTGCGGTTCGCAACTGCGCAGTAACCACCAGAACGTTTGCACAGTGAAATCTCATTCTCGCGCGCTTGCAACATTCCAAAACATTGGAAAAGCACGAAAACAAGAAGCTATTTGAATTAATTGTGTACTTTGGTCGTATTTTTGTAAGATTTTATACTTACTTCAAGGCTGCACAGAGTTTGTAATTTAATTAGTACTTTGCTTACCCAGTCTTAAAATATTCATTCTCACTGAAACACACATTTGCTCAGTGTCAAATTTTCTTAGAGTGAACACTGCTCTCAAAACTTTCCCAGTAGGTTCAGCTTAGCTTAGTTCTTCTCTAATCCTACACATCGGAAGATAGTCGGTGGAATTCGGAGCAGGCATCCCGCTGCAATCATCAGCACTATCTTGATATTTTCAGTTGATGTGCAGGCTCGGAAAAGCATATGGCAGGGTATTACGCAGAAGAATATCATTCATAATTCACCAGCCTATGCCTTCCTGAACTGGCGCAGACAAGATACTGAGTTCACAGCTTGGTTGGCTCCCGGTGATTGCAAATAACTGTTTACAACTTGATTGAAATTGTGAACTTAACGAGACATTGCAAGCAAGTTCTATTTCAGTGCGGAAGCTTTCTTGATTTGAGTCAGATTGCTTTTTTTTCTGAAAAATATAAACTTTATCGAGTGTCTGTCGCACCAGAACCTTCGTTTCTTACGAAAAGTAGATCTGACAATAGCAGCACCACGGCAGGCACTCCTCCCAAAACACTTGAAAATAGCGGTATTATTTGCTTTCGGGCTCTTTCACATATTATGGATACATTTTTCATAAATATCGTCATGAATATAAAAATGCTTTTATCACTTCCAAAATGTAACTGATGCCAAATATGTTTAGGTTGTGGCGAAAGAAACAATTGTCCTAATAACTGAGATTTCAGGCAAACGTTATTTTTGGACCAGATTGTTCATTGCTAGGAAAGAGTCGTGTGTCCTTTTTCGTTTTGAATTTATTGCACCTACACTGTTGAGAAAATCTATTCATGGCACAAGAATCGAATAAAGCTATTTGTTTGTTTTTTTCCCAAATACATGTCTCGTTGGTCCATCTTTTGATAACGCTCATCGAAGTGAAACAAACGAAAAATTCGCTGCAGTTTGCGAAATAACCGCAGAATGTCGTTCATTCAAATGGGATTTCCACGAACTTTGTAGTTTTTCCTCAGCGAGCGAGATCGCGAAGCCGTGTCTCGGTATACAGAAACTGTTTTGCGAGACTGCTGTTCTGCTGACAGAGCGGACGCACTGCCAGGCAAGCTTACCTGGTTATGTCGGACGTCGGCACTTCGATGCATTGAATGAAATGAATCGCTGCAAGCGCGACACCGGTCCGTGCGTGTCTGCGATCCAAGCGGAGCATGCTTCGGGCTCTTTCACACAGTGGTTTTCAACGGTGTCTCAGGCGTGAAATGTGTTGATGGCTCACCGGTTCATTTCATACATGCGTGGGCTAAGCATATTCGAAGCCGTGAACGTTTCGCAATACCAACAGTGGGAGCCTGCTTCATGCAAAACGACTTTTCTGATAATTTTTCGTGATATTTTTGAAATATCGTTTTATTTGCGCGATGTTAAGCGAACAAGTCTTCGATATCGCTTTTTTGTGGCTAGAATCGATGAATGAGTGATGATGTGAAGTTGTAATGCCTCGTTTTTGTAGGTCATGTCATGTGGTTTGATCGGATGTGACGCTAACAGATGCGCGTGACGTAGATGACGTCTGTTCACAGCATCTGGTGTAAGGATAGTTACTTGGAGAGTGGTTGTGTAGCAGTGTGCATCGGATGTGGCCGCACTTACTCATTCCAGGCCATTTCCTCTCCAATGAGGACATGATCTGGTGCAGGAACAGGCGTTAACCGCGGAATCTTGTTTCATTTGTAAATCATATCTTTTTGCCTTGTGCTGCCTGCTGCATGAAAAGGATCTACACAGCATCTTCGTCTTTGCATTGTCGTTTCAGCAAGATGTGTCACTGACTGCAAGCGTCTTTAAGCAGCACCAGTAACGGCATTTTTTCTACGAACGGCTTTTTACGCTCTTATGCGCTGGTGGGCGTGAGATCCAAACACAAGATGCTTTGCTGGAACGAAGCTAATGATTTTGAACAAGGAGAAAAACAACTTTCAGGCGAAATTTTGTAACTTGCATTTTGAGCAGGGGTTCGCGTAATTCAGAAAAATTGGGTTGAAGCTCGTGCGTCATGATCATGTGAAAATGATGTTGACAGTTGAAGTTTTGTATTTGCCAACTGGCAGACTCGTGGTCTTCGGATCGTGTAAGAATAGACAGTAATCGTGTGTATTTTTGAACTCAATGACTTTTAGAACACCGAGCCGCGACACACGCCAGGTTCGATCACTGTTCGTCTGTGATCTCATCCCGGGACGGGTTTGTTGATGTTGCGACAAACAGTGATGCGCGTTCGATTTTAGTGAAATGCAAAGATTTGTTTTCAGTTGGTCCACATCACATATCCAGGGTTCCCACGCGGTATTGAAAAAGTATTGAACTTCAAAACTGTTTTTTGAAGACCTTGAAAAAGTATTGACTTTAGCCAAAATGTGCATTAGGTATTGAAAAAGTACGGAGATTCTAAATGGAAAAGAAATCATGAAGTATTTGGACAGACTTTTACTGAAGGCAAAGCACTTCATTATTTTTGCAGTGTTATGCAATGTGTAAAAGTGGGTTTCATAATTAAGCATTTCGGGAAATGAAGAGAAGTAATGGTATTGAACTTTTTTAATTCAGTATTGAAAAGGTATTGAAAAAGTATGGAAAATGATTTTTTTAAATGTGTGAGAATCCTGCGTATCACTTTGCTTCGATGCTAAGCTGCTGGTGACGTTTCATGATACGACAAACGGTATCCGGTGATGTCTACAAAACCGCTGCATGGGCTGCTACAGCGTTGCATTTCTTTCATTCAGAATCAACTGCACGAGGCAGCAAAAGTGATGACGTTGTTTACGGAGCTGATGACGCAACGATACGCACGTCAGCACAAGTCGCTTACCTGAACGTTCCTCATTGGCTCCGCAACAGCAGCAAGCAGATCTGTTTAAACGTTGGCGAGGAAGAATATCAACCCTGTGAGTTTGATCGTGTTGGTGACGAAAAGAGTTGGTAATCTGGAAGTACCTTCCTTAGCTTTGACATCGTGAACTCCTTTTTATTAGTGTTTGAATATGCGTTTTCTCTAATTTTTCTCTCTTTAAGGCCCGTATTACTGAAAATATAAGAATTATTGGAAATTCAATGGTTTGCACTGCATTTGCGAACGCGCCCCCCTCCAGCATCGCAAACCTGTCAACGCTCCAGGAGCGATGTTCGGTTCATTCCAATGTCTTTTCGATTCGCAGCCACTCAGCCGAGTGACCTCTCCTCCCTGCAGTGCAACATCTGTGGCGAAAAGTTCAACGCTGCCGAAGCTGTCGAGTCGCATCGCGCCTCGACCATGTGCGGGATCGGGGTTCGAACGTCGAACAACGGACGGAAGATGTTTTGGTGCCGACTGTGCGATTACGCTTCGTTCGAGAAAAGCACGATATTACGGTAAGTGTTTCACTCGCCTATCAAATGTAGCAGCTGCTGCCAGTGCAAAGCTTGATGTTTCCTGAAGCAGTGCAAACTGCACTGCAAGTTGAAGTCAGTGCAAGCGTCTGTTAGGTCAACGTTTGGTGTTTGCTATGCGGTGCGACCATCCACAATCAACGAACATTATTTCCAGAGTACTTCTCTGCATAACACATTTTTCTGCGCGATTCTGGCCATAATGGTAATGTCAGTTGCAATAGAATATATATTATCATTTGGAAAGGCAATTGTTATATCACTGTTGCTTGCACATATTTATATAGGTATGTCATCGACTTTACTTGTTTTGGAACTACCTGTAGCTGCTTTACTCCAGCCTCTACCAACGACAAGATTCTTGCCATTGTAATATATGATGCCCACCGAGGTCTCTTACGTTCTTATTGAATGTTGATGAATTATATAAAATTATATAAAATGTTGATGAATTATATAAAATGTTGATGAATTATATAAAACGGAGCAACGAAGCGCAGCTTTCCAGAGTTCACTTGAGGACAATCATATGTGAGACAGTGACAGGTGGTGGGAGGAATTCAAACCGTTAGGTGCAACGGTGATAATCTTCTCGAAACCTTGGAGGTGAAAAGGGGTCGCCACTCGCCAGCCGCTGCTGTACTTTGCATTGTATGAGTAAACAATTGCATTGTGTGAGGCAACAATTGGATCGCGGCCTGCCACCTGTCCGTGCCCTGGTGATCACCGGTCAATGCCTGAGATTAGTTGCATTGAGAACACAACGTTTTATCCCCGACTGTGATGGATCTCATAGCCTCACAACGATTGGGACGACCTATTTCAGGAATTGACATTCTGCGAAAGTAATTGCGCGTTAACTGCTAGGGACAAGCTGTAAAATTTTGTGTAAATTTCTTTGAAAATACAACTTTTTGGCTCTGTGGTTGCTTTTCGGCGTGTGCGAAGAACGTTAAGCTTTGGAAGATTGAAAAATGCAAGTGACCATCGAAGCAACTGACATTTACGAAGTTTGAAAATTCCTGATGACATGTCAAAAAAATATGTTATTTCTGAACGTTTTCATTTGCGCGTTTTTGTTGAGCCTCATGATGCGAGCGCTTTGCTGATCTTTGTGATGTTGGTCAGGCATCAGCGCACACACACTGGCATCCGGCCGTACGCTTGCAAGTTTTGTCGACTGGCTTTCACCACCAAAGCCAACTGCGAACGTCACGTCCGGAAACGTCACGCTGGCATCGTCAACACCGAGACTGACGTCAAAGATTCCGTAAGTTTTTTTTCTGTAAGTTTTTTTAAATGTTCCTGATTCGCTCTATTGCATTTGTTGATGATGCGAAGGATTAACACCGGAAGCAAAAAAGTTGTTTGACGTAGTCCTTCCGTTGTTTAAAGTTTGGCGCCAGACATTGTAATTTTTGCGTTGGTGATTTCATGGCTGGTCCTCACCTAAAATAAAGTGGGAGTCATTTTGCTGGTAACCATTAAACAGACGTCTTCAACTCTGTGTGGATGCTTGTAGGTCGAAGGTTGTTTTCGGTCAAAGGTCAGGTGAGAACGGATTTTCAGTCGTCAGCAAATCTAAAAATGTGAACACGTTGTAAGTCATTTGCGATTGTCCGTAGCTCTTTCCTCTTAAGGTGGACTGTTGATATAAATAGAACATGTTGACGCAGAGTTGGAGGTCCGGCCAAGATGTAAAAACATGTGCGTGTTTGGTTCAGACTTCAGAGTAGCAGTGTGTTGCTTCATGTAATAATAGTGTACATCAGCAAATGTGCTCACAGTTGTTTCTAGCCAGCGGCCCTAATTCGGGCCCGATATAAACCTGCAGGGCTTGGGCCAAGCGTTTCCGGTCACAGCGAATAACGTGCCATGCAGTGAAAATGACTGTTTCCTACTCGTTTGCACCAGAAAGCTTGTTTTAGCCACAAAGTGCAGTGACGCTCAAGCTACTGCACTTTGTGCTGTTCACGCGTAACAGCCATCACGGCCTTCGCATGAACTCATGTTTGTAGCGGCTCCATTTCGTGCAGGTCCTCTGCAACCACGAACTTCTTAAGAAGGTTCGCTCTGGTGACCTCAACTTCAACCAGGTCTCGTCGAAGGAGCCTTCGCCACCGAGGTCCCAGTCCTATGGGTTGGTTTTGTCTTTATCACGATAATGCATGGCGTTAATTACTCGACCTTCTGCTACCTCTTGCGAAACGACAACCGGTCAAGTCGGAGCCTGAACAGCTTTGCTGTGTGGTGGAAACGATGCATTGAATTAAATGGGTTTTAAAGGCCACGACTTTGTCCACCGGCGGGCTCCAAATAGAACATTGTTTTGAGTCGAACACTGATGGTTGCCAGGTGGTGGTTGATGCTTTGTTGCCTCACAAAAGTGATCTGTTTAGTTGTGCAGTGCTTGTGTTGACCCGAACTTTGTTTTCTCACTGACAATGAAGAGCTCGGGCGCAGGTGAACTCATGTGCAGCGAAGCGTGCGGTCTCGTGACTTTGCTTTACAGCCCTGTTAATTATTTATCATGCTCAGTCGCTCACAGATGTCCAACTGCTCCGCGCCACGGTCGGAGCGTGTTGTGCAAACAGGATCGCAAAGAGTTGCCCGCTCTTACTAATATCCAGGCGTCGAAAGGACTGCTTGCGCTGATCCATTAGTCCGCGACTGGAGAAGCGTTTTTTAAAACGCAGTTTGTGAGCAACTATCTTCCTATTGAGAACTTTTGGTGGATTTCACTGCGTGACATAGGAACACTATGATTTGATCGTGATGAAACGTCGCAAGGATTTTGGTGTGTGTCCTTTAGTATGAAATTTTATCAAGCTAACTTGTGACGTAAGGCTGTCGCGATTTTAAGAACTTTGGTGAAAATCGCATTTCTTGTGTTTTTTTCGTCCTGGTCGTGTTTCCTGTCGCGAAGCAGTTTTGAAGTTATAAACGGCACACTGCGCGGTTGTATTTGAAGTCAGATTGAAGATTCTATGATGTAGATCAGAGGTCGGCAACCTGAGGTACGCTGGCCACACTTGGCACGCCAAGCAATTTCCAGTGGCACGATTTTGTTACGATTTACACAGAAGTTGTATTGACCTTGATTTGCATAAAATACGTATGTTGTTGGCACACTGAATGATTTGAAAACTTTAGGTCGGCGCAGTTGGCAAGGTTGCCGGTCCCTGTTGTAGAGAGAGAGATGGCGCCCTCCACCAGCCCCTCATATGTCTAAGTAGATCATGCTCCCCACAATATAAACAACACGACACCTCGAATCAGTGTCACACTTACATGGCTTTCAATAATCCGTTTACGCCTCGTTGTTGTTCATCTCCAGCTTTCAATGCCGAATGTGCAAGACTGCCTTCAGCTCCCGGAGCAACTGCGTGCGTCACGTGATGTCTCGTCACGGTATACTGAACAGGAAGGGAGCGAACGACATGGTAGCCTTTGTGAAGATAAACCTTCCTTCGCAAATTGCCGACCAGGTCGCTGCCGAACAAACAGGTGAGGGTTTTACGGCGTGTTTGCGAGCCAGTGTTTGCACGGACTACCCTTCCTTCACAAACACACGATCCGGATTTTCCGGTAGCTCCTATCCTGTCTGCATCAGTTTGCGAGCTGTGACATTTCGAACAGTTACCGCGTGGCATCCACATTTGAATAGACTGATGTTATGCACACAGCCAGTAGGACAGTTTGTTATTGGCTTTCCATGTCCACAATATTTCCGCGCTGTACTTTTCTTCAGCAGAAGTGATCGTCAAGGACAAGCACCCATGTCGGTCGTAGATCCTAGTGACTCAAAACCAGTGCGTTGTGGGGTTCCAAAGGAGTTTTTGTTTGAAATATGAACTTGAATAACCTAAGGTCTCGTTAATCAGGTTCCAACGTTGACAGATTAATCACTGTGACGTAATGAAGCTGATCATTGTGACGTAGTGAAGCTGAGTAATTTCGCAAAGAATGTTTGGCAGTGACAAAAACTTTAAATAGAAAATACTACACGCTTGTGAACACACGACTCGGCCAGACAAGAAAGGCGGCATTTTGAAGATTTATGGCGGTGCTTCCTTATTTTCGCACTTCCTCGCTTCGCGGAAAGTTGTTCCTTGGACGTTTTTGCATAAATTGAAAAATAGCTATTAGAATTCGGGCTGGCAGTGGCAGAACCGCAGTGAGATCTATGATGAGCTCACTCTGGTCTGTGGTGAGGGTCAACCTTGAAGAAACCTCGGCGAAGGTTGGCACGCCAGGTCAGGCAATCCCCGGCACACGTTTCTCATTCGTGGCAGAATATTTTAGATTCTTGTGCTGCTGCAGATCTCAACTCTCATCCGCAACATCTCTGGATCGGGTCAAAGGTCAACACTTCGAGTGCCTGACCTCAGTTCACTGACGTCAGGTATCACTTGAAAGGGGTTGCCTTCATTTGCATTTAACCCTAGGACTACCGAGATTTTTTTTTCAAGAATTACCAATTGGGTCAATTGACCCCTGCGTTGATTATGAGTGGGTTTCTCGCACACAGCGCACTGGTTATCGCATCTCTTTCATATAAATGAATTTTGAAGTGTGACTTTTGTCTGTGGTGACGTCACAATGAGTTCGCTGTTCGTTTTGCGCATGCGCAGTGGCAATGCTCTTGTTTGATTTCACCGCCTGTTGAAATTGTGGATGCAAACTGCTCAAACGTTATGCTGCGGCAGGGGCGGAGTTTGCTAGAAACCTTTGGGGGAACAAACGTTGTGTGGTGTGCATGTGAGTGTGCATATCACACAAATATAATACTCTTGGTTACGTTTCGATGACGTCACCATGTTCTCTCAACCGTAGAACGACCTTTTTGTAAAATTGGCAAATTATGGAGATGATATATTTTGACCCCACTACCCCACTGGGTACGTCCCTGGTGTTATGGCAGTTCTAGAGTGTCGTCCTGGTACCTAACAATGATAACTAGGTATTTGATTAGTGTCTTTATCAAGTAGGCTACACAAAACTTTAGTATTACCGCTTGATGTGTTCTTGAAAAACTGGATAAAACAAAGAAGACACTTCAATTATTCTTCAAAAAACAAGCATTACATTAAGAAGTAGAATTTGTGAACATGTATCTCTGAGATTCAAGCAACTTGCAGCAACACAAATGCAATTTCAACTAAGAAACATGTCTCTGGGATTTCACTGACTGGCGCACAATGACCCAAAAGTACGCCGAAATCATATCGCTTTTTTTTGTCATGTACATCGGGATAGTATTCAAATTTTGCCAAACATACGTCACGTTGCATCAATAGACTTAAAAATTTCCTTGGAAAATCTTGTCAGTGAAATTTATACAACTTTATTTATACCACAAAACATTCTGGGGGAGAAAAAATTTTGTGTCCCTTTATGTCCAAAAGTTAGGGAAGACGGGTCCCCCATTGCGGAGTAGTTACCGTCACTTAGATTGTGAACACCAAAAAGTACGTGAAGACAAGGAGGCTATCATCAAATACATGAAGCAAAAATTCAGGTTTGTGGATCACCTTGTTCAAGAGGCTTCTCGAAGTCATCCAGCAACTTTCCACAAGACGTAGTATGTACGTATGCGGAATCTCTCATAGTTGAACGCTCGATAGTGGCCTTGTAGCTGCTTTTCACAGGCATCCTATAGCTGTTTATCTCAAATGCAGGTTTGTGGTGTTTGTGATATTGTTTGGCCAAAGGTCTGATCTAGTTTGCTCTAGTAGATTTTATTATCAAACTGGCAGAAAAGCTGTGCTCAGCAGAGAGAAACTGTAAGGCATGTGTAGACCCCATGTATTGCATCTGAAACGCATTCAAGGAGCTGCTGAGGTATGGCGCTCGATAAAAGAACCGAATTCCGGATAAGCCAGTCAAACAAAACAAGAATGAAATGTTGCAACTGTTCAAAGTGTGTGTGTGGAACGTGTTCTGGTCCTGTGTGCAAAGTTTGTTTCGAAATGTAATTGGATAGCTCAACGTTCTTAGCTTAGGGGTCAATTGACCCGTGTGGTAATTAACCACTTTTCCATTGTGAAACACTAGTTTTGAAAATAAATATGTTGTCGACTTCGTGGTTCGCTCAAGACACAAAAATAATAAAAGTCAGAACATTTGAGGTTCCTAGCTGCAAACATTTTTCTTAAAATTTGAAAAGAAAATCTCAAAAGGGTCAATTGACCCATATGGTGGTCTTAGGGTTAACAGCGAAGCATAGTTTTGTCCAGATTATAGTTATTCGTTAATGCAAGACGCATGTAAAGCAGCAGTTGTGGGGGGACGAAGTACAGCGTCTCATTTTTACCTCAGGAATAAGGTACACATTGGATCAGGTCATTCCAAGATGAAGTGCTAAGCTGTGTTTATATAATCGCGTCGAAAACTTCCAGCCGAGACAAGATACGGTTCCGAGTTCCTCATCAGGGATTTTCCATTTAAATTCACCTGACATCGCGTGCGCGAAGCGGTTCTCGCCAAACGTAGAATTGAACCGCATGGAGAGGCAAAGAACAATACCTGGGGGAAAGTAATGACCTATTCTTTTAACATGAAGTTCCTAACTCAGTGTTCCGGACTCCTAGTTCCGCTTATATTGGATTCCGAGTGCGAATAAGCACCTGTTGTGATGCAAAGGCGTGAAATTAGGATTCCTCAGCTTTAGTCTTCGAACATGATTTTATTGCAGTTTTAATTCGATTCGACGATTTAAATGTCAACACAAAGAATGACTTCAACAAACCCATTGCTTCAATTATTATTTCGCCCCAGCTTCGGGTTCTTTGCAGAAAAAAGACTCTCGGCCGCTCAGACGAGAGCTGGTCTGTTGTTTGAAATTTGCAAAATGAGCTGAACGATGTTTTTGGAGTACCTTGTTTTATATTAATAAATTTGTTTATCCAAAAAAATTTTAGCATGAATATGTGATGGAACACTGAATGTTTTCAGACACAAGAGCACAGCAGACAAACTCTGCCATTTTTAGAACTAAATGTGAAGAAAATCAAAATTGGAGATTAAAACACGGTCAGTGGCACGACTTCAAATGACACTCCTGAAATTTAAAATCAGCGATTTTGATATTTACTACCAATGCTGTTATTCTTCATACTGCACCAAGATATTGTGATGTGTATGTTTCAAAAATGTTGAGCGTGGGACCATGATCAGGTCATCAGAAAGAAGCGGTTGATGAGATGAAAGATCTTGTGATGTGTATTGTCATTTAAAGCCTTGCCCAAACTCTGCCATTAAAACAAACAGAATGTTTAGTCTCCACCCCAACCGATGCGATACGATACCTGCAGCAGCCATTGTGAATGCTCTTTTCCTCGTCGTGGCTCTTTGTTGTTTGACCAAAAGGGGGCGTAAGTCGTTCCGCCTCGGCTCACTTGAGATCAGCCAGGCGTGGCTATTGCTTGGAAGAGGAACTACATATTGCGGAAAGCCAATGTGTGCGTGGCAACTTCATTGTTTGCTTTGTGTGCCCTGCTGGCTTGTCTTATAATGCCCAAGCACCTGTTAATGTCCATCCGACATTACAAGAACGTGCTTGCATTTCGCTGGGCTGAGGATAACAAATGAGTAGATGAAATGCTTAATCCTTTTCGTAGGTGCCCTTCTCCGGAGTGGATAAATCACGCGGCAACATAGCTATGAAATACATTCTTGGAATGGGTGATTGTGATGTCACACTCCACTCAACAAACAAATGAGTTTTGATTCAATACTTTCAGGCAGATGTTGGTGAAGGTCTGGCTCGCTTTCAGTTTTCACATCGATCCGATCCGCAAGGTTTAATCGATCTCTTGTGGCGCCCGGCGTTCACCACCAAGTCTCTACAAAAGCGCTTGTTTATGAGCTCTCGCACACCATCGCGGGTGTTAACGCCTGGCGTTTGCTGTGTTGTTTATGAATGGGGGGTGAAAGAACTTCTCCAGTATTTGCATGCTAATTCGTTCTGGTGGGCTTGAAAAATAACGATGTTAATTTTCTCTTGATATATTTTGCTTAACTACCAATCATTGAACAAACACAAAGTCCGTGTTAAATTACTTTTCATCACGCACTTGAACAAACCCGTGGATTGAACATGGTGTATAGCAGTGTGACACCTGGTATGAGAACACAATCATCCAAGGCTGGCAGCCTCGTGATAATTGGGCTCTGCTGGATTTTATCGAGTAGCGTCCTCTTTCCAGCGCGCCAGTCAACTGGATGATGTAATCAGTCATCTTCAGCAAAATCCTGACCTCTGTACGTCTGATAAGGTTCAAAACCGTGGCTATTCCCTTTCCAACTGCGTCATTGTGTTTTTACCAGAAAACGTTGCTTTACCTCGTTTCGCAACTTAAGTATGATGCTGCCAGAAAAAGTGCATGTTAGTAAATGTTGACGCTTGAATTGTTTTACAACCTACTTGTAAAATCATGTATCACTAATAATGATTGTCTTGTGCTGCGGTGGTGTGCAGTGCCCACTGCTGGTTGCATCAGAGGCTATTCGCAAGTAAAATGTTGTTTGCAAATAAATGGATTTGAAGAAGATGCACTGTTTCTAGTGCATAGCGCTGGCTTGGGCTGTGGCTGTAAACCAGTGGTTCTCAACCTTTTCGCTGAAGGGGCCAAATCCAGACTTACAACTTTGTTAGAGATTCGCACTAAAAATTTTAACACAAGTGAATTGACACGTTTTCGATTTATTGCAGAACGAAGTCTGTTACACAAAATATTATAGGTTTTATTGAAAGACTGCTGAGGGCCGCACAGGGGTGCTTGGGGACCGCATGGGTCTCTTGGGACCTCGGTTGAGAACCACTGCCGTGAACCGACGCTTTATGCGCACAAGGTAAGCACAAGCACAAGCACGCGAAGCCAGTGCTCATTTTTATATGTTCACCAGGCTTGTGGAGGAATCACGCTGAAAACAACAGTGCCACGAAGATTGCCCCGACGTCATCCATGGCCACGCCCAGCGTAAGTCTTGCGTGAAGCCAACCCGACCTGTTACTTCTNTGATGTTGCTCGCGCGTGTGGAGGGCGATCGTGCAGGGNGGCGTCTGCGAGTATAGCGTAACNACTACCTTTGCGTTGCCGTGGCAACCTGAGCCTTCGCTAATGATTAGGGCGAATTACTCTTTGTAAAGTTTTCTGTCACGCCCAGCATTCGGTTACGGATGACTTACGCTTTGGCTGTGATTGGTAATTACGTATTGTGTTGCTTGGATAACGGAGACGAGCTTTTCATTGCTGCGTTAAATTGGAAGGTGCGCGAAAAAGCAAAAGCCACTCACGCTCGCTCTTGCGGCACACAGGTCATTTTATTGCAGGGGTCTCAAACTCAGATTGCTCCGAGGGCCAAATGGGACTTATAAATCAACCCGAGGGCCGCATTATGACGCTGACGCAACAATGGCGGTACCTGAAGCTTACTAGAAAAAGCGTTTACATCTTCCTGAGAAACGTATCATGGGTTACAGACATCATTTCCAGCCGTCTCTACGTTTGTTTTGAAGGGTCTGACCGAGCACTTTTAAACACTGGTGCGTAAACTAAANAAAGTCAATGTTAACTGTTTGAAAATTCCCCAGAAGAATCGTAGGTCACACGAAATGCCATCGCGGNCCGTATGTTTGAGATCCCTGCTTTGTTGCAACGNCACACACACACGCTGAGNGCAACTGCTCGTCTCCGCTTCAGCTCTGATCGCACGACAATGGGTGTTCGCTGCATTTGCAGAGAATGGCGCTGAAGCGNCCACACAGTGACAACAGTGATGACAAGTCTCTGCCGGTCAAGGTACCTCGCCTCATCCCGCTCTCCATGATCAAAGCCTACAATGATGCGGCAGAGAAGCTTCAACGGCACTTTCAGAACAAATACCAGTCTTTGCTGGAGTCGATCGGATTGACAGGTGCTTGAGCTTGAGCAAGTAGTTAGTGAACAATCGCCGACGTTGTGAGTGGGGTTTTTTTGACCTGCAGTGGTCATCACCCGATGACCAATGGCTGTTGGCAATACCATGGCCGTAGTCAGGGTCAAATTTTTACCGAGACGAATTTTTTTAATTATGTCGACCTGACATCCTGCTCTTATTTAATCTAGGCTGGTGGTTACAACACAGTGCAGCTGCACTACTGCTCTTTAAAGCAGCCGCACAATGGAATATGATTTGATGTAACGTTGCAAAAATGTTTTGTGGCAACATTATAGAAAGTCCACCGAGGCAAGTGCCTCATTTGCCTCAATGTAGCTACGGCCCAGAATACACTGTTTTTGTAAATTGTCTTACAGCGTCCAGAAGCCATCAATATTTAGTTCGCGATCATTCTCCCTCCTCGTGCACCTCAGCAAAAACCCCGCTAAGTGGGGGGATTGTAGTTTGAAAACCTCTTATTGAGTGTTGAGCAGTTCGCGATGTGTGAGGAGCGATTTCATGACGTTATCAGTTGAATGCAAATGCGGCTTCTGACGTAGTTGTCACGTTTTTCTGCGCATACCCAGCAAAAAGTCAATTCTCTGACAAGTGCGCACGCCTGCACAACGCGGGAACCTGATCGCAACACGGCGCATTAAAAAATATTAAACTTTTTCGGATTGCAGAAGTCCGACATGAAGCCTAACGAATCTTTGCTTTTGAAGTATTGTGTTAATGTGTTTTAAGGCCATGACTAATCTGATAACTTTGTTTTGACGAATTGATGAGTAAGACCCGTTACAAAACATGGAGCATTCTGTTAAGCTGCTTCGAGAAAACGTGAGGGGCAGGTGTAAAGGTCCTGCGTATATTCGCCCCCCACCCTCGGGCAACGGTGGTTTGCGAGAAACCTTATAATGTTGGGAGGAATAAACGAGAGGCAGATCAGTTGCAAGTCAAAGCTAAGTTGTTATGCTACGAAAGCGCCTTCACCGTTTTTGGATGTTTTCTTTCTCTGCTTGTTCCACTTATACACAAACAGTGGAGGGGCACAGGTTAAAAACACGACACGCCTCTGAAAATAAAGTGAAATGATTTGTGTAATGACTTCCTGGCCTGTTTTTATTTATCATAAAAACCATGTCAATTAGAACACGAACGAAGTTATTGATATTTACTAAGCAAATGGATTATCCAGTTCACGAATAGTTGTTATGCTCCTTGACAAATTTTCTTGATGATTATTTTCAAGCTTTACCTCCACGTTTCCTTGTTTTGGTGAAATAGGTCTTCAATCTTTGAGTCTATCCGAAAACCTAGCGTATCATAAAATATCAAAAAAGAAATTACACATTTCTTCGCAAAACGAAACTCTGATTTTCTCTGCCGCGCACAAACCTTGTAATGCTTTATTGTTTCGTCATGCGAGCCGTGAAATGACACGTAAAGCGAAAGACTCTTTGTCGCCTCCTAATATCGCGCGACTGTCAATATTTCCTCCCGACCCAGACTCGGAGCGACCGGTCGATCTTCGCCGCACTTCCTTCACTCTGCTTGGATTGCTCGCTTCAACCTGCTCGCTGATGATGGAGGAGCGCGGTGGGGCCAACAATCTGCCCCAAGCCCCCAGCGAAGAGGGGACCGGTCGGGCGCACGACGTCGTGGCAGGCGGCGGCGGCGACAGAACGCGCGCGATCGAGTCTCTGAAACCGCGAAAAATTCTTCCGCGCGGCCATTTCGATGTGAAGATAAGGAATGCGGCGGCGCATCCACCCCGGTTCACGTGGAAGCAGAGGACTCTTGGTTTTGATGGTGAGCCTTGTAACCAATGCGAGTGAAATTAATTGCTTTTGCACGTCAGCAGTCGGCGAGGGATCAAGAAAGGGGTGTGAGCGCTCAAGCGTGTCCAGAGTTTGCGAGCAAGTGCATTGGAACTTTTTTTTTTTTTTTTTTTTTTT
>JGI24158J21664_10000288_pt1 | contig 41806 bp, 23 predicted proteins | sample Ectturendosymbi3_FD_21664 | JGI IMG/M metagenome (IMG submission 21664) | reverse complement strand
AACACTACACTGCTGGTGACAATTTCACGAACTTGTGTAAACACATTGATGAATGAAACAAACGTCAAATATGAAGCAACAACTCTATAAATTTGAGATATTACTGTTCATCTAGAAGAGCCACACAAAATATGTCGGCGACCCGCAATTCGCCCACCATTGTTATAAACTATAAACATACCTGCCTTACCGCTATCAGCAGTCACTGTCTCACTGCATTACCTGCCAAGATATCTGCGTTCAATAGTTACACGCGGCAAAACGCCTACTACCATGACTTGAAATGCGTGAAATGCAAGCTCATAACTGTATGTTATCAAAACAGTGAACCTGACTCTTGTGCTGTGTGAATGTCATATCGGCAAACAACTGCCATTGCAAGTATTAACCCAACTAATTAGAATTAAACTGCTGATTTCACGTATTACAGAAACTTTTGCTTCTTATCCCAATTTCCAGGGGGGGGAAATGCCCGTTTTGCCCCCCCCCGCGGACGCCTATGCCTTGGAGCAAGCTAGTCCTACGGCCAGGACCAATCCAATGGTCATGCGTAAGCCACCGTCAGCGAGAAATGTTTTCCGAATTTCTTTGGGTTGATGATCATGAGGCAGCTCACTGACGGTAATCAAAAACTGCTGAGAAACTTTGTTAGTAGTTCAGCCTCACAACAGCATGTTTGTATCTTGAGCATTCGCCACAGCTTGTTTCATTTCCAACACTAGTGTCTGATACAAATCCGTTTCAGGTACCGGTAAAGGTCAAAATGGGAATCAGCATTTAGGAATTCGGTAATGGTCAAAATGGGAATCAGCATTTAGGAAATTCATTTCTACCACGAACATGTGTTGAACAGCTCCTTTATGTCCTTAAAAACTCATTATGAGGTCTATGTTGAGAGCAGAGATGAGTGGGTTTCAAATCATGATTGCATTCTAAATTTTTTCAGTGAAAGTGTGATTTAAACCCAGAAATCATTCTTACAAATAAATCCAATCCACCCAATCCCAAAACCAACTTAAAATTAAAGCTTTTGATTAAAGATCGACTACCATACGTGAGAGCAAAACAAAAGTTGATACAAATACTGAGAGCTTTACTACGTTCGAGGATCTAGTTTGTGTAGGGGGCAGAGTTCACCTTTTGACGTTTTTGATTCTGGCGTCAACGTCTGTTTTGTCTTCTCTCATATCTGAATATCAGTTTTAATTACTTTAACATCTTCAGGTGTTCCAGAACTTCATTCGTTAGTCACAACTCACAGTGGGATGGTTTCTTCCAGAACACAACACCTTGTTCCTCATATGTGTTGAATTTTCTTCCAGCCTATATGCACTCAGGTACAAATCAATCAAACGTAAGCTGGATACCGTGCTCAGAGGATGGAAGCAATAAGCTTGGTAAAAAGCAACGGTATATCTAACAGCTTTCCACAGTGACTTAGTAGTTGACACCGCTACGAATATCTACAATTCCCATCAGGAGTGAAAAGGCACACCTTTTCTAGTGTTCAACACCCAATGCTAGCGGTTCGATTAAAAAACGCTGTTTGCACAAATACGAAATTCTGAGCAGGTATACACTAGCTGGATGGCCACGACCAAATCAGCATCAATGTCCGTATTGCTGTAACGCTGTTCAATGCTTTTATAGAAGGTCCGCCTTGTAAGGTCGAAGTATCAGGAGATGTTTTTTTGCGCATTTTCAGATATTCTCAAAAACATGTTGAAGCATGGAAATTTGGTTCGTGGTAGGCACGATCTATTTGATTTAATTTGATGGTATCTTCTGTTGACGCACTCAGCAAACACTTTTCCAACAAAGGTACAAAGACATATGCCACGGTGAATGGAGTGCTCCTTCTCGAGTCCTGGGATGGTCACTCCAATTTGCTTGTTTGTTGGTGTCTTTCAAGACCTCCACGTCAGCAAACACACTCTGCTGATCCAGAAAATGTCTTCTCTGCTCGAGGCTTCAAGCACTTTAGATCGGATTTGATGACAGCATACTGCGTTTCCCAACTTTCAACGACTTGGCGATATTGAAAGGCCTTAGTGGGAAGTTTTCCTCCCCGAAATACACCTCTAGCGCGAGTGTGACCGATGGGGTAACAACAACAGATTCAGAAGATCTTTAGATTGCCCAAACCATCTGCCATTGATACCTGTCGCGTTGCATAGAAGAAGAAAATTTTACATTTAAAATCAAACAGGAACCGTTGGAAAAATCAAACACTTGTTCCACATAATCTTTGTACCAATGTCCTTGCAGAACCGCTATGCAGGAAAATGGAGATACCAATGTGAAGTGTTAGCAACACCATTGCAAAAGGCAACTTCTGATGTTATGTAGTCAAACATCACCATGCCGACCTATCTCAACCTTACACATATCGATGTCGTTTCTGGCATCTGCAGTAAAGATACCTAAAAAGATATTAGATTCGTTAGACCAAATCCCGTGAAGGGACGTGCTATATTTCAGAAATGTTTCAGTTTCAACATGCACCGTAGGGATTTGGAAGTACTTTCTGTCAAAAATAATATATACCATTGCATTGAAACGTTTGAGAAAAATGCATTTTTTGCTTTTTTGTTTGTTATTTCAGCCAGTTTGGATTAGTTTTTCAACATTGGGTAGAACGCTTACTGCCTGTACTGTGTTTTCAAAGTGATTTTTTAATTTGGAAGCCTTTCATGTAGTCCAGCTAAAAAAAACAAAACAATGGACGCTATTCATTTGGGTTACCAAACGTTCCAATTTTTCGGGACATGTCCCGATTTTTTGTGCTAAAATCCGCGTCCCGAAAAAAACGTTAAAAATTGACATAGACCCCGAATTTAGCTGTAGTGTATAGAGCAGGAGTGTCAAACTGATTTGGTGCCGCGGGCCATATTTACCCACTTAGATTTTACGCGGGCGAGATAATTTTACACATAATGATACAGTAAATCAGTTTTTTTTAAGGAAAATGTTAGGTACCTGGTATGGACCTGTAGGGACCCGATTTCTCCGATCCTAGGGACCCGATTTTCTCTGATTCTAAGGACCGATGATAATTTTCGCTGATTCTAGGGACCCGATTTTCAATTCTAGGGACCCGAATCGGGTCCCTAAAACACCTTAAGAAAAACCCTGGTATAATTGATATTTTCAAGTACTATTTATTCCTAGCACTGCGACTCGAAGAAACCTGGCATCCTTTGGCATTTACAAGCTTTGTTAATATCGGGTACCAAGGACTGTGCAATCACAATCACAACTTTTAACGTTGAGTTGAGATGTGCATCCGTCAACTGCGATCGAAATCGAGACTTATTTAAGTTCAAAGAGAACAATTGTTCGCAGGCGTAAGTAGTAGCAAACATTGACATGATCTTCGACGTCAGTACCTTTATTTGACGATAGGTTGGTCCAATGTATTGATAAAACGTTTTGATGTCGACATTTTCAGACTTTGCTTTAAGAACACTGTTGCACAGTAACTCAATTACCATTTGATATTTGTGTGGCACCTCTTCAGAATTGACAGAAAAAGGATTACTGCAAATAGCAAAATCGGTTTCCAGATCTTTGGAATCAGTAAATTTTTCCTCGAATGCGTTGGAACTTCTTCGAATTCTCATGTAGTCTACACGAACTCATGGTTTTGAACCGAAGAGGTTGTAACTCTTGGTTTACCTTAATTATTAAGTCGTAATGTCGCGTTATGACTACAAACAAAAAACGTAACTCTGCCATGACATAAAATTATACGTAACTCTGCCATGACATAAAATTATACGTAACTCTGTCAGATCTAATGCAAGTACAAAATTAGCATGACGTGGGCCACAAAACGAGGCATGGCGGGCTGGATTTGGCCCGCGGGCCACCAGTTTGACACTCCTGCAGAGAGTGTTTAGAGTAGACAGTCAAAAACGTTCTAAAATAGAAAACTAGCGCCGGACTCTGCGCAAAATTTCGCTAAAGTTAAGTTTGTGTTAAAGTGCTAAAGTTTCTGCTACAGGTTACCTTTGACCTTCATACTTGTAGGAATATAGGTGTAGTAGCATAATCACTTTGCAATACTTCGTTACTATTTCGATATTACGATTTTCTGTGGCATTCTTTCTATAACTGCATGTTGCTATATTATAGCAGCTATACCGTCGTCACCAAGGGAGAAGTTGGTTAATGTAAAGAAAAGATAAATATTGTTGTACAATCTGAGTTCTTTTGTATTAAGAAACTTTTAAGTGTTTGTAATTTGTGGGTTAAAACGAAGACATTAATCAAGTGACTCGAAATCTGTCAGATAGAACATAAGCTACAATGCCAAAAGTATCTATTGAGTACAGCGATAGGTGGTTATTGTGACTGTCGGGAATGCGCCCTGAATTTTGCCTATTCAGAAATGATAACTCTATATTCATCGGAATGCTCAGGGGATCAACGGAGCATCAGAGACATAGAAAGAAAAAACACCACCAATGTTTGGGCGTTTGACACCTAGACTGAGAAAAGGAGGGATGAAGCCAAAAACATTCTTGCAAAGATGACAGTAGTAGTGAAATTTCTTACCAATAAACTTCTGCCACGTGCATGCTTTAGCTGGAAAAACTTTTGGAAAGTCACTGCAGTTATTGCATGGATCAAGAATCAGGTTTTCCCTATATTAAGTCACAGTGAGGTCCTCATGTGCGCAAAAATTACATCATAAGATGCGGTCTGTAGTACCTTGTCCAAAACGTCTACGATTTTGATGAATTTCCATCGGCTAGTGAGTTATGACCAAAATGTGATTCTAAAATCGGTCCGTAAGGGTTTTAATGAGATTAAATAATCGGCACTGCTTGTCAGGTGGGTGTCTGATGCATGCGGGGATTCCGTGAATAAATCGCGGACTTTTCGAAGGAACCTCTCGATCTTGAGACCGTTCAATGCGCAGGTTGTAACCATTCTTCACATTCATTTTCGTGAATATAATTGTACCAGCTAAGCCATACAACAGACGGTGGCAAGCATTGTGCGACAGCTTTCGTGGGAAAATGTAACACTATTAGAAGACTTACTGCGACATTTGTTCAAGGGAGGCTTTGTAAGCAAACTGCTACCCAGGCAGACAAGCGACAACCACTACACAGAAAACGAGAGGTCCGAGCTGTGCCGTCACTTTCCTCAGATGGGCAGCCGATACTTTTGAGGCCTTTAATTACCACTTCTCCATAAAGAACGTGATTAATCTTTTTTATTCAAAAATATTTGTATTGCATGTCTGGTGGCATCAAAGACGCAACCACGAGGCAAACAGAATCTGTTGAAATCCCAAGTTTTGGGCAGATCTTCTGTGAGTTTACGGCTACTTCTGGACCTAAGTCTTCTGCCTTCGAAATTTTAAATTAGTTGCAACCTTTCTTGAGACTCTGTAAATATTGAAAAATATCCCGTGTAAAAAATGAAAATCATCGCTCAACTCGTAACTTTAAAATTACACTAGTTTCAAGGTTATTTTTCCTCGGGAATTGTACAAAGTACGTCGGTGCATTATGACGCAATCACTTAACTACGGTATGTTGAGAAAGTCCGGTAGTTAGATGGAACGTCATGAGCTAAAATTAATAGGCAATGCACGCTTTTCCACTACAAACGACGTTGTCCCACTTGTAAAGTTGAATCGACAGCAAAACACTGTGGAAAGCGGTCTGAAGCCAAACAAACTAAGAATATTAGCAACGAATGCTTCATAATTTACAATTTTGCAAACTGTTTGAAACACTCTGTGACACATTTCTGAGTCAGCCGCCCCATATTAGGAAGGTAGAACGCTAATAGACAAGTGCTTTTTGTTACCCCAGTCACAATATTACTCTTTCATCCTCTTCTTACTATTAGGGACAATATGATCTCATGCGAGTCTCAAAGATCAAGACAAATTTCAAGATACAGTAGAATATATCCCCATCAAATTTTAAGCAAAAAATAACCTGTTTTAGTAAGGTTGGGTTCTGAGTTACGATGCAGAAGTTGACAGAAATAGTCAACTCTGCCAAATAATTAATAAGATACAGTACCTTCAGGTCGAGAGTTTGCCAATAGCGATTTAGACTTGGCAAAAACAATGAAGCACACAACGCACCGAGCCCTGAACAATGCCGAATAATTCGCTTCACTTTACTGCTGCCCAATCAATCGATTTCTACGGTGACTGAGATTAGGGGCACGCACGCTGGTTTTGACGGCAACCGACCTTTGTGAGGATTCAGGATTGAACAAAAGCATTATTCAGGTCAGATCACACAAACAGAACAGTAACAATGTTTCTGAGTAGGTGACAGAGGACCCTGGGAACGGAAACAAAAGTTCCGAGCAAACTAACAGAAAGTCGTTAGTTAGTGCGTCGTTGTGGCAAGTAAGTGCTCTGCGGCAATGAATTGGCTGCTTTTTGTTCCAAATGGAAAGAAATGGACACGCAGTCCGGTTTTAACTTCGTAACTACTACTTATCAACAAAGCTTCAATAGAAAGTAGCATGCACATTTGAATAAGCAAGTGATGTACAAATACGAATCTACAGCAAAAAGCACCTGGATCGCAAAGCGCATAGTAAAACACATGCTAACACTAAAAATATATTTTCAGTCGTTTGAAAACTTGTATTTCACATATCTGCATGGATTTTTTCTCTTTTGAAAGGCTTATATCAGTTACCATTTGCTCACAACCAGTCATGTAATAGCCTGAGGCAAACAAGTGTGAATGAACACGTGAGCACACGAACCAGCACAAAAATGTCCTGTAGCAACAAGCACTGCGTGTCTAGAGTAAAAAATCTCTGACATCAGGCTCAAGCAGCTTGTCCTTCAAAAAATGTCCACTGAGCCTGATCGCCGGAATCAACTTTAGAAAAAAGCGAAATAACCAGATTAGGAAAAGTTCTGCTTCATTTTCTCGTATCTTCTTCTCGCAAACTAGATCCTACAGATCTAAACCTTAAAATGGCAAGGTAGTTCTATGAATCGCATATTAAGTGCAGAACACAGAGACAAATCTAGAGCTTGGTATGTACATAAACTAGTTGTTTACCTTTCCAGTAGTTTCCAATAGAGATGTCTTGCCCCAAGCTAGTGTAAAATACCTTGTACATGTCTTCTTTTACCGTTTTTGGCAAGATCTTGTTAACATATACCGTATCTAAAAAACACCAGCAGTTTTCTTTCACTTTTATGCACAAAAATCAACACACGGCCTGAAAAGACTTTGACCTACAAATGAGCCATAGAAACATATAGGCGGATAATTTGGAGTATGCAAATCCAAGCTACTTGGAATATGCAAATCCAATGTAAGACATCCCAGCTCATTCATCGCTTTCCAATTTCTCACGTACCCACTGCGATGTCGGCATGCAAGGTTAATAGGAAAAAAGGCTATGAAATGATCAACGGTGTTAATAATCTCGATAGTAAAGTGGTGACTATTGTCCACGACGATAAACATCTGTACAAGAGATATTGCCGCTTTCCGACATTGTAGAAAAGCATGTATGAAATTTTTTCTGAAACAGGTATACGCAGTTGTGAGTAAAAACTTGATAATATCGTGTGAAAAACGTTACTGGCATCGTTCGCCCTGTGACAATAAAGCTGGGTTGTGCAGGTGCGGAAATCTTTCTCGAGCTAGATGGTTTGATTTCGCGACGAATATCAATAATGTCAACGCACTGTTAGGGTGACGTCACGTCCATAAGGCTGTTTGGTGATAAAGAGCTTTTCGGTGACATTTGTTCAGCAACGCAGTAGCAAATTTAACCCCAGGTCTCAGAAAAGAAGTCTTCGGTCATTCACTAGTTTAACTTCATATCTGTAAATATTTTCTTTAACATGTTGTTATGAGGACTTCTGATAAGAGGACCGCCGACCGTTTGTATCTTAACCTTCAAGTACAAAACTTACAAACGTTATTTAGTTTTTGCAACAGCAGCTTCCAAATATCCTGCTTGCAAGCCTGAAGCAGTTCTTTCTGTATCACGTCTGAATCGAATCGATACGTGAATCGAATCGAATCGATACACTGTATTGTGTGACGTCTTCACTCCTACTCGCAAAGTGATAGACTTTAAACATGCATCGCAGTAACAAGGAATGCACAAATACATGAAAGAAGACGAGGATATATACGTGGCGGTAGTAGAGTGTATACGCTGTATGGCGCTAATACATTTACTTTGATGAAACACAAACTTACAAGACACACGCATGAATGGCGTTATGACGCCATCATGACTACTATAATGTAGTACTGCGATGACTTCCAAGTACATCGATTTGTGTAACGCATGAGGGAGTGGGAGGCTGCGAGGAATCAGGGGTCATCTAGGCTGCAGACCTCCCAAGCACGAAGCTGCTTGTAGTGTATAGGGAACAGTGTATAATAGTTAGTAAAAGTCTTTTGCTCTGGATATAAAATGTAATATGTGCAATGCGGTTATATGGTTTATTGAAGTATAATGCGTTGCAGGCAAGATGAAGCCACCAGAAGAAAATGGTTTAAAGTTGTTACATTTATCTTTTACTGTTTTCACACATTTAAAAACATTAGTGAATGCTAGGAAGGAAATGCGTCAGAGGTTATAGACTGGTGCAGCGCACTATAATGGTGTCACGAGATTAAAACAGGTTGAGAAATAGTAATGCAATCATGCATTGCGGAAAAGAACTCGATGTCAATGCATGCATGAGAGCGGAAATTCGCTTACTTTGTATCTATAGACTTAAGGCTCGCACACCGGCTTGACACGACCAGTTCTTGTGAACGCAACAAAAACCAAACGATGCAATATACAACGGAGACATGTCATGGTTTGACAGCCTCCACTGCAACAACGCTAAGTAATTAAATCAATCCACATGACCTATGCACACCAATAAATAAGAACACAAAGCATGTTTCTAGTAGCCGAGTAATACATATTTTTTAAACTCTGTCGAAAAAAGTCCCGAACACGTTTTATTTCTTATTTTTGAAGGATTTCTTGACCAGATTTCTATTGCATTATATTTTATCATTGTAACACCTGAGTTTGAACGTGCTTTTGGTAAAGCAAATTGTCGAGTTTTGATTTGTCTTGTATTATACGGATGAATATCTATAATGAATTCAAAATACTTTTTAAACGTAACATTCAGCTGAGAGTTAGTATGTTTGCACATGAATTTGCTCACTTCAAGATTGAAATTTTTATACAGAGATCTTACGTTAAAGTTTAGCAAGGAGACATCTTTTGACATCAACTTATCAACATGGCTCACAAAGTCAGTAGGTGTAGCATACTGCGAGAGAGGTAGCGATAGATCGCTATCAGAGTAGTTGTTGCATTGCTATATGTTAAGCATTCACAATCAGGAAACAATTGTGCATTGCAATGTTTACAGTCATTCATTTAGATTTAGGTGGGAAGCACATTTTTTGCATTGCTGCGCCAGCAGCCATGTATTCAGAACAGAAAGAGCATTCCAACATATAAAATTAGTACACTTACGTGTGCATTTTGCTCTGGCAGTTTGTTGTTCAAATGTAATTAGTCTCTTTCATTGAATGTTTGATTTCAGAAGTCACGAAAGGGAATACCTTTTCGCAGAGTTAGATGTTAAGTATTTTGCCACAGTCCATCTGTTTATAATCAATCTGATGCGCAAAGCAACAGCTCTGCAGCAAAACGGGCTGTCTACATTTGACTTTCACTTGACCAGAGCTTCAGCATTTGAGATATACAGAGTTAAATCGCACAACAACTTGAAATTGCGAGTTTAACGTTAGCGTATAATGAATATGACGATTCCTTCCGAAAAAGCCTTCCATGTTTACAGAAACAACGCTTTCACGTTGGCAAACATGGTTCTATTTCTAGTCAGGCCATGCTGAAGACTGGTCTTTGCAAACTCATGCTAGGCAATAACTAAATGGATGCAAACGAAACCTTCACGTTCGGTGCTTCTAACAATTCGCGGTCACTGCTGCATTCACGACGAAAACAGCTTCGTTGCCCACGGCAAAGAGGAGACGGGTAAATCGGGATACAGAGCGAGCACTGTTCCACACTTGGAGGCACAAAGCAAGCATACTTTCAATAAACAAAACGAAAGACAAAATTTTCTCGTCACTAAAGATGATAGTACTGTTTTCCAATGCGAAACAAACTGACAAAAATGCGCAATAAACTATTGGTCAACTAGTAAAGCATACTGTAGCTCTTTCAAGTCAACTACCAACTCAATTTCAAGAAGCACAACACAAGCCAGCATTAATGAAACGCTTCCAAACATGTCAGTCGTTCCAATTCAATAACAGAATCGTTAATATTTTGACGCATTTCTTATTTAACTGCGTGGGTAAGAAACTGTTCAGAAATGTTGCATTTTCTGACTAACGCAACAGAAAATTCGGTTTTACAACAGAATCACTATAATTTACAGTATCTATTTTGCTTTGCAAGTAGGCATTCTCAGATCTTTTCTTAAAATAAAATGGAATGTATGTCACAAGGAAGGTTATCACAATAACCTTCCCCGATGGTTTGTGATGTACGACTTCATAGTGTAAAAGCAACATCCGATGAATCAAGCAAAAACACGCCATTTAGTAGTTGGCAACACCAACGGTTATTCTTTGCGCGTTTGTGAGTAGTATCTGAATTACTGCGCTTCCCTGGACAAAAACGTCATTTTGAAGCAACATTTGCCATACTTGAAAAAACAGGAAAAAAAGGATGAAACTACCAGAAGTGACACAAGTACCAGAAAGGTAACAAAAAATCTAATTTTTCCTCGCAAAAAAGTTTTCGGTGATTTCATGCATAATTTGTGATGGAAAAATACTGGAGCTCAGCGAACCACAATGCGAAAATTTTGCAAAAAAACTGTAGAACGTAAACCACACTAACCGCCGTATTGACCGTTCTGTGGAGCTGAGAGGGAGATGAAGGAATCGACGTTGTGATGATCAGTGGTTTGAATAAGACCACGAGCAAGGAGCCCGCCTGAGCAAAAAATTATGCAGGCGTAACTTTGCCGAGCATGCGGTATGTAACGGTTTCAAGAAAGGCAAACGTTTGCAACATTGGCTTTTGAGCGGGGCAGCCTTCGTCAGTTACTGAAGACTTCTCTGCGAACTGACCTGCATGAAAGCGCAGACCTTAACACAAAACAGACATGTCTTAACACAAAACGACTAGTACCACAGTTTGCATGAATGCTAAAAGCAATTTTAAGAAAAATGCCTGTTTAGGATCGGAAAGAATCCGAGCACACCATGTTCAATAAACAAAATAAGAAATGAAATATAAAAATATGGCCGCGGAAGGCAAGCTGAATCTGAACTGGTTTGGTTTAGGGGTTTAGCAACAAGCAGGTCATATTTGAGACGCAACGAAATCTTAATGCTTTTCCAACTCTTGGTTGACACGTAATAAACGTGAATGGCAGACGAAGGTAATCTGAGCAGATATTCGTGAGATCAAGAAACAATGTGCGCAACCGGCTTCCTTGCAAAAAAAGGAAGCTAGCAAGATTCACTTCCACCCGCTACATATGCCTTTGTAAGTTTGGTTCATCATTTGAAGCGCACACCAATGTTGATGTTGACCACTATTTTGAAATATCTTAAAATACGGTTTGCTTGTGGTTAAATCGGAACTCAGCTCAAGTAGATTTTTGCAACCGAAACAGTGATACGAGTATGATCTAAGCGTGATGCATACAAGAGAGCATACTAGAGACTAAAAAGGCACACTAGAGATGTTGCGGACAGAAGATTTTGCCCGCTGCGCGTACTGTCCCAGCAGTTTCCGCCCGCACTGCCACCGCAATTGTTGTGAATGCTCCTGTCCTGACCGCGACAGAAGCTAGGGTGGAAGAGTTGCATGTGATTCGACAACATGTGTTTCATCGTTTTATTTTGTCGCTCCATGCATTCCTTTTAATCATTTTAAAGCATAAAACCATAGCCATCTTGCTAGTTGCTTTATAGTGGTTTGGTGCTAAAGGTCCATTCTGTTTGAAATAAGAAATAAATGTTTCCATACCCGTTGCAAACGACCAATAGCAGGTAATGCGCAATAGGTGTTAGGTTCTGTATTACCATATAAATCTAACCTGCATTTCAAGATGTATGATGTAATTACTCATTTATACGTAAGTATCCAATGCACTGATCCCATGTCCATACTATAGCAGAGAAATCAAAGAAACATGTGAAAAAAGCTGCACAGCTGGTTTCAAACCACACGAGACGTTTTTCTACGTTGGATGGCAGAGGTACGGGAGTCTTTTAGTTGTTACCCTTTAAATCAGTGATTCGCAACGTGGTCCATGTGGATCACCGGTGGTCCAGCCTCAAATATCTAGTGGTCCCAAGACTTTTATCAAGGACTAAGATCGATCATGCCCCGAGTCCACTGACCTATGCACAACGAAGTTTCGACTGTTTGTTGATGAGGTATCAGCATAGCAAAGTGGTCCATCGGATATTTTTTAAGGTCCACAGGCCAAAAAAGGTTGAGAGCCACTGCTTTAAATTTATAACAGTGCTGCTGAGGTGTTTAGCAGTATAAATGAATTTATGCAGATTTGAAAAGCATAAATATTTCGTAATTGGTGTCCACCTTCGCGTACGAGCTGATGGACTTAAGCACTACTCAAACAGCAAGATTGATTATGCTGCAGGTTTTCACTGCCTGCAACATGCAGTGCCGAATGCCAGCACAGTCACGCCACAAGAGGGAAGAACATCAACAAACCCTACTGCGTATAGTGGACCACTGGCAACACTAAACGCAGGAATACACACAGTGCAAGAAGCAAAAAGTAAGATCCACGGCAATACATGTTGGCAAAAACAAGTTTTATCACTTCTAGTTTGTAAAAATTCGATATAAGGTCCTATAATTCTAAGTGGGATGTGGCAACTACATGGTGATAATTTTAATAACATATGCACGCGTGGAAATAAATCGAACGCGGCCTCGTACGCTACGTGCGTAGCTCACACCTCTAATGTATATACAGCTGTACGCTATATGGTGGATTGCAGTTCGACTTAATCACATCATGCTGTTTACCCTGCGAAAAACCGATTAAGTGGACGCCATCTGTTGATTTATTCATAACTTCCTCGGCAATTTTTCTGAATTCCTTCAGCTGTTCGTGCATTGCGAGAAAACTGAAATACTTGTCGAACAAATCAGGAATATGCACCTTCGTTCCAGGATGCGCCTGTACGAAGAAAAGCAAAGGATTTGTTTAGTCGAACTTTTGCCGAGATAAAAAATTCACCCACTTTAATTTTTTAGAATATAGGTATTTGCGAACAATAGATATTAACGGGGAACGATAAGACTATTAAACACATTGCGAAGTATGTAACATCGCTTGAGATTAGATAACTCATTCTGGACAGTATTGAAAGTAATGGAACAAGCTCACTTTTTGCGGTTTCTGACAGTGGCGGAACTCAAAAAAACACGATGGTATCACTACTGCTACATGAAAATCGCCAAGTCGCATCTGAGCAAAGGGATATATGTCTTCCACTACAGCTGTTTTACTAGGGCCCTTCAAATGCAGTGAGGTATCTCCGAAAATAATGCCCGGCTCTTCTTATCAGGGCATTATCGGAAAGTCGGAAGGATAAAAATGCCTATCAATATTTACCTGCACTTATCAAACCATAAAATATTCAGAAATTTTAAAAGTTGTGCTCATGCAAAAATTTCAACGGAACTTCATGTTTATGGAATATAAGCGCGCAACACCAATGGGCCCTTCCCGGTCCAGCATCTAGGTTTAAGATCACCAACCGAAGCGTAAAATTACAATCGATAAATTCAAAGACATTATTTCTTAAGACAATTAGGAGAAACGGAAAGGAATGCATAGCCCGCAACCATTACTTCAAAAATAAAATGGATTACTACATTTATAACTTCAAAAATAAAATGGATTACTATATTTATGCAAATCGATCTTCCCTCTACATTTGTGACACACTTTCCAGTACAACTGCCTTGGTCAGTGGTTCTCGAACTTTTTTCGTTGTGACGCCTTTGGAAAAGTTTGCTGGACTTGCGACGTACCAGCAACAAGATGTTACTAAATACACATCAAAGTTGTCTACATGTAATTGATGAAAGCACGAAAAAAACGACCCTGATATTTCGTTTGATCTGTATATTTGTTCAAATAAAAGTAAAGCACTGAGAACTTTCAGACACGTTTGCTATATCTTCCTTCCACAACGATAGCTTTTTAACGAAAACCGCAATTCTATCTGATGCGTCAAGCATATTTTTATCCGAATCTTCCATAGAAATATTGAATTTATTCAATTTAGCAAAGATACCACACAATTAAGTCAATTTACATAAAAATTTGTTTTAAGTTAAGCAATCAGCAAGTTGATCAATTTTATAACTGACTACTTTTGTCTACTAGCCTTTATTTGTCTGACGGAAAGGAAACTAAATTGTGCAATGCGTTTATTAGTAAACAGTGTTTGCTAAACAATTGCAGTTGCGTGGTCACGAGATACTAAATAGGCTATCTACTGTTAGCATGATCGCACTTGAACAATATTCTTTGTTAAAATTACAAAACTGCACTGAATTTTACTGTAATTAATTCAATGAATAAAACTGCACTGAGTTTACTTTTGTGCGACGCCCTCGCAAAATTTAAACGACGCGCAGTGTGAGAACCACGGGCCCAGGTTACGGTAGGCCTACATCTGGTAAGGTTTGCGCGATTACGATATGCAACATTACAAGTTTTGAAATGCAGCAGCACGTTCGGTCATGAAATGCAACTTTTACCGCCTCAATCAGTTTTTTCAAATCCATCATTTGTTCGGCACCGTCCAGAATTCCGTGTATGATAATGACAGGCTTATAAGAGTCACTTGAAAGCACTAACGAAAGTGCTGTAACTGACAGCAAGTGAAACCAAGCATTGTTTGTAATGGCTAGGCTCATGTTATATTATTGCAAACGGTGAGCCGCTTCAAAATATTACTGTAATTTTACACCTGCACATTCGAAAAACATTGATACGTTCGGAAAACATTGATGCAATCAAAACTGCACGTTCGAAAAACATTGATAGAGAATCAGCAGCAGGTGGCACAAGGTCCAACTTTAACACAATTTAAAAGTTTTACCATCGTCGGTTCGATATTCGAAGAACTTCCTACTCACTGAAGTCAAGCTGCCAACACAAAATCATAATCGGCAGCGGCTGGCAAAGCATTTTGTTTTTTAAAAAACATCTTCGTAAAGATGTCAGAAACAAAACTGCTACACTAGGGGTTCCCAAGTTGTGGTACGCGAAGGTCTTCCAGGTGGTACGCGAGTGACTTCCATTTTACAACAAAATCCTTGATTCACAGCTTTCAAGATTACGTATCGCATTTCGTTTCTAATAAATAAATTTTCCCGTAGCCTGCTACTCCTATTGCATGGTAACATTATGACTTCAGATTTGTTGTTAGCAAATCTACGTCACGCATCGACCGATTGGTAGAAAGTAAACAAAAACAAAAATTTAATCAAATTTAGTTGTGGTCTTTAGTTGTTATTTTAATGCAGGCCTACACAACTCAGAAAGGTCGAAGGGCCAAACTGATCAATGTAAATTTTCCGCGGGCCGCATAAGTCTGTTTCGTTGTAGTTTGGAAGAAACTCTGAAACGACAATTAATTATCCGAAGTTGTAAGCCACAAAAAAGGCGAAAGAAAATCGATCACGGTTTATTTCACAGGGAAACTAGTTTCGTGTTTGGCGCATAAAAACGCGAAACTAGTTTCCCTGTAAAATAAGCTGTGTTCGATTTACTTTGGCCATTTTTGTGGCTTCTTCTTGGTTGTTTGAGCCAGTTGTTACTATTCACTGCTTGGCCGCACTAGATCTCGGGGCAGGCTTTGAGCAGCCATTTATCGACTCATCATCCAGAACCTCAGGCCGTGTAGTCCATGTGGAGGTCGATGAATTGGACAGACAAGACAACATGGTGGACGGTTTGTTCTTCTGTGCCACGCTCACAGGCCGCAGAAGGGGCCATACTCCATTTGTGCAAGTAGGAGCGGGAACGTCCGACACCGGTGCGAAGGCGGTTATGCCGGACCCACGCAGTCCTTGGCAGGGCCAGTCCAGGAGGGTGAGTGCCGGTGTCGGGGTTAAAAGTACGGAGTCTCGTCGTGCTGCCCAACCACTCCACATTCCATATGTGATCCGCCCAGACCGCCCACTTCTGTTGTTGTTGTCAGATGAACTGATGAGTTGTTGTGCGGCGGGCATGGTTGCCAGATGAAAATTTCAATAAAAAGCCAAACAGTGCTAAAAAGAGGCAAGAAAAAGGCCAAACTGAATGCTTACAGGCCAGAAAAAACAAACTGTATTTGCGGTATCGTCATTCCTTTGTCACAAAAAACATCTAAATTACAAGAATATCAAAAATTTTTATCTTCGAAATTATGATTAAGTCTTGCTTAGCATTATACTGGAGCTCATTACTGATGCTTCTCTGACTTTTCATGGTTTGTGAGATTGCACACTATCGGTAAAATAGTGCGACCGTTTGCATGCTGATCTATCTGCAGCTTTCTGCACCCATACGGAAGTCATCTCCCATTCACTCCTATAGGACTAGAATCATTACAGCCCTTCCACTTCTCGACGTCACTGTCGCATTTGTATCGCTGAGACGCAGACCTGCCTGCAAGCGTTGAGCTTGCTTAGTGACTACAACACAATACACACTACACAGTGCAGTGAGTGCACGGATTTCCAGGGACTACGCAAAATATTACTAATATCAGAACTTGGACGTCGGTTTAATATACCATTTATGACAAAAATTTTGCAAATGTGTTGCTGAAAAAACAGGAATAGTAGTATTTTCCTTCATAGGAACCTATTCCTGGAGAAAAGGCCAAACAAACCAACTTGAGATGAAGCTAAAAAAAGGCCAAAAATCCAACTGAAATTTTTTAGGCCAACCAACTTGAAACGAGGCCAAATTTCTGAAATTTGGCCTAAAAAAGGCGAATCTAACAATCCTGGCGGCGGGTACAAATGGGTGTGTCGATTTGAGACGCCGTGCATTCCCACTCGGTATACAGGTGAGCAGTGGAGCAGATGTCCAGGCGCCATGACACGGCGTGCTAGAGAATGTGGGGCTCCTTTGCGATGAAGCTCAGCAGGTTGGGTGCCTGCAAGGATTGGAAGGTTGTCCGCTGGTGTAGGATGCAAGCATCCAGTCACAATACGCAAGGTGTCGTTGATGGCAGGGTCAATGAGCTGGTGTGTGAGCACTGCAGCACCAGACAGGAGCGCAGTACTCTGTTGTTGAGTGTACCAGGGCTGTGGTGGCTGTTCTCAACGTTGTTTCTCCAGCAACCCAGCTAGAGCCATCAAGCCACCTCAAAGAGTGCGACGCGTGATGTCAACTTTTTGCGAAGTGACTTGAAGTGTCGACGATACGTGAGCGACCTGTCCAGCGTTACTCCGAGGTATTTGCGTTCGGAGCATAAGGGCAGGGTTTCTTTGCTGTGGTTGACATTTAGCTCACGTTTAGCTTCCTTGTTGTTGAGGTGGAAGACTGTAGACACCGTCTTTGTGGTTATGAGCTTTAGCTTCCAGATCAGGAGGTATTCACTTACGGTTGCCATGTCTTTGCTAAGCACCCCTCCCACTGCCTGACAGTCTCCATGAGCATGCATGATTGCTAGACCATCAGCGTGCGCATACTTCCGGGAGACGGTGGTTGGCAGGTTAGAGATGTAGATGTGGAAGAAAAGGGGTGCCAGGACGGATCCCTGTTGGACGTCGTTCGTGAGGCGTCGTTTGTTGCTTACAACTATGGAAAAACAGATACGTACCACAAGTTCTAATCATCGCAGAAGTATAGCAGACAGATTCCTCAGAAATTTGCTGCGAGGCTAGAGTTGGTTCTGTTGTTAATTATCCGAAATCGGAGTTTTGGAAGATTTTTTGCAATTGAGAAAGCTCTCACGGGCCGTATGTTGTACAGGCCTGTTTTAATGTATACTATTCTTCTGTATAAACTATGATTCGATCAAATTAATTGTTCTGGAAGAAGTGGTACCTGTTGACAATACGGGGTGTCCAAGTGGTACGAGATCGTAAAAAGTTTGGGAACCCCTGTGCTACACCGACCATTTTGCTTGGACAAGCGTATCGTCGAAAAGTGGGCTGATAACTACCATCCAACAAGGCGGTGCTGAGATCTAATAAGCAATCTAATCAACGTTGTGCATCTTCATATAGCTACTTCATGCGCTCACTTCGAAGTTCAAATGCCGATGTTTTTCACAAGCCTTGAGTTTTCTCCCATGATTATATCATTCCTGTATAACGACAAAAAGCTTTTGACCTTATGCAATACTGTAGTTGATGGTGTGTTGTGTCAATGTTTGTCAGCAGGGCTGGCCCGAAACGGTTCTGCGCTCTAAGCAAGCTTCAGTTTTTACAAAATAATGCATTTTCAAATATCGGAACATGGAAACGAAGAAAAAGGCGGATTCTGTCCCCCTTAAAGGCTGCGCTCTAGGCGGCCGCCTAGCCCTAGTGGAAGGGCCGGCCCTGCTCTTCAGAATAGCCTGCACGTACTAACACCTACCATGTGGTATGTTATCACTTGTCATTTTTATGCGCTTATGTTCTCTGATTAACCCCTCTGACATGGACAATGATTCTGAGTCGAACACATAAAAAATACACACAGTATATATACATATATCAACGGCAAAAACAAAGTCGCAACGACATCCTCCACTCTCTCAAACACATGGCGTTTCGCAGAGATCATGTAAAGTGAGCAAACAAAATATAATAGTTTATTTTAGACACATGGTCCATATCATAGGCACAATTAAACAACGCAGGAGCACAAAAATAGTTAGCCATAACGCATTACAGACTGTGTTTGCACATGACCACACTGGTAGGAGCAAAACGTTTTAACAACACCCCAACTGTAGCGTCTTACACCCATCATTATACAAGGGATCCAGTAGTGTGAGAGAAATGAAGGTATTCTAACATTAAAAACTTTGAAGTAAACAGCTAACCGATAAAAATAAGTTATGCTCTTTGTTATTTGTGTCGTGTTGGATTTCATATGTATCAGTAGGAGCAAGAAATAACGAATTCTTTGAATTTACGTGGATAGGTTTTCGTTATAACGTCAGCAAAAGTCTGTAGAAGTGAAAACAAGTCTATTTTGCTATAATTTTAAACTACTGAATGAACTCATGCGCGATACCCTGCTTGTCGCACAGACATGGCAGATGCCATTACAAGCGTGTTATCGATTAGGTAGTGTACGTTTGCTTGTACTGTACCACAGGTATCTTGCTGATCTTTCGAATTCATGTTTATAATAACATTCTCACCCACCACCAGCTAGATTACATTCGGACTCTAGGTCATTCAATAATACGAACCTGGCTTATCTCAGGTATGCTACTACTGTACAGTATCATCAAAATAGGTAAGCACGCTCTACAAGGTCTGCACGTGGCTGACACACAAGGTGAGTTCAAGAGGCATAAACTAATGTTGGTTTGCTTATTATACAATTACAATCTTTGCTCAACTAATTATGTGCGCAGCAATGCTTTCGTTTAAAGCCTGATTGGTTGATTGTTGTAGGTTATCTCTAGGCCTACTTGAGCTAACTTCACACTTCCACCAAGAAATGTAGATCCTCACCAAAATAAGCTTGTCACCAGTTGTGCATATTAGGAAATTGCCTCACATGCCCTGTTTCTCTGCAATACCAGTTGAGCTAATCTGGTTGCTTCCTATCGGTACTTTCAAACCGCACACAAGCGGCCATCGACACTGCGTCACGGAAGCTCGTCATTTTCGGCGAGTTTGCTTTGCCCAGCCTACTTATGATGTTACGCAACACTGCACAAGTCACTGCCGATTGGCTGAAATTCGGGGCAGCTAGCAGTCATACGTCATGGTGGAATGCCAGCGGCGCAAGTCTTCCATACTCGCAAACACCGATGCGAAGGCTGCTAGTTGTCAGGCCCGTCGCCAGGATTTCGCAGTAAGAGGGGCACATTTTTAAATACAGTATTGGATGTATGCAGCAACCGGGGGACAAAACATGAAATGGGGAACATATTTTAAATGGGGGGCGGACACCACCGGCCACCGACGACCTGCAAGTTGTGCTGCTATCGTTGGCCCCTGGTGACAGAATTTTTGACCTACTGCAAAGCAATTCTGCTACACGATAAAACGAACTTAAATGCAGCTCGGGAGTAGTGTCATTTCCAGAGTAAAACGAGCAAGGAATCATCTGAAATGTTAGCAAATATTGTAACTAACGTCTATTATCTAATTGCGTAGAATGTAGATTTGTTTCTGAACTGCAACCATTTCTGACAGTTGTATTTAATCATTTTTGCATGTCGTAATTGTGCTCTTTCAATGTAAACAATCTGAAAGACTTGAAGCTGAAAAGCCTTTCAACACGGTCAGAAACGCGATTTGAAGGCTTATTTGCGTTAAACGCGCTCATTTTGAAACAACACGCAGTCGCTTGTGAAAAAAATTATTAAATTGGTGCGCAAGTTCCTGCTATAGTGAATTATCAACCTTAGACTTTCGCAAAAATGAAAAAGTTCATCTGGTGCTTTTTGATATTTTCTTGAGTGGAGGAAGTTTACCTACCAGGAAAAAACATACATGGGTGGCATTCGACGGAATCACGTTGAAAAACGAACTTGCATGCTCGCGACAGCGCTCTGAACTGCAATACCTCGACGCTCGCCGCCAAAGGTAGCGGTAGATCGGACGTAAAGTTTACAGCAGCCTGCATCGCAGCGCTTGCGAACGTTTGGCAGAAACTTTTCGTTTTTCTGGGAATAATAGATACAATTGGGCGGTATTTGCATCGTCCATCCTTAAACTTTTCTTTCTCAGCACCCCGCATCGTACATTTGCTAGTTTTTTTCAAAACGAAAACACTTTTAATGCAAATGCCCCGAATCTAAACGTTCCACTGGAGTTGGAACGATGGTCATTAGGCCTGTTTGAAATTTTGAAACAAAACTGCATATGCAGTGATGTTAGCCCCAGGGAATTTTGTTCAGGGATGCCAAACAAAGTTTGGACATACCTTAACCAGGGATGTCGAAACTTTGTTTCAAAAAGGGCAAAATCTGATCATGCGGAAAGGTCAGCGGGCCACCAGTCCTTCCGACAATTTTTTACCGTAAAACTTACACGCAAGTATGTCCAAGCATTTCGCCAGGAGTTTGAAGCAGAATCACTCCTTTGTGACGGCTTTCGTGCTCATATTTGCACTCACCACACCACAAAAAAACGGTGAGAAACCGACCAGAAGCGTAATCCAAGCTTCGGCGGGCCGTATACCACACAATCTGTAAGCAAAAGTGCGGGCCATGTGAAATGTGCCCGCAGGCCGCTATTTGGACACCTCTGATCCTAACCGTCTCATTCCCGTAACTCGATCAGAACATTTTAAATGTTTTTTTAATGCAACTCCGTTTACCGAAATTAACATTAGCATTTAACCGTAATCAGAACTGTCGCCAGGCAATGGAAAAGGATGTTCTCTGCAATTAGTGAGAGACGTTTCAGCTTGGTTGTAGTGCAACTCCCAACAATGTATCCACAGACAAAGCTTCGTTTTCATACGCAGACTAGACTGTTGCATCCCGAGTAAATTTCGCTGTAATAGAATAACTCTTGCTAACACAAGACAATGAACAGCAGAGGTTCAATTAACTGCAATTCCTGATTTGAGTCAGAAAATCACGAAAGCAGAGCGCTGGTTTAGTGTCATTTCTTAATTCAACCACAACCTTGCAATCGACATGATGAAATAACTACACCAGACGAGGAAACAGTTACCGTGCAAAAAAAACAGGCGAAGTCGAAAGGATATTCAGATTTAAAAATGCTTTCACAGCAAAACTTAACGTAGCAGACTATGAAAACGCATTACACTTTAAAAGCAACTGAGAAACAAGCACCAAACAATTTGAAAACAACGTTATGTGTACGAAACCGTTCATTTAAAGGAACAACTGACAAAACAACTCATCAAAAGCTAAAACTGAGAATCCATTGCACGGCAATTTGAGCCAATGCTCACCACCGCCACCCAATCATGCGCTCTGATAACTACCTTTGCGATGTCAGACTGAAGTGCGAAATTTTCAATAAAACATCTGGAACGCGTATCGTCATCGGAAACATAGGATACTATTTATCTGGATAAACGATTCACAAGCGTTATCACTAACGTGCATTGAGCGTGTATAAAGTTTTATCGTCGCGCAAGAATCACACATGACAATTTACAATTGCACAATAAAAAAAGAAAGTCGTCGAGGCAAGACATCTCTTTGGTTAGTGTTCAGCAAAAAATTTTGTCACAACCCCGTGCAATGTATGATTTGAAACTCGTGTTGTGTTGAAAATCAGGCTTTGCCACCAACAAGCCGTTGAAGTGAAAAAGGGCGAGTCAAACAGAACTACTACAAGGGTATGATCAACTTGGCATTTGTTGAAGAGATTGCTTGATGACCATGAAGTTTGTTTGGAAAAAATACGAAAAACGACCTTGGTAAAAGGTACGCCGGGACAGACAGATCCTGAGGAGAGAGGCTTTATGCCACGTTGTATCCCAAAGCTACACCTCTGACACAGTACCATCGCAGCTTAGGCACTTTTGCAGAACTTGCAACCTATTTTCAAGTCAATTCATTTTTTAAAATCCACTTTGACTTCAAGTGCCGGCTTTAGGCAAAAGCGGGCGAAACTTGCAGTTTGTGAAAGGCTTTGCATTAAAGTTCGATCTCGTCACTTCCTTTATCATCGTCTTCGTCACCAGAAATCCCTGTTTTCATTCGTCCCTTTGCACGATTTCCACCTGCTGATCAAACAAAGAGCAAAGATTGGAGAGTTTCCTTTCACTTCCACACATTTTCAGAAAAGTAACGCTGCAAGCAGGACGTTGGAGAAAACCTACAATGGAATTTGCAACAGTCGTAGAAAAATCCGCGGAGCTCTTGGCATGGTTGTACTTGTTTGTTTGTACGGTTACGCTGCTGCCCTTAGCGGATACACCGACAGGAAGTGCATTGAAAACTCACATGTGAAAATCAATAATTATTACTCACACACACACATCTAAAATAACACGCGAAGCGTGGGTGATGAAATAACAACGCGTGCAGCAGAGAGAAGACGATCGCCTGAGAAGCTCCAAACCAAGCCTGCGAATGAGTTGCGGCCACTGAGTTGCCCATTCAGCAGTAGACCACACTTCGCCGCCCTTGGTAATTCCCAAGGAAAGGTACGGCCAAGTTCATGCACCCTTTTGCTGCCAATTAGTAATACGAACGCTGAAAAAATTGTTTGACTCGTATGCTTTCCGTGGATTAGCTTCCCCTCCTAGGTACGTGTTGCAAGCGCCTCGCTTGTTTATGGTTTACAGCAGCAAGACAAGTTCTTGAAACAATTATAAAAATCTCTTTTCGCGTTATGTAAAAAATGGAAGTGGAACAGCTTTCACAGAATCCCATGTAACCCATCACTGTTTTTCATCCAACAAACCTCTCAATTATGTATTTGCCGATGTTTTATATATTAAGGAAATTCTCTAAGCCAGGGGTTCCCTAACTTTCTCTGGCTCTGGCCATGTACCCCTTCAGCATTTGGATAGATGAGCATGTACCCCTAGACATGGGCGTCGGAAGGTTTTTTTTCCAGGGAGAGGCCAATAATGGATTTCTCAGGGGTGGGCCAAAAATATTTTCGCAGGGGAACCAGAAATAGCAAAATTACATTTTCACCACTCGAAACTTGGAAAACAATTCTTTTGCAAAAAATTGATGGGAAAATGTCTAATTTCAAAATCCTAGGGAGCCGTAGCCCCCCCTTACAAACACCCATGCTCCTAAAGCTTCTTTTGACAAAAAGGCTGAGGAAGATAACAAAAAATATATTTACCAATAAGCACATGATGATTTTGAAAATAATCATCACTGATATTTATTTTAATATTTTAATCTTTGAACCAGACACGAAGTACATAGAGCACAAGCACACACTATCTCCACAACACAGGTTGATTTGTTCGCTAATGTAACTCGTACAACACTAGCTTACAGATACTTTCTTAACATAGTTGTTCGCTAACTCGTAACACTTGGTACAATACTACATCCAAGAGTAGGACATGAAAAGCGCATGTTACAAGACAGAGTGCAACCCTGGCTAAGGCCTGGCGAAGTACCAATGCGTTGCGGTCTTCAAAATTAATAGTGTAACCTCCGGGCACTCAGTCACAAAGTAAAACGCGGTTGTAGTGTTCAAAGAATAAGGACGAATATCGGTACAAGCAATCTGACTGCATCAAAGCGCGCAACCTTTATTGGACTTTTTTTGAGAAACAGGTACACATTTTTTCGCAATAAGGTCTCAAAGGCAGGAATGTTACATTGAACCTGATCGCTACTAATACTCGCTCACCACGGCAGGTTGTACAGAGCCCTGCAACAAAAATTATAGGCCACACGCAGTCTGCGGATGTATGTCTTCCTGAATCACACTATAATTGTGATGTATACATGGGACGTACAGAAGGAATGAAAAAGTACATTTTTCACTGCGTTCAAACCGGGAAAAAGAAGCTCGCAGCTTGTTTGCTGCATAATATTGATATCACAGTTGTTTCTGAATGTTTTTGTCAACTGAAAGCTCAATATCTAATATAATCCCCAAATATTTGTAGTGGGAAACATATTTTACTCTTTGTACACCCAGTGTTAGCAACGGGATGACCGTGCTTTTTGTGTTCTTAGCCTTAAACGTCATACAAACAGTTTTGGTACAGTTGAAAATAATTCTATGCGATTCTGCACCAGCTTGACACATATCTAGTATACTTTGCAACCCACGTACACTTGGACAAAACACAAATATCATCAGCAAACATCAAGTGGTTCAATAAGACTTTACCATTATAACACCCAGCTTTAATGTTGTTTATTTCAAGAGGTAAATCATCTAAATACACAGCAAACAAGCATGGACTCAATACCCCCCCTTGTCTAACCTCATTAGTAACATGAAACGGTTCAGACAAATTCAAATGTATAAATAAGTTGAAATGGATAATGTATAAACATATTTTTCCCTTCTATTGCTAACCTTAAATGTACCCCTCCAGAAAAGCAAATGTCCCCCAGTCTGGAACCCCTGAACCTGCTCTAAGTGATGCGGGATATTTTCTGACTACTTCTGTTTCATGTTGTTTCATGTTAAGTGACTGGTATAACAACACAGCAGACGAGCAGCGGTGGTAGATGATTAGGGAGCGGACGGTATGGTTTCCAGCTGCGGATAAATGCATTAATACTCATTTCCGAATCGCTTTTCTATGCTTTCTAAACATGGAATTTTATTGCTGATTTACGATTCAACTTTAAAAAAAAAACTTGTACTGATCAGAAAATGAGTCCAGCGCTTGTCCGAAAACAAAGCAGATCCAACTTTTTTATAAAAATGGTTCAGATATGAAGTTATCAGAGTCAAATCCAGATGGGAGGGAGTGAGATTTGGTGAAAAGACGCCACATTCCGAACTTGGCTGTTTGCGGCGATATCTTCGGAGGATCGAAATATGCGACTATTTTTTGAATTTTAAATAAAGTTTAGCTGAAATTCGTTTGTGCCGGTGGCTACTTAATTATATTCGAACGCACAAAGTTTGCTGGAACATTTCATGGAATGAAGCTGTTGTTGTATAACTACGTTGCGCCATAAAACGTAACAGGCGAATCTTTACTAAAAATGCATCCACAAATTCTTTTCTGCTGTCATTATAGGAAAAAAAACACGATAAGTTTATTTCAAAGACGACCTAACAGCAAACCCCATAAACGCGAATTTATTTAGTTATACTCCACGAAAATTACTGATCACAGATTATTTTACACAGTAACTTTCTACATCTGAACATTCCTAGCCGACAGTTTTATCACACAACACATCGCTATTTCATCACTCCACGCTTACCAGATCGAGATGGGTGTCCTCTAACTTTTCTAGAGACAGCAAAATCGTTTCTTTGACGAAATGACTTCCGGTGCATTGCTTAAAAAAAACAAAGAAAAACTTCATGTATAACAGCAGTAGTGATGTCCAATCCACCCTACCAAGAAATCGTGACAAAACCGTAAACTTCGCGGTTAGCAACAACTTTGGCGATAAGTCTTTGGTAAATTTCTTCCAAAACCTTGTCGCCGAATCGCTGTATTCTTAAAAACCCAGGGGTATCGCATGATCAACAGTAAAATACCGAAGGTGACAAGCTCATGTCAGAAATTCAGTTATACTCGAAACACTGACTTAAAATTAAGCGGCTTCGCGACCAAAAGAGGAAGCTGGTGAATCTAAAAATAAAACCAGCTTTTTTCTGTATTAACTGGAGTTTTGCGGAATCAAAAACAGCAGACAAGTTACAACATCCGCACTCGCTAGAAATGCACTGTTACATTTTTTCGATTTAGGAAATTTTATTTTGAATTTAAATCAACCAAATTTTGCAACAACACTCTTAAATATTTTCTAGACCTAGAGTCTACCCAGACGATTATAAAAAAATCAACTGCGCTGCTTGCGAAATGACAAGTAAAAGTGCTTTTGGTATTTAACTGCTGTTTGCCTTGTAAAGTACCAGCCACCTCAGGGTCTTAACTAGAGCGATATTCCTGACTTGCTCAGTTATCGCGTGTTGGATTGATCTACTTTAGGCGGTTCTTTAACACTGGTTCGAACATACCAGTCATAGACGTGCCGCTGAAACAGGTCCATCATAGTGATTGCATAAACAACAAAGTGTGTGATTAACATAGTGTCGGCGTGGTTGGTATTTTGGGGACAAGCACTAGCATTAGCCGATTTTCACTAACTCTGCACATTAAAACCGGCTGGAACCTTTAGTCTAAGCCAACGGTGCACAACCTGCGGCCTTCGATGATGAAATTTGCGGCCGTCCACATGTAATTTAAAAAATAAGATTTGGCGGCCGTGATGGCGTGTACTGAAGCAGAACAAACGCAAGGCAAGAAAATCAGTCGACACGGTGCGTAACAATCTGGGTGGTGATGTCACAAAGAGTTATAGAATGAATACGCAATGAAAAGTTTTCCTTTAATAAATTTTGCAAACTTTTCTTTTAATAAATTCGTTACAATGTTTGACATTTTATTACACTTTCAGGCACAAGTAAATGACATATACCGGACAAAACCTATTATTAATTAAACGTATTTCATAAATATGACTCGAACTCATTGGCGGCCGTACTTCATATACGGCCGGCAATAGCAAAAGGTTGTACATCCCTACTCTAAGCAAACGAAAACCTCACCTACTTCACATTACCTTTTTGGTACTTATAGGCTTAAGAAAGCGCAGCGATTCTATAGCAGCCTTTGCTCGTAAAACACACAGAGAATTACAAATACCTGGGGGTTTTGCGCCTCGTTTCACAGTGAAATCTCCCCACAGAGCTTCTCTCTTGACATTAAAATACTCGGTCGCCATCACTTCACAGTTGATTTGAATCATCGTCTGAGTGTCATCGTCGACGTAGGAATCTAAACGCACAAGTTCGTGAATTCAAGTGACAAAACACAGCGACTCAGCACGCAACGGATGTAAGTCCGACGGGAATATGAGAACATGAATTGAATATATAAGTGTCAATTCCTTGGTTTGTCTCCAAAAATATCACTGTGCACTTGACGTAAACTAGAAAGCTTGTTTTTGCGAAAAATTACATGCAGTAATTCTTGCAGTGACCAGGCTGACCTGTATGCTAGGTGTGCCGGAAGCAGAAAATAAAAAAACTCCCTAGAAACCCTTTTAACATTGCATTGACAACTTCCAGCTAACCGTTAGGAGCAATTGTGGGAAGAACAATGGCCATCTTCGTATGACTTGATCTATTCCTTGTCATGGCTGGAAGAAGAATGTGATCCTGAAGAAAACAAAGGTGGACTTTCAAGCTCCCATACTTTTGCATGCCAACAAATCATAGCGTTTCACAACCAAAGATATTACTTGAGTGAAGCTGATCACATAGACTGTGTCGTTCTTCCGGTCGATAGCGTCCATGATTCGTTTAAGTCTGTCATCGCGTTTTTGATAGATAGCTACTCCGGTTTTGCTGCTGGAAAGCGACCTGCGAAATATCACACAACAGCTCAGTAATACGTCGCGATTTTCTTTTATATAATGGAAATAAAAGAAAGCAAGTGGAAATAAAAGAAAGCAAGTCTCGGTGGAAATTCTAATGGAAATAAAAGAAAGCAAGTCTCGGTTTAAGTTAGCACGAAGATTTACTGTGACTAGTTGGAGGAAATTTCATGTTTGAAGATTTTTCCTGAGTGCTTCTGCGGGCCACTGAAAACCCTGAGGGCCACATATGGCACGCAGGCGGCTAATTGCCCACCCCTCTTTTACATGAATACAAGAACTAGTCACTCAATAACGCAGAATTTCGTACAAGAGAAGATCTTCGAAGATAAGCGAACCACACGTGGAAATCACTACATGTCTCTGCAGCACACAGTATCATTCTGTCACTTCGTTTTGCGTCTACATCTTGTGTTACGCCAGTTTCAGATAAGCTCTAGGATTGCTTAACAACAATCGCCACGATTCGAACAACAGTTTATTTCCCCGATGATCTTCACAAACCACAGCATACGCAGCCGAAGCTTTGAAAATGGAAATTTCAACCGTCTTCAGTGGACAAACAACTCAAAAGTCTTTACTACTGAAAAAACTTCCATTTCAGCATAAGTAACACAATTGTAAAAAAACAAACATCGGCTTCATCACGCCAATAACAACAACTTCTTAGAAGTGTCAAGCTCCTGTCAAACACCATTCACCATACACGGCGACTACATGAAAAAAAAAACTACATCGCGCAGCACTGCCCTTCCGTGGTAAGTGGCGTGGAACGGAAACTGAAAGCGTGACGTGTCTGGCTGTGCTCAGTCGACCCGACCCTGCTGCCGCCTCAGCTACCTTCTTCCCGGGAGCAATAAAGATGTTTACAAAAAGGGCCACGCCAGTGTTTTTCAACCTTTTTGCTGCAGCGGAACCTTCGGCAAATGTTTGCGTTGCTCATGGAACCCTGGCAATGAATGGTGTTTGGGAATTTTGCCCCCCGGGCAGCTTTGGTCTGTTTCGGCGGAACCTCTGGGCAGCCACTCGCGGAACTCTGAGGTTCCGCGGAACTCGGTTGAAGGACTGGGTTAAGCGATTTAAGTTGTTTAGGGGCAAACTTTGTTCCAAACGAGCGAATGTACTTTTTCAGTAAGAGAAGTTAGCCAACGTCATGTGCTCAGCGCTTCAACAGGGCAAGGGGGGGTATTCGGAAAAAAGCTTATCTGGGTAGACAAGTTGGGCGGGGCGATGTCTTTCAGAGGGAAAATCTCAATCGCCTCTGCAAGAAGTCAAGATCCACTGATCTGGTTTCGGCAAACCCTGGAAATAAACCACAGAGAAACAATAGACAATCAAAAAACTTGGTGGCAAAAATTTGGACTTTTTCTTTGGAAGTCGTAACTCGTAGAAGTAAACAATTTCAACGGTCATCATGAAATGCCAGCTGTAGTGCAAAACGAATTAAGCCCCATGTCACAGTCTACGTACAGATGGCTTGATCACCCACTGACAATTAACCTCGAATTTGTGATTTTTATTGTTACTTTTGTCGAGCAGCCTACTTACATTAACCAGGACGTTCGTGAAGAGAAATGGTTGAACAAAAATCAAAAGCTAATTAAAAGCATTTTCCTCATTACAAATAGAAGGTCTCAAAATAGCATTTCTCGTTTCACCGCTTTTGATTATCCTTGTTTCAAAACCTTGTTGCTTTGTTGCTCTTGATGTGTTTAGCTACTTGCAGGTGCTTTCTTACTGATCAAGACCTTGGGTGGTCATTTGTAAATACCCGTAGTTCTCAACGTTTTTTGGCCCGTGGACCATTTTTTCGAGCAATATGTATGATGGACCACTTTGCTATGCTGACATCTCATGGACAACCAGTCGAAACTGTACTGCACATAGGTCAGTGAACTCAGAAGCGTTTTATCGAGAATTTATGGATCTCTGTGGACCACTAAAAATTCCTGTGAGATTCACTGGTTTGTACCAATGCCCTCCAACCTGTGTGCCACGAGACAGTTCCAGACATGCCGCGAATTTTTCAAAACTCGACGATTTTGTTGAACCTATTGCATGCGACTAGCCATAATTTTTCGATATATGATCGGCAAGTCCGTTTTTTGTTCTTTTCTACGTGCAGCGGAACACGTTTCTTTACAGGTCTCCTGTGCAACGACAACCTATGGAATGATTGAGCGAAACTATTGTATAATAACGGGCAGTGGACGTATGAATCTGCAGCTCCGACCTGGATGCTGACAGCAATCTACAGTGCAGTTAGGAACAGCAAGCGTAAACTGCAGGCCAAATCTTACAAGAGTAAGCTTCTATTATTTACTTTTCTTTCATTAGCTTTGATGTGTCGCGTGAAGAAAACTGACTGAAAAGTATGCCGCGGCTTAGCAAAGGTTCGGAAACACTGTCTACACTGCTGAGCTTGATTGCTTGCTTGGTGTTTTCTACGCAATAATCACTTGTTTCCTAACAGTGGTAGATTGCGTATATCTGCACATTTCAGTTTAATTCATCAGAACTCAAGATGCGTTGGTGACGGCAAAATCGATTTCTTTAACAGCTGTGTATGCTGATTCTAGCTAGTGCTACACTAGAACAAGCAGGATTTCGATTAAATATACGAGCAACTAAAAATAGCTATTGAAAACCGAAAAGATCAATATATTGAAGCTTAAAAATACGGAGAGCTTCCCGAGAAACGTAGAGACGAGAATTTTCGACAATATGTACACTTACCGGTATTTCCCATTGCTGCGAACAGAGGATGGTTCTTTGTGGCTTTCATGAACGAACACCTGGACAAGTTAGGTGGACTGCGTAATTATTATCTTCGATACGTAAGTTAAATTTACTAAATCCAAATGAAATAAAATTCTGGAAACAAGCAAAGTAATCGGAAAAAGTTACAAAAAGTGTTAGTCAAACTTCAGTAACAAGAGCAGCACAACCTGCAATATCCCGCCTGGCCACACGGACAAATTTTGGCGATGCACTTACTTAAATACAACTGACCAGCATGAGTGAAAAACGGGGTAATCAGCATACCGGCAAACTGTGCAATCCTGTCGCCTCTTCCTCTATCGCATTTGGCTCATGATTAAACACAAACTGGAGCATACAATCAAGACAGTGACAGATTTTTAGCAGCGAAATGATTATTGTTACTGTTCGTTTGTCTAACAGGACAGAGCGCAGCGGCGCTTGCTTATCTTTTCTTGTCGAAACTCTCTTCCATGAGCACCAATTGTGGTAAAAACATATCCGCTGGAGATCCAAATGAAACTTTCAACACTTAGTAGACAGTTGTCTCCACCGAAATGTTCTCATGAAAGATACACTAAGCAACCATAACCGCTCTCACTTAACGGCACCAAGCATTCCAAATGGAAGGTCTTATGACCGGTCAAGATCGATTTGCGGTCAGTGCACATCCCAGCAGGGAAAAAAATGGGCTGCATCGGCTCGTTATTATTTACATTGCATCACTACCCTAGTTGCCATTAACCATTAAACCGCATCAATCCATCAAACTACACACGTTTTCAGAGGCGAAAGCAACAAGACATTAAGCAAGTCGACTAAGTATCCATGGAAGATTCGTATTCTTGTTTCCCCCGGCGTTCAACCGCGCGCCAGACCTTCAAATAAACTGCTTCCCACATATTTAGCTGATAGTCTCGGTCAAGTTTTTTTTGCTATTGTGCTCTTATTGCTTTGAGAGTGACAAAAATTTTCAGGTGAAATAAGTTGGCCACAACGTTTGTTGAGCACAATTTTCGGACCAAATCTACTTTAGATTCTTATGAAAATTAAGTGAAATGATCCGGACTGAATGCTACACAGTGCCATGCTGCGCATTGGTATTCATTTTTTCACTTTAGTGGCATGTCTGAAAAGATTCTTTATTTCTCAAGTTCACATGGCAACTAAATCTATCAAGCATTCAATTCATGACAGGACCACCCTCCCTTTTTCCGATTATCAATAGCAAAGATTGAAGCAGGCGATATCGCAGAGAAAGCATAACCACTATCCGATTCGTATTTCTTTCACACAAATATCGGGAAGGTCAGCAGTCGTGTAGCCGAGACAGAGGCCGTCATCGTATAACTAGAATCATACCACGTGTAACTCAAACACACAGCAGTCCAGTTTCATCGGAAAACTAGTTTCTTTACAAACCTTTTGTGAAGATTTCACATTCTGGCCAGAATTGTTTTCTTTGTTGCGCTTCTGTTCATTTTTGTGACGTTGTATCCACTGTTCAAGATCGTCGCTCACCCTGGCGAGCAAGAGACTGGGTTTAACCGCGTTCGACGTTTCAGGTGAACCACTACAGAAGGACAATAGTCCGTTCAAAGACCCAAGAAATCCTATTCCCACAGCCACGGATACTTTGAAGGTCGTGATCTTACGATGCCGATCGAAATTTACAGATGTAAACAAAAGAATGGCACACATCTTATGAATTGCGATATATCCAACATTTAATTGGCGGAAGGTAAAAAAACACATGCTCCGAAATTCTTCTCAGATTCATTGAGAGGTTACGATCTGATGCAGAAAATCTTGCTGCGTTAATGAATACACTTCGTTACCGCCTGAGGCTGCTTGACCTGGCGACAGTTGGAGCCTACCTCGCTGATTCCGTTTCATTCAATTGCTCTGTGCTTTTTCCAGGCTGCTCACACGCCGCAAAACCCCTCTTGGCACCGGATGACGAAGTCTTCGCTCTTTTCACTGTTGGTGGGGGGTTCGGAGGCTCGAAGTTCTGAACGCGTGTCAAAAAACGACGAGGTTAGTTTCTTTGTCCAAAGCATCATTTCATCAACAACATCCTATGCCTTGGATGCATGTTTAAGAAACTTTTCTTCCCAGCTAAAACTGTTTCCTATTTTCCTTGAATGTTTTCCTTGACAACGAACAAAAGAAACTAAACCATGGAAAGCAAACAACTGTTTCAAGCTCGTCTGCTGGTGATTAGTCAGAACACATCAAATGTTGACAAATAACACAGCAAACAGGCATTTCCGTCAAAGCACCGATTCCTTCGTGCATCGCTCTGTAACCTTTACCTTTACATCGAGAGCCATGGCGTTGTCTGGTGGAATAGCGTCTGCGCTCCGGTCAAAGGCAAGCGGAGCTGAAAATAAATTAGAAAATGACATGAGGCATAACGACTGGGTTCCTTGTGATTAACAGGTATGAATAGAACAATTTTTTCTCACGCCTCACAGAGGGGGGAGGCCTCAACGGGAATGGAAGCACTTGACAACTCGATTGACCTCATGGACAAGCATCATAGTACAGCAGAAAAGAAATAACGAAATCTATTTAATTGCTTGCAAATAAGTAAAAGTGCAAAGCTGCGCTTTCAAAACATATTTACAGTAACTGTAGCCTCACTTTAACATAAACCAGTGAACGTAGAACACATTGAAAACGTTGTGCGCAGCGTACTGTTGAACCATGCATGTGAGTTAGCTCCATACATCTTTCTACAGGAATCCCACTGACAGAGTAAATGAGAGAATAATCAACTCGCATAAGGCTGACTACAAGCACTTCACCATTCTCTGCGATGTAAATCAACCGAACAATCTGACATCACGAGTCAAAGACCCTGCAATCATTTGCTGGGTTGTGTGATTGATGAGGACACGTGAGCTTAAATGGATTTTAATGCACTGACATCGCGTACAACCGGATCGCAGAGGTACATTTAGAAAAAATTAATTGCGCGGCGTTTTTATGATGTGCACTGCACAGGTTTATTGTTAAGAAACATTGACTGCAATTGTCTGTTGATTGATGTCACACGTCTACCTGGGCAGACACACCCAGATCGCAAAAGCTTGCTTGAGACGCTGGTGGCTGGACCTGGTCGTTAAACATGTTACATGAAGTTACCTGCAGACGTCATATGAGGAAAAAAATGTGCAAAGAGCGTGTCCCACCTGCACCTGCATAAGCAATTCTTCGAGGAACTCCGTACGGGATGCGAATGCCAAGCTCCTCTTTAAGCTTTCTGCGCAACAATCGCTGTAGCGACAACGAGGACGAATCTTGCAGCAGCTCCTGGATTCTGCGATTTTGCAACACAACCAGAGAAGCTGATGAAGAGCTGGTTTTAATCTCAAGTTCATGAAACTCAGGTTTGCAGCTTAGCTGGCCATTAGGACACAATACCCAGCAAGAAAAGTAACAATCAGTCAAGACGAAGTGAAAAATGCATAAATGACAACGCATAGCGCTTAGTCCCACTGCTCACGTTTGAGAGCTGCGTTGCTTTATTGGACTCTTCGACGAATGCATCACAACAATAATGGGACTTGGTGCATCGAACGCACCAGTTGTTCACAGGGGATAAGTTAACTCCGTTGTTCTGCCCAGGGAAATACTTTTTTATCTTCAGGCCAAACCCAGCAGCAATTCTTGCTCATAATTTCACAATTTTTAAGCGTTTGTTGTCTGACACGATTCGAAGCACGACGCTCGTCATCTCGGCAGAGTAAATCGCGAATGAACTTTCGAAAAACTAATGGCTTGTGCATCACCTCTTCATTTCGTTACGAAACTTTTATTTTCCTTGTTTTATTTCCAATTACACATGGCCATTTTAGAGTTTCGAATCCGAAAAAAAACGGATTTTTCGCATTTGCAATAAGAGCAAGCAATGATTTGGTCATTGCAGTGACCAGATCATGAGAAGTGTGACGTATTTTTTAAGCTTGTAAATCCTGAGCGTGGCAACCAACCAATTTTTCGTCCAGGATTACATTTAACCAGAGCAAGTTAAATTATTTTTGAAATTGCACACCAACCTACACCGAAGATCATCACTAAAAATGTTGTTTTACAGCAGCAAAGTCTGCGAATCGCTACAGGGCGCATGAGAAATTAAAACTTACTTTCCAAAATGTCTCTTTTTGCAATCTTTTACCAAATCATCCACCCAAAATTGTTTGCCTTTCACTGGTTCTATTGCAAAGGATGATTTCGCCACAGAAAGATCAGGCTGCAGTGCATCAGCTTTATTCGCAGGTTTAGCAAACGTTTGCTCTTCATGTGACAGCAGCTGACGGCCGTGATAACCAGCCCGAACTGGTGCAGGCCAGTTTGAGCTATTCGCACCGTTCACGCCTTGATCAATTTTGCCATCCGAATTCTGGTTGGCCAAGAAACTGCAAAATTTCAAACAATATAACAACATGAGATGCAAACAGTGAAAGAAGCGTAACAACACGTAGAAAAGCTTGCTTATTTCGACATACGGTTAACAAAAATGTTAACTGCTTTACTTGCTGCTATCTATCGAAAGGAATCCTTTCACAGCCAAGAATCAGACACCAATATCTTAACACAGTGTATATTTCACGTACTGAGTAGGCACCGCCAGCTCTTGAGCAAATAAAATAGTATATACTTCTGTGCTACATTTATTATTCTAAATATAAATGCACAGAGTTCAATTCAAGTTAAAAAACTCTGATCATGTGTAAGGCCAACCATTTTGCAGAGCACTATAGTTATTCAGAGAAAGGCGCAGCAAGCCGAGCAGATTTTTTCCATGTGATTGGAAGACAAAACAAACAGGCGTTGAGGGTTCGTTCAGGCGCAGCTGAATGAGGGTCTCTGCTCCACTCACCTCAGAGGCTGGACGTTGAAAGCAACCATGCATACGAGCATGAGCAACGCGGCCGCCCTCCTTTGGTTGTTCGTAGGAAATGATGTGAGGATCCTCAGCTTAGCGTTCTGTTGACAAATCGCAACGACAGGATCATTACTTGCTATTTCCACCCAAACCGCACGTATACTACTCATATATGCGAATAGTATGAACGAAGTGCGGTTTTACCACTTGCCTTCAGCCTTTTTTGGTGCAGTTAGGTTCGGACAGGGCAAGGGGTGACTACGCTTGTGCAGATTCTTTTTCAAGTTTGCATATTTGCAAAGCAGCGCCAGCATTACCCCATCACTTACAAATAAAGCCCCTCATCACCGTCCATACTGCTGCTTTAACCATGCCATTGCTATCTGTAACTACCACACAGTTAGCATGAGAAAATTACAACGACTTATGGGTATCAAAGGCCTCTGGGTGAAGGTGATAAACCGTCTTCACCCTTCCCATATGTGGCTTTTTTAAGGAATGAGAAGGGAGTTGGTGACGCAAAAATTCTCGCACGCTTGGACATGGTGGCAAGCAACCGTCCATATGGGCTGCGGATTTGAACAAAACTTTGGCTCAAACGATATTTTTGTGTTTCTACAAAACACATAACACAACACGTTTTAAGCCAAACTTTTCCCCACACAGCTTGAAACACCGCTTGCTTTCGTGCATCAACCGCTTTTAAGAGACACTGTCTTATGAGTAACCAATTGTCACCTTCGTAAAGCCTGCGTTACATAGCAACCACTGCGCCATTTTTCAGCTTCGGTGCATATTTGGAGATTTTAAAAAATTGTATGAGCGTTTATTCCCTTTTTTTCAAGCTCACACAGCTGAATCATAGTTCATCCTTTAACGAATCTGTCGTTTCTTTTTACCCGTTAACTCAAAAATATTGCAACGCAAGCACCACATCTCACACTCAAATATCTTTCGGCAAATTCAGCAAAGAAAGACTGCTAACAATACCAACAGGACTGGACGGGTTGTTTCGCAATCTAGCGTGGGACGGGATTTAGAGGAAGGTATTGTTTGCTACGACAGTAAATTTAGCAAAAACAATAGTGCGAACTACAGACCATCTTAGCGGCACAAAAATGACAGTAGTTGAATACCATCGGATGCGTCAACTGTACCAAACTTACTTCTTCCTCAAGATCCGATATTCTTTTTCTTAATGCTATATTCTCTTCACGAAGTTGCACATTTTCTTGGATGCACTGCTGCATTCGATGCTCCAAAGAAGTGACATACTATAAAGCAGGAAGCATATGCTCTTATTGTATAGCTAACTCGATTTAGGCACGTTACTGTTAACCGCATCACAGTATAGGGATAAGTAACTAAACCTTCAGCATGGCTGGTTTCATAGCAGGCACCAGCGAAAAACTACGCAGAATATCACGGTAAGCGCGGCAGTGAACGTAGCTATGAAACGTTGCTACCTCGAAATTTCTGTAACCGCCTTCTTCGGAAGCACAAGTCAGTCGTGTGGAGTGGTGAAGGGTCTTGAGCAGCATTTATAGAAAAAACTAAGTTTGGAGAACAAAAAATTTCACAGTTTTTTTGTTCTCGTACTCAAGCACCACATCATACGTTGGTATCGATGGCAAAGACCTATTTTCATTCAGTTTGCTTGAAATACAGATCAAGCTCACTCAATACTGACCAGCGCACAACAATGCAACACACCTCTTTTTTCCTTTGTCGTGACTGGCAAGCTGACTCCCTGTTTTTGATCATCCGCTGCTGGCGCTTGGACAATATCGCCTGGAGATGATGTTAGCAACTTGTTCACTTGTAATCGACAACCCACAGAAAGTGATAATCTAACCCTTCAATCACTACCTAAAGCAGGATTGGTAGCAGTGTTGCCACTTCTGATGCAAAACATCAGATCTGATGTTTTGACATATATTTCTGATGTCTGATGTTTTGGCAACAGATCTGATGTTGACTGAGCTATTGTTTTTTTCCCAAATTTTCTGTACTTTCCGGATGAAAATAAGTTAGATTCATGATTTTTAGTGTCTTTCATCAATTTCTCGCCCTCAGTGTATGTTTGGTAATCATTCCAAACTGTAGCTCTTTTCATAGCGTTGGGAATAACATTACACGTTACTCGTAAATAACCGACTTTTCCATTTAATGACGATACTTCTCTCTGTTTCGGATTCAACGAGAGTTACCGCACTTTGTTAGGTATTGGTAATAGAAGCATCTAGCTTATGTTAAACTGCAATGTAAAAATCTGATGTTATCTGATGTTGAAAAAGGCAACAATCTGATGTTAACATGATTGACCCCAGTGGCAACACTGACTGGTAACAGTACACTCAAGCCTCAAAGAAAAGCTATATTGCACAGTGCATGACACTGTCTTGGCACGTTGCTCTGACTTTCCTTCACCGTCGCTTCGGAATATTGTTAGAGATTTCAGCAGCACATCCAAAATTTGAAACTTACAGCGTCGATTATGCCGTTTGAGATGCCATCGATCAGGCTGAGTTCACTGCTGACGATGCTGGGAGGGCTGAGCAGCTCGTCCATGTTCACAGCCGGTATAATCGGTTTCTTGGGACCAGGCACCGAACACATCAATGGTTTTGGCGTTTTCGAATTCTTGTTACTCTTTGTAAAATCTATTTTTTACAGGATCAAACCGAATACAAGCATAAGGAAAATTAAAGATAATTTTTGAGCAACCACGGGTTTCATTTCTTTTTAAACACAAAGTCCAGCAAAACTTTTCAATAAAGATTCAAAAAAGGAATATTACCCTTTAAGGCAAATATAGGATGAGAATGGACAGCTTACATTACTCGCAATTCAGACAGTTTCTCTGATCATACGCAAGACGAACATATGGCCCAAAGCGACCTCAAACTTAACTGCTCGGGAGTACAGAAAGTTTTGGAAATTGCGAATGTTACAAAAATGTAAGGATACTGTTTTGAATATCTTTCTTTAATGACAAAAGTAAAAGACAAGTTCTTCAACTCAACGGGAATTGGCTACAAGTAAGTAATTAATACTATTTTTCCACCACCAAATTTCTAGGTCGAAGTTAAACCCATTGTCTCAACTTACAACTCTTTGACTAGGAAAATGAACACGCAACTCTTATCCCCTGGCCTGTTTTAACAACTAGTGGCCACTCACTGCATAATGAAACATACAAGATAGTTACTGCTAGTGTGTATCAAAATTCAGATTTCAATCACAACCCACATTTCCCTCTATACTTTAATGAAGAGCCCGATGCAAAATAACAACGGTGAGAAGCGTAAGAAAGCATGCGTGGGAAATGCTGCCTAATATCCCGCAAACACTAGCGCATTGTGCAATACCATTGCGGTTTCACACAAAGACTGTATCAAATAATAATGAACCTTCAATGTTAGGAAGCGCAAAAAGTTTTGTTTTTGATTTCTGATGGTATCGCAATGCAGCCAGAAACAGCGATGATGCATTCCTCTTACTAATGTATTTTGCGCAAATACATCAGGCCAGGGCTGGATTGACCCAGTAATGCTCAGCGTATGATTATTATTCACATGCAAAAGTGACCTTCTTAAAAGTCACATAAATACAAACTAAAAACGTTTCACTATCATATGTGGTTGGTATGTTATTACCTAGAGGCGGTTTATTATCCATGAGGAACTGAGGTTTCTGAAGTGACAACATGTTTGTAAAATTTTCACAATAAGTAGGCTTTGAAAAATGAAAATTTTAGAGGTAAGTACTGACCAGTGAGGTTTTTTGCCCAGAACATATCTTTAATACATGAATTAGCCTGTGGTTATGTTTGCTAGTATAGTAGGCATCCTCTTACTACCCAAGGTTTTCTTCTAGCATATTTTTTCATATTTTCAATGAGAAATACTCATTACACAGTGTATGAAATATGATACGTTGGGCAGTAACGGGCGCCTCGTGAGAAATTCAGAGGATACACCAGGATTTCCAAAATTGTGCTTTTCAAAAAAAATTTTAAGAGTGGTAAGAAAAAGGTGTTGAGTTACAGAGATGTAGTGAGTCATAACCATTGGGTCTGGTCAAGAATAGTCTGCACGGTATTTTAACCTTGCTTTGCAAGATCAGTAGTGGTGTTAGGGCTATGGACAGGGTAATATTACCCAACCTTACTCTCCCCTATCCTTGACCTTACTTTTGACAATGATGTACTTGGTAAAAGTATTGATTTGAATATTCTAGACCAGACCCCAATTGATTCGAAGTTTTATAATCATTTTTTGCTACACCAGGGTCTCCATGCTACGGGCCGCGGACCAAATCCGGCCCGCGAAGCCATCTGGTCAATAATGAAAAAATAATATTTACGAAAATCTTATTGATGTGGTGCAATCTAACATATCCCGAAACAATCACATCACGTAAGATGCCGGTTCTGGAACTGTTGTGTAATAGCTTATGTGGCCCTCGAACAAAAAAGATTGGAGGCCCCTGTGGACAGCTTATGTGTGATAAATAGGGCAAGTTTTTCCAATAAAGTAAATTTTTTGGTAGTAAGCTTGAATGACGTGATTTTTTGCAAGAACTCTGGATAGAAAGAGTAAGCTTCATATTCTTAATTTGATAGGTCAATAAAAAGTCAATTTTTTACCATTAGGTCAATATTCTTTTTACAGGGAAATAAAGCCAATTTTTTATAATTATCAGTTATTCGTCAAATTTTGTTTAGTATTCGTGAGAAAAAGTGAGAAAATGTACAACATTATATGATTTTACACTAATTCGCCCACCTGCTGATTAGCTTGAAGTGTTATGTCGCAAGACTTAAGACATATTTGGCAATAGCACATAGACTTGTGTCGCAAGTTTCGTTGAGAATGTGTGTTTCCGTTCAATAAATGTTCGTTTTAATATAAAATCTCAATAAATTCTCAAGAAATATAATTTATTCAGTCTAAATTTTGTAAGGTCAATAAAGTCAATTTCTTGAATTTTTAAGCCAATTTTTTAGTTTTTAGGTCAATAAAGGTTGCCCTAGTGATAAGTAAATCAGTGGACTGGAAGACAGTGACCCATAGCAGCACGAATCGTGTGATGTGAACACTATATCATGGGACTAACACATTGCTAACAGACTAGCCTTCTATCTGCTGGTTACTGCTTCACTAAACTTAGCCTGGAAGAGGTGCTTGCTGCTCAGTTGAAGATGCAAAAAATCAGTTTGGGGAGGTTGAATAACAAGAACCAAGTCACAATGATAACAACTCTCTAAAACATGGAGTTGTTTGAAGTCGGGAAGTGGAATTATTGGAAAAGAAAAGAGAAAAACAGTTGATGCCACTCAACCAAGCCGCATCAGAAGACGGTAGGAACTGATCTTTTTGATCAGTTGACAGGTCTGTACAGCATTTGGATCCAATCAAGGATGTGGTTTTGACCATTGTTTAGATTCTGCCTAAAAGGCAACATCGCAAATCTGTGATTATTATTATACAGATGTGTTGACTGAACGATTTCGCTGTTGGTTTTCACAAGACGGACTGTGATTCTTTGCTGGCAGGACCTAGTGTTGGAGCAAGAAGAGGTGTTCGTGCCCAAACAAAAATGTTCAAAAATGCTCTTTACATTGGAAGATTAGATGGAAAAGATCGTATTGTGGACAAAAAAATGCACAGACACTCAAGGACTGTGTGTTGCATGTGGTAAATTCGTTTGCATAAAATGCAATGTGGGTCTTCACCCAGACAGTTGTGGCCTAGAGCAGTGATTTTCAACCGGTGTTCCGCGGAAAACTAGTGTTCCGTGAAAGATCGTCAGGTGTTCCGCAGGAAATTTGATAAGTTTGACTAGT
>JGI24158J21664_10000287_pt1 | contig 41833 bp, 30 predicted proteins | sample Ectturendosymbi3_FD_21664 | JGI IMG/M metagenome (IMG submission 21664) | reverse complement strand
GGTGCGAAGCTTTGCGCGCATGCCGCTCGGGATTTCCGATCGCAACAAAATGGTGCTATGACCAGGATGTGAAGGTCGTACAGAGTTCAACCTTCACACAAAGAACGTGCGATCGGTGTGGTTCGTTGTAAAAAGGAGGATATGTTGTTGCAACCTCTCTGGTGGTGTTGTGTTGATTTTATGATTCACCACGAATGGGATGTGCGTGAAGAATAACACCATCATATGTGTAGCGCGAGCAAGCAACAGAAAGAGAGATTGAGAGCATGATCTCTATTGTTGCTTGCTGCCATGGTGCGAAGCTTTGCGCGCATGCCGCTCGGGATTTCCGATCGCAACACCATTATCAAGATAAATACAGATGAATGAAAAAACTATGAAGAAGTAGTAAAGGTTTGTGGGAATGAGGACAAGGCTAAGTACAAGAAAACCATGCAGCAACCATGACAGAATAATGGTACTGTGAGCAGCAGGATCACATGATGCAAAGTAAAAGCAAGCATTACAGATCATAAGCAAGTGATGGAGTTACTACCTGTAATGATAGCAAAGATCTTAGTCACTAATGAACTGAGATGAAGATGATCGTTGCAGAGGTGCTTGTCATTTTGTCAAGATAATGGCATCAAGCCCATCAGAAGGGTTGGTAAAGTGATGTTGTGCAGTTGGTGTTTGCTATTGTTGTATCATATATATGCAGATATAGACAATTTTTTTATAATAACTAGGCCTATATACTATGAAACAGACTAAAACTGTTAGGATCATTTTAATCATCAAGACGTTGGGTCACCATGCAGTACAGAAACATAAGGGGATAAACAGGTACTTTTGCAGCCTGCAAGTAATTGTTTGTATGTTTATCATTCATTGTTCAAAGAGAAAAAGCATCACTTTAACTGTAATCTGAAAACAAAGAAGAGGTAACTTATTTCATGAATGACAGTTCTGAAAATGACAATGATATCTTAAATTCTACTTGGTTAAGAAAAGAACTGTGTGTGCCTGTCCTGCAATTGAAGTATATGTTCTATAAAACATCATTAATGGCTGATTTGTTGCTGTGAAAAAATCTTGTCTGCAGATATTTACCAAAAATCTTATGAGGATTGTTTGATTTTGTGGCTAGTTTATTGATCTTTCCAAGTGGACTGTCTACATGACATACGTACACGCAGGTAGTGATAAAAATGTGGTTTTGATGTGGCACTAAAGATTTTTTTAAATGTGGCACTAAAGATCTTTGTGATATGCAAACACATGTTGGACCATTTGTTGCTGCACTTGAACTTTGTAATTCTGTCATAAGAGGAAAATTTAAAACAAGTAAGACTTGAAAGTCTTGAAAATCTTGCATTAGCAAAATTACAAATTCCTGATTTGTTCAAATCAATGTTATTTGCATTTCTGTCCAGAAAAAATCAGTTTTGAATAAAAGTTTTTGTGTGTGATAGAAAAATGCAAGTGTAACAAAATGAATTTGTTTCTTAGGTTTAATTAATATGTCCTCAGCACCTGTCATACAACTTGAAACAGTTGCATTCGTTAAAAATGATTTCAAGAAAAAGAAACAAAGTGACAATCTACAACGATCAACCTCTCATTCCACTTTGACTCATATTGATCAACCAGCATGTTCATTCACTGTGACAGTTGTGCCAATTGTTGTTGATTTTGAACGATTATTGAAAAGCTCAAGCACACTTCCAAAACAGGTTTGCAGATATGTAGTAGTGTAGTGTGTGCAATTTATCATACCTGCACAAAAAGTAAGTAATCAAATGCCTACAAAACTGCAGAATGACCAGTATGGACAAAGTATTATTTCATACATACAGATTTTAATTGAGGGCGTAGTAAGAATTTTTTTAACAGAAAAAAGCAGCAAAAGATCTAAAAAGTTTTTATGAATTTGATTTGGCTGTTTAATATTGGCAAAAGCATTTTGCAAAGAATGATTCAAACTTTTTTGATGTTGAGGTTTTCTTGGAACTTATGGAAGTTCAAGTTTTTTTTGTAAGGAAGATGTTAGGTACCTGGTATGGACCTGTAGGAACCCAATTTCTCTGATTCTAAGGACCCGATTTTCTCCTGTTCTGGGGACCCGATGATAATTTTATCTGATTCTAGGGACCCGAATCGCGTCCCTAAAACACCTTAAATAAACCCTGGTGTTATATAGTAGTAGTCACTTGCCAGATTTTTCATCTTTTCCTAAAAAGTTTGTTTAATTTGTTTTTTACAACTTTTTGATTACTAGAAACATTTGTCCATTTTTTTGACATCTTACCTTGAACTTGTACACCAGAAACAATTTGACAGTTTTAAACAATGCAAGTCTTTTTATCAGGTCTAAAATTTAAGTGATTTGCCTAAAATAAAATTAATTATTCTTATATCTAAAGACTGCTGAGCTTTTTCTTTCTTAAAATCATCCTTTGAAATGACAGTAAACACCAGAGCTATGTTCAACCATTGACTAAAATCACAGTCTAATGAAATTATGGATATAAGGTTGAAGTGCCACATATCTAAAACTGTTTGACCTAAAATATACTGTTTTTTCTTTGTAAGTTGTTTAATGCTGTGATGACTTGTGGTATTGCATGTTTAGCAGGACTTCCATGGGAGAAAATTATTGTTCTGCATAATTCAAAGGTGAGCTTGGGCAATGGTTAGAGCAGCTATGTCCAACCCAAATGGCTTACTGAGCCAAAAATTATAAAATTATGTTGCTAGCTTGACCAGGGGTGCACATAGAATGACATATTATTGAGGGCCGCACATTGAATTACTTGCTTTGATCTAACCAAATTAAATTTCGCTTCAGCTAATATACAGAATGTGTTCGAATCCTAATTGCAACGATCACAGACGTGATAAAGTGGCACTGATTAACACCTGCATCAAAAATGTCAAATTCATGGTTATCAAAACAAGGTTAGGTTGTCAGTCATAGGATACATTTGCTCCAGCGAAAACCTAAACTGGGCCGCACAAAACCCTTGACTGGGCCGCATGTGGGCCCCAGGTTGGACATAGCTGGGTTAGAGCTACTAAGTTGTCTGGTCATTACATTTCACATCCCCTAGCTAGTGTCATAGAAAACATGACTAGTACATTGTGGCCAGGTTAGTGTGCTGGGGCTGCTGGAGTGGAGAAATTTATTCCTTACCTACCTGTTGCTTCTCCGTGCCTGAACTGTTTACCTTGCATGGCTAAAAGCTCACTTTGATCTTTCAGAGAGACTATTTGATCCATGGCTAAAGCCATGTCAGGTGTCATCACTCCAGGACAGAAAACACGCAGGCATACCTGTATCGATTGTCAAGAAGTGTATCCCAGTCATACTGCCAAACTGCAGCACCATTAACAGTTGTAGTTGTTAACATGGCACCAATCATATCAACTTGAGCTTTTTGTTAAATACCAGGTTGTTTCTGGAATTGATAACGTGGATCTGCTACATGGAGTAGCAAATCTTTATTCAGTATCATTACCTGAAGTTACTGATGACATCATTTACCCAACTCTATGTGAAAAGTGGTCAAAGACTCTATTGTTGTTAAGAGATGAAGATGAAGTTATTGAAGAATTGAAGACTAGAAGGAGTTATAAAAAATCTGTAAACTACATCAATCCAGCTAGCAACAATGCTGCAAGCACTGGTAAGATCCAGTTTGAGTGTTGTAAAATTAAGTGCTGTGGTTGAAAACAGTGCAAATCAATACATGGAAATTAAGCTTTTCAGAGTTAAGGTGTTTTACTTCCATGCACTTTGTTTGATATTATAAAATGCAAGAAGATTGGAAATTAGGGTAAAACTGCTGTTGAAGTCACATTTCATAAATACAGTGCAACACTTCCTATGGCAGGAAATTATGAAGTTCAAGGGGAACTACTGTAAGACCTTATCATAGCCTCATATGCTCACATTCATGTTCCTGCCTGCAAGATATCTTTTGTATCATGTGCACATTAATTTTAAAAAAGTTCTTTTGTATCATGTGCACATTAATTTTAAAAAAATATATATCTTTTGTATCAGGTGCACATTAATTTTAAAAAAAAGAAAAACAAGACCATATTTTTAAATTGAAATCAGAAGCATTTGTTCTTCTGCTAAACAATATTGTTGTGGGGACATGATAAATTTTGCTTTCATTGTACTGCCTAATATTTTCTGAAAAGCATGTGCATTGTGCAGTCAACTGCACCATGCTATAAATAACCCCTAGTGAATCATTACATATCAAGACTCAGTCTTAACCTGCACAGTCATTACATGAATTGCTTTGCACACTAATCATTCAATACATTTTTGTTGTTTGTTTGTAAATTGCTATATCATTGATCATCACACTGAAATCTATATATTTAAATCTGGAGTATTGTCAGCATTTGGATTGAACCCTAGACACTGAGCAAGACGTTTTTTTTATAAACAAGAACACAGTTTTTGTTTCATACATTGAAAAACGTGTGCAGTATTTTAGCATTTTATCATCTTTCTGTAGCAAATGAGGTGTCTTAATTCATGTAAACCTTCATTATCAACATAACAAATGTAGCAAGAAATGTATTTTTGTGTCAAGTAGTCTAATAGAATGCCCCTCATTACTGACACTTTGGTGCATGAGGAAATATTCCCACAGATTCGATTCAGTTAAGGCTTAGATCTGATCAGCTTGTCTTTTGGTGATTGTATTGGCAAGGGCTGCATCAATGCTATTCAATGTAGCCCTTACCTTGGTACCACTGAGGCTGATACTACAGTGTTTGGGCATAGAGTTGCACAATTAATGAGACATTTACAAACTTCAGAGTCTAATCATGCTGGCTAAGTGGTAGAGTTATTTAGCACATGCCACCAAAGCTGGTAGGTTGGGTTCAGTACGTAGTGGCAACATATCACAGACAAGAAAAATGGTATTTGTGGCCTGTCCAGCCTCATGCTTGGTGTTGATGGATGCAGGGCCGGCCTTAGCAAGTGCGAGACCCGATTGGAAACAATTTTGTGGGGCCCCACTCAGTGGTGCGCACCAAAATTTTTGAGGAACATCAAGTCATAATGATAGAAATTGATAATGTGAAACAGCAAGATCCGAAAGGAACGACCTACTGCTTCACTAGCTGGCAGTACTCTTGCAGTGAAACTTGTAAAGATGTGTCCCATCATTCTCGTTTTTGGGGAAAACTTCTGTTGTGATGTAGGTGATCCTCCTTGGGATCAATAGCCCTAGCATTTGGATTCATTACACCTGGCCATTTAGCAAGAGCGGTGGCCTTACTAAATACAATTTGAAGTTTTTGTAGTGAATGAGAAACATTGCACAAACATTTTCACACCAAGCACACAATTACTGTGATATAGAGATGGTGAAAGTAATGAATATAGAGGGCAAATATAGAAAGCAAAAGCATTAGAAACATTTGGTAAAGCCACACTAAAAATCAACATAAAATATATTCAGTCATCCACTGAAATGTCAGCCATGATCAAATACTGCTGGAGAAAGATCTGATGATTTTTACTTAACATGCTCGCTGCCAGTGTATGAATATATCGTACTTGTAAATCGGCCTAAAATCAAGCATATTTGGCAAGTCTTCGCGTCAGCAATGAAAAAAATTTTGTTTTTGTGTTTTGGGTTTTTTTGTGAGTGACGTCATAAGTGAGGTAGGTTTATGGTCATTTTGGCTTATGCTACCTGGCCTAGGGCCCAACTGCTAGACTGAAGTATTTCGCTCAAGTTTTCAATGGAAATTAGGTTAGAATCTGAGTCTTTTAGGCCCTTGACNAACATTCCAGCGTTTCTAGTTCAAAAGTTATGGCCTAAAATAAACAAAATGATTAATTATCTAAATTAGTGAATTAATTACTTATTTTGTTGTTTTTCGGTCATAACTTTTGAACTCGAAACCCCAGCAAGTCATCCATAGTAGCAAAAGACTTGGATTTTAGTCTGGTTTCCAATAAAAACTTCAGTGACATTCTACCGTCTAGTGGTTTGGGCCTAAAGCCAGATGAATTGGGCCAAAAAGGCCTAAAACCACTTATGACATAACTCACAAAAACTCCAAAAGCCAAAAATAAAAAAAAATTTTTTAGTATTGCAGACTTGAAGACTTGTCGAGTCTTTTGAGGATTTGAACATCTCTCTAATGCAATCGGTGGTGGAGTTATGCCACTGCAAAGGCCTGTGCAAGCTGCTGGATTTAGGTTGAAATCATAATGGCTTTGATTGTGTTAATAATGTTTAGAGTTGGATAAAAAAATCAATTTGGTAAAGCATTGTTTCCTGTAATTATTTTCAAATGCAATAATTTGAGTCTTTGGCCATTTGATTTGTTGTTCTTACTCCAGTGGATATGCATTTTTACTCTTTTTTTGATGAAATTTTTGGAATAGCTGGTAAGTTATTTTCTTTTTTTTTTCAAGATTGTTTGTTCAATCAATATCCTTTTAATTGTAAATCTGCCTATTTCTAAAATTAAAACATTGATTCCAACATTTCAAGGCTTGTAATCATTGTTTCTCTCATCCAGATGGAGATGCTCAGTCCCATACATTGAGCATTTTTAGTGACAGTGATGTTAGTGAAGCAGATGAAGGTGATGATGATGATGCTGAATTCATGTCTCAAATTCCTGACTTTATAAGGAAAGTGGAAAACCGACAGAGTCTTAGAAAAAGGTCAGATTGTTAAATTGGCAGTTTGAAATAACTTAAACCTGTTCAGATTGTTTGTTGTTTTCAAAGGTTATTTTGTGTAAGGAAACTTTTCAAATTGTTTTCAATGTTTATTGTCTCTAAACTACAAAGATAAGTTGATTTAATAAATGCAATGTTTGAGACATAGATGGATATTTTTAAATGTTTGCTAATATAACACTGAATCAGTGTGTACTTTTTACATTTTTCATAACTTTTCATCTTTCATGGTGTAAAAAATGCACAGGGTTGATTTGATTTAAATCAAGCAATAAAAATCAAAAAAATCAAGCAAAAATCATACGCTGTTTTGAAGCTTTGTGTGATTTCTATGACACATTTAATTGGGTTTCTAATATGTTTTCACTTACATCAATATAAAAGGTAGAGAAGTTAAATATAATGGGTGTACTATGGTTGAGTGAACATGGTGACATCATCAAAACACAATAACATGCATATCACACGAAGTTCATTCCCCCAAAGTTTCTTGCAAACCCGGTCCCTGCAGTGAATACTGTTGTGTCGAGTTAAGGTACTACTATGACACAAATGACTGAAATATCTCAGTAAAAGAAATCCCAGGCACCAAATGAAAGTTGCATCTAAATTCCGTCTAAATTATGAACTGATTGAACTGATTTGTCTTGAGGAATATTGCATAAGGGCAAAGAAAGTTTGAAAGGAAGTTGAGCTGTTTCTACTTGCTGTACTTGAAGAAACAAAGTACAAAAAAGTTATATTAAAACAAACTATTTTGCAGTTACAAGTGTTAGGCGGCCACCCCTACACATTCAATCAAAAAAATCATAAAAATAAAAAATGTGACTTTAAATGGATAAGAATGTTGTGTTTTTTGTATTTTTTCAACACACATTTTTATCTTAATCCGTCTATATTTTCATTATTTTAAGTTATGATGTGCATTCAAATTATTTTTATATTTTTAAGCAGTGGTTTATTTCTACAGTTTGGTCTATTATTTCATGCTTTCTTGAAATAATTTTGTTATTTTAACAAGATGTGGTGAATAGATGACATGCTGTTGAAGAAATAGTCATTTTAGTAAACATTTGTAACATCAAAACACAAAATTTTATGAAATGCTTATTGAAAACCACCCAGTCAATATTTCTCATGATTTGAGGTTTGAAGAAAATACATTTGCTGTTGCACTCAAGTTAACAGGACACTAGCCAAGTTGCAAACATTGCACTAGTGTGTCACTGGCACAACAACTTGCTGGGCTAGGCCAGGTGTTGGCAATTTTTTAAACAAAAGAGCCATTCTGCTTTATTTTCTAGCTGATATGACTGGTGAGGAGCTACAAAGGATTGATGCTGCTTTATTTTTTACGCTACTTCATATGGACAAAAAGATTGCACTCAACTTAATTGTGATAGTAATCATAATCAAATGCAAGTTTAAATTCCACGTTTTGTCAAATCCAGAGAGTCACTTCAGAGGAGCTAAAGAGCTGCAGGTTGCTGACCCCTGTTCTAGGCCGATAGGATTACTTACTGCCTTTTTACTGTTTCTTGACTGCTGATTTATGATTTTGTCCAGGATTTTGCTACACATGATGAAACTTTGACTTTAATATTAGTGTCAGTGTATTAATGTCTTGTTCTGTACATGTTGTTTTGAAACTTTTTTATGTTTTGAAGTCTTTTGTTTGTAAACACTAATAATATGTGCAATTAGCATGCGTTCCTAATCGACATGTCAATGGCTGCAGGTTTTGTGACGAACAAGGAAATCAAAAGTGTACAGCTACAGAACCACCTTCACAGATAATAGGTAACTGTTAGATTTTTTTGACGTGGCAAAGAAACCAGTTTGTGAAGTACTTTCACATACAGTTTTCTCCTTTGTTTACAATACACACAAATTTTGTTGCTGCAGATGGTCACATTTGTTTCCGTTTGATGTCATTTTATAAAATGTGCAATAATCCACAGTTGCCTTGTAATTTTATTGAAAAACATAAGTTTACTTGAGTATACCAAAAATCTCAATTTAAGTTGAAATTGATAATCTGCAAACTTTGTGCTTACACTGCTTTATTTCAGTAAATTAAGTAAAAAAAGGGAAATTTGATAAATTTTCTACATTTTTAAAATTTTGTATTTTTGCACTGGCTGCTGTGTGGCCACGAAATGCTATGTCAGTTCCAGACCTGGCATTTCAACAGGGTGATTGGTATTTAATAATTTTCCAGACTTGATCTTTTGACATGCATTCTGAAAAATTTATTCCAGATGGTATTTCTGATGAGATGATAAATTTGACTTATATCATGTTAACCATTATAGTGCCTGTATTTGACCTGTGTAGGTCATTTGGAAAAGTTAAATCTGGAAAAAGTTTTGAAAATTTCTGGAAGTTTTTATTCAAAAGTGGGTAGGAACCCTGCCTACCAAATTCTAGTCTTGTATTCAGGAATGTGAGAAATACAGGCATTTGAAATATGTAAAACTAATGTTGACAAAAATACAAGTTTCAAAAAATTTTAAAATATTTCAAAAAGTTATTTTTTGTTTTTAAAGTGTTAATTTGTTTTAGTCTGTGGGCCAGAGGCATATGTTTGTAAGCAAGTTTCTTCTAGTAATGAGTATGCATTGAGGAACTAAACTAGACGTTGCATTTGTGCATGATGTATCATGTTTTAGGCCAGTGCTCTTCAACAGGGGTTCTGCGTAACCCTAGGGTTCTGCAAAACATGCTATGGGGTTCCGTGAATTTTAAGGGTCCCATGAGGGTTCCTCATTTAATTCAGGGGAAATGATTTCTTTCTTCAGTATGTTGATGCGTCATTATGCAATTTTTTAGATCAACATGCTGCATTCAGACTCCAAATTAGCTAGTTAGTTATATAGGAGGTTAAGTGCAGATGGCGGACCAAAAAATATTGCTATTTATTGCGTCACTTGTTGTTCATTGTTGTGTAGTTAAGAAGAACGCTACTGTTGCATCATACGAGTAGTTATACGATTATTGATGTAGAGTAGACTGAGTAGAAAGCAGACTCAATCTGAGTCTAGTAGAGAGTAGACTTAGTCACAGACTAGAGCTGCTGAAAAACAGTGTGAACCACAAGTTTTACTACCGTATTTAGTCAACCCAGATGAAGCAAACTAGCATATTTTCTCATGTGAAGCGAAATAATAACAACAGTGAAGATGTGGACGGTAATGAGCAATGTAGTTCAAATGTGAAAGAGGCACCTAATCCGAAGCAGACCAAATGTAATTTAATTGCCAAAATTGGAAAATGGGATGACACATATTTGAGATACAGGTTCTTTTTTCCGGATGACCAACTTCCGAATGTAGCAGCTACATTCCAAAAATGCCAGAACAACCAAGTCATTAAATTTCTTGCTTTTTAACTTCTGTAATAACTGTTTGTTTGTTTGTTGAAGTGTCTAATAATTAAATATTTGATTTTCTTGAAAGCAATTCGTGTTTTTTTTTAATTTTTAATGGAGTTCCATGACAAATGCATAAGTATATCAGGGGTTCCAAGATGACAAAAAGGTTGAAGAGCACTGAGATACACCCAACAAAAAGATAGCACTTGTGAGGCATGATAAGAGATAGAGTTGTCTATATTTTCAATTATAAATAGTATGTGATATTGTACAACTATGCGATTTGATGCATTGTTGCCCTTCATGTTTTTCTGAGCTATAAACAAATTGCTAAGGATGTTGTTTAGTAAAAGCAGAGGAAGAAGTAACTCTCTTTGTTAATGTAAAACATGTCAACAATTCATTTACACACTTGCTAATTTTTTTCCCAAATGAGCTCTCCAGAGAATATTTGAACCACCTCATTTTATATCGACTGAAAGGAATTCTTTTTTAATGCTGATAAAAGCTGATGTTCTTCACAATATTTGAAAGTAAAGAATCTACTGCAAAATCGTCAAGCGTGATATAGGCGTGTGACACAGCTCACATTGCCACTGAAATTAAAACTAAGCAAGCGTGGTGTTGGAATGATTATTTCCAGAGGGCAATAGTGGATTCTTCCAAGTGGTGGACCAAATCATTTTTCCAGGGGGATAACAGCGGTGAAATTTCATTTTACCAACTATGAGAAAAACACTATTTTACTAAAATGTAAATAGGAAAATATTATATTTAAAAATCCAAGGGGTCGAAGACCTTGCCTGCCACCCTCTTCCAGTGCTCATGCCAAGCACACAAGACACCATCATAACATGACGTGTTCCAAACTGACATTAATCTTTAAGGGCTTAGTTTTGTTCATTGTACTGTCCACTTTGTTTTGATTATGGCGTTAATAATGCAGTGATAATAAATTTACAAAGAATCAAACAATGACATCAAACAAATACTTTTATGTCACTGCCATACTCCTGTCCCCATTATGAACCTGTCACGCCCCTACCCCAGTTCAAGGACCCAGGCTTTAGAGAGAATGAGATATTTTTTTGAAGATTTCAAGTCGCATATTAAAATAGGCTAGAAGGAATAGGCCAGCCTACAAGGGAGAAGAAAGATAGGGTGTGAGGCCTTAGGATGACGATGGCAGTGCTTCATCTCTCTCTCATCATTTAGATATGCTTGCATGCCTCCCCGCAGCTAAGTTCCCACCACATCCATACAGCATGTATTAGTGCCCTTACAATACCAATTTCGAAAAAGCATCTGGTTACAGCTCTTTAACAAAATGTAGTTTTTGTAATTTCACTTTTTGGATGCCCGGGGTCGTCGCCCCGTTTTCCCTTTCTCTGCAAGCCCCTGGTGAGAAGTCACGAAAAATCTGGCCCATTTGCTAAAAAGGGAGTCACTGCAAAAGTCACTAGTCGCTATATGCGTTTGTAGGGACAATTGCTTCGATTTTAATTCGTAGATCTGCCACTGGAAACAGTGATCAGACTGTGACTGATGCTGTTTTTTTTCATTGAGATATTTTGGTCGTTTGACCGAAATAGCATAAAAACCTCTTGTCATCTTTGATTTACAGACTTTCTTTGAATGAATTGACTCAATATTTTTCGGTCATTTCAAGAAAATTGGTCATTGACCGATATAAAACAGGGCTCATGAGTTTTCGGACGCATTACCCAAGCATACCTTTTCCTTTTGTCTAGTGGTTGATTTTCTGATACGACGATATTTGCAGTGTTACTTTTTCTCGAAAAGCAATCTAAATCGTAGCTAAGAAGCCATGGTTAGTTGAAGAAGTAGGGTAGGGGTGACCAACCCGCGGCTCGCGAGCCGCATATGGTTCTTTGCGGATTTCATGTGGCTCTTACGTAATTACCAGAAGTCCCACTAAAGAACATGCATAACAATTAAAGACTTGTAAAGTTCTGTCATTGACATGTTCGTGTGTGATGTTAACAATAAATCTAGCTGAGCAAAAGGTTTGTGTGTGAGTGAGGAAGAGACGGGGTGATATTCATGTGTGCCAATGTGTATGATGTGGCTCTTTGCGATAACATAGTGAGAAATGTGGCTCTTGGTCTCTGACTGGATGGCCATCCGTGAAGTAGAGTATAAAGCATGTTTTGTCCTACTAAAGCCTTTAAAGAAAGCAAATACAGTCCAGACAATCATGATTATGGCTGTGGGCACATGCTGGTCGACTTGTGGACAACGTGGGTTTGCCTGTTCCACACTCGCTGGTATTTGTAGCTAGTGTGAATGTTGAACAGCACATTGCAGTGATTAAATTCTGTCTTGAGGCATGCAGTTTGCAAATCGGAAAATCTCAAAGCACGTGAGAAACGTTTAGTTGCTTTTGATTTGAGCACTACCGTAGTTTTGGTTACTTCTTCTTTCAGGAATAGAAAACCGGTTGGTTGCCTGTGCAACGTTCGAGCGCTCATACGAAATACCCGGCCAGCGTGTTCTTCAACTGACATTAATCGCTGTACGGAAAAAGTATCGTCATCTGGGTATTGGTCACTTTATGGTTCAACAACTTCATGACAGCACAGTCACTGGCGGACGTGACGTAATAATAGTCAATGCGGACCACAATGCCGTTGAATTCTTCGAAAAACAAGGTGGATGAATGCTTGATTTCTTCAGTGTTACTCTGGCTTAACTCTTAGAAACGAATAGTTTTCAAAGCTGTTTGCAACACGTTATTTCTACTTGATATTTGGCACAATGCAAAGTGGTGGTATCAGCCGATGTATTTTTTTGTACTGAGAGCACATTTAAACATCGAAGTCGGTGCTGCCAGCAGAACCGTCGCCAGAAAGCTTTCAGTAGGGGGGTTTTGCATTTATGCGGGGTGGCTTGACATTCTAAAAATTGACAAAAACTACACTGATCTATAGTGTTTCGTGTTTCAATTTTGGGGACTTGGAGCTTTGTTTGGGGGGGCTAAGCCCAACAAAGCCCCTCCCGTGGCGACGGGACTGGCTGCCAGTATGACCTAATTTTATTGTACGCTGTTAATTAGTATAGGAAAGGTTTCATACTGTATTACAACGATTCGGTTGGAAGTAAAACAAGTTTGCCTTGAAGATTTCTAGGATAGATAAGAACATTGCGTTGTTGCATCACAAGCGTAACGTCACAAACGTGAAGATATTTTGATCCCGATACGAGCTTGACGCTTTAGTTAAACGCCAATCAAATTTAAGTAAACTTATATTAGCTGTTATTTTTTCGATGCATCTGAAACCTCTTCTCTTGTTAATCGGTGGTGATTGTTGTCATAGCTTTGATAGGCGATCAACTGTAGTCAGGGTGTGATTGGATCACAGAAGCGATTCTTCCCGTTGAATCTTTTTAACAAGTTATTTTGTAATTACTCTTCCTTTCGCAGGGTTCAGTGGCGACGTGCTTTTAAACAGCCCGTATGCTCAGATCGGAGAAGTGTGGTTGAACAGCAAACGAATGTGTTTCATTCCCTCGTACACGTCGTCGGGAGACTCTGGAGAATCGACCTCGGATGACCTTTTCCCTCCGGAGCTTGGTCTGAAAGAAATGGAATTGGAACTGGCTCTGTGGAGAGAAAAAAGTCTTCAGGTGTGTGACCTGGGTGATGCTACGTTGCAAATATTGCTGCTAGTATTGTAACCCCTCAAATTGTGACGTGATACGTACGCGCTGAACACTGAGGTGGATTATAAGAGAGTTAGACAGCTCCAAGAGAAAAGCATTGAGAAATCCCGTCCGCTGTATGTGGTTTTCGTTGGCCTGAGTAAGCCGGTCCGGATTGTATAACATACTCAAACTGTTGGGCTGCCCTGTAACGCTATTTTCCGCCTTGTAGCGTTCCACGAGAATATGAAGGCAAGAGTCCAGTTTGATGGCTCCATGTCTAAAACTTTTCCAATTAGCAGAGGCGTCAAACAAGGCTGCGTCCTGGCGCCAACATTGTTTGCCATATTTTGTTCAGCTCTTCTTGCCCACGCTTTCCCAGAGGATGATAAAATCACGCTCCGCACCCAAGTACCGGCGGGTTGTTTAACCTTTCCTGGCTGCGTGCAAAACCAAGACCAAGCGTGTACTGATTCGTGAACTGCTGTACGCCGATGAGGCTTCCTAGTTTCTCACTCCGAGATGCACTTGCAAATCCTGTGAAATCGCTTCGCTAAGGCCTGTACTGAATTCAGCATGATCATTAACTTGAAGAAAACAACCGTAATGTCACTCGGACACCCATTCCACTACGCATTCTCATCCATGGCTCACTCCTTAAAATTTTCGGTACGTTCTCTTATCTGGGATCTGTTCTCAACTCTTCGAACAATCTGGACGACGAAATCAATCAACGAATTGGAAAGGCTTCGACTAACTTCGGGCGACTTAGTTCTCGGGTATGGAAAAATTACCACCTCGCAATCAAACTAAAGATCAGGGTCTACACCGCTTGCATCCTGATTGTTCTGCTGTACAGCAGCGGGACGTGGTGCATGTACCGATGCCAAGAAAACCGGCTCAAATGTTATTGCAGATGTCATCACAGGTGTCTCGTGGAGGGATCATGTCCCAACTCCACCATCCTGCATCTCACCGGCTCACATGACCTCATCACCATCATGGCCTCATCACCGGCTCACATGACCTCATCACCATCATGGCCTCATCACCGGCTCACATGACCTCATCACCATCATGAGGCAACAACCTCTGCCCTGGTTAGGCCACGTCCATCGTCTGGAAGATGGTCATTTGCACAAGGATATCTTTTACGGCGAGTTCTATAACGCGCCTCGTAGAACTGGCAGACCCAAACTACGCTATAAAAGCATCATCAAGCGTGACGTGGCGAGCTTCCACATCTCTCCACAGTCATGGGAAACACTTGCTTCCGATCGCAACAGATGACGTGCCTCTTTGAGTTACGGTTATTCATTGTCAGTTACAATATGCTTGGAAGAAACAGAAGCGCCGGGCTCATGGTCGTCAACGATGGGATGGGCCGGCATAGTAGTAGACAGAAGTTTCTGATAAATGTTTATGTCACTTGATGTTCGTGGCCTTAGTTGTTTTGTAAAAGCAATTGGGTGCAAAATGTCTTCTGTGCATGAAAAACGTGGATAGCCAGTTTTGTTTATTGTTTTATTTAGCGTCTAGTTATGAAGAACATTAACCAAACCTTTTATCTCACTCCTGCTGTTTCCTCGCGCAGGCCTACCAGGCCCAGGCCTTTCTGGTCCGGAGGATGAGGCAAGAAATCCTCGCTCTCAGAGCTCGAGTGGCTGTGCAGGATGACGTCATAATGAAACTACGTGCGGAACTCGAAGCGGCACAAGACGCGAATGTGACGAAACAGGAAGAAAGTTTGCGCAAGCGTCTGCGCGATTTGAAGAAAGCTATGGTTAATCTTGAGAATGAAACCAAGATCGAAGGTAAGGACGTATAGCTCTTGCCTTGCAAAGTTGCATTGTTGTTGCAAACACTTGCTTATTCAAGCAGCAGGTGGACATTGTGAAGAAGTTTGACATGGCTTGAAATACTACTGTAATGCAATTCCATTCAGGCAAGCAGTTGATGGTACTGTAATTTGTTATGAACTTGCGGGTATTTGATTTTAATTTACAAAAGTCATACTCAAGGTTTTTCTTTAATCAAAACAAATGCAATGCGTAGGCATGCAAACGAGATGATATAGTTTGAAATTTTTAGAATATAGCCGTAACATGTTTAAATACACGGTTTGTAATTTTTCTCAATGTACTCAAACAATAAAACTTTATATTTCTTGCTGTCCAATGTTAAGACGACAACTTGTTTGCAGATGGATCAGACGTCTCTTCCTCAGCAGAAGATAATGGTTCAGCAACCAGCTCATACAAGCAGCTTACTGAAGTCGAGAAACAATTTGATTCTTACAAACGCTCCTCCGCGCCACAGGAAGAATCAGGAACGACTGTTTGCAGGAACGACTGTTTGCCTTTCTCTGAAATCACGACTAAAATTAAACAGGATGACTTGGCCGAGTTAACGCTGAAAGAGATTACTCACTGCTTTGTATCCAGCATGGACAGTGGGGAATACACATTCAGTGGAACAGCTTACTTAGTGACAAAAGTCATCGATACCATCCCCGCTGCACCATCTGTTGAAGCGGTGCTGAAATATGAAGAGAGAATCAAGACATGCCAATATCCTGAGATGGTTGCCAATCTATATTTTTGCCCTGCGCAAAGTTGCACGACTGTTGATCGGTTTATGGCTGTTTTGAGCAAAGGCTTCAGTTCCGGAGACTTTGTCGAAAGTGAATATGGAGTTGCTCTGCACTTCACTCGTCACGCACGAGCAGCTGCCAGGTTCTCTCCTGCCGGAAAAATTCTCGTAGCGAAAGTTTGTCTTGGAAATGTGCTGACCGCGAAAACCTCCCATCGAACCGAATGCCCGAAAGGGTTCGATTCAGTTCTCACCCAAGGTCGTCTCGCCTCCTCTGAGCACCGGCCTCCATCTGGAATTGCGTATTCCCATTCGTGGAATGCAGGATGCAGTGAATATCTTGTGTTTCACCCTCACCAGGCGTTACCTCTTGCTCTTATTGAATACAGCCTTATTATGTGAAGCACCATCGGGAACTTCTGGTGTATTTTGCGGCATTCCGACCCGGCTTTACTGGCGATGTGCTACAAGTAAACATCGAAACCCGTTTGAAGGCTTATGTGCTGGAAATAAAACGATACGAGTAAATGAGAAATAACTCACTCAACGCTAGTTACAAATTTCCTGGTGATCTCCATTCAAATTCATCACTAGATTTTATGAGATCCATTCAACCACTTGCTACGACCAGGAAACGTGATTGTTATGCCGGGTACACACACGCTACAGGATTGCTTGATCTTTTGCGAGCTAAGGGTGGGAAATAAGTATTGTTGCTATGTGCGTAGTGTTGCTTTTAAGAAAATTTCACATTGAGCAAATATCTGTTTTAGCGAACATTAATATTTTAAGGCTGAGTTAGCAGAGTTCTAGATGAATTACCAACTTTGCGAATTCTTAGAATAAGTATTAAATCTTATCAAAATACGAACAAACTACACATCTGATTCAAATAGCTTCTCATTCGATATACTCAGAAGCGTTCTGTTCCTGCCCTAAAAATGTTCATGAATTATTACTTTTAAATTTGGAATGTTGCAAGTGCGCAAGAATGAGATTTCACTGCGCAGTTGTCTGGTCGTAGTCCGCAGTTGCGCACCTTAAAGGTTTATTCGATTTTTCTTCTTGACTATTTGTATTTTGCTTACAAACTGATTTATTTTGAGGAAAAAGTTTGAAAGAAATAGCCCGAAATTTTCTAGTTGCTGACATTGTCTTGCTTTTTGTGCTTCCTGCAAACTTCCTGAGTTTATTCGCTACACTGTGTTTTTCAGATTAAAGTTGCGTTAAAGTTAGTAAATCGCAGGTGTGTCGAAAAATGTCATCTGTCAATGATATTTCTGACACTGAAGCTTCTCCACCGGACGAGACAGCACCGTGTGACGTAAGCCAGGTGCCTCGGACACTTTTCTACTATTTTGTAACGTTTTTTGACAGTTTGGACGGTCGTTCTGTAACAGTTGTTTTTGTTCATAAAACAATAACAAACAGTTTTTTTTTGTTGAGAATTAAACTTAGAAAACTAAAATCCCAAACGATTCGTAGATTCGAGAAATCGTGAAATTATTGAGTTTGTTTAGGTCTCGAGCAACGACCTGCATGGAAACGAGGACATGAAATCACGTGCTGATGACGGCGTAACTGCCGATGACATCATCATGTATGGAATAACTGAGGAGGAGCTGAAGCTCTGGGTCGCAGACGATGACGACAGCGCTTCTGATGTAGCTTCCACAGCTGGTTCAGTTTCTACTGTTGACGTAAGATGATAGTCGTAGCAATGTAACAACTGTTTAAAATCAAAATTACTGCTTTGTCGCTTTTTCCAAAATCTACCACATTGAAAGTTTAGGGATTGAATCCACCTTAACTGTCTTGTACACGTTTCCTTATGTTTACTTTGAGTTGACAGTTAACTAGGATATGTTTCATACACTTCAAAAGTCATAAGAACTTTTTTCGCTCCTCTGTTTTTTCAGTGCTTGGAGCAAGATTTAGTTGCTTTTGTTAACTTTAGTCAAAACCTAGGGTTCGGTTCCTGTCTGAACAGTTCCACACTTTTTATTGTCTTCGTTGACTTGGTAAAAAAATTTCAGCCCATGAAAGGGACGACTGTATTTTGGTTGATCAATTACTTCGTGCGGTGTTCTGCCAGGGTTCCTACGCAGTCTTGAAATGTCTGGAAAATTTTTTTTTGTTAGTATGGAAAAAGAAAATAATTTTCCAGACTTGATCTTTTGGCATACATCTTCATAATGTTTTGCTCAAGACTGATATAATTTAACTTATATCGTGTTGGATAGTATGATGCCTATATTTGATCTGGGTTGGGTAGGTCTGGAAAAAGTCCGGAAAATGTCTGGAAAAGGTCTTCAAAGCCTGGAAATTTATTTTCAAAATTGCATAGGAACCCTGATTTACTAAAATTTGTTTCTTGGTGAATGGTTGTTTAAAATTTTGAAAAGGTTACAAATGCTTTTTTCTCAACGAAACGCAAGAAAAAAGCAAAACGTTTATTTCTTGCGTTTAACAAATTCAAAGTTCGGCAGCATCGTCAGATGTATCTGTTTATTAAACTCAGCTTGTTTTTTCGCCAAGTTGTTGCAAAGCAATCAAAACGATGAAGCACTTGGCGAAAGTATGATAATACAGGTGTCGTTTATTTGCAGGAAAAACAAGACACAGAGGACACCAGAGAAGGTTTGCTTTCAAAGCTTTTAATGTAAAAACATTTTACTTTGTTGGTGTTTCCTGTTGCTGATCTTTTCTGATCCACATCGTCGTCATCAAAGCGTCATCAATGAACTAAATGTCTGAAGGAGATGCATTTGAATTTTCTGTGCAGTTTATCCGAAAATTCTGCTTTTTGTCCCCAAGTCTGTGGAAATGTTACGTTAAGGATATTCAATCTAGTCAAAGAGTATTGAAAAGGCACTGTAGTTAATCTGGTTTATTAGCGTTGAATGCTGTTCGTAAAACATTTCTTCGAAAACCCTTTTATCAACATGTACCTCCGACTTACCGGTAAGCGAAAAATAAGTGTTGAATAAAAGTGAACGATTTAGAATGACCAACAAACGATTGTTACCAAATAGTGAATTGGTCACTCTATGAAGCAATGTTCCTTGCGTTGCAACGTGTTCTTTTGCGATTACGTTGCAGCTTCAAAATGTTCAATTGATATGTCGAAGCTTGAATCTCTCTATCCTGGATGGAGGTTGCCCTCGGATGAGAAAAGTGTACAGAGAAGACGATTCGGTAAAATGGTGGAGAGCAGTTAATGTGTAGCAATTAGATATCTTAGAACGTGGTAGTTACTTTTGGAATTTTATGTAGGTGAAACTTACTCCATAAAATCATTGACCTGTAGCGTTCGTTGATGTTTTTTCACTTTTAAAATACTACAACAGGGGTGGTCAAACTACGGCCCACGGACCACATACGGCCCGCCGACCAGTTTAATCCGACCCGCCAAATACCTTGTACATTTTTTTCAATCACCCGACTACGGCAGTTGCATGTATCTTATTGATGTATTAAACTTTTATAAACCAAAAGTGTAAACAAAATGGTGTGATTTTATTGTTATTATTGTGCTACAATACATTTTGACAACCTATTTTGCATAGATTACGTAAATCACACTGTATGCGGCCCTCCAGTGGCCAGGCAATCGTGAATTCAGCCCTCGGGTCAAAACGTTTGGCCACCCCTCTACTGCAAGTTCGTACATAAAAGTCATGATTTCGTCACAATCGATTCAAAACTTTGTTGTAAATATTTCTGAGAAGGGAAATTCCACGAACTATTGAGGGGGCGGTGGTATCAGGTCAAATAGAATGTTTCTTGTCTTAGTATCAAGGTACTTTATTGTTTGCGAATTGCTTATTGGCCTGCCTCGACAATGGTAGAAATCTTGTGTTTCGGTCTTTGCGGTTGAAACAGGTGGAACTTGCCTCTCACGATTTGGCTTCCATGGCATCAACATTGCTGTGTTGCTCAAACAAGTACTGGGATCTTATCTAAACAAAGCTAGATTTCTACATCGCACGTTCGACTTCATCCTTGTCTTTTACTCTGCTAGACTCACGCGAAGCAATGCCAGATGTTAAATTTGCTTTTATTTGTTACGTATCTGGCTTCTGCGATAGTTCGGTGGTGGACTGCAGGGTTCAATTCACAGCCAGTGATTTAAACGTCGGTGAAACTTCATCAGCAATTGACGTCAATCCCCAAACAAGAGACTTATTTCAGGGAACGACTTGCTTCTCATCATTCGTCGTCAAAAATGAAACGAAATCCAATGCGTCCCTAACAGGCGATAGCTTTCCTACACTATTTGAAGTATACAGGAAATTGCAATGACATGCTTTTTTTTAGAGGAAATAAAGAAACGCCAGATTCCTGGACGAACAATAGAAGATTTTATTCAAGACATGAAGCAGAGAGCCTGCGATTCGAGAAAGTTGGTCACTTCTCGGAACGTGGAAGTGACAGGCTCTTCTTCACTTTCAACTGCTTCCAGTCTTACTTTGTCAAAAGCAATTTCTCAAAAGCTGGAAGAAGCTGAGAAGACAGAACGTAAAGCCTCCCATGAAGAATCAATGATGCATGAATCGAAAGAAGCAACGAAGCATGACTCAGATGACGCAAATCAACACGTCATGGGAAAAGCAGTGAAGCGTGGCGAGGATGAATCCGTCAAAAATGTGGAAGATGGCGTCGCTGATCAAGCAGCAGTAAGTTTAATGGAACCTGCACCGGAAGATTCAGTGGAGCATAAACCGGAAGATGCCGTGGAGCATGAACCGGAAGATGCGGTGAAGCGTGACATGGAAAAAGCAATGGAACGGAACGTGCAAGATGCAGCGATGGATCAACCCAGCGTCCACTCGAATGATAAAAAGCTCCCTGGAGATGACCTTGATGGTAAGCTTGTGTGGCTGAAGGCTTACTTGATCATATTTATTCTGTTCACGTTTGTACAAACCCCAGTGGCTTTCAATAATTATTTGATTTCACGGTCTTTTAAAATCTAATGTGTCGGGTTAAACTATTTGACAAAAGTTACCTTTGAAGCAATTTGAAAATGGCGATGTTTAAATGCAATTGCTGCTTCAAAAATTTTGCAAGTAAGCAATGTAATCCCTTCTGCAGCTGAGCAATTTGTTTAAATAGAATGTTAAATGCGCATTGATCCTATTAAGGAAAATTGTGGTAAGATTAAGATATCTTGAACTACTGCATTTTGGAAAATGCGAATGATTGAAATCATGTTAAAGAAGAACAGTTACTGATTGATTCAATTTGCACTTGAAAATTTATGAATGATTTTTGAAAAAGACTAATCGAGAAAAATAACATTTTTTCGAAAAAACATAACTAAGCCAGGAGAAAAGGATGTATTGCTACCTTTGCTGTAATGCATCCATCACCCTTATCGGGCTCTCAGCATTGCGAATGCTTGCCTTACTTCACTTGTGTCAGTGCCCAGCACAAGACTCTGAGGCAGTGCGTATTGCTTTCCGAGTCTTTCACCTGATGTTCGCAGCAGTCGTTGAATCCTCTCTTCAGCCTTGAAAAGTACGAGCTCTTCCAATAAACTGCTCGTGAACTCGCGACAGGTGTTACGGCGGAATGGGTGGACCAGGAACACAGCACATCAACCAAAGTCCCTGTTGCGTCACTAAAAGAAAACTTGAGAAACTCACAGCACGTTGCATTTTTTGAAATAAACTTTTCTTTATCTCCGCCACTCTACTTTTCGCGGTCGTGAAGACCGACTCATGGCGAACATTCAGATATTCTGCTTATTTTGTGTCAGGTCATGACTTGTGTGATGAAAGTCAGAGTTTGCAATTAGGACACTCTGCCGCGTGATATTGAACGGCTGCCACAAGTGGAAGAACCACTACTTGCTGGGCCCAAGTTCTGTGCTTCACTAACAAAGTTACAAAGACAGAAGCGCTACTATCTGGATGTACATTAGTTTACAACATGTACTCCCCACAATAGGTGTCAGCAAGGAATCTATCAGCAAATTTTTAATAGGAAATCGATTTAACGTAAAGTTACGCATCCCCAGTCCTTTTTCAAATAGAATGGCATTTAACCTAGTGCTTTTAACTGTAGTTTACACTTTAAAGCGTTTATCACTTTGTTTATACTCTCTTCCCTTCCCGAAATTAAAATGTCAAATGAGGGAGATTCTGCCATCCAAAAGCCATACACTAGTGCACCTCGCTTCTGTCAAACAATTAATCTGAGATTCGTGAAGTTATGTACATCTTGCGGGTATGAAATCCTTGAATGACTTTAGCGCGAATCCGATATCCGCAAACTTTATTGTAATGCATTTTGATAGCTTTTTATCTCAGTTACATGGTTCTAGGAGACCCAAGCTCTACAAATTATTTAAAAACCCTTCAAGTTTTTTTTGTCGTGTTGGCTTTGTGCTCACACGAAGCTCTATATGCTCGGCGGTTGGACACTTTTTTTCCCCGACTTGCATCTGATCAGTTCCCCTGTACTGAACAAGCACTAATTCGTATATTACAAATTGATGTTCAGGACTTTTTAGAAACTTTAAAGTGTTCTCCTAGTTGCAATTTTCTTGTTTTCACAAACCTCAACGACATAAAGGCTACAATTGTTTTGCTAGTGTTACGTATATTTTTCTTAGTTCAGGTCACCGGGGTTAAAACTGGGCTGGTGATCATACTTCAGCAAAATGCTTAAATTAGGGGCGTCTAAGCGTCTTGGCCTCTGACTTTTACTTCTGTTGGCCATGTTGTTTTCCTTTTGCACGTGATGGTTTAATTTACAGGAGAATGTGTGTGACGATCTATGTACCATACTGCTCACAGCCGGCTTTCACTTACCACTGCTCTGTTCCTCATTAACCCCAGCATTCTCAAAATACAGTTTGTGTTGATGGTAAAATATTTGGCAACTTTCGTCCGCTTGCTGCAAAACTGCACAGTCGGTGTCGGTCCGCAACTATTGCATTTCTTGTATTCCAGCACCAACAGCACAAGCTTTGTATTTGGAGTTGGGACGTGGTGACGAAGTGAACAAGAAGCATTCTGTTCCAGCAGAGGACAGAGTGTGAGTGTTTGTCAAACTGGTGTTTCGCATTTTGAACTGATAGTGCAATCAAAGTACTTCGACTAGTTAGCCATGGACTCAACTGACATACAACAATTTGAGAATACTGTTGCGCATCAGGAAAAATACATAAAACTTACCGGTGTGCAATGAATATGACGACTGTTACTGAACTAAGTTTTTATCAGAATTGCCATTGGTGAGCAAATTTATGTTGATGTTAACGTTGAAATACTTCACGTATTGTTGCGTCATCTCGGAGCGTCATCGCATGGTCGGCTGAGTAGCATTTGAAGCATTTGAAAGACTCAACAGATCACGTGACTATCGCTGTCAAACGTGATTGGTAGAATGTAACTTCAGTATTTGACCATATGCTTTTAGTGAAGAAATAAAGGAAAAAGTTGAGACTGAAGAAGAAAAGAGAAAACGTGAATGGGAAGAAAAAGAAATGTCTAAATTTCCCAGGTGAGCAATTTACAAACTTAACGATCATTCAAGACACTTTCTAAATAAATTAATCAATGAAAATAGCGTCGTCTGCCCATTCAACTTAATCTCTTTCGGCTAAGGCTGCTCATATGTTCGAGCTAAAAAAGTTGCTAAAACATTCATTCGTTTTATCACTTTCCTTTAAAGTTTGCGTCTGTAGGGTCTCTTTTCATTTAGTATCGCAGGTATTTACTGTTTTTGCATGAACCGAGCAGCATTTCATCCGGTGCCGTCATTGAATTAATTCGGGTTTGATGAGAAGCACTTTCCAAACTTCGCTTTAGCAAGTTGAGTTTCCTTATTTGGTTGAAGCCCACAGAAGAGAAGCGGACCGTCTCCTTCACAATCGATTCCAACTTTAGCTTGCTCCCATGATTATGCAACTACTGTTAAGGAAGTTGAAACGCTGTGCTATTGCATTCAGCGAAATGTGAAGGATACGACCAGCGTCTGCGAACCTAGAGTAGGGGTCTCAAAGTGCTCCGAGGGCCAAATCAAGGCTTATAAACAAGCCGAGGGCCGCATTATGACGCTGATCTAACAATGGCGAAACCTGAACCTCAATAGAAACAGCTTTTACATCTTGTTTCCTGCGAACGGCAAAGCAAATCAAGAGCTTGTTCACTCGCTGGCCGAGCGTGGTCCGCCGGCTGCGGGTTTGAGACCTCTGACCTAAAGTGACGTTTGAACGTGTTTTCAATCATTTTGTTTAAACGAGGAATCCCAGGTACGACTTTAAAAAATGTCCGAATCATCTGGTCCCATTCATATCAGTTATTGCCATCAGTAAGAATGGGTAGTTATTATGGCACAACACAACAGAACCTTGCTGCTGCGTGCTGAAGGTTTGTAACATGGTTCTTGTGCACATCTCTGTGTTCGTTGTTTGCAGAATGACCAAGCAGGCGTTGAAGAAGATATGCAAGGAGCACAAGCTCTACTCAACCCCTTATCTCAACGACAACCTGTACCTCCATTACAAAGGTAATGTAGTCGAACAAAGTCGAAATTGCCTGTTTTTACTGAAATGAGATTGCAACGGATGGTGGGAAACAAGATGACGGTTTCAGAAACGTCACTTCCGTTTCCTCTGATGCGTTGGATTTTGTATAACTTCGCGCCTCGAGTTTGCCATGAATTTGTTTCTTACGTTCTGTTGCTGACACAAATGATGGTCAGCTTCAGATATTTTGCTGGTTCAGGTTGGTGGAGGATTGAGAACTTGGACGAATACACCGGACTCAAGTGTATTTGGCTTGAAGTGAATGGACTGAGAAAGATAGAAAATCTTGATAAACTAACTCAGTTGCGGTGAGCTACACTTTGTGCTAGAACGTACGACCCCACGAAGCCATGACGTGTGTTTGGTGATCACTTATCCTTCCTTGTTGCTTTGAGCTAGTTGACAGGGTAGTGCGAACTTGTGTCATGAACTTAATGTTTTCATCACTGTCTACAGCTTAACAATAATACAGTAGTTTAAACTGACATTCAGTAATATCGTTTTCATTGGCCGTGATTTTCATTATAAGTCTATTTAGCACTACCGCTTTTCGTGTACCGACATTAAAGCAGGCACTTTAAGCTGTTATCAGTCAGTACCAGTCACAACTTCCGTTAAAACCGTTGTGGCTCCAGTGAGTGTGCACGTTCTAGATGATTAGATAGCTCTGCAAGCAGGGAAGTGCTGATCAACGAACCGGTTGCATTTGTGTTTTTTGCTCATTCCATCAACCTCTTCTGTGTACAAGTGAATTCCGCCCCGTGGTGTTTTTGACAGAAATATAAACGTTCCAAAGTGAGTTTCTAAATAGATTTTTGAAACTACTGATTTTTGACTTTCGAAAACCGGCAAACCATCTTACGCGTTTGTTTAAAACAGCAATAATGTCCGACCCGCTGTTCAGCTGAAGCTTTTCATTATTGCGTATGCACTGTAGCAATGCCAACCTGTCTTTGCTTGGACAATCCTAAATTCGACACATTTTATGCAATGGACTGTAGTTCTGGTTTATCATGTGTTACGTCCTTGCAGGCTTCCACGTGTTCACTGACTCTTCGGTGCAAAAGCGATTTCTACTCATGTGTTCCTCTGCACTGGATTGATTTCTAACTTCCCTTGTTCCATTAGCACTAAAGTTGCCTATGCCATCACAGTTCGGGAGTGATTAAAAGATACTATACAGTCGTTATCGTTGCAGTTAGGAGGATTCGAACGCTTTCAGTAGTTTTAAACCAAACTTTGATTTGCCAGAATGAAATTAAGTCATTCAATGTGAGTTATTAAGATAGTGACATAATTCTGGCCCAGCAGGGCATTTCGACAGGACATAGCTACTAGCTAGTATAAAACAAGTATAATCACAACAGAAAATTCGCCCTGATGCACAGAACAAGTTAGGTGTTTATGGTTTGGACGAAAAGGCAGTGCTTCGGTATTGATTTACTTTCACTCTGTTGCTAATGTTGGGTGATACTGCGATTTTTGACGTCTCTAAAATTCTAATTCACAAGACTGAATTACACACAAGTATGATTTGCTGTTGACTTGGCATAGACTCCATATTAACTGCGTTATTGCAGTAACGAAAACGATGTACTGTGATGTAACACGGGTACATCACGCATCACTGCGCCCGTGGAATGAGGTTGGCTTAGATTTGAACATAGCTTCAAAATTTAAGGAATAATTGCTTTGTGCCACTCATTTTTCTATGAAGAATGTATTCTTCATGCTTTTTGCAGATGTCTGTATCTTCAGCAAAATCTAATCGACAGAATTGAAAACTTGGAAGGACTTCAAGACCTTCGAGTCCTCAACCTTTCCAACAACCAGCTTCTGAAAGTGGAAAACCTTTGTAAGGGACTAATGATATACTTCCAGCACTTGAGATCACTCACGAAATCCTAATCTAACAAAGTTCTGTGGCAAGAGTTTTTGCCCATGATGTTAATTTTGTTTATACAACAAAGCATAGGTAGCTTTACTGCTGAGGACAGAAGAAAGTGAGGGTCAAAATGTTTTCTAAGTTTCAGCGATACTTTAACCTTTATTTTTAAGTGAAAAAGTTCACCTTTCCATGTTAATGGTGATGACCAAGATAGCTGTTTAATATCAGTGAAGGTGGTAAAGCCGGAAATGCCTCTTCTGCTGTTTTTCATGCTAGTGTAGTGTTTTTGCATGTTGAGAGCAGAAACAACACATTATTTTCATACATAGCTTGTCTGCCCCTGCTGGAAAGTGTCCAGCTCGCCCACAACCACCTTGCGACAGTTGAAGCTTTGGAACATTTGAAAGATTGCCGAGCGATATCTGTCTTGGATCTCTCACACAACCGTATTGAGGACCCGGGCGTTGTCGATGTCTTTGAACAAATGGAAAGTTTGGTAAAAATATTTCATTTTATTATCCAATTATTAACACCAACTTCTTCCAGGAAAAAAGTAATAGTAATTTTAAGTGAGTTTCTGTGTTTCGTGGCGGTGTCTAAAATTGCTGCTTGTGGGGTGCACGATTTCACAAGTCATTGTAAAATTAGCGCAATTCACAAGCTGCTCGTATCATTTTTTGTTTCTTTTAATGGGAGTTTCTTATAGGAGTTTCGCGAAATACTAAGTAGCAACCGTCTCCGAGACGTTGTACTTCTTCCTTGTTATGCAATAAGCGCGTTTGTTACGAAATCATTTTCAGACATGGTAATCTATTGTGTTGATTCTTTACGTCGTAAGTTCTGTTTCTCATCAAACTGAAATACCATCTGCTTGAGGTGGAGAATTGAGGAAAGTAAGTTTTGCGTAGCGCAAGATGTCAGTGATCGCTACTGTCTGTTTGTTGTGTGGCATGGGTCAGTATTCCGCCCACATCCCCTGGGTGACTGGTTGCGGGGGCTACGTGGGTGAATTCATTCACGATGACCAACCCCACATAGTTTGTGCAAAAATAAACCTATTCTTTTTACATTTTGCAGAGAGTTTTGAACTTGATGGGAAATCCTGTTGTGAAAAGGATCAAGTTTTACCGGAAAACATTGACCGTCCGGTTGAAAGAACTCACTTATTTGGATGACAGGTTAGTCCTGTTCCTCAGTAATGTGTTGCAGTAGACTGAATAAAATATTGTTTATCGCAGTCTTTCATTTGTTGCTGAGTAACAGACTTTTTAAACAAAAACATTTGTTTTGTTGCGGAGTTTTTATCACGATTTGCATATTTTGAACCAGTGTGGAATTCAGTGCTTTTAAAATCATTTGTATAAAATTTAGTCACTACCTTGTCTGCTAATGGAATTTTGTTTCACGCGTCTGCGCATGAGGACAGCGAAGATTTCTTCTACTCTGGGAGATTTGAGGGCCACGCGTATACGGCAATCTCGCCATAAGCTGGTGATTATAATCGCGTCGCTCTGGGGGAAAGAGCACGAACTGGTCGAGAAAGCCAAACGATGTTCCCGGATGTCGTTGGCATCTCTTTGACAAAGCGTCGTGGTTCAAACACTGTTGAACTGGGCGATGGGTGGAAACTCTTCTACTCCGGCGTTGATGCACCAAAGTTCTCTACTCCGGCGTTGACACACCAAAGTTTTCCCAAACTGGAGTTGGGATGTTGGTTTTCCCTCAGCTGAAAAACAGTGTTGATGAATGGATCATACTAGGAGGAAGAGTGTGTATGTTGAGGTTGAAGTTATTGGGCCGCTTCCTGTGGGGTATAGGACAGTTAGGCGACGCCTGATCGGCGACGAGCCGTTTTGGTGATGTTGGTCGCAAATCTTTTATACGAAAAAAGTGTGTTTTTGAAATACTTCACAAGTTTGACTATAAAGGATGTTTGTTTGCCCTGAAACCTATCTGAACCTAAGCTAAAACCCTATCTCTGTACCTAAACCCTGAAACTACGTTTGGGCCAGTTCTCGTGAGCTAAACTGCACTAGATCTCGGGACAGTGTTGAGCAGCCATCGCTCCTGCCCCTTCTGGTTGAGCCGGGAAAGTGGGGGCGAAGCTGCTCTGTCAGGGTTAGTCCCCAGTGGAGGTCGGGGGAGGAGCGATAAAGGGTCTCGCACTCTTTGTTTCAACATTGCACATACCTACCCCACGCTGCGTATGCCATCAATCCCACGGTGTGACGGCCAAGCGGGATGGATCGTTTAGCCGCAAATAGCAGGCTCTCGCAAAATTCTTGGTTTGCCTTCTCGATGTTTGTTGTGTCCGGAGGTGGCAATCTCTCAACGCATCCACCTGTGAGAAGGCAACAAGCGCTTCCAACCAGCCTTTAGTTGTGGGCAGGAACCTTGAGCTCCGATGGCCTTATGAGGGAGGGCCGATGTTGTGACCGCGGGAACTTTCCTAGAACACGTCTGTCCGGCAGTCGGTGGTCCTGACCGAAACTCACGAAGGCCAGGTCCGGGTTGGTGCCGACGTTCCAGTAGAGATGCTGCCGAGCCTTGGGAAGGGAGTTTCCCTGTCCATCCAGCACGCGTAACAGTGGTTGCTGTTGTAGCGACAGACAGGTTTAGCAAGCATTTCAATTTCGTTCTGATTTCTCAAATATTGAAATGTTCCACAATAAATGTACCTGGTGCTTGAAAATTCAGCCCTTTCATGACCGCTGTCGAAAATTCGCGACGTACTTTAGAGTACTAAGTGTTTGTTTATGCGTATGAAAGCGCAACACGTGTTAACAAGGTAGTGGGCCACGCAATTTTTACCAGACGTTCTCTGGGCCACGTAAGAGAGAAGGTTAAGAAACACTGCGTCACATTGCCGTGTGTCGCTGAAATGGTAATGTGAATTATTGCTTGTTTTTTTTCAAGGCCAGTGTTTCCGAAAGACCGCGCATGCGCAGAAGCATGGCACCGCGGTGGGCACGAAGCTGAAAAAGAGGAGCGGCAGAAGTGGGTGAACCGAGAAAGGAAGAAAATACAGGTTTGCAACAGTGCAGGTGTCTCTTGTTGTTGGTTGCCTGCGATTCTTGAATGTGATTGTTTATTTTCAGGACAGCATCGATTACCTTCACAACATTCGGATAGAAGCTCAAGCCAGACGTGAAAGAGAAGGCGTAACATGTGCGAATCGTTGTGGTGCTATTTATTATAAGATGTATTTCGTATTAAGTCCCATTTTTGAAGTTTCCTCTTTGTTTGAAGTTTTTACTAAAAACTGACCAAATGCCAATGAAACATTTCGGTGGCTTTTATATTAATCAGAAAACGTTTAGAGAAAATTACGCAATTTCTGGACAATATAGAAAAGAGTAATTGTTGCTGGTAAATCCCAACAAGTAATGTGCCGAACATCTATTGCTGTGATAAGCAGGAAATATCATGAAACTCAGTTCCAGTGAAAGGGAATCGATTTTGGCGTGATGGATATTTTGTTGTAAATACGACGAACATTGTGAATTAAACACTTAACAGAAGACAAACCTCGGTATTGAAAACTGCTTTGCAGTTTGGGTTGGTGACTTCAAAACTTGATTTGTGTGTTCATTTGGTAAGGTTCAGTTCAATAAAGGGTTCTTAATAGAGCGAGTCAGATGATAAATCGAGTATACGGATTACCTGTACTCGCTGTTATGGTCAACTCGATGTCAACTCGATGATCAACTCGATGCTTAGGTGCTAAAAATCGAGTAAGACTCGATGGTCGTGAAGCTCTGACGATCATCCACTTTGAAGTCATCGTTGTTTTCGACCTTTGTGAATCAAATAAATAAATAAATAGCTGCGATTATGACGTTGTATTTGTCCTTCCACCTTAAAAGCTGAGAAAGTGTTCAACGTCCCTTTTCTTAAATACCCCCCTTTTTTCCACGAATGTTAAAATTCCAGTTAAAGGACGAGAGAATGTTGATAAACCCGATGGTGCGATATTGCGTTTCGTCCATTTTCAACCGTTATAAACAGATGCGAATCGAATGAATGAAATATTAAACGCAATTTGGTCGACCGTTACTTCAGGTGATGACATCATCATATGTGGCGCGTGATTGGCTATTGCTTAGGTTCAGCAAATGATGAATCGAAAGGAGAGTTACTTTAGTCACATCGCCCTCAGATTTCCAAGACAAAATGTAGTGTAGCTCACCAACGAACAAAACTGTCAAAAACGCAACAAGATACTTTGTAGGAGAAAGTTATCATTAAGTTATTTGTATGTCTTCTAAGTTGACTTGCAGTGGCTGTAGATTGGGCTACAGGAGATATCCCATTGTTATGTGATAATAAAATCGACGTCATCATTGATGACAAAATAACTTCACACAGCAACGTTTGCCCCCTGCTGACTAACCACCATTATTACTCAACGTTAAGTTCTGACTGGCTTGGCAGAATGCGCGCAGTGCCTTTCCATGCCTTTAAAGCAATCACTGTGTCTGCCAATAAAATCGTTTTTGTCAATGGGTTCATTGAAGAAATACATTTGATCAACGTAGAAAAGTCGGGTGTTACTCTGTGACATACGTTTTTCATGAATATATGCGTTATATAAGTTATCTCTACGTTCAGTGGAATCAAATGTGGAACCTGTACCTATGTTCGATGACGTCATACCTGGAGAAAAAAACATGGATACAAAAACGAGTGACGAAACTTTGCACTGTGACGTAACAAGAAAGAATGAAGACGAATCAGCGCCAGTCCAAGATGAAGCTGAACATGAAACTCCAGGTGAGGCTTAGTGATTGATCGAATTTTTGACAAGATTTCTTTCTATAAATTGTCGCAGTCATGTAGTTGGTCATTATAAACTAAAACTCGTCTCGGGACAGTAATTTAGCAAAAAAGTCATTTTTATTTTAACGTTCATTTGTTTTCCCCCTCCATGAGCCACGACAACCACCTGCACAGCGCGCTGGTCGAGGGACTTGAGTTGCGGAAACAACTATCTTGGCTTCCAAGATTGTTTGCACGTAATTTTAATATCGCGATGGCAACATGTAGTTGCTACGCACGCGTCTGTGTTATGCAACACTTAATTTTGATGAGGTAATCATCATGGTTGTTGTTTCCAACCGCATAGTAAAACCTCCGACACACATATGTTAGTGACACTGAAGCAACTGCTTATGTTAGAGGTGAGCATTGATGTTGATTCCGTCAGCTGCCCTCTCTTGTGTGGAGCCACTATTTTCAAGTATGACCGCATGATTTCTGAAAATTTACTTCAATGAATGTTATTTGCAGCCATAATCCACCTTTTTCAGTCGGTCTAATGCGAATGCTATAGTAGATTGAGTCCTGAAACGTTGCACCTCCCCTGACTGAACCCCGATCGGAGGAATGTTGGCGGCGTTTTTTGTCCCATGGCCTCCTGTCCATTTGCAGCCACTTCCGCATCGATTGCATGAGCAGTTGTTATATAACAGCTCTATACACGCCTCGACGATCTGCATCTGTCTGATGCCTCGAAAATTTAATCCAAGCGTGTGCTTGCACGGAGGAAACCTTGTTACGCAATAATAGTGGTCGGCATCGCCCCCCACACGTGTCTGCAGACGTGACATGAAAAGTGACCGCTGATGTCACAAACCGTCGTGTGTGACGTGTATCAACGATGGCATGCTATTGGTTGTTGTCAGATGCTGTGATTGAGGAGGGAAGCAACAGCGAAGATAAATTCAACTTGGATGACCTGCCCGACCTGGAGGAGTTTGACATCGATGACATCACAGAAGACATAACACCTGTGGTGAGTTGTGGACCAGGATGGCCGGCGTTTGTACTGAGCAGGGGGGGTCGGTAAAGTCGGAAGGAACACAGCGTGTAACAGGCTCGACACCCCTTTTCTCTTTCTGAGCTTTACCTTGTTATGCAACATTAGTTTAAATCTGTGCGTTCAAGTCCAGCCGCAACTTATATTTTGGCTTCTCGTGTTTTTTATGTAAAAGTCTTGACTCTTTTTACATAAAAAACAAATATTGTTTCCGGCTCATCTAGCAACATTTACCGGATCTATGTCTGTTTCTCGGTTGTTTTTCAGTAAAATATTCTGAATAATTTCTAACGCGGGCTGGATTTTATTTCAAATATATTTAATGGAAAAGTAATTCCGCTGAATGCTTTTGGTGCCAGGCAAGTGAAAAGCCTCTGATCGAAGTGCTTGAAGACAACTATTTGAGTGAAGTTCAACGAGAGGTCAGTGCGATACTCGGTATACGCAGGGGGGTAACGAGGGGAGCACAATTCATTGGGCGCCGAATTACTGCGGTAGGCGCCAAATGACCTTCCGAAGAGAAGGCGCCGAGAAGTCCCAACAATGTCACAATTACTTTCTTGAATACCGTTAATTTTGCTGCCAAACGATATCAGGTTCGAACATGGTAGCACCAATCTTGCCCGGGCGCCATCTAACCTCGCTACGCTCCTGGATATACGGAAGTGTGTTCTTCTGCGCTGACCTTTGACCTGTTGCAGCGGTTTTTCACATTGCGATGCAACTCACAGCATTTTCGTTCAGCAGTCGAAAGTTTTTATAATATTATGCAAAATTACTTGTGCCACACGAGTGCTTTATTTCGACATGAAGCGGTGAACTATTTCGCTGAGAGAAGATCTTCTAATGTTGATTCAAGATTATATTGTCATTTTTGTTGTCATTTGCAAAGTGTCGTGCTTCTGTTACGCTTAATGTGCTCGTTTGACAGGCTTACTCTTTTCTTTACGGGTCATTTCGTCGCGTTGAATCGAATGACAATAAAAACGTTCAGCAGTGTTGTAATCTGAAGGCTCTAACTTGCATTGCGCTTTTCGCAAAAATTCTTAATCTCTCTCAGTTAAGTCTCGGTGCGTTTATAAATTGCACTGTGGTTGTCATCTGCAACTATAATGATGAAAGCGCTGCATGTGAAGCTGTAAAACCAAATAAAAAGTTTTATTTGCTCCTGCGTGGCCCACGACAAGTGCTTATATTTTGGTCAAGTTTAAGTTTAAAAAATTTTTGCGCAAATTTTGTAAAGATGGAAATATCTGCTTAGAGTTCGTTCATGTTGCAAGTTTGCCATCATGAGGTTGGAAAATTTGTTTTCGTTGCATTCAACGAGCGGTGTATACAGGGGCGTAACGAGGGGGGCGCAAGGAGGGCTCCATTCCCCGGGCGCCGAATGACTGCCAGGGGCGCCAAAAAGTCCTAACAATGTCGTAATTACTTGTTTCAATACGGTACATTTGCTTCCGAAAGTCCTCAGGTTCGAACATGGGGGCGCCAAACTTGCTTCTTGTCCCGGGCGCCATCTAACCTCGTTACGCCCCGGGTGTATAAAAGATTGCCAAACCTTTTTATGTTGAGTGCAATGTTCCGTGGTGGAGTGGTGGGCACTACAGTGAAAGTGTTCACTCAGCGAAGATAACGAGAAACTTCAACACTCGGGTTCATTATTCCAGAACACAATGTTTTGCTCATTTAAATGCTTCACAATATGTTACATCATGGAGTTGTTAGCATTTAGTGGATGAATGTCATGCATATGGTTTTAGGAACGATGTGATGTGGGCGGTACATTCAAACGGCTTTTGATCGAAGACGTCACAGACACAGCAAAGGTTGGTGCTTTCACGAACTTCATGTTTGTTTGTTTGTTGTCTACAAGTTCAATATCAACCATTAATTTGCAGAGTGATGATGCCACAGCAACACATCCTGATTGTGGAAAGAAAAATGAACCGGGGTCAGGTGAGGTCGTTGACTTTTCGTGTTGTAGTTCTGCGCTTGTGTGGAACGTAAATATGAACATAGAGCAGCGCGTGCGGAAGTATTTTGAACAATTGCTCAATATTATCTTCACTTCGTTTCGTTCAAAGTGCAGCGTAACAGAAAAACTCACTGAACTTTCTTTCGTCGGCTTTGTCGCGGATGCACACGCGCAAGGTTGGTAAAACACACCAGTGACTGCCTGCTGTGTAAGCCTGTAGACTGAGTCGTTGATAACTTTGCGTTGTCAACAATTCCCCACACTTATATCAAACTGCTTTAAAATCTCATTTTGACAAGTGACATGTAATGGTTCTTGGGGCAATGACAGGATGCACCAATACTGGTGAACTTTGCCACTGAGCTCCGCCTTCGGCCACTTTGCCGAAGAAATGTGTTTTGAAAAAGTAACCGATTATACTAATTTCATGATTTTGCAATACAATAGAATATGTCCCTATAACATCGCTTCATGGGACCGAAGAAAAAGCGTCGTTATAGGCGAACTGTCGTTACAGCCGAAACGCAACAAATCGTTCCTAAAATGGCTTTTTAGTTCAACGCCAAAGCCTGGCAAGGGTTAAAAGTGTACTGTGATTAAGATTACCGCTTACTGTATCGTTTTTTCGCGTATACTCTGATAAGAAAAAGTGACAAATTGTTTTGTCTTTATTATCGAAACTGTAGTTAACGTCGTTGTTGGAAAATCGAAATATTTTGAAAGTTTTGCCGTTTCTATTGAACGAAACAACGATGTCATACTTTCCCGGATCCTGCTTCTTTTGTTCGATAATTTACTCCACTGTTGATCTCTTGACCAAACTGACTACAAGTCACAACAACGCCTGATGCAGTAAAACTCATGCAACAATTTGCCTCCATTGCTGCTGATGACGCAATCCTTGATGCCATTCTTCCATCGCACCTGTCACGGATCAAAGATTGACCGCTTAACGTAACTGCGTTCTTGTTCGGACATAAAAAGATTTGTGCGTTGGCTTCACATAACCGGACTTTCACTTCAAACTGTAAAAAAAACTTGCAACTGTTGTTAAACACGAAAAAATATTCTGCGGGGACCGACAAAAAGCGTCGTTATAGGCGAAGTGACGTTGTAGCCGAACTCAATGCACGTAAAAGATAGGAATTCTACCGGAACCAAAGAAAAAGCGTGGTTATAGACCAGCGATGTACAACCCGAGGCCCAGTTTAGGTTTTAATTGCAGTAAAAGCATCCTACATACTGGTTACCAGTCCTTATTTTGATAATCTTGAATTAGGCATGTTTGATGCAGGCAGTCCTCAGTAGCCCACAGTGCCACTTTATCACGTCTGCTACCATTGCAGTTGGATTCGAATGCATTCAGTATGTTAACTTAAGTTCAATTTAGCTTGCAAAGATCAAAGTAAGCTATTCAATGTGCGACCCCCACTAACATGTCATCCATTATGCGGCCCTGGTTAAGATAATGACACAATTTTGGCTCAGTAAGCCATTTGGGTTGGATATAGCTGTTATCAGGGCCGGCCCTAGCAGGTGCGGGGCCCAATGCAAGACCTAGGCACGGGGCCCCTCTGAGCAATAGTTTTATGACGTCATCGTGTTCAGTCAACCGTGCTGTATGACCATGGTAGAGCGCAGATATAAAGCCTTACCGCGGGAACTGAGCACNTTTGCTAACGTTCGATCATACAGGAAATTCGTCACTACTTCCAACAAGAGCGTTGTTTGTTNACAATGAGATTTATAAGCCGTTTCTACTGAATTCTCGAGCNCAAGGAGCATCTGGAAAAAATGAACAATCTACCTAAACACCATAGCGCGGGGCCCAATGCAGCTGCATCGGCTGAAGGCCGGCCCTGGCTGTTANAAACGAATTCTACTGTGTTTCGTACAGCTTTGTCGTGGATACTTGTGTAAGGTGATTCTTCCTGTGGCAGGTACAAAACTTGGGGATGATGTGGATTTAGAGTTCGGTCTTGACTGAGTGGCAACAACGTTGCTTGTTCGAAAGGTTGAAGGATCGAAACCCGCCGATATCGTTGCAGATCAAAATTTACATGCTGCTGTTCTTTACATTCATGCTGTGGAGAAGTCACTGTGTCCAGAGCTATTTATTTTTATATCTATACCGTTGTTTTTACCTGTGATTGGCAAACACAGTTTGTTTCGAATAATTATATCTTTGTACCTCTATTAGAGCGTGGTTATATTTTCACTGACACGTGGATGGTAATATCTGGTAAACAACACGTATTGCTATGAATCTGTCTGTTCCTGGCCCAGAAAACTCAAACATTTCAGGATAGCAGAAAAATTTAACATGTGACATGTTTTTTGAAAACATTAGAACACCATAAGTTTTATTGTAAAGAAATTGAAGTAGGTGAGTCCTCTGACATACTGGAGAGCAATAAACGACTTTACCTCACACATGCTCACGTCAAAGTCATTAGTGTTTGCTCAAAAATCTTTGAAAACGATGGTTTTCAAAAACGGCGTTTTTTTGAATAAGTATTGTGCACTGTATCGAAGTCAAATTGTGAGTGAAACATGTTGAAATGAGCTTTCGTGGCAATTTTTACATGATTTGGTGCTGAAATTCAGGTTATATTAAGGAAAACCATTTGCGCTATGCTTCTGCTTTGCACCTAGTTTGAGTGTAAGGAGATTGTAAAAAACAATGTACTGTTGAGAAAATCGTGAAACTGTGTCAGTANGTCATGAAGCAGGTAAAGTCTTTTCGTTTAAATAAGAGCATGTTCCTTGGAAGTACGTGCCATTAACAACCAAAATATTGTTGCANCCATAATGCTGCATCACTTNGAGCCAACGAAAGGGAGTCAAATTCGTGCGGTAGCAAAACGAAAACTTGACTCATGAAACGAGGTGAACGCACATGACCTGTACGCGAGAACACATGCGGCAGAACTCCGCAGAGTATCAGACGTAAATGACAGTTCGAAATAAGCCAGGCCGCATGTACAAAAACAATTACGAGTGTTAAAAGCACTAGATTTTCTGCATGCTTTCATGGAATGAGTTTACTGCGCTCTTTTTTGCGATGATTCAACCTTGCACGTATCTATAATATATTCAAGTAAGTACTCTCCACGATGGTGGTAAGCAAGGAATCGATAGGAAATCGATTTCACGTAAAATTACGCATCCTTAGTCCTGAAATATGCAAGCAAAACCAGCGGGTGAAAAGTTGAAAGGCTAAAGTAACAGCAAAGAAAACAAACAATCTCAAGAATGAAATGAATAAATCATAACACAAGCTCAAAAATCAGAATGTCTTAGCTGACAGACATCAAGGACGCCAGCTATGACAAAAAGAAACTGACTTAAACAATCAGAAAAAGTTTACTCAAATAAACATAATTACTAAAACACGTAACTGATTGATGCCAATGGTTAAAAACTACTCCAACCTCTTAAAATAACTAATGGTCAAATGAATAACAATGGGAGAGAAATTTGTCAAACCATGCATACAGTGTTTCCTCTGAGAAAATTTTACACAAAGCACATGTTTGATTTAGTTCACATGGAAGTTCGCAACAATGCGGACACGCAACTAGTGAAGAGTTTCAAGCGGTAAAAGGTTTATGCGATTTGTAGAAGATACAGGAGTGCAGTGGGGTGGCAACACATGGGAATGGTATTCCCAGTGGTGTGTTTAAGGGGAGGCAATTGTCTCGGGCCTCTCCTTGAGGTGTTACGCGCGTAAATTTTCCTTATTTTTGGTGAAAAACTTATTATTCACTCATTTAATATACTACATAGCAGATCATAAGTAAGTACTCTGCTTTCAAAGTGCCCCCGTACAGAAATTGTAATGTGCAGGTACTTTTCATTCAAAGGGGTCCCATAACAACTGCAACTGGAAGGAAATCTGCTTTCAAAGGGGCCCCAAACAGCCACTGAACTGTAAGTATTCTGTTTTTGAACTTCATTGAGGGGGCCCCTAAAAAATGTAGTGTATAAGTACTCTACTTTCAACGGGGCCGCCAACAGCAACTTTAATGTGTAAGTACCTTGCTTCCAAAGGGACCCCCAACAGCAACTGTAATGTGCAAGTACTATGCTTTGAAAGGGGCCCCAAACAGCAATTGTGATGCGGAAGTACCTTACTTTCAAAGGGGCCCTAACAGCAATTGTAACGTGTAAGTAAGCCTACTATGCTTTCAAAGAGCCCCCAACAGCAACTGTAATGTGTAAGCACCTTCCGTTCAAAAAGACCCCTAACAGCAATTGTAATGTGTTAGTACCATACTTTGAAAGGGGCCCCATCACCACTCCCAATAAGCAAGAAAAGAAAAGCTTCAAACCAACTTTTATACCTGAAAAAATGTAGGTTAAAATTTCTTCCAAAAAATTCTGAAAATACCCTATCAAATAAGAGGAAATATTTACACCATATGATAACTTTTTGTACCAAATGATAATTTCTTATACCAAATAATGTTTTTAGAGACTGGAGTATTTGGTATATTGATAATTTTTGATGAAAATGCCATAGTTGAACAGAAAGTATCGAAGTGGAGCAACAAAATAAGGAAAAAGACAGGATAAAAGTTGATGAAAAATGTAGTGGTCTCCTGGACAGATTTGTTGTTGTGCAGCTTCAAGCACCCAAGTTGTTAATAGTAGCTATGTCTGTCTAGTGCATAATCAGATGTGCCATACACAAAAACTCAAGTTTTGTAAAAATGAAGTTGATAAATACATGCTTTAGAACATTCATATTTTCATCCAAGGATTTCTTTTTTGTGTCTCTGAGTTGAAAAGATTATTTCTCATTTCTTGTGATGTTGCACCTTAGTGAACATTTCCATCAGAAAATAAGACAACATGCAACTGTTATAGCAGGGACCACACTACATTTCTAATTTATAGGACATTTTCGTCTTAGTTTACAAAGTAATTTTGTATTACTGCTGTTGTACTGCAAAGACTGTTAATAAGCAAGGCTACATACATGCTTCTTATCAGGTAGCAGAAATGGCATTTTTGGAGTATTATGAGTACTCATTTTTGCTACAGACATTTCAGGTATTTTACGTAGTTTGAATTTAGCCCATGCTTGAAGTCACAGGTTATTTGAAGCTTGACTAGTAAGTGGTCGATTTAAGCTAAACTTGCTGGGTCACGTTGCAGTTTTTTTGCCAGCTCTTAGCCAATATAACTTGAACCGTTTTTTTCTTANCACAGATTTAATCAATTGTGTAGGCCACTTGCTGCAGTAAAAATGTTTGCGATAAGGTATATGATGAATTATTTCCTACTTTAACACGTTTTNAAGCAACTAGTGCCAATGTAAGATGAGGGCAGCCTTGACTCATCCAGCCTCAAAGCTTTATAAAACAAGTCTCAGGTTGGGTGCTTTTGTGTGCTATGTTCTTGTAGTTAAAAAGATGAAATTTAAAACAAATTTTGTTTTTTAAATCTTCTTGGTTGTTGTTTATAGCTTCATGGACTCCCATAAAGACATGAAAGTGAACAAATTCAGGATACCAACTACCAAGTATTTTTAAATGGGGAAAGTGTGAAACTTTCAAAGGGGTAAACTTTATAGTTTATTGATGGTGAATGCAGAGAAATGGGGAACCAAAATTAAGAAGTGGGGATGATGCCAACTTACTATTGCCTAACATTTATGTCTTGCCAGCCTTGTCTTCTCAACTTTCAGTGTTTTCCAATTTGTGAATCATGAACACTCTTATTGCATTTTCTCCTTCTGCTATGTCCGTCATGCCGTAGGCTAGTCTCAGGAACGTATCCTTGGGTAGCGGTATCTTAGGCTTGATCAAAAGTGCTTGTCACGCTTGGCTGAGTATGATGACGTCATCAGAGGGCTCCCCTTTTTGGTCTTGCCTCGGGCCCCCCCAACCCTAAACCCACCACTGGGTATTCCCACACTTTTTTGCACTACATTACATTAAAACATGGCTGCGATCTCACAGATGTGCTAGCGACACGTAGATTCGCACTGCTAATCAAAAGTCTGCAGTCAAACAGGAAGATCCCGTTTGGAAATTCTTGTAGGCGAAATCCCACTTTACTCGAACAATTTGGTGCAGTCTTTCTTTGTTCCCACACATCTTTTTTAGCGCTACACCCCTGATATGATATGAGATTTGGAATATTGCAAGTGTGCAAGAGCGGGATATTACTGCGCAAACGGTCTGGTGGTACTGCGCAGGGCAGTTGTGTACCTTGAAGAGAACACGGCACGCGCAGGTAGCAATTCCCTGGGGTACGTATATAAAACCTGCAATGAGGTCGCTTTAAACCAGGGGCATAGGCGTACGAGGCGGGGGGTCGGGGAGGACAGCCGCCCCCCCGGGCTTGAAAAATTTCAGGGCAAACTCTGTTTTCAGGGCAACCGCAAGTTGCTCAAAAATCCTGAATAATATAATGAAATATATTTCAGCACAGTGAAAAATTCCAGGGCAATTCTGTTTTTCAGGGCAAGCGCAAGTTGCTCAAAAATCCTGAATATAAAAAATCTGCATTCAATACAGTAAATTCAGGGCACCCTCTGCTTTTCAGGGCAAGCGCAACTTGCTCATAANTTCGGAATGTNAAAANTATATTCAATACAGTCAAAAATTCCAGGGCAACTCTGTTTTCAGGGCAAGGGCAGGCTATTCAAAACTCTTGAATAATAAAAAATATATATTCAGTACAGTAAATTCAGGTAACCCTATGTTTTTAGGGCAAGCGCATCTTGCTCAAAAACTCAGAATGTAAAAGTATGTTCCAGACAGCAAAAAATTTCTGGGCAACTCTGTTTATCAGGGCAAGCGCTAGTTGCTCAAAAATCCTGAATGATAAAAATACATGTTCAAATACAGTGAAAAATATCAGGGCAACTCTGTTTTCCAGGGCAAGCGCATGCAAATTGCTCAAAAATTCTGTATGTAAAAGTATATTCCATACAGCGAAACATTTCGGGACAACTCTGTTTTTCAGGGCAAGCGCAATTTGCTCAAAAATCCTGAATGACAAAAAATATTTCAATACAGTGAAAAATTCCAGGGCAAACCCGTTCTTCAGCGAAAGCGCAAGTTGCTCAAAAATCCTGAATATAAAAAATATATAATCAGCACTGTGAATTCAGGGCACCCTCTCTTTTTCAGGGCAAGCGCATGCACGTTGCTGAAAATTCCTGAATGTAAAAAGTATATTCAATATAGTGAAAAATTCCAGGGCTACCCTGTTTTTCAGGGCAAGCACAAAGTTGCTCAAAAATCCTGAA